>ERZ1026860.66-NODE-66-length-78573-cov-38.901857_pt1 | contig 78573 bp, 131 predicted proteins | sample MGYA00380160_ERZ1026860 | MGnify/ENA primary metagenome ERZ1026860 (study PRJEB33269, sample SAMEA4719796) | human gut metagenome | biome: human-associated habitat; feature: organic feature; material: feces | place: Cameroon | collected 2013-10 ... | reverse complement strand
GTATAATAGCACACGTAAACAAGAAAAAAACATCTGACAGATCAGATATTAACGGAGGTTAAAAAATGATGTCTTACGAGGAAATGAAAAAATACTTGATTGACGAACTGAAAGAAGAGCGTCGCAAAATGCTAATGAATCAGGATAATAAATACTCTTACATCTTTATGATCTGTAATGATATGGGGATCATAGACCCGAAAGAATTTTAAGCCGAAACGCCCGTGAGGGCGTCCGCCGGGGATGGCCTCCCGGCGCTGATGATGGCAGGCTGCAAATTTTACGAGGAGGACTAAAAAAATGAAATATTTCACACAGTGCAAGAACCTTGAGGAGCTGAAGAAGGAATTTAGACGGCTGGCCATGATCCACCACCCCGACAGGGGCGGCGACGTCGAGACCATGAAAGAGATCAATAACGAGTATGACATGATCTTCCCCGTGCTCAAGGCCAAGACCGCCGCACAGACCACCGAGACCGCACAGAGCACCCGCAGCGAGTTTTACACCGCGCACGGATGGAAGGGCGAACGGTACGAAGCCGGGCGCAGTCTCAAGGAGATAGCGCAGCTCGTCCGCGCGTACATCAAGGAGTTTTTCCCGGACTACCGTTTCAGCGTCCGCACGGCCTACGCTTCCATGTGCCAGGAATTGCACGTTGACATGGAAGAAGCCCCCGCGGATATCTTCAAGACTTATGAGGAAATGACGGACGATGATATTTCCGAGTGTTGGCGGAAAGCCACCCGCAACAGTGTATGGACCCTCAACAGCTGGAACAAGGCCGAGGAGAAAGCCGAATTTGAAAGAATATGGAGCAAGTACGGCGCATTTTACAAGTGCCTGACAGAAAAGACCCGCGCAACGGTGACGGCCGTTGACGAGTATGTGAACAGCTTCAATTATGATGATTGTGATGCAATGATAGATTACTTCGACGTTAATTTCTATTACTTCGGATGCCTGCAAAGCCCCGCCAGCGTGAAGATAGTTCCCCGCGCTCCGAGAGCCGAGAAGCGCCCCACCAAGGCCGAGAGCAAAGCCCCAGCACCGGCAGACAAGGCCGAGAAGCCCGAACAGATAGCCCCGGCAAAGCTCGCAGCGCTCCGCGTAGAGTTTAATACAGAACATGACGGGATCGAGGTTTATTTTACTTCCAAGCCCTCACAGGCCACACGTGACGCGCTCAAGGCCGCGGGGTACCGTTGGCATAGCGTTAAAAAATGCTGGTTCGCAAAGCGCACAGAGGCGCATTTACAAGCACTCAAAAGGATAGAAGACGCAGCATAAAAGCCGGGCACTTGCCCGGCTTATTTTTTGAGAAAATGCAAAGTTATGCTTGACAATCAGTATATACTGATGTAAAATAGAATCATCCCGAAAGGGAAATCTAAAAAGGAGGTTAGGCAATGGCAAACAGGCGAAAGAAAGCCCCTGACAAGCTGGAGACCGTCCGCGTGGTTTTGGAGATGCTGGCATACATCGCGACCATAGCGGCGGCAGTCTGGCAGATAGTCAAGAGCTAATCCGACAAGGGGCGCGGCGGCGCAAGCCGCCCGCCCTGCCTGAAGCCATTATAAGCCAATGTAAGAAGATGTGCAAGCGAAAGTTTAGAAACTCGGCGTTATATCTGTTGTTTGCGCTCAACTGTGTAAATGCGATTAAGCAGGGCGCTAACTGGATCTTTTTGGTCTCCGCGGCGCTTGTCGCAGCCGTCGCAGTCCTCGACATTATGGAGGCCGTGAAGAAATGAGCGAGCGACCGCAGGACAGATACAACAAGGCGAAGACAACGACGGTACTACTTCGGCTCAACAAGGCCACGGACGCGGATGTTATTAACGCGTTAGAACAGCAGCCGAACAAGTCCGGGTATATTAAAGCTTTAATTAGGGCAGATATTGAGAGGAGTAAAGAAAAATGAAAAAAATAATTAGTGATTGTTTCAACCTCAACGGCGAGCGCCTTTACAACGGGGAACAGCTTTTACAGGCCGTCCGGGAATATGGCGATTATATCGACCTGGACAACGGGACGACGATAAAGGGAACCGGGGACGGTAGATATTATAACGATGCGGACGATCTCGACAGATACGCGGCGGTCTTTGATTGGGACGAGGACACCGACCAAGGCGACTTAATCGGATTTGTCCAGCTGTAAAATAACGCAATATAAAGCCCTTGAGACGGTCAGAAATGGCCGTCTTTTTCATTGCCTTTATACAGATGCCGACCGGGGACAGGATCCGCGCCCGTGCCCCTTAATTATATATTATTTAGATTATATATATTATATCTAAGATGTTATATATACCGTGTGTATAGGTATATATTAATAACCCATGTAATATTAGAATATACAGCCCACAGCCCAGAACGCCGAGCACCAGGAGCGCCGCGCACACAATCACCAAAGCCCGAACCAGACGCAAGGAACGCACCCAGAAGCCCCACGCAAGCGCCATATATCGCCCCTATCCTTATAGGCCATACCCCGCGCCCCAGCCGAGCACACGACGCACGACGAAGCTTTACACAGTCGCACAGCTCCCCCCACCCTTTTATATATAAATATCCAAGATATATATTATATATATTTAAGATTTATAATATATGTGTGTATATAATGTGTATATATCTCTATAGGTATATATAAAATAAGCACCGCGAAGAAGAGCACGAACCGCACACAGAAAGAATACACACACAGCCAAAGCAAGGAGCAAAGCCATGCCGCAAAGAAGAGAGAGAACACCGCCAAGAGAAGCAAGGACACACGGCCACGCTCAACACAACACGCCGCCGACTGTCGAACCATGTTAATACAGTTCTTCAGACGGGGGAGAGTCACCGACTCGCGCTTGTTCACGATTTAGGGAGCTTTTGCGAGTTTTCAAAAGTTTTCAAAAGCTCCACGAAAACCGCCATCAGCGCAGCCGAGGCCGTCTAACTCTGGTCATTTGTGTAATAATGGCCAGAGATAGCGCCCCGCCCCCACTTCCAAAACCGCGCGGGGGCTTGATTTTTCAAGGTTTTTCGGCGGCAGTCCCATTCTCTCACTCATTCACTCTACGCCTTCCACCCATACCAACTTCCATCCCCTCCCCCTACTTAAAAATCAAATTTCAGATTTCAAAGGGTTCTCCGGTTGAGGTGTTATTTACAGTCCAAATCCCCATATTCAATTATAATTTGGTTGAAATGCAGATAAGCGTTTGCTCTGATTTTGCGTTATTCGCGCCTGTCGTGCTCCCTGACGCGTTTTGTGCGCCTCGGTAGTGTATTTTCATTCCTAAATATCAAAATCGATTTTAAGGCCATTCTCGTGCGTTTTGAGCCGCATGGTTTTTGAGCAGCTTTCAGCCCGCTCCCGGATAATGACCGGACTACACTCAGCAGAGTCCTGCCTGTCGGTCGGGTATGGTTGAGATAGTAACTATCTCGGAGCATAAAACGAGGCCACCTCCGTAGAGATGACCTCATTAATTTTTATCTATAACTGCCGCTGGTTACGTAGACTTACTTAGACACAACAACGCTATCCGCTCCGGTTACTGTTACCCATCCATGCTTCAAGCGTGCTTCTGCCTCCGTCATCTGGATAAGCTCCGGGGTAATGGATTCTGAAATGATCCTGTTTGCGTCTGCCTGCGCCTGTGCCTCTATGACCTCGATATCTGCAGCGGTCTGAGCCTTAACCTTGTCTGTTTCTGCCTGCGCAAGCGCCGTAGACTTCTCAAGCTCGGCTATTTCCGCATCCTGCTTTGCCTGTTCCTTTGCCTTGATCTTTTCCTGCAAGCCTGTATCGAGCTCGACATCAATAATGAGTGCGCTGGTAATCTGCATGCCATATTCATCAGACAGTTTTTCATTGAGATACTCGGTGAGAGCTTTGTTGACCTCTGACTTCTTGTCACTGTAAATGTCCATGACAGAGAACTTCGGCGTGACCTCTTTCACATAGGCGATAATGCTGTTCTGTATGTACGTCTCTACAAGCTGCTCACCGTCCATGCCATTGAACCGAGTGTAAATGTCTATCACACGGTCTGCCTTGAAACTGTAATTGACCGTCAGGTTGATTTTTACCATGCCGCCGTTAGCGGGCGCGTCGATAGACCAATCCGCGTGTTCTTTGGCGTTGTAATCTGCCGGGTCGTTTGAAAACACTATCTGCTGCTGTGACACGGGGAACTGCTTCACGCGCTCCGTGAACCCTATCCAGTGCCAGCCGGGAGATAGCGTTTCATTCTTCACACCTTTTGAGGTGTAAACAACACCGACGTTGCCTACGCTCACACGCTCAAGACATGATATACACGAGACTGCAACTATCAAAGCCAAAACTACCGCTATAATTCTTGTTCTTCTCATTTTTTCTTATTTCCTCCTAAAATGTCAAAAATTATGATAAACGCAACCGCGAATATCGCTGAACCAACAAAAAGAATTTCTCTCACTTGGTGCACCCCTGTTACTCGCCATAATCTAATTCACCAGCCAACGTATTGGGAACAATGGCGGTAGCAATTCTCCTCCCGCATCTTGGACAACGGAACGGATCAAATTCCCACAAGCGTGCCATGCCCTCCGATTCCTTCTTACACGACAACGATGCGAGTTTGAACCCACAGTGTTCGCATACCGGCTTGAACTTCATGGTAGTTGTATCTGACTCTTCGCCGAGGAAGGTTCCTTCAAGCAAATCCGTCGAGTGGTCAACCTCCGTAAGCCGCACCAGTTCGGCCATTGCGTCGTAGGCTTCGTAAGAAGTATCGAAGAGCATACCTCCCATCACCTCGTTTGCACCATCCGTGCATAAGAGGCACTCGCCCCAGCCGTCGTGATGGATACCGTAGCTCAAGCCGCTCCACAGGTCTGATTCGTATGCACAGCCAAGTTCCCCGTGATAGTTTCCCTCGTCATCATGCACTCCGATATGTAGTTTATCCTCCCCACAGAAAGGACACCTATACATCTTCGCTGTCCCGTTGAGAGCACACACGATGCCGTAACAGTACACCTCGCCCACCTCCATGATCTTGAACTCTGCGTGTGGCAATTCAGTCTCGTATGCCCATGAGCAGTCTCTTCCTTCGGGGCACCACACTGCTTTGATGGGCAGGGAACGTCCTTCTCCACGCTTGAGCACGCCGCCCTCGAAGCAGTCGCACTCGCCATCTATCGCGCCTCGCAACTCTGCGAGGTCATCGGATTCACCGAATACTACGAGGAAATCCAGATTCCTTGCGAGGATTGCCTCATCCTCTGTTATCTCATTGCCATACTGCCGCCCGTTCAGTTTTGCGGCAAATTCTTCAACTGTCATTTCTTTTCCACCTCGTCTATAAAGGTCGCTGCCTCGTCTGCAACGTGCAGGAAGAACGCCAGCGGATTACGGCGGAAAGTATCTCCCGCGGCTCTGGCTTCTCCCTCCTGCCACGAACTCATGTGATAGCGGATTGCGGTCGCTTCGTCTACTGACAGAACCATGAACTGCTGGAGAATAAAAACGCTCTTTTCTCCGTGGCCGAAAATGAACTTCTCGTCAATATCGTAAGCCTGCACTGTCTCCCAAATGAAATCTCCACCAGCGTCGTGCTTCACTGTCCACTTCTCCGCAGCCGCAACCTTTTCAGGGTCGTATGTTTTCTGGTTGCGGCAGTTCGGCTTGTACGTGTTGGCTTTGCAAAGGTCGTGGAAAAGCGCGACAATGGCTATGGTTTCTTCGGTATATGGGCTCTCGTCATATTCCTCGTCCAGAAGCCAGCACAGTCTCCTGTATACATTCAAGCTGTGCTCGCACAGTCCACCCGGAACTGCGAGGTGATGGCGCGAACTCGCCGGGGCTTCAAAGAAGTCCGAGTGCAGTTCAAGCCACGCTATCAGTCCGGTAGCGTTGTCGCGTGTGATGTTTTCCATTACGATATTGACAAACCTTTCCTTGTTTTTCTCGATGTTAATCATTTTACTTTACTCCTCCTTGATAATCCCCGTAGTTGAAGTTCTTGGTAGATGTCCCCTCAAACTGCCTCAATTCTGTAGATGTCAGCGTGCGATTTATTGTGCGCACAGTAGTCGATGTCGTTCGGTTCGGGCAAGCAGTACATTCACACCAATGGCTGCCATTAAATCTGTTTACCCTGAACGGGCAGTTGCTGTAGCACTCCATTATTCAACCTCTTTCATCCAGAACTCACGGCGGCAGTCACCGCAGATTTTATTCTGGTTGCAATAGCCTTTTTCGTCTTTATAGTCCGCATCGAGAGTGCTGGGGCACAAGGCTAAAATACCATCGCCATTGCATGTAGCGTTGGGCCACTGTTTCAAAAATTCGCTCTGTCGGGTCTTAGCTGGGTGCTGTTCAGCCCATCGCTCGACAATAGCAACTGCCTCTGCCATGTGTTCAAAACACCAACTTGAACACATGGCACCAGCCACATCGTCAAACGGGCATCCATCACATTTAGACGGTTCGGCTCTAAGATAGGTCTCGCACATACGATTCTTGGTTTTGAGAAATTCAAATGCGTCCATCATTTACCCTCCATTTCTCGCCGCAGCGCTGCTCCCATCTTTACCATCTCTTCCAGCGTTGGGGCGTGTTTGCACACGAAACTGCTACGGAAGAAACAGTTTGCGCACATGCACCCTCCCATAAGCACCCAGCACCGATTACTCAGCGCTCTACAATCTTCCTTGAGGTTGGCGTTTTCTTCTTCCAAAGAGTCCACCTTTTCCCGATACTGCTTTTTCAGTTTGGACAGCTCCGCCTTGAGCCTTTTATTTTCCTCTGTGGCGTCCGAGGACATTTTGTTGCGAAATTCATTTAAGTCCATTCGTTTTCCTTTCTCCGAGACTGCAAAAATCGTTCGGGAACACCACAGAACCTTTGCTGCCACATATCAAGCAGTAAGAACTGTAGCTACCTTCATAGCTGAATAGTTTCTTGCTGTATTTGCAGTCCTTGCAACGGGTCACTTCCACGACATCAGCCGCAGGTACAGTACATATAGGGCACGGTTCTTTATCGCAGTGTTCGTTGTGGCTATGGCAGCGATTCTTGCAGTAATCTTCCTTGTCTATGCACTCAGTCATTGCTTCTCCTCCATTCTGAGCATCCGCCGTTGTTCTTCCACACGCATCGGTCACATTTGCCGTAACACTTCTTATGTTCAGTCATTGCAGTTGTCATCCTGTGCATAGTAGTTGAACTTAAACTTATGGCAGATATAATTGATGGCGTTTGCAACGCCGCAGCGGAAATAGAAATCATTCACTCCGTTCGCCTTGGCAGTGTCGTTGTTCTTGTTAAGCTCCTTGAGGATTTCCAGCAGCTTCTTCTTTGTAATAGGTCCGAACATTTTATCCCCTCCTATTCTTCGTTCTTTTTCACTCCGAGCGAGCAAAAATCATCACACTTTGTAGTGACAGTTCCGAATCGTTCACACCTGCCGCAGTCTCGGTTGACCTGTGTATGCCTTTGCCAAAATTGGCAGTCTTTGCATCGAACCACTGGAACTGCGTCAATGGTGGGCGCAGAAAGCAAGTCATCAACTTTCAGAAACCACTCGTTTTTGGGGAAACACCCTCCCACGGTCTGGAAGCTGAATTTTTTCTTTTTGTTGAGTTTATCCGCGTCAATCAGCCTCATTTTTACTATCCTCCCTGTCACCACCCGTAAAAGAGCACGGTTTGGGTCTCCCAGTCTATAGCCTTATACAGCCTGACCAACTCGAAAATTTGATGTTCATACTGCCATGAGTCGCTTATAGATTCATGCGTTTCATCAAGGTCAATAGCGCCGAGCCTCTCCCACCATTTAAGTCTTTCGTGGATAAAATCGTGTATTTTATCTATGCTCTTGATGTCATCCCGCTCTATGGAAAAACCTCCCGGAAGAAATTGCTTTCCGCCGTCCGCAAGTAAGTCTTTATACGCCTCTATGATTTTTCGCTTGTATATCTCGATAGCTTCAAGCACACCGGGCTTACCAACGACATACGGATCATAGTCCGAAACGTCCTCCTGAACTTCTTTGTCTGTAAACAGCGGTTCGCCTTTGCTATAAATCCGGTCTGCCGTATCGTCCCAATACAGTTTCCCAAATTCAAAGATTTCCTTTTTGTCAAGAAACTTATTGTCGTTAAACGAGAACCATCCGTCCCCGCCTTCTACACCCTCTGATTTTGCATAGTCGCAAAGCTCGCTCAAGGTCATGTTCTTGACCGCTTCGCACTTGCTTTTATCGACGAGGTAAAAATAATGCCTATATCCCATTTTCACTTTCCTTTCTGAACATCACTACCCGAACCACGTCATCGACCTGCACTTCCGTGTCCTCAAAGGGAAACTGGCCGCAATGCGGACAGGCAATAGTGTCGTGTACTTCGTCGAGGCCGAGCTCGCCGCCAACCCAAAGAGGTGTGGTATCAACTATCACAGCGCCGTTATCCATTTCCGTAAAGGAATGTTTTGTGATTGTGTTTCCACCATCAAACGTCTCCATCACAAGCTCTATTGCAGTGAGCTCACGACCGCACTTTTCACACTTCATTTTCTTTGCTCTCCCATCTGCCCCCACAAATTCTTCAACGCAAGTTCCCTCAAGAATTTGTCCGAATATGCCGGACATCTGTTTTGGGGTTCGACCCACTGTGAGAATCTTGTGCACCTGATCTTGTCGTCAATTTTTCTTTTTGGATTCGCGTACTCACAGTATCGGCACTGTACTTTGTACGTCATCATATTCGCACCTCCGGTCATCATTTGCTACACCCGCCCTTTTGTCCTTCTGGCGAATCAGGCAGCGGCATCCAATGCGAGACGAACTTATTGAGCGCCCAGCCTTTTGAGATTTGAATCTCACAATCCGAACCCGCCATATCCGGGAGATATGCCAGAACACGCTCGTCCTCCTCTGGCATCCTGTCCTCGACACTTATCCATTCCAAGGCGGCGTCTGTAACAGGTGCAGCCTTTATACGACTGATGACCTTATTGGCACCGACAATTTCGGCGTTCGGTGTCTGGCCGCTGAACACAACATTTTCTTCTATGTCCTTGAGAAGAGCATCACGATAAATGCAGTCACTCGTCATCTTCTACCTCCGCTATCCACATACTTATTTCTTTCTCTGCCGCGTCTAACGCTTCGTCCAGCGTCCGCCCTCTCCATTCATAATGCCGCGCGGGGCCGAGCACGTAGCAGTGAAGGCGGACTACGTACCAGTTGGGCGCATCCTCTGCGCTTCTATCCATTTCAAAGTAGTCTGGGAACTCAATCACCAGTTCCATGAGACCTTCATACGACTTGCAGGAACAGTCGATTTCAAGCGCTTTCTTTATTCCCGCCATAACTTTCCGACGCAACGCAAGGAATCTTGCATAAGCTTTCTCCATCGTCACTCACCTCCGTCCCAACTTCAACCACATGGCATCCGCGATTGAGAACAGCGCCCATGTCATAAAAAAATCGGTTCCAAGTTTTTCCTCATTCATGTAATACCAAATTGCCACTAAGAAATACAAAAGACTCATTCTCTCTCCTTATTCGTCAAGCCCAAGACTCACAAAAAGTCTCTTAGCCTCCTCGTCATACGCCTTGTAATCCGGGTACTTGTCCAGAATGTCAGCGTACTTACACCGCTTCTGTCCACCGCATGCCTTGCGGTCTTTGCAATATACGCAGCCGTATTTCTTCTGCGAGTCCGGATTAACGCCTACATACCCCTCCGAGCTGCCCAAGCCCTCGCGCGAGCCTTTTCGTTCTCTGGTACATCCGCAGTTTCTGACTCGCCCTGTGCGGATATCATAGCCACGGCGGACAAAGGTTTTCCCGCATATCCGACAGCGGCAGTTGAAATACGCACCTAAAGACCCTCCAGAGCGCTTTTCGTTGTAACTCAGGACTTCTATGTCGTTGAATGTTTGCCCTGATATGTCGATGATTTTCATGTTGTCTCCTCTATTGTCTCAAGCAAAGCGATCAGCCCGAAGAACGACCGCGGGTTGATCCCGATCTTTTCCTTTGCCGCTGTCAAGTGAAATTCCACTGTGGAGTTGTTCATGTTCAGCGCTCTGGCCGTAGCTGTGGCGTTCATATTGTTTTCGGCATAAGTGCAAATCACGCGCTTGCACTTCTCGGTTAATGGCCGTTGGCTTTTGTCCATTCGACTTCCCTCCTCTCTGCATAATGCGAATATTTATTCATCCGGTAAAAATTCTGCGGGGCATATCATATTTGTCTCTATCAGGAACGCCAATTTGAACTGTGGTACGGTAAATATGCCCTGTTCCACAAGAACTTCTACGCCGTGCTTCAGCGCTTCTCCATCGATCACGGTTCCTTGCGGATAGCCTATAAACTGCGTGACAAAGCGCTTTACCGCTTCAAATTGTTCGCTCGAAGCCCACACGATAGTCCCTCACTTCCGACATATCTACAACGCTCAACCTTGCTTGGTAATGGAAATCACCAGAACCGTCCTGCCGGAATCTCCACTCTATGAAACGGCTAAGCTCCTTGGATGTAACGAGCTTTTCTATAAAGTCCCGCTTGGTGATCTCCTTTATAATATCTTCGCCGAAGGTTTCCACCTGTTCGCGTGAATATATCCTTGAAACTACGAACGTTTCAGGACGCAAATTGATCTGAACAACTTTAGGCGGCGGCAGTTGCTCGGTATACCCGCCCAGTTTGTGTATGATCCAGCTCTTAAATTTGTTCATCGTTCATTCTCCCCTCCATCACGAAAAGACTTTGCTGTGCCGTATACTCGTTGAAGCGCTCTTCTTGAAGCTTGAAATACGTTGGGTCTATTTCGCATCCTACAAAGTCAAGCTCTGCATCGTAGGCCGCAATGCGGCTGCTGCCGCTTCCGAGATGTGTATCAAGAATCCGGTCTCCGGCGTGTGCGTAGTTTTTGAAAATCCACCGATAGAGCGCGACTGCCTTTTGCGTAGGATGAATCCGCTTCTCGTTCAGTTTTTTGTTGCCCTGCATAATGGTGCCTTCTTCAATGCTCTTCCCTTGGAGCATCCCGTTCCACATAAAGCGGAATATCCTGACGCTGGTGAAGAGGTCTGTCGCGGCCAGCTCGCAGTCGGAGAAACTGCTTGAGGAATTACACTTGTCCCACACGATTCGCCCCGGCGCAAAGTGGTAATCAAAGTAATTGCATCCCCACACTATGTAATGCTTGGCGACACGCTGAAGCTCTACAAAATATTCCGTTCCAGGAATATCCCACTGTGGGGAGATGGGATAATCTCGATGGACACCAATTTTGCTGACTCGGCTGCCGTAATAACCACGCCTCTCCGGTCCTGAAAAATACGGAGGATCCACAACTGCGAGGTCGAACGCCTTGTCAGGCACGCAGCGCATGTACTCCATGCAGTCGCAGTTAACTACTATGCTTTCGCTCATTTCATCACTCCCTTACACTTCATTTCCCCATGCGTCCCAGCCGGGGAATCGTTCTCTCGCAAATATCTCTATGCGCGGCTCATAGCTCACCAGTTCTATCATACGGCGCATTTCTTCGGGCTTGCGACTATGCACCGTTTTGGGTGCATAGAATCCCGTTTTCCCCTGACAGCGTTTACCTTCGGGAGAAACTTTGTATGGCAGACGCTTCTTCGTCGTGGCGAATATGCAATGCTCAGTCAGTCCTCTGTAATACTGTCCCAACCCCTGCTGATTCTTCATCCACGTTATCGTTGTCACATACTCAAAGCCCCACGCCTTCACGCACTCAACGGCGGCGGGTAGATAATTATTGGTAGCCCAGCAGTATAGGTGGCACCCGGCAGGGTCTGCGAGTTGGGCAACCGGGAGCGCCTTAATCTCGGCAACTGACATTAAACTGTAGTGCTTGTCCGCTCCGCGTTTGACTTTGCCGCCCCCCCCCGCTCCGGCCACGGCGGGTCTATGTAGATTGTGCGATACTTGCCGCTTGGAAAATCGCTCATACGCCCTCCTTGATTTTGAAAAACTGACAGCCCCGGCCTTTATCGCAGTCGTTGGCGCAGAACCGGCAGGGATTCGCATCGAGCACCAGCAGTTTGATGATTCGGCACAGCCGTTCTATCTCGCGTCTCTGGTTCTGAATAATCATGTCTTTAGGTGTCATATTTTGCCGTCCACCTTTCCAAAGCGTCACGATTCCATATCCGAGCTGCTTTTATCTTCCTCTTGTACCAAGGTCGCTGCGCTCCAGCTCCACAGACTGGGCAGATGTACCTATAACGATTTTTGTGGAACTGCAACACAGGACTAACTTCTTTTCCACACTCACACACTAAGAAAATGATATTCATGTTCGCCTTCCTATTCATCGTCCGAGCACTTGTCAGGCGTCACAACTCGAATAATGCCCGCATTGGCAATCATCCTGCGGCAGATAGGGCAAGGTTCCGGGGCTTCGAGAGGTTCCCATATAATGTGTGTTATCTCTCCGCCGTGCCCCAATGCCATCCGCGCCCACTCTCCATACAGATACATCGTCGAGCCAAGCATTTCACTTCTGGAAGCCGATATAATGGCGTTCTGCTCCGCATGGACACTATGGCAATCGGAGTAGTCCCCGCTGTTGCTGGGCTTGTCCAGACGCTTACATAAGCCTATATCGCAGCAATTAGGCTCGCCGCGCACAGAACCGTTGTAGCCCGTGGCGATTATCTCGTCATTTTTCACGATGACTGCGCCATACCGGCGCTTGAGGCAGGTGCTTCTCTGCGATACGGCTTGAGCTATGTCGAGGTAGTAGGCATCTTTCGAGATTCGTTTCATTCCGCACCCTCCGTTTCTATGTCGTCGATATCCAGCTGCCCCGGCAGAACGCCGTCCTCCATCCACCAGTGAAATACATCAACACCGGTGCGCCATGAAGCGCTGATAAGCCCTCGCTTTATACGTTCTTCCAGCATCCTGTCAAACGCATTGATGTACATCTGCCTGTACTTTGGATATTGCGCAAACGCTCTATACCGTGCCTTGGCTGCCATCGGACAGCCGACGCAGCCCACACGGTGCCAGCCCTCACAGTAAAGCGGGTTACATTCGACGCGCTGATCCGTGAGGTAGTCCCATACATTGGATTCCTGCCAGTCGATGATAGGATTGCAGACGCGCTTGCCCTTGAGCGTGCATGTCTCAAAGAGCCGCCTATCTTCATCGTTGTCATTGTTCAGCAGCAGTGATTTCTTCCGGTCTGAGTGAATGACTTCCAAGCTGCTGCGGTTGTTTTTCCGTGCTGTGCTTTCTGCCCAGCGCACACCCGTCACTATGAACCTGTCGTGGCCTGTCGTCTCTTTAAGCACAGCGCAGCAGTAACGGCCTACCCGTGTCGGTGGCATGAGCTTAATGGGTATGAGCTTCCACATACTTGTAGGCTCGCCCTTATACGTGGGATAGTGGATCGTGTACTTGACGCCTTTGAGCTCGTACTCTCTGGCGCGCTTGCGAACGTGGTAGACAGTCTCAGGCGCGTCCGCAGTTGTGTGAGAGTGGACGATTTCAAACGGGATTCCCGCATTCTCCGCGAGCTTGCAGATTACGGCGCTGTCCTTGCCGCCGCTGTCAGTCAGCAGCAGCGGTTGGTGATACAGGCGCAGCGACATATCCGACGCCAGCCTCAGCCGCTCCATTGCAGTTTGTTCTTTGTCCATTACTCTATCACCTCCACATAACACCAACTTTGCGGCGGGCGCGTGATCGGCACCGGTTCTGCTCCGAATTTTGTCTGTCGCAAGCCGGTAAATTTGCCCAGCTCTCGCGGTTTATCGTAGATTTTCAGGTTGGAGATATGCCAGCCGAATACGCCGAAATAGCCATATCCTTCTTCCGGAGCATTCTTCAGTTCATAAGCTTCAATCTGCTTCCTTGTTAAGCAAGACTGACGCGCCATGTCTTCGTGAGAAATGTCCACACCATATAAATGGTCTGCCGATGAGTATTGGTAAATCCAGTCGCATACAAACTCCCCGATGACCTTTCCGCCGCCGTAAAACTGTGGCTGCGGATAATCCGTTTCAATGAAGTCCTCATGCGGGTACCTAGGTAGTGTGCAGTAGATGTACACCTTGAACGGCGTTTCCAGCTTTGGGCGCGACTTCCGCACCTCAATAGTTTTTTCTCCGTTAACGATTTTTTCACACCACTCTGGGCGTATGCTGATTAAGACCGCTTTCATACACCCGCCTCCAGTTTCATAAAGCATCCCCAGAATGTCTGCATCTTCTTTCCGCTGTGATGTCCGAATAGAGGTTTCTCTCCTATCGCTTTCCAGACATCAGCCGCCGGTATCTGTGTCTCTGACCATTTGAATATGAGCACGCCGTCAGGCTTGAGTACCCTCATGCACTCTTTAAATCCGTCGTGAATCATTTGCGGCCAGTTCTCATCAAGCTTGCCGTACTTCTTGGCCATCCACGCATTTTCCCCCACACTTTTAAGGTGAGGCGGGTCAAACACGACCAGCGCAAATGTGTTGTCTCCAAAAGGAAGTTCTGTAAAATCACACTGTATGTCCGGGGCGATCACGCACTGCCTCTCGCTTTGTCTGCTGGTGCTTTTCCACACTCCGCTTGTCGCTTCCGCTCGCTTGTCGCAGTAGATAGCCGCCGGGTGGTTTTTGTTGAACCAGATCGTCCGAGATCCGCAGGTCGCGTCAAGTATTTTTTTGTCAGTCGTCATCGTCTACCTCCTCCGTTTTTGGGTACAAATCTTCCAAATCCCCCGCAAGCCTGTGGTACTCACGGTTCTCCTCCATCTCAGCGTTGAGCCTATTCTTCAAGTCCTCAATTCGGGTCTGCTGTTCAAGGAGCGTTGTCACGCGCTCGTTCTCTTGCTTTGTCATTAACACACTGTTTCTCCTTTCAAAAATTTGTCTACGTCTCCAACTTTACCGGCATCTTCGTCTCCAAAATGTCTCTTTTCGACGGCGATTGGAAACGGCTCAATTTCGCTTGACCAACGGCAGTTTTCCGCTCCGTGGATTTCAGCCCAGCACAGCGGGAAACCGCCTATCCCATCGAACAGTGAACCAAGCGTCGCGTCCGTCGGTAGATACTCGCTTATGCGGCGCAGCAACCATTTCCAAAACGGGAGTGCAATGCTGTTGCCGAGGGCTTTATATTTCGGGGAATCCGTTTCTTTACGTGCCCGTCCTTTCTCATCAGTCCACTCGCCTATATCTACCCATCCATCCGGGAATCCCTGAAGTCTGGTGCATTCCAATGGTGTTAGCCTACGTACCGCAGCAGAGCTGAGGGCAAAAGTTTCTGCGTCTTCTCTAAATGTGCAATTTGCTCGGGCTCTCAAAGCGTGCGCTACAAGCATATCGTTGTATGCGTCTTGCCCGTTATAGCTTCCAGCGTGCGTTCCCGGCGAGAGTGTCCCGGTCACCTGTTGATATGTAAGCGGCACTTGGTTTCCGCCTGTACCCATCCTTGCTTGTAGACTCGGTACAACGTCGCCGCACTCTCTTATAACATCATTCGCGTGGCTCATATCTAATATTGCGGGGATCTGATTAGTGCCGCTCGAAACCGCAGACAATGTAGGCGAAACCTCTTCTTCGTAGCCTATGCTACCCGCTTTGGCACCCTGTCCGGACTTGAACGCCGCAACTATATGCTTGTCCGCCGAGGTGATGGTCGGCGCAGGATCGCCGTCCTTACCGATTCCGAGACCGTTCCCGCTGCCGTCGTTTTTGCGGGTATCTCCTCCGCCTTTGAATCGCGTCGCTTTGTCATTTATGGGGATGACTACCGGCTGATTGTTCCCTGACATTCCTGCCGCCGCGGTGAGCGTCGGCGCTTTATCGTCTGCCCTTATTTCAGCGCCGCCCTGTTGAGTTGCCATGCAAAAGAGCGTTTGGTCATTGCCCGTCCCGAGCGTGCCGCTCTTTTCAGTTTGAACTAAAGCGCCTTTTCCGCCTCCGTCACAGCCCCCCCCGGATGCGGACTGTATAAGAAGTGCCTGCTTCAACTGCTCCGGCAGGTCTTTCCCTCTGCGTTCCGCTCTCCGCAGGATGCCCTGACACGCTGCACGGCTCAAATAATATTTCGTGGGCGGTGCTTCCTCCAAAATCTGCGACAACCGAGATTCTACGGCGGCGTTGGGGCACTCCCCACCATTGCGCATCGTGGATTCTATAAGCCACGCTCCATCGTCCTCCCACATCGCGGTAGCCCCCCCATGTAGGCCATCCATGTTCAGGCACTTGAATATGGGGCGCTTCCGGTTCTGCGATTTTGATGATTTCTTCGAGGACTGCCGCAAAGTCGTTTCCTCCGTTGCTTGACAGGGCACCGGGCACGTTCTCCCACACCATGTATCTTGGTCGAATAAGTTCACCTGTCCGTCCAGCACTTCGTTCACGCGCTCTCATCTCCTTTACAATACGTATCTGCTCCATGAACAGTCCGGAACGTTCCCCGGCCAATCCTTTACGTTTTCCTGCGACAGATAGATCCTGTCTAACAAGGTGAGCCTCCGGTAATAACCCAAACCGGCTCTATTTCAGCGCCGTTTATCTTTGTTATATCTCCTAAATGTCTCACCCAAAACCACCTCCTTCATACCAGCGCAAGTGTGTCTGGCTCTTTGGTGTTGGGATGGTAGCACCCGTGTCAAGCGCAAATGAACCTGATGGCGCGGAAATGCGGCATTGATTTATGCAAGTGTCACAAAATTTCAAACTTAATAAGCGCAGAAAAGCAGCCCTTTCAAAATGAAAAGGCTGTTTTTTTCGTATACCTATACAAATTTTGATGTTTTGGCGATTCCCAAGCGCAAAAATGCGCTTGACACGCCGTGTATCATCCTTGCACCGAAAAAGAAAGGAGTGGATGCCTATGCAGGAGGCCGAGCTTAAAGCCGCGGCAGTCGGCATACTCACATATCTGGCGATAACGAACGAAGAGACCACGCGGCACAGCGGAGAGGAGGCGGAAATTATGGAGTTTGACGCGCCATACAATCCAGCCGCGTTCAAACTGGCGATGCGTTATCTTGAGCGGATGGACATGGACGAAACGGAGGTGAGGCTATGGAAGCGATACTAACACTTCTTATCTGTACGGTTATCCCTGTAACAGCTGCTTGCGCGATGCACATCAAGTTTGCGCACGAACGGTGGGTTTCTTATTTAGAGCAGAAATCAAGTTACAAACATATAACGGTCTCTCCTGAAATTTTCAAAACAATGCTTTACACCCTCTCCTATGAAATGAGCGCTTTGCCTTACGGCATAATGTGGCATAGACCTACATCACGACGCCATGGGAGCGAGCTTATCTTGGTGTACGGTAGAAATCGGCTCGAACAAGAGCAGATGAACCTTGCTCTGACCGTATACCTCGATAAGCAAGCAAAAGCGCGGGAGAGACGCAAAGGGCTCGCCAACGATGCAACTACTGATTCGTTAAAGCAAGTCCAAGACGACATCCAACGTATCATCGACGACAATCTCCGCGCCGCGCAGGAGGCCGCGCGAAAAAATCAAGAGATTATAGACCGCCTATCAGGAACAACCGCTACACGCGGAGGCTCACCATGAACAACCGGGATGATGCCGAGCGGCTTACCTTGAGAATGAAAAACTCATTTATGGCGCTTTGCAGCAATATTTCCCTGCACTCGCGTTTGATGAGGACATTCAGCAGATTGCGGGTATCGGTCTCTGGAAAGCCTGTTTGAACTACGATGCGGATAAGTCGTGCTTCTCAACTGCCGCGTATAAATTCATCAAGACCGAAGTGCTGCAGGAACTACGAAAAAGGCGACGCCGAGGCAAAATCACAACAATACCTTTCGCTGCATTGGTGTGCGATTTGACCACTGAGGGTAAAGAAGAGCTGGATATCCTTGCCATTAGTCCGAGTCTTGATGACGTTGACTGGTGTGACATGGAAACGTTTTGGGCATCACTGACCGAGCGCCAGCAGTTCATCGTCAAGGCGCGTATATCCGGGCTGATTGATGAGGAAATTGCCGCCGCACTGGATTTGTCTCGCACATTGATTATCCATGAAAAGAAAAACATTCGGCGAATAGCCGAGGAAACATTATGAATGGAGGTGGCTAAAGATGCCACTACTTAACTATACCACGAAAGTGGATGTCTATACCACGATAGGTGCTATACAGGGGCAGCTTGTAAAGCACGGAGCAAAGAAGATCATGCAGGAATATGACGATGCCGGTCGCATAACGGCTCTTTCCTTTCAGATAGACACTCCCAACGGGTTACGGGCCATAAAACTCCCAGCTAATGCCGAGCCTGTTAGGCGTGTACTCGCGAAGCAGAAAGTCAAATGTGATGTTGAACAGTCTGAACGAGTTGCGTGGCGCATTATCAAAGACTGGGTAGAAGCTCAAATGGCCATCCTCGAAAGCGAAATGGTGCAGATGGATGAAATCTTTTTACCGTATATGCTCAATAGTAAAGGTCAGACAGTTTTTGAGGCATATCAGAGCCAGCAACTATGGCTCGGAGAGGGAGGAGAAAAATGAGCAAACCAATTTATGTTCCAAAAGGAAAAGCCAAAGAATATGGCGACTATGCGATCAATATTTACACAGGATGCCCACATCGTTGCTTTTACTGCTTTGCCCCGAATGTACTCCGCCGCGACAGAGAGACTTTTCACGCGATTGTCAAGCCGCGAGAGAACATAGTCGAGGAAGTCCGAAAGCAGGTTGAACGTGAGCACATTACCGGACAACTCATTCATCTATGCTTCACCTGTGACCCATACCCCACGGGCTACGATTCGACACCTACGCGCGAGATTATCAAAATTCTGAAAGGAAGCGGTAATCACGTACAGATACTCACTAAGGGTGACGGCTCAAGGGACTTCGACCTGCTTGATGAAGGAGATTGGTACGGCATTACTTACGATGGCGCACCGCACGGCTTCTATACTCTTTCAGACATGATAGCAGACCTTGCCTCCGCAAGAATAGCGACCGGCTGCAATACGTGGGTATCGTGTGAACCGGTCTTAGATGCCGATGCCGTTTTGAAGTTCATTGAAGAGTACCACACCATAATCGATAAAGTCAAAATAGGGAAACTCAACTACTACCCACACAATATAGACTGGGCAGTTTTCGGCAGAGATGCCGAAGCCTTGTGCAAGAGCCTCGGCATTGACTACTACATAAAAGAGAGCCTACGCGCAGAAATGGAGGAAAAAAGTAATGATGTTAATTGACTACAGTCCCGAGAGAGATGGTGCTCCTCCCTACTCTTGGATGAAACCATCAATCTTTAAGGACATTCTTTTCAAAAAGTATATACGTCCTCAAGAACAGGAACGGCAACTCTCGTACCACGACTGGTTAAATTATAGCCCGGAAAGATGGGCTCTGCTTAACTCCAGAATAAATAACTCTGAGAATCAGGCAGATCAATGTATATGGGTGCTTTCTCACATTAACTCCTTTAGCGCCGCCGACAGGGACATTATTGTGCGTTGCTTGGATTCTTTTGCCCATGAGAATCTGAGTTTTTATTGTGATGTGGATCCCACGCTCCATCTGCGTCTTTTGTGTAGTGCTGACGAAATTCGGAACCTCCCTGCCCATGTGCAATCCATCCATCTCGATGCAAGCTCAATGTGCTTTGCCGCCTCTTCGTTTGATTAAGGAGTGAAGAAATGAGTTATACAAGTCTTTGGGTAATAGACAAGAATTGGAGCGGCACAGAATACCGTCAATATCCAAACTCGTGGCTGATGCCTCCCATTGTTTGGGATGTTCTCATGCAGAAATATATTGGCACCAACGAACGCAACGGGGTTGATTCCTATCTTGTATGGGTATGCGCCTGTTCCGACAAAGTACGCAACGAGCGCTGGGCGCTTCTCAACGGCAGGATCAACAACACTGAGAATCAGACCGACAGAATAATGTGGGAGCTTGCGGGTCTCAGCGTTTTCAGCTCCAAGGATAAAGAGTTTGTGGCAAGCTGTATAGATGACTTTGTGAAAGAGAATCAAATCATCAATATTCAACTGCAAACACCGCCGGTCATTCAGCGCTTTTTCGCCATTGCTAACGATATTCGTAGCCTCCCTCGGAACGTCAAATACTTCGTTATCCACCCCAACAGCGTTGATGATTCCGTCGAGTGGTGGTTTCACCATAAACGCCTGTGCTCATGGGACAAGTTCGTTTGTGAGTTCACCCTGATAGAGGATAATAAGGTCGTCGGCTTTTCGACAAACCTTGAGATGTGTAAAGGAGACAACTGATGGAACGATTAACTTTTGACGGCAACTTCTGCGATATAGCACAGTGCCGAACGATACCGTGCCCCTATAACAATTCCTGCACCCAGAAACAGGTATGGGAACGCCTTAAAATGTATGAGGATAAAAGTCCGTATACATTAGAGATTCCTATGCAGCTCCCCAAATTGCTTAAAGCGCCAAACCGCCTTGTGTACATCGCAAGTCCACTCGATAAACATGTATACACTGCAACCCTTGAAAGTGCGTACCTTGACCGCTATTGCCGCTTGTGCATAAAGATTCGCTGGACAGAGCCGGAGGATGAAAAAGTAAACATCAGTTCTATTCGCGCTGACGCTTTCTGCCGCATCGCATTTTCCACAAAAGAAGAAGCTGAAAATGAGCTCAGAAAGGGGGCGGACGAGGATGCTTAACAAAATGATTGATAAGGCACTGGAAAAGCGTGGCTTTATCCCGATTTGCGAAACAGACCGTTGTGCAGAATACGAGTATCACAACAAGCAGAAGGGGTTTCGCCAGACTATCTCCGTCTTCCGCAGTTCGTATGGCACACCATCGGTTCAGAGTTACCAGATTGTAGAAGAGTTCTTCAGAGACAACGTTTGCGTCCATGCTATCTGTAGTATTCCGGTTTATATCCTTCCCCTGCTCTGGCTTAAAGCCAAAGTGCTCGCTCACAAGTATGGGTGGGAGAACTGGAAATGGGTAGGCCCTTCGGACAAAGCCAAAAAAGAATTAAAGCGAATAAAGAGAGAAAGGAAGCATAACAGATGACTAAAACAGATCGCGCCGCGCTTATATGCGGCTTGGCAGAAAGCCTGAAAGAGAGCGTTTCAGATTACGAGGATGCAGAAACGAGGGCTAATTGGAAACCCATGGGCGGACAAGCCGTGACATTAGAGAACTCCTGCACTTCTATCGTCCGCAAGTGCAGGACGCTCCGAGCCGAATTGAATGTGCTCATCCATGAGATGGAGGGGGAATAATGTTGGTTGAAATTACAAAAATCGGGCGCGAGGAGCGTCCTTGTGTCACCAGTCTTGATATAGCGCAGACATTTGGGAAGAGCCATCGACACGTACTACGTGACATACGAAGCCTTGAGTGTAGCGATGAATTTCGACTGTCCAATTTTGGACAGTCCTCCTATGCGAACGCTCAAGGTAAAAAGCAGCCCATGGTAATATGACCCGCGATGGCTTTACCCTGCTCATTAACAAAATGGAGGAACACTAACAGGTGAACTATCAAATAGACCAACTCATAAAGCTCAGTAGCAATAGTGCTTGCAACTTTTGTGTTTGTGAACCCATCCACCTCGCAGCAGGAAATAATCCCCGCATTGAATTTAAGCAATACAAGAGGATAATCTCTGTTCCGATAAACGTCGCTAATAAAATGTACCCGTGCCCATGCTGCGGAGAGGAAGTGCGTTTAGCACAAGTGGATGTCGTGTATGATACCTTTTCCGACCCGCCTATTGCCAATTCAATAGGCTACATTGTCTGCCCAGCCTGCAAAAATATATATAAAGTTAATATAAGATATACCTTAGATTTTGTCAGCACCGTAAAGCCATTGGAAGCAATATGTGATGCCTATAACAGGGGCGAATGGAACGGGAGGATGCCAGATGCAGACGACTAAGCTTGACATTATCATTCCCGTTTACAAGCGCGGAGAGGGCATACTTCCAACACTTCAAAGTTTACAGTTACAGACAAAAAAAGATTTCTCCACCGCATACGTCCTTGATGGTGAAGATTCTACAGCAATGAACATTATTATGTCTTGCGGCACTCGAATGCATATTTATCTCATGCCGCACAGAGGCGTTGGCGCGACGAGGAATACAGGACTGATGCATTCAGATTCACCTTACGTTATGTTCCTCGATGCCGACGATTTGCTACTGCCAAACGCCGTAGGAACGATTCTGAACGCCATTGAGCACGGCTTTGACATGATGGTAGGCAAGACCATGCGCGAAGCCGAGAACGGCAATTTTGAGGTCGTAGGCGGTGCACAGATGACGTGGATTCATGGGCGCGTATATTCGCGGGAGTTTCTGCGCAAGTACGGCATTGTTTTTCCTAATCTTCCTATGTGTGAGGATTTGGCGTTCAACATGATTTGCGCTGAGTTTGCCCAGCGCGTTTCTGAGACGCAATGGCCGATACATATCCAGCGGTATACCCCCGGCTCGCTGTCGCACGCAGAGGGTTCTCTGCGGTTCCAAGCTGAGACATACATTGAGGCTTGCACATTCTACATTGAAAGCGCAGCCAGATTCAGGTCACTGGACAAGCTCATGATACTACCCGCCGCGCTTGCTGCATGCTATTATTACCTCGATTCTGTGGAGCGAGAATTTCCGGGAGATACCGAGCTATATCACAAAATGTGCAAGCAGTTTTCAGACTTGATAGACATCAGCGATTTTCATGCGCTCAACTCAATTCCCGAATGGCAAAGTCGCTTTGCAATGGCTTTATCAACTTCCGCGAGACCGTTCAAGAAAACCTATATACCGGCGCTGACATTTGAGCAGCGAATAACAAATGCAAAATTGGAGGCTTTGAAATGAAAATCACAAAAGAAATCGTATACGCCCTTGAGCACGAAAGAATAGCGTACATACTCTGTCGGATGTCCTTCGATTGCAACCAAAAGGAAAAAGAAGCTGCATTCGACATGATTTGCGGCACACATACCATGGCCATGTCAGTTCTAAAAGCAATCGAGTCGGAGGAAAAGCAGAATGATACAAATCAAACTATTTGAAAACGAGGAGTTTTGCATCAAAGTCTAAACAAACGCTTCGCCCGAAGTCTTGCCACAAATATAATCCTTGTGTATTATAAGAGTGTCATATACGTGGGTGATGTTCAACTCCATATAATGTTACCTCCTTCTCAAACGAAAGCACCGCTTTGACCGGCGGTGCTTTTGTTATTTTTGAACTTCTCGAAAAAGTTACCGATTCAAAAGTGTGGACATGTCCACACTTGATGCAGTAAAATGCAGTTTTTTGCTTAGTGGAACTGGAAATTGCATTTTTCAAAAGTTAAGAAAAAAGCCTCAAAACCTTAGTTTTTCAAGGTTTTGGGGCTTTTTCTTTGGAGCTGGTAATGTGACTCGAACACACGACCTGCTGATTACGAAGCAGTGTTCTATGAATCTATAACCGCCTCGTGCCAATGGTTTCCCGAACTGGAAATTATTTTGTCCACGTTTTTGTCCACATCCGGACTTTTTTTGTTTTTGCGAAATGCGTCAATAAGTTCAGAATCTGAGAGAAGATCATCCTCGTCGACGTCGGTATAAATGTTGGCTGTAAGCGCCATATCTGAATGTCCCATGTACCGTTGGGCATCCCTGAGTTTGACCCCGGCTTTCTTCAAATCGGTGCAGTAGGTATGTCTTAGATCGTAAAGCACAAGGTCATCGGCTATGCGATGTCCATTTCTCGGCTGCGTTGGGTTGTCCGGATCCGGGTACATTGGTGTGCCGTCAGGCAGCAGATCGGACGGATCATATATATGTCCCTTTGCAGTATACTCCGCTCCGAGAGCAATGTCCATATCACGTTTAAGATTTTCCCACCACCTGCGTATACAGCTTTCTGTGACCATCGTTTTTCCGTCTCGCTGGGTAAACAGAAAATCTGTGGAAGATTTCTCTGCAACGGCCTTTTTCAGCTCATCGGCCAAATCGAGCGGGATGGGTATTTGCCGAAGTCCTGCATGAGATTTTGGGCCTCCACCGAGGGCTTTTGTTCCCGACTCAACACTGTCGCGAACAGTAAGAAACCTTTTCGTTAAATCGAGGTCAGCAACTGTCAGAGCGGAACATTCGTTAGGGCGCACACCGGTTCCGATAAGAAACTTCGCCCACAGTCCGTGCTTGTTGCGTTCTACCACAACGTCAAACGCTTCTCTCTCTGCGGCTGTCAGCGCTCTCCTACGCCCTTTTTCAGCGGCGGGCAATTCCAGTTTCAAAGACGGGTCAAAGATAATCACGCGCGAGGCTACGGCCTGTGAGAACATTGCTTTAATGACTATGCGCAGTTTTGAAACATGAGAAAAGGATTTTGTGGCTTCCCGGTTCAGTATATTTCGCAGGTGCGTGTCTGTTACCGCCTCAAGCTTTTTTCTGCCTATTGCGGGTATGATAATGTTATTTATCATCCGCTCATACATACTGTACGATTTCTCGGTCATAGTATTGCGGCGTTTGGCCGTGCCCGGTTTACGCACTTTCGGCTTAACGTATGTGTCAAGCCAAGTCTGTGCCCAGTCCGCAACTGTGGGATTAACGAGTGCCTTTTCCTTGTTCTCCAGTTCTGCAATTTTCAGGGCTATTTTTTCCTTGCAGTCCGCCTCATCTCTACCCTTGACGTAGTAGCGCTGCCCCATATATGTAAAACTTGCCGACTTCCGTGCAGGAGATTTTGTCATTTCCTTTCTCCCCTTTTAATCATTAACCTTTACGCCATGCTCTTAGCTGGCGCAAGGCTATCCATGCGATTGCACCAAGCCCGATGATGAAAACAAGAAAGAGCACAGCCGCATATATACTGAGCTGACCAAAGAGGATAAGCCCCTTGTCGCCCAGATGGAAGTCCATAACGAGGTAGTACCCCAGCGAGACTTCGAGTATTCCGGCCAGAAAAAGCAAAATATAGATAATCGGTTTTCTGGACGCAAGTTCATTGGTCAGACGCCCCTTCTCTCTCACCAGACCGTCGTTAATAGCGTTCAGGCGGTTTACCTCGCCTTGAAGCCGAACGTTTTCCAGCTCCAGCTTGTGAACTCGGTCGCGCTGATTGGATAGTTGCTCGGTGCCGTTGGCAAGTCTCTCGTTCTCCGTGGTCAGTTCGCGGATTCGCTGCAGGAGCACCTCTCGCTCGTAAGCTGGCTGCAAACCAAACACTTCGTCCGCGGACAGCCCAAGCGTGTCGATCAACGCTATCGCGTCCGATACCTTCGGGTTATCCTGCGTGTCTGCGCTTATTTTGCAAACAGTCGAATAGGATACGCCTGACTGATCAGACAACGCCTGATTTGTCAATCCCTGTTCCGCGCGAGCATTTTTGATCTTTGCGGTGAAATCATCAAAAAACTGCTGCAATCGCTGGTACGATGTCACAATTCTCCCCTCCAGACAAATTTTCTCCAAAAGAAAGAACTCCTGCTTCGACTCTTTTCGACTGACTTCTCCGAATCGAACAGGTATTCTCTTTTTAGGAGATGGACTTTGAAGATTACTTCTGCTACCATCGAAAGCGTAGCAGATACCGGTGCAATGTTCTATCTGCTGCAAGCTCCGGCGGAGGCGGCAACCAATGCCGGAGCGTTCTTAAAAAGAAAACGCTTAAAGTTCTTGAATTATTAGGTTTTGCTGTTGCCAAAATTCGGTCAAAAACTATAATATATACAAGTAAACATATTAAAATTAAATGGAGGTCGAAATGGGAACAGCTACAATATGCACAGAAGATATAAATACGACAATTACCATCAAAGAAATAATCGAGAAAGTGCAGACGTTTAGTCAGGAAGATTTTTCTCTGATTGTTTCGGCTGTCGTCCAATTATGCAATCAACCACATTGCTGATTGACGCAAGCTGCTCAGGGGTCAATGTTTCGAGTGAGGCCATCAAACTCATCAAAGCCTCATTACGACTGGCGGATGCAGGCTCTTCCCAGCCAACCAGCACACCCGGAGTCACCCCGAATATCTCCGACATTTTCTCTATACGCGAAAGAGGTATATTGTTGATAACGCCTTTTTCATATTTATACACATTCTGAGGTGCAATATCTAAAAGCTTTGCGAGTTGCTCCTGAGTCATTCCTTTTTGCTCGCGGTACATGGAGATTCGTTCACCGATTGTCATTATTATCACCTCGCTTTGAATAATATCACATAACTTTACAGTTTGCAAGAATAAAAAATTTTCTGCAAAAAATAACTTGACAAGTTCTGAAAATGGGTGTATATTCTAACTAACTTAAAAAGTTAGGAGGTGCCCCAGGCTTAACACCAATGCCCTTAAAGGCGAAATAAAGCGCAACGGTCTGACTATAGCTCAGGTCGCAGCAGAAATAGGTATTTCAGAATCAACAATGTCCCGTAAACTCAAGTACGGGAGCTTTGGCATTGAAGAAGCTGAAAAACTTATTTCTCTGCTTCACATAGCAGATCCGTGCGCTATTTTTTTTGCTGATTAACTAACTTATTAAGTTAGTTCGCGCTGATAAAGGAGGATAGCGAATGAACGAATTGCAGGTATTCAAAAATGAGAAGTTCGGCACAGTCCGAACCATCACAGAGAACGGCAGAACGCTTTTCTGCGGTGCAGATGTGGCGAGAGCGCTCCGTTACGCGCGCCCCAATGAAGCAATCTCCAAACATTGCAAGGGTACGCTGAAACGGCGTATCCCTACAAACGGCGGCATGCAGGAAATGCTCTTCATCCCAGAGGGCGATATTTACCGCCTTGCCGCCAAGTCGCAGATTCCCGGCGCGGACGAATTCGAGCGCTGGATATTCGACGAGGTGCTTGTCTCGGTGACCCACCACGGCGCTTACATGACTCCCGAGGCAATAGAGCAGGCTTTGCTCAATCCTGACACGATTATCAAGCTTGCGACAACTCTCAAAGAAGAGCGCGAACAGCGTATAGCACTCGCCGCAAAAATCAAAGAGGATGCTCCGGCTACCAATCTCGGTTATGCCGTGACCGCCGCTGATGACTCCATTCTGATCGGAGTAATGGCAAAAATCCTCAGGCAGAACGGGTATGACACCGGCGAGCAGCGGTTATTCGAGACACTGCGCAGAGAAGGCTTCCTCATCAAGTCCGGTAGCGACAGGAATATGCCTACGCAGAGGGCACTTGAGATGGGACTCTTCACCATCAAGGAAAACGTGCTTGTCACGCCGAATGGCAGTTTCACGACACGCACGACGATGGTAACAGGCAAAGGACAGAGCTACTTCGTTAATCGCTACTGTGGGAAGGAAAAGTAACTTACCGCAATCAAAAATCTACTCCGAGGAGTGAATGTTAAATGGACAGCATCGCATCGGTTTTCATTCTCGTTGTCTTGGTTACATGGGGCGTGATCGCCCTGCTGAATCGAATAGTTGTCGAGGAAGAAAGACGCCATCACGATAGCGAGCGTGCATGGCAGGAAGCGGGGTATTGAATATGGCTTTCCGTATGCCGCCGTGCAAGGACGCGCACGGCAATGAATGTCCGGAACGTTCGCTCGGATGTCAGGGTACGTGCAAACGCATGAAGGAGTACCAAGAGTTCCTTAATGAGCATGACCGCGCTGCACGTCAGAAAGAGCGGCTGCTGTCTAAATATCAATTTGAGATGTCTGAAAGCGTAAGGCGATACGGCGGATGCCGCACACCGAGGCAGATTTGCAAGGACATCAGGAAACGCGAGGAAAGGAGGCTGCGCAATGTCAAGGTCAAAATTGATGCGGGATCCCGCTGAGGACGTTATTGCCGCCGAGATACGCAAGAACTACGGCGGAATGATGAATCTGGCTACGGTTCAAAGCTTTCTCGGCGTTAAGGATTGCAGAACTGCCAGACGTTTCCTTGATGGTGTGACAAGCTATTCCATAAATGGCCGAAGCATGTGGATGGCCTCTGACGTTGCTCACAGGCTGGTGGAGGTAAGAAACTTATGATGATCGTCGCCACTATCCCCCAAGGCAGTTACGTAAAAATTGCCGCAAGCGCCGTAATGCCGTGGAAATCCATCGACGCAATCGCCACTGTCACGACGCGCCTGACGGAGCCTCAAGAGGTCATAGACCGCTGCCTTAACTGCACCTGCCCAGAGTGCTGGAACTGCATTGCATCCCGCAGCAAGCGCGCAAAAGCAAGAAAGGAGGCTCAGTAATGGGTGCGTGTCATCAATGCAAATGCTTCTACTGCGAAAATCTCTGCACCAAGAAGTGCCCTATCGGGCGCGTGTGTTCCACCTGCTATAAGGGAATGAACAGCCAAAGCTTCAAGATCACGCACTGCGACAAGCAGGTTCCTTACGATCCTACATACACCGTCACAACCGCCCCGCAAAGACCCAAGCGCAATCGTAAACCCTTGATCCGCAAAGATAAGCGGACAAGCAATAAGAAAAAATAGGAGGATAAAAATGGGATATTACAGTGGAATCATCGAACACGACACCGGTATGCACGCCGATGCCGATCAGCAGGTCGCCGGACAGTCCATGATGAGGGTGGAGATTACCCTTGCAGAGTACCGTGACCTCGTCGAGAAAAATGCCATCGCGTCACATAAGCTTGGTCTCGCAAATGACCGTATCACCGAGCTGAAGCAGAAGCTTTACGATGCTCTGAAAGTCCTGGACGCGGACAATAAGCTGACCGCTGCGCAGAAAGAAGAATTTCAGAAGCTTCTCGGCGACTATCAGGTCAAAAAGTAATTTAGGAGGAAAATCACGCTATGAACGAATCTCTCATGTCTCGCTCCCCTGCTACTCAGATGAGCGTCTATCAGGAAAGCAAGGAGCTTTCCGAAATCAAAGGTAAGATGTACCTTGCCCGCCAGTTCCCACGCGATCCTGAAATGTCCATGCAGAATGTTCTCCGCGAGTGCCAGAGAAAAGACCTTGCAGAAGCGGCTCAGTATGAGTTCCCGCGCGGCGACAGCGTAGTCAGAGGCCCCTCTATCCGCCTGGTGGAAGTCCTCGCCCGCCATTGGGGCAACATCATGTCCGGTATCACCGAGGTGGATGTACAGAACGACACGACGACCATAAAGTGCTTTGCATGGGATTTGGAGACAAACGCCTCCGATGAAAAGACCTTCTCCGTGAAGCATGAGCGATCTACCAAGAAAGGGAGCTACCGTCTGACCGACGAACGCGATATTTATGAAATGGTCGCCAACAAGGGCGCAAGGCGCAAGAGAGCCTGCCTGCTGGCCGTGATGCCCGGATGGTACGTGGATGCGGCGCTGGAAGAGTGCGACAAGACGCTTTCCGACTCACTTTCCAAGAGCGGAGAGAGTTTGGAGGAGATCATCGAAAAGACCGTGAACGCTTTTGCTGGCTTCGGTATCACCCCGGAGCAGATCAGCGCCAAGCTCAACAAGGACATCGACAAGCTCAGCAACAACGATATCGTCAAGCTCCGCCACCTGTATTCCGCCATCAAGGACGGCTTTGTAAAGGCCACAGACGCCTTTGGAATCGCTTCTGCTTCCGATGTGGCTCTTCCCTCTACGGACGAGGAAAACGCGCTGGAAGCCCTCAACAAGAAGCTTGCGAAGAGCAGGGAGAAGAACCGTGGAACTGACGCGTGATAATTATTACACGCCTGATGTCGATTGGGAGTACATGTCGTGCTCCCAATATCAGGCATGGAATGAGTGCGAGGCGCGGGAACTGGCTATCCTGCAGGGGCGCTGGCAGCCTGACGAGAAAGAAGCCTTTCTCGTCGGGAATTACTTCCACACGCACTTTGAATCCCCAGAAGCACACGAGCAGTTCTGCAACGAGCATTTCGACAAGATATTCAAGACCAAGACCATCAAAGGCAAGGGCGGCATGCCCGACCAGACGGTCGTTACCGGCAAATATGCTCCCTATGAGCAGGCTGACAAGATGATACAGACCGCTGAAAATGACGAGTTGATACGGTCTCTTGTAGGCCTGCCGGGTGAGAATGAAATGATAATGCACGGCAAGCTCTTCGGAGTTCCGTGGCGTATCAGGCTCGACAAGTACGTTCCTGACGGGCGCATGATTATCGACTACAAGACCGTGGCAAACATCGGAGAGCTGAAATGGAGCGATGAACTTCACGAAAAGGTGACGTTCATAGATGCCTATGGCTACATGATGCGCGCCGCCGTGTACAGCGAGATTGAGAAGCAGTACGCAGGGAGCAAGGAAGATCCACAGTTCATCATCATAGCTATCTCGAAGCAAGACCCGCCTGATAAAGACGTGCTCAGTCTTAATCACCGACAGCGATATGACTATGAGCTTGAGAAAATCGCCAAGCGCTTGCCCATGATCCAGATGATAAAAGAGGGGCGCGCGAAGCCCAAGCGCTGCGGGTACTGTGATTACTGCCGCGCAACTAAAAAGCTCTGGGGGATCAGACCTTATTACTCACTCATGCCCGAATTTCGAGAGGAGCGCGAGGACGATGCCGCCGCAGAGTTCCTTCCTGAATGAAAGAGATCGTTGTTGGGTCGTTCATAAGCGCCGCGCTTGTTGGAGTTCATGCCCGCTTTGCGGAGCATCCATAAGGTGGGTGCGCTTATGGGACGGCACATACTCCCCTTGCGACGAAGAGCCGGTTTTATTCTGGGTTCCGGAGAACCAAAAGGGGCGGTACAAGGTCGTCCTAAAGGGCGAGATTTGGGAGCACGTTTCTCTCAAAGTTCCGTTCGGGAAGAAAGCAAAATATGCGAGTCTCCCGCATTATTATTCATGTCCCAAACTCCGCGCCGAGCGCCGGGAATGGGCATTACGCCACAAGGAATGGTAGGAAAAAATCTATGCTTAACAAAGTATTGCTTCAGGGGCGTTTCGTCAGAGACCCCGAAATTCGCACAACGCAGAGCGGTAAATCTGTTGTGTCATTCACGCTGGCCGTAGATCGTGATTTCGCGCCGCAGGGGCAGCAGAAAGAAACCGATTTCATCAACTGTACCGCTTGGAACGGCACGGCTGATTTCGTTGCCAAGTATTTCTCCAAAGGCAGCATGGCTACCCTTTGCGGCAGCTTGCAGATACAGAGCTACACTGACCGCGACGGCAACAAGAGGACTTCCCCGAATGTCAACGTCGAGAGCATCTATTTCGCCGGTGACAAGCGCTCCGAGAAGTCCGAGGGTAAGCCGAAAGAGCAGACCTCATCAAAAGGCAAATCTGCATATTCTTCCAACTCCAATCCTGCGCCGAAGCAGACGTTTGAGGAACTGGATGGCGTTGGGGACGACCTGCCTTTCTGATGCGAGGTAGCACATGAGAGACAGGACAACAATCTCAAATGAGGTCGTGGGGCGGTATCCTTTCAGCCGCCTCACGCCAAATGCACAGGCGCTTTATTTTCATCTCTGCTTTGCTGCAGATGATGAGGGCGTTGTTCATGATCCGGCAGCAGTGCTCAATAAGGTATGTGCAGACAGTCTTGATCTGGAAGAGCTGATCTCCGCTGACTTCATCACCAGTCTTGGCGAAAGCGGCGTATTCATCCGCCATTGGGCACAGCATATCGGGATAGATGACTGAGGAGGGCTTTATGGCGAAAAACGTTGAGTGGGTCAAAATAACAACAGATATGTTTGACAACAGGAAGATCAAGCATCTGCGCAAGCTTCCCGATGGCAACAGTATTGTGCTGATATGGGTCATGCTGCTCACAATGGCAGGGCGCTGCAACGCAGGAGGAATGATTTTTCTCACAGAAAACATCCCATATACGCCCAAAATGCTTGCCGATGAGCTTGGTTTTGAATTGAGCACTATTCAGCTCGCCTTGGAAGCGCTGGAACGCCTCAACATGATAAGCAGAAACGAGGATATGCTTTTCATCTCCGGCTGGGAAGATCACCAAAACATTGATGCCTTGGAAAGGATTCGAGAGAGCAACCGCGACCGCAAGAGAGTGCAGAGAGAAAGAGAAAGGTTTCTCCTTGAATCCCAGAGTGCGACGTCACGTGACAGTCACGTGACAGTCACAGATGATGTCACGCAATGTCACGCTGCAGAAGAAGAAAGAGAAGAAGATATAGAGATAGATAATAACTCTCAAAAAGAAAGTAAACCAAAGAAAAAGTCCTCTTCCGACGATGGCGATGCTCCACCAGATGTCAGCCCCGCAAGCGGCACTGACGCGCGCCCCAAAAAGGAAGAGAAAGTTTTCGATAAGGATTCTGATGCTTACCAAGCCGCAAGCTTTCTTGCCCGCCAGAAAGAAAAGCATTATCCCGACTTGAAGCCCCCCGAAGAAAAAGACTTGCAGCGCTGGGCATCTGACTTCGACAAGTGCAACAGGATAGATAAGCGCAGTTGGGATGATATTTCCGATGTGCTTCGCTTCTCACAGAAAAACGCCTTCTGGCGGAAGAACATTCTATCGGGGAAGAAATTCAGGGAGAAGTACGACCGGCTGCTGATTGAGATGACGGAGGAGAACCGCAAAAATGACAAACGATGAAAGAGCTCTTCAGTATGCCGTAGAGTACAACCAAGACACTGAGTTTTCGGTAACTGGCGCATATCTCCTCTATCCTCGCATCATGGACAAGCTTGTATGTGTTTTGCAATCTGAGGATTTCATGAATCCCCTCTGTGCAAAACTGTATGCGGCAGCGGCCAAGGCATACCGTGACGGTAAGATACTCGATCCAGTTATGGCGCGAGACGAAATTATCCATGATACAGCCAATCCCACACAATTCATTGCTGACTGCATGAAAATCTGTCCGTCCGGCACTGCCGCTGAGGGGCATGCCGAGTACATACACGCTCAAGCAAAGACGCGCATATTCAAGGCAGCAGTGGATGAAATTCTTTCTACATGCACAGGAGACGAGCTGGTCACGGGAATTGCTGGGGTCTGTCAAGACCACCTTAGCGGAAAACTTGGACGGAGCCATTCGATGGGCCAGATACTCGATAAGTTCATGGACTCTCTAAATGCGCCCCCTGCCGGACGAATAAAAACAGGTTTTGTGAGAACTGATGCTATGTTGAATGGCCTAAGGGGAGGCGATCTTGTGGTAATTGCGGCACGACCCGCTGTCGGCAAAAGTGTGTGGGCCATAAATACTGCCATAAATGTCGCGAGATCGGGGAAAACAGTGCTTCTTTACTCGCTTGAAATGAGTGACGAAGAACTTGGTGAGCGCATTGTTTCGGGACAATCCGGTGTGCCTATGAGCAACGTTACAAACCACAAACTCACAGAGCCGTTCTGGGAGCGCATAACGAGAACTTGTCAAGACCTCTACGAGTTGCCTCTTATCATCAACGATGACCCACGGATAAACGTCAGCAAAATTCGCGCCGAAGCCAGAATAAACAAGAACGTAGGGTTGATAGTCATCGACTACCTGACACTCATGAAAAGTGAAAATCGTTACGCAAATAGGAACCTTGAGATTGGCGCAATAAGCCGCGACCTAAAACTTCTTGCTGCTGAACTTGACATACCCATCATCGCAGTTGCGCAGCTAAATCGTTCCGTCGACGAAACTGGTAGGCCGACTTTGCTTAGTCTTCGAGACAGCGGAGAAATCGAGCAAAATGCGAGCAGAATCATTTTTTTGTGGAACATCAGCGCAGAAGACGATAACGGCTCTCCCAGTATCAAGGGGCTGGCAGTTGCCAAGAACCGCTTCGGTTGTTGCGGAGCCGTGCAGATGCGTTTCATCGGCGACCAGATGCGTTTTGTGGAAATGCGAGCCGACGAGGAGGTTTGGTCAAAGACCACTCCCCCGCGCCGTCGAGGTAAATGGGAGGACGACGACTGATGGTTTTGATACCGGACGACCCGATAGTGCGCAGTATGGAGCGCATAGGATATCCACCGTGGATGCAAGATGACATCTGCGGTGACGATGATGACGAGAAAATTGAAGGCTGGCCAGATAACTGGCATGAGGAGGAAGAAGAATGAAGATCACACTTGACCCCGGTGCTTATGTGCCCGTGAGGGCGCACGCCACCGATGCGGGGCTTGACCTCAAGTCCCCGAAGCTTGTATACATACCACCCTATTCCAGCGTCGTGATAGACACCGGTGTCCATGTGGAGATACCGGAGGGCTACGCAGGGATGCTTAAGAGTAAGAGCGGGCTCAACATCAAGCATGATATCACCAGTGATGGAGTCGTGGACTGCGGATACACCGGAAGCATACAGGTGAAGCTTTACAACCACGGCAGTCACGGCTACGAAGTCAAGAACGGTGACAAGATCACACAGTTGGTTCTTACGCCGATTATCAACCCGGTGATCGAGCTCGTGGATGAGCTTGAGGCCACCGAGCGTGGAAGCAAAGGCTTCGGGAGCAGCGGGCGATGAGTGTTTATGATATTTGCATAGCGACCGCGGTTCTCGTATTTGTGATGCTGGCAATCATGTCCATCTACGTCAGTATCGTTGAGGAACGTTTCGAGAAGATGAAAGAACTCGCCGAAGAATCCGCTTGGGCTGACAAAGAAAAGGTCGAAGCCCTCGACGAGAAAAAGTATACTCCGCGCAAGCCCGAACACCTCGCGCCGGTCGACGCCGACTTCTTCATCATGCCCGATGGGACAAAAATTCGCAGAGCGAGCACCGTGAAGAGGCGCAGATAGCCGCCAGAGGCCGCAGGAAGCCGCGCAGCAGCGTTTCTGGCGCTTGGTAATGAATTTACACGTCCGAAGTCCGAACGCTGCTAAAGTGGCAATGGATAGCCTTTAGCGTGAGGGGAGGAACGCGATGGTCGAAACAGAATACCCACCTCGGTGCTCAATGCGGATGTTCGAGGGAGTGCGGACACAGTACCCTCTTTTCCGAGAGAATGGCTGTGCCCTGTACTGGACAATCGAACATCACGCGGAGGTAAGCCTTGGGGACTATGAGGTAGTGAAGAAAGGCAAAAGCTATTATTTCCAGCAGCTTGGCAAGGCTGTTGAGTTTTTCAATCAGGAGGGATAAACAATGCTCAGAGTAACTGATGACTTTGAAATACTGATACAAGGCGGGTCAACTGACCTTCTTACACAGTACGGCACTTTGACCGCAAACATGTACAAGAGCTTCATCGAAAACGACGTAGATGAACCTGCAAAAGTCATGCTGATGCTGACAAAGGCGCTGGTAGCGGGCATAGAAGCTGCGCAGAAAGGCGGCGAAACCGATAGAGATTAAGGACAGCGGCGAAAGAACGGAGTTCGTAACCGGGGCTGTGCGCGATATGCACACTGGGAAAGGTAAAATGGATCTTCTGCCTTGGGCGGCAATCATGGAAGTCTCCAAGCACTGTGAACAGGGGGCTCTGAAATACGGTGAGCACAATGTAGATCGCGGTATTCCCCTTTCATCGCTTTGTGATTCCGGAGCAAGGCATTTGGCAAAGTTCTTTGACGGTTGGGATGATGAGCCGCACCTTACCGCCGCCGTTTGGAATCTTCTCTGGGCGCTGGAAATGAAGCTCAAGCGCCCGGATATGTGCGATATACCTTGGAGGGCTGAAAATGATAAAAATTGAGAATGTGGTGTTGCCTTCTTCCGAACAATGGAAGGCTATTATCATGGGTTGTAGAAATCCTAAAAACTCTTGGGACAAGAGTGACAGCGAATTTAACAGGGAGGTAAAAACCTATTTCGATGAGAATGATGTGCCGTGCATAGACTTTAGAAAGTTCGTCATCGGTCCCGACGACCTGAAGCTCATGGTTAAACTTTGTAACGCCGGTACAGACCACGGGAAATTCATGCGGATGATTCCTGTTTACTTAGACATTACCGCGCCGCTTTACTGGTGGTCTGAATACGATACATACAAGGTTGGCACGGTTGCTAACTCTTGCTCGAAAATGCACAAACTTCTTTACAAACCATTTGAAATGTCTGATTTCAGTTTTGACAAGCTACCCGGCTTTAAGAATGAAATCAAGCAGTTCAGGCCGGAAGTTGATGAAGAAGTGGAACTTTGGAAAAGGATCGACGCTGACTATGATGTAAGCAATCAGGGGCGAGTAAGGCACGGAAAAAGAATCCTTTCGGGAAGCGTTCACAGCGACAATTATATTTTGGTTACGCTTCACGGTAAGCAAATTCCTATCCACCGCCTTGTCGCAGAAGCGTTTATCCCAAACTACGAAAAGAAGCCGGAAGTAAATCACATTGACGGAAACAAAATGAATAATGCCGTTGACAACCTTGAATGGACTACAAGGGCTGAAAACCAAAAACACGCCGTTGACAACGGCTTACAGCCTAAACCAGCAAAAACCTATCAGGGAAAGTTTACGGCTGAACAGCGCGAGGAAATCAAGCATCTTTGGGATTCCGGAATGTTCAGCCGACGGCAGCTTTCAAAGAAATTCGGCGTTTCGCATACCTGCATAAACGATATACTCAACGACAAATACAAGTATGCGGAATCCGTAAATGTATTTGAAGAAGTTGCAAGGCCAATAGTGGACACGCTGAACGAATTGCGCGATTCGTATTTTGTTTGCGAAAACGAAGCAAGTAAAAAAGAGATTTGGTATTCAATCTTGCAGTTGCTTCCCGAAAGCTACAATCAGCGGCGCACGGTGCAGCTTAACTATGCGGTACTGCGGAACATGTATCACGCGAGAAAGAATCATAAGCTTGACGAATGGAAAGACTTCTGCGCATGGATGGAGACACTTCCCTATTCAAGGCTTATAACGTGGGACTTGACATGAGATACGACAGCCTTGAGGATATGCCTCCCGCGCTACGGCAGCGCGTGGAAAGTCAACTTGCGAGAGATCGTGCAGCTCAAACCAAGAGACGGCTCGCGTCAGGTTTTGCCGAGGCAAGCAAGGCCGCAGGGGCGGCTTTGGAGAAAGACGCGGACGCGTTTCGCCAACTTAGCCAAGATATAGCGGCGAATTGGCAGGAGAAAAAGCCCAAGCGGAAGTACAACAATCAGCCGACCGAGCGGCTTTTGCCAAATGGCGAGTGCATCAAGTTTGGAAGCAAGACCGAAGCGGCATATTACGACGAACTGGTTCTGCGGGAGAAGCTTGGACAGGTACGAAAAATCCGCTTGCAGGTGGAATATTTGCTGAAACCGGCATACACGGACGGCGAGACCGGGGAACGCATACCGCGAATAGCCTACTTTGCGGACTTCGTTTTCGAGGAGCTTCGTGAGGACGGGAACTGGACAACCCGTATTGTGGACACCAAGGGCGGCGGACGAAAAGGTACCAATACCAAGACCTTTGCCATAAAGCGGAAACTCATGGCAGACAAGGGCTACTTCATCGACACGATTGAGCGACGGAGGTGATTTTGTGACACCGGAAGAGTACACGGCATTTAAGCGCCGAGAGTACATGCGCAAGTATCAAGCCGAGTATTGGCGCAAAAATTCCGATAAAATCAAAACTCAACGCAGGAAACGACGGGATAAAAGGATTGGTGAAGAAGAAAAAGTTTAGACTCTGTTGCCAAAGTTCCCTTTCCGTCATACCATACAAGAGAACATAGAAAATTTCAGGCAGAGTGCTCAAGATGGATATAGCGTGGGCGGCTCTGCCTGTTTTTGATTTGCAGGAGAGGAGGGCGCGCCATGGCGGACAATACAGTCGTGCAGCGGTGCTGTTTATGCGACAAAGAGCTGAACGATACAAACGCATGGACGCTGCCCGAACGCTTCGGAAAGCGTTACTCCCCCTACTGCATCAAGTGCCAGCCCAAGGTTTACGACCAGAGGGCAGCAACAGTAGGCTACAAGCTTGCAATGTTCCTTTGCGCGGCAGAGTTCAACATGCCGTATATGCCTGATCTCTTTAAGGCGGCGCAGAAGCTCCAGAACGACAAGACAAACCCGTGGGCAGCATACACAGTGATCCTGTGCCAGAAAGGCTACCACAAGGGCGAGAGATTCGTGCAGTTCGTCGACGGCGTGACTGATATCAAGAAAGCCTTTGACGGCAAATCCGAGACGCTGTATGTCGATGATGAAATGCTCTGCGCCGAGGATTACGTTGAGGGGCGCGTGGCGCAGGAGAAGAAATGGGGCAAAGGCCCCACGGATCACCCTTACACGCAGGAAGATTACGACAAGCTTGACCGCATTTATTCGGCCATAGCAGATGGTCGCCCCGCAATAGGCCCCCAAACGCAGATGGCGATAGAGAAGATATCCCGTTGGACACTTGAACAGGATTATTACTTCTACAACGGCGACCCGCAGAAAGCAAAACTGCTGGGCGACCTGATAAAAAGCGAGATGGAAAACGAACAGCTTCGCAAGAAAGACGAGCTTCCGCAAGACCTTGAAAAGCTTGACGGCATAGTGAGAGCTCTCGAAGCCAAGGGACTGCTTGGACTGCCATTCCCAGAACTGCTGGCAAAGCTCCATCCTGAGTACCAAATGACAAAGGACGCGGCGGAGCAGATTCTCCTCGCGATTTACAACACAAGCGCGTGGAACGAGGGACGCGCAGAGGTGGCCAGCCTGCCGCCCTCGCTCCGGCTTGATGACGAGCTGGGCGAGTTCATGCAAGAGCCCGACGAGGTCGAAAAAGAGATTTACCGCAAGCTCGACCTTGTCCGCGGTGATGCGAAATGAGGAAAGACTACGTTTACAGCCGCAGAAGCGGCGGTTTCATCAAAAAGCAGACCCGACAGGGTGTCAACTACGATGACTTCACCGACGAATGGTGGGCGCTCCTGATATCCTTTTTCCGGTATTATCCAGATTATCTGGAAGATATCACGGAGAATCCGAACTGCAAATATCACAACAGTCTGATAGGCCGCATAATGCGGCGAGCAATGGTACGTTACCGTATGGTGGACATCATAGGTTCGCGCGGAACGACCAAAACCAGCGCCGTGATAAGTTCGGCAAGCAATAAAGGCATCTTATACCCCGGCGAAGTCACAGCGTATTACGGCCCGTCCAATAAGCAGACAGCAAAGATCGCGTCGGAGGCGTGGCACGAATATCAGTACAACTACCCGTATTTGGCGAAGCACTGGAACGTTAACAACGATTCGTCAGATACGTTCAAAATAAGCACGGCAGAGGGCAGCGCAGTCGAAGTCGCCATAGACCGAGGGCGCAACACCCACTGCGTCATAGGCGAAGAGTGTGGGCAGGAGGACGGTTCGGTTCCGTTCAACTGGTCAGACTTCAATCAGGTGGTCAAGGCAACAAACCGTTTGCAGCACCTAATTGACGGCGTTCCGGATCCGTCTCACCAAGACCTTGCCGAGATATACATCACGTCAGCAAGCTCGAAAGAGAACCCCGCTTACAGCGTTTACATCAAAGCCCGGAAGAAGATGGCTGACGGCGAGAGCGCTTTTGCCTGTGCCATCCCTTGGCAAGTGCCCGTTTTGTGCCATGTAAGGCCGTTTGAATACTATGACGGACTGCGAGACACGCTGACAAAAGAAGAGTTCATGCGCGAGTGCGAATCCAAATGCACCGGCAGTGTGGACAATCCCCTCCTCCGAGATCAGTATGTACAGGATGCCAAGACGCTGACCATTATGGAGGACAGGCATTGCGGCGACCCGAACGTGCGGTACTACATAGGCTACGACGTCTCGTACCGACAGAGAAACGGCAATGCAATGTGCGCCGAGGTAGTGTTGAAAACCTACGAACAGCGCAGGAGTACCAGTTTCAAGAAAGACTGCGTTTATTTGACCGACCTCCCCCCGCTTGACGCAGAGCGGCAGGCGCGGAGAATAAAGAACCGCTGGGCGCAGTACCGTCTTGCGGGAGCGCCCGAACCGATCATCGTTATTGACTCATGGCAGTTTGGTGAGGCTGTTGTACAGCAGCTCCATAGAGACCTTGGAGATGGGCTTCCGCCCCTCTGTACGGTCAACAATGACGACCGATACCTCGATTTGGTTCAAAAAAACGCCAAGCCGTGTATTTATTCACTTTATGCAACACCGGGACGCAGCGGCGCAGACCCCAACATCGACATGCTCGACTACCTCACGCGAGAGTTTGAACACGGCAATGTGGGCTTATTGATAACCAATGTACACGAGGGTACACGGGCTTATAAAATGGCTCATAACCTCAAGGATGATACGCAGGATGTCAAAATCCAGCATCCGTACATAAAGACCAAGGAGCTGTGCGACCAAATAGCTAACCTGCGTCGAAAGAAAACCGGCAGCGGTTGGACGCAGGAAGAGATAAACAAGCACATCAACAAGGACTTGTGGTCGGCAATGATGTACGCCGCGCGGCCTATAAAGCTCGACGAAGATGCTTTCGTAGCGTCGCAGAACCGGCGCAAGAGCAGCTATCAGGAAGCGGCTGAACATCTGGACAGCGAGATAACATACGCGCCGGTGAGGACGCGGAGCGTAAGACGACTTGGCCGAGGAGCAATAGTTTGATGGATATCACGAAAAACAAGCTGTGGGCACTCCCCACGACTGATAAAAACCTCAAATTGCAGGAAACATTCAGCCATTTCTACTCGGATGCAGACCATATACTGATAATTTCTCCCGATAAGCCAAAGGGCGCGATAGAGGTCACGCCTGACCTCGAATACCTCCTGGCACAGTCCGATTGGCTGTGGATATGGAGCGAAAGTAACGCGGTCCGATGCGAGGAAGAACTAAAATACCGCAAAGAGCTTGACGATTACATGAAGGACTTTGAGAAGCGATTCTTCGCCGAGCTCGATAAAATGCAGAAAGGTGGGGCGGACATTGGAAATACAGCAGATGGGGCCGATGGAAGCTCCGGCAGCGACGAGTTATAAGGCACTCGGAGAGATATTGCAGAAAGCGAACAGCATGTACGGCGGCATGGGAATGAGCGACTATTTCACCGCTTTCTCCGCTGCCGGTGGGCTTGGATTTCTGAATAACTGGCCGCAGATACAGAACACCCGCGTAAAGGGCATAAACACGCGCCCTGCCGAGTTCACCAAAGATCAGATAAGCACAATGGTGCAGAACCCAGACGGCAGTGAAAAGAGCCTGAGAGCGGTGTCAGCGTCGCTTGCGTATAGCACCAAAACTTACGATCTGATCCTCAAGACCTATCCCGATACGCTTACCTATTCATGGTACGTATATCCCACGTACACCGATACCGAGATAAGCAAAAAGGATAAATTGCGCGACATGCTGCTTGCGCAGCGCCTCGTTCAGACTGTGGGGGCTAAAGAAAAAGCCCATGAGCTGTGTGGTCTGTGCATGAAATACGGCAAAGTCTTTGTCACACCGCGTATTTCGGTCGATAAGAGCCACAACAAAATAAACTACGCTTTCTTGCAGGAACTCCCGATGGACTGGTGCAAGATTGTAGGTTACAACAACGGCCCCGGCAAGTACACAGTGGCCTTTAACCTGTTTTACTTCATGCGACCGGGCAATGACTGGCGTCAGTTCGGCGACCTTTTCGAGCCGTACATGAGGGTTTTCGATGAGGTAGTCGTAAAAACGCCGGGGAAATACGTCTATAACACCATCGATACAGACAAATTCAAAGCCATTCACGCGAATGAGACAATCGGAAATCCGGAGTGGGTGGCCGTAGGACGACAGTATTTCTACTGGGTAACGCTCCCTGCCGACAGGGTTTTCACCATAGAAGTAGATGATACCACTCCCCTCGTTATCCCGCCGAACACCGGCATGTTCGTGTCTCTTACGCAGATACCTAATTACGAGGCGGCACAGCTCGAAATAATCCTTAATCCATTGACGTCTGTGCTGACTGGCTCGCTTGAAACTTATGACCCGAAGAGCGCAACGGATAACGACCCTATAAGGGTCTCTGACACGACGAGGAAGCTTTTTGAGTATCTGTGGTATCAGATGCTCAATAAGAACAACACGAGCGGCATAGGGCTTTACCTTGCGCCTGCGAAAGACTTGAAGCTTCAGACGATTTCTGACACCGTTGCGAACACGGACATAAGCTCGACGGCATATTCAGACCAGATTCTTAAAGCGGGTCTCCCCTCTCTCATCCCCACCACGAACGACCCGAAGGTCGGCGTAGCACAGCTTTCCGCTTGGCTTGCAGCTTCTTATGCAAAGTTCATATATGGCAGCATGGAGCGGATTATGAACTGGATGATAGAGAGCCTGAACTGCAAGACCCCGATGCGCTTCAAAATGTTCGGCGACATCTTCAAAATAGATGACGAAATTGAGAACGCGCGCAAGGGTATGACAAACGGCTGTCTCACAGATACACTCAAATATGACGCGCTGTCCGGACACACGATACTTGACGATATTGCAATATCTGATTTTGTGGACGAAAGCGGCGTGATGGATAAGCGCAGACCGCTTGTTACCTCATATTCCGCCAAGCAGGAATCCAGCGGACTTCCGCCGCAGGCAAAAAAGGAAATCTCCGACGACGGGCGACCGGCAGAACGCGGCAGCATAAACAGCGAGACGCATGAGGAAGAGATATGAAAGATCGAGCTCAAGAGAAACCGCCTGAGTTATCTGCCGAAATGATAGCAATTATCAACAGGCTTTTGCAAGAAGGCAAACGTTTGGAAATTGCGGCAAAACCCAACGGGATTCACCTTTGGGAAATCAAAAACAAGAAAATAGAGATATAAGGAACCTCACGTAGGAGGTTCGACAAAGCCAAAGCAGGGCTATTAGCACGAAGAAATTCGTGTTGGTAGCCCTGTTTTTTTATTTCACCGCAAGGGAGGAATGAGACTTGAGAGACTTTTACGCCGCGTATCGGGAGGACAGATATTCCTTCCTTTACGAACCAATGCGCAGGGCAATGAGTGCGATGGGAAACGCCATGTGGAGTTTCGCGGCGATAAAGGAGCACACGTGGTACAGCGGCTATGCGGCTCTGACGCGCGCCGTCCATGCGCTTGAACACAAGCAGCCTGAATACATCGATCAGTTCAAAGACATCATGGCAAAACTCGGCCTTCCGCTGAGTTATCCCTCTATCCCGGAAATGCAGGACAGGTTTTCTACCGTGCCTGAGGTGCTGGACAAGTGCATCAGTCTTATCGATGACGTGAATGATGGGCTGTCCGGGGTCATTGAGGTTTGCGACAACGCCAATTTCGAGCCGCTGGCACGCTACGCCGAGAACGTTCAGATGGAGAACTATCAGGACAGGCAGTGGCTGTGCGAGGCCAAGGCAATGGCGGAAAACGACGGAATAAGCAGCACCAGTTTTGATAACTGGCTCAACCGCACGCTCAATGTGCCGCAGAAAGAGTGATGTCCTATGGCCAAGAACAGATACAAAGGCGCTGAAATAACGCGCACATCGCGAGGGCAGCTAAAAATTCTGTCCTCTGGCGATAGAAAACTCTACCGGGTCGAGCTGTGGATGCTGAATGACAAGGTGAACCGCAACAACTGGAAGTACATCAACCTCGCGGCGCACCTGCCTGAATTCAAGGACATCCCCATTCTGACCGCCTATCTCCCAAGCGGGAAGATCGGTGATGGGCACAACTACGACCTCAAGAGAGACCCGAAAACGGGTGAAACCTACGCTTCTTTTACTGCCGCCGATGCCGAGAGGATAGTCGGCTGGATCCCGAAAGATGCGGATATCCGCTTAGAGCGGAAAGAAGACACAAGCTGGATAGTGGCCTCGGCATTTCTGTGGAAATGGTACGCACCGGAATTGGTTGACATGATCGCTCGGCAGGGGAACGGCATGGAAATCTCCATAGAAACGCTGGTGACCAAAGAACATATGGAAGGCGACGTTGCGGTCGAAGAGGAATATGTAGTGCTCGGCGTCACCGTCCTTGGCGCGGGAGTTGCCCCGGCTGTAGCGGGTGCGACCATCCAGTCCCTCTCTGCAATGAGAAACAGCATGGAAAAGATGTGTCTCAAAGCTGCCTCATACGCAAAGGAAGCTACAGCCAAAACAACCACACACGACAAAGGAGTGAAAGAAAACATGATTGACAAAGCACGACTCAAGGCGCTGTCGGAGAAGTTCAACGGCTATACCGTGGTCGGCGCTTCGAGCGATCTGAAACTTCTGGCTCTTGTGAACGCGAACGGTGAGCCTTTTACCTACTCCGTCGAGGAGAGCGACAAGGGCAACATCATTCCTGACCGAATAATGAGAGCCAACGCCTACGTTTCCTACAAGATAGGCGAATCCGAAGTTCAGGCGAGTCTCGATGCCTTTATGGGCGAGGCTGAAATCCGCTACAACGCCGCAACTGAGCAGGCGCAGGCCGACGCAAAGACCATCAAGCACCTTTCAGAGCAGCTTGACGCGATGAAGGGCAAGGAGGACAAGCGTCGCCTGAACGCCGCAAAGACCGCCCTTGAGGACGAGTTCAAGCAGTGCAGCGGCGCGGAGGGTAAGTTCGACAGCGAAATCCTCAAAGACCTCAAGGCGAGGGTTGAGAACGGCGATTTCACCGCTCGTGAGGACGCTGACGGCAACTGGATCGGCGAAGCGGAAGTACGCATGAGTGTCAAGGCGCTGTGCATGGACGAGCAGAAGAAGCTCGACGAAGCAGCTGCCAAAGCAAGCGAGAAGCACTACTTCAACTTCAACAACATCAAAGGCAACTCTGGCGGCAGTCCGCGCACTTTCGGCGAGCTTTTCAAGGCCGACGCTCACGAATAATGAAAAAGGAGTGACTAAATAATGGCTTTTACTGAAAAAACCGCATTTCTTCCGAGAATGTGGAATAACCGTAACGACGACCTGCAGAACATCGCGGGTAAGTTCGGCAGCCTCTCCGGCACGACCTTCACCCCCGCTGACTGCTCCGCAGGCTTCATCTGCAATAAGGGCGCACACATGGCGACCGGCGGCTACCAGATGACCGCAGCTGCAGACGGCAAGCAGGACGTTTATTTCTGCAATCCCGGTGATGTACAGCGTGGCACGATCGGCAACGGTCTGTACGCAGAGGGAATCAACACTCTCGGCCTTGGCATCCCGTCCGGTGTTCTGGACACCTTTTCCAAGGCTATCCCCGGCGAAACCTACGCTTTCGGCGAGGGCAACTTCTCCACCGCTGTAGATGCCACGACCAACATCTACGCCACCATCACCAATGGACTGCTCGTCGGCACCAACGCCGCACCCGCAGCCGGTTCGGGCATCTACTTTGAGCTCGACAAGGGTCTTGGCATCGACACTTGGACCGAAGCCAACTATGCCGCGGGCAGCAGATTCAACATGCTGTGCCGCAAAGCATAAGGAAGGGAGGACGCACAACAATGAATGAACTGCTGAAGTTTAACTCTGCCCTCGGCAACCTGACCAGCAAACCGCTGTCCGGTGACGAGTACGCAGACCTTGTTACTCGCGGTAGGATCCTCGCGCTTGAGAAGGCTGGCCGCGAGAAAAACAGAGCGCTTGCCGCTGCTGGCAAGCCCACTGAGGACTTTGCGTTTGCCTGCAACAGCGCGAAGGCTTTTGAGGAGCAGTGCCGCGAGTGGACTGATGACGTGCTCTACTTTGCCGCTTCCAAGGCAAATTCCGTTGTCGGCAAGTCTACTGACCGCAAGGATCGCAGCACTTTTGCCAATATGTCTCTCGCCACCGACCCCATCTTCCTCAAGGTCATGGCAACCATCATCGGGGCTACCTACTACCCCGTAACTCCTGCCCTCATTTCCCCGCTGGTGGGTGAAATGGTTTCCGTGGAGACCACTCCCAAGGGCAAGACCAAGACCATCAACGTGACTTCCAACGCTGTGTTCCAGTACAGAGACACCTCTTGGACTGCTCTGCGCAGCGTGCCGCAGGATCAGCTCTACGGCAACACTATCACGCTCAACCCCAAGCCTTTTGCCACTCGCGGCGTTATCAACTTCTACCAGATGATCGGCAACGAGGGCAACCTCGTCGATACCGTCGCCGCAATGGCTGGCGGCTATGCGGCCTACATCATGCAGAAGTTCACCACCGCCTTCGTTGAGGTTGCAGGCAACACCAAGTACGTCCCCTCTGCTCTGAAAGCCACCAGCTACACGAGCAACAACTGGGCGACCGTCTGCCAGAACGTTGCAAAGGCTAACCGTGTTCGCCGCGATCAGCTCATCGGCTACGGTGATTTCATGGCGCTGCGCAATGTCATCCCCGATACCACCGGGCTTGCCAGCGCGATCATGTACCAGCTCGGCGATCAGTACTTCCGCAACGGCTACATAACCTCCAAGGATGGCGTGCTTCTCTACGAGATTCAGCCCACCTCCACGCCGGAGACCATCAACACTACCCTGACCAGCATCTTCCCGACCGACATGATCATCATCGCTGCCCGCGCAAACGAGCGCTATGCACCTATGGTCATGTGCTTCGAGGAGGGCGCTGACACTCAGATCACCCTCACTCCGGGCGAGGACACCATCGCAACCGGCAGAATCGAGCTTCTGCAGGTCGACAGCGTCGATATTGCCCCTGTCCTGGCAAGCCGTATAGGCATCATCTCTGGCGTCACCAGCACCTGATAATCCGCAAGCAGAGGAGGGACAACCTCCCTCCTCTGTCATCTGCCACGAAAGGAGAAATTGAGAGATGGCAATGAGCGAAGAGCAGAAAAGGAAAATGGCCGAGGGCAGGAAGAAGAAAGCGGCTGAAAAGGCTGCTGAAGCTGCCAAGCCCAAAGAAGCGGAGAAGCCCGCAGAGCCTGTTGTACAGGCAGTATATGTCACTCCCAACGAGAAGATGGTGCAGTGCATCTACATTGACAGCGTCATCCCGAATAACGAGATCATCATCGGCAATGGCCGAAAGATAAGCGGCAGCGGACGAGTGTTCTCTGTCCCTCTGAGCGAGTTTGAGAGCACGTTTATCACACCGCTGATAGCAAAACTCATCAAAACCCGAAGAATCATAGTGCTGGACGGCCTGACCGACGAGCAGAGAAGCCTTTATGACTGCGAGTATGCCGAAAATGAAGTCATCCGCCGCGAGGGTGTTTTTGATTTCTTCTTCAAGAAAGAGATACCCGAAGCCGCAGAGATATTCGGCAGCCTGTGCGCGGAGCATCAGGAGCTTGTAGCGGCGCGCTTCATGGATGCCTATCTGAACGATGGAAGCCCCCTCAAACGGTATGTAAGCCGCGCCAGAGTCGTAGCACTCAACAATATATCCAAGGAAAAGCACAACGGCGACGGCATTTTCAAGCCCATGCTCGAAGCGCTGAACGCAGAAGAAGTCTAATCAGGAGGACATACCCCGATGAATGAAGTGGTCATTGCGATACTCGGCGGAAGCGCCGGAGCAGCCGTTATAAACGGCATAGTCAAGCTCACCGAGCTGATTGTGAACAGGAAGGCGCAGAAAGCTGATCGAGCGGAAGCCAAGGCAGACAATGACAGGCTTCAGGACAACGACATTACAGAGCTTAAAGACGATATCAAGTCTATTAAGGAAAGCATAAATGTCCTTACAAAAAGCAATGAGGACTTGATAGAGAGCGAGCGAGAGACACTTGGAGATCGAATAAAGCATCTCGGCTTGAAATACATCGAGCAGGGCTACGTTTGGTCGAATGACCTCGAAGATTTGATCCGGATGCACAAGGTATACCACGACACACTCAAAGGGAATGGCTTTTATGACACGCTCATGGCGAGCGTGAGGGCGCTCCCAATCAGAAAAGAAGAAAGGAAGATACAAAAATGATGGAAAGCATGACCAATGCAGTAGTTGAAATCGCTGCAAATCTCATTACCCAGCTTGCAATCATAGCACTGACCACCGCATTTGCGTGGCTCACAGCCAAGATAGGCCAGAACAAGCACCTTGAGAACATCAACGCGGCCAAGGACGAGCTGAAAGATGCCGCCATCCAGACCGTAGGCGAGCTCAACCAGCTCTTTGTCTCCGCTTGGAAAGAGACTCAGGGAGGTAAGCTCACGGAAGAGCAGGTTGCAAAACTCGGCGCAGAACTTGTTAATTTGACCCTTAAAAAGATGAGCGGCAGCGCACTTAAAGTCCTTGAAGCCGCCAGCATAGACCTTGAGACCTACATACACGGCGTAGCAGAGGATTGGATTGGAACCCTCAAAGGCAACGGCGTAGAGGCTGGCGTCATCACCGGCATTAAGTAAATGAATTTTCCGAAAGCGAGGTGAGTTTTGAATGAGCACAGCATGGGAACCAATCGAAACGCAGGCGATGACCTACATAAAAAACGATTTATCCCTTGATTGGGACATGAAAAACCGCCTCGCTGTGTTTTACAACCGCATGGCGGCGTACATGGAATGGGCCATTCCCCTTTTCAACCGCCCGCCCGAAATGCTGTTAAAACTGCAAAACCTTACCGCCCCAGATTTCGAGGATGTGGACTACACCCCTACAGAGAAGCAGGAAGCACCCGTGACGATAGAAACAGGACTCACCGGCTTCGATATCTGCTCATGCGGACTTATGGGCAAAGATCAGTTTGGAAATGTGACCTACTCCCCTGTTTCCTGTGTTTACTCCGCCGAGACCGGCGACGTTGTTGTGAACATCGACCTATCCCCAGACGATACATTGTCCATCAACCTTTATAAAAGTGGCGAGTTTGCCGCAGAACTCAACCGCACGGAGCAGACAATCCTCGCTTATGGCATTTATGCCGCATGGGAGCATCGTTTTGACAACAACGCCACAGAGCGTACCTCGAAGATACGCGACAGTTCGTTTACCACGATAAGTGAGGCTTCCCAGACGAACTCCAATACAGCTCGGCAGAAAGAGGTCATGCAGCAGTTCTACGGCATGCTCCGCCACTACGAGGAGAACAGAAACTACATAGCAACTGTTCTCAGCACAAATCTTTGATAAGAGGAGGCGGGGCATGAATCTGAACAAACTGGCGCGAAACGCCGGGATGGTCGGCGGATGCGATTACGCCCCGCTGACAAACGAGTGGATGCACTCGCAAGGCTTGCAGAAGCAGTATTTCACCCATCCGACGCAGGCTAATGCCGTAGACGTTGGTGATCTCGCAGACAACGTATTCAACACAGCCTGTCAGGGAGTAGATACATCCAAAGACTGGTATGAATACACGCCCATCCAGATCCGCTCGACCTTTGCATCTTCCTCCGCCACGGGCGAATTGCAGCCGGACGACTGGCAGCGTATCTATATCATCCAGCCCGCAGGACTGACTTATATCCCCATCGGCTCTTACATGCAATATGCCAACAACTGGTGGATCGTCTACAAGCCCAGCAACATGGGGCTTGGAATAGGTCAGGCTGTTGTGCGGCGCTGCAACGCCGTCATTAATGTCCTCGACTACTACGGCAACGTCATTTCTATCCCCATGAGCTACGCCAAGATGGGAACCCTCGGCAACGCAAGCCATGCAACGGAGAACAGTATCACTGCAAAGAACTATATCTCCTGCGTGTGTCAGCTCAACAAATACTCCAAGGCGTTTGTAGAGAACACTCGGCTACTCTTGGGAAATATGTCCTACGCAATGCGCGGCGTGAACAACTTCACGAGGGAGTTCACGAACAAGGCGGACAGCGTACACATCATCACTTTCACAATAGAGATGACGGAGCCGCTTCCACAGGATGACTTTGAGCACGGAGTAGCCGATGGGCTTGCCTTCAAGTGGTTGCTCTCCGCAACGGCTGACAAGAGCATGAATGCTGGGGCGATTCAGACGATAGCTGTAAAGAGCATTAGGAACGGCGAGAGCGTTGTTTCTACTGTCGAGAGCCCCATTACCTATGTATTTACATCCTCTGACACAAACGTGCTCACAGTGGATGAAAACGGCCTTGTAAAGGCTGTTGGCGAAGGTTCTGCGACAGTGACTGTTACGCTTGCTCAAAATCCGGACATCACGCAGACCGTGGACATCACTGTTGCGACTGCCGGAGACGGCTACGTCGCCTTTACCAGCACCCCCCTGACAGTGCTTCACTCTCTTGAGACTGCCGAGATAAGCGCGGCATGGTTCGAGAACGGTACTGCTACCGACGAAGTTGTCACTTTCAGTTTTTCTGGAGCTGATGAAGACGCATACAGCGCAGACGTGAGCGGCAATACGGCAACACTCACCTGCTACGGGCTCTCCGATAAGCCCTTGATAGTGACAGCCGCGCACGGAGACAGTACCGCTCAAATGAGCATAGAACTTTTGGATTGAGGTGAAACCCCATGAAGTACGATTGTACCCACGCTCGCGAGGCAGACGGCATCCCTTACATAATCTGTGACCGAGAGCCAAAGCCATCCGCCGTGGATAAACAGAACCTGTATCACTCGCTTTGCCCCTATCAGCGCTTTTGCGGGCAGAAAAGATGTGCGGTATTGCTCCCCGAATGGGCACAGTGCAAGAAAAATGCCGCTGACAAGCCGCAGGAGGGCGCAGAAACACCGGCAGCCGCTAAAGCAGACACTGATACTCCTGCAAAGAAAAGCGCACAGAAACGCCGCAAATAAGCTTTAACGCCAAAGGAAAAGGAGAAATGACGATGGCGATCACGATAACCGAAGAGATGCTGAGAAATGCTGATGACTATCTCAGCTTGGCACAGAAAGAGGGCATGGCAAAGTATTTTGCCATCGCTTGTGTTGAGGAAGTGAAATCTGTTGGTGGGGATATGCTTCCGCCGCTGCTGAAAGAGCGCTTCGGTTTGAAGCAGCAGTACCTTATGGGTGTCCTCGCGCAGCTTTATCTTCATCAGGATTTTGAAAAGCAGAAAGTGTCATACATTGACGGCAAAAAGACTGCTGGTGTTCTCGATGCCTGCATGAGCGAGGAAGCCTACGACGAGTGGGCGCAGAGCCATGTTTTCTCGCAGATGAACCGCTTTGTGCGCCGCCATGACAACGATCTTTCGGACAAGGCTTATGAAATCATGAACGATTTCAAGACGTTCTCCATGATGCTCAATGAGAGCATACACGCCATGATAGAGCAGAGCAATGACCCTGTTGGGCGTGTAGTGAAGGCTCTGTCCGCGGCTATCACACCGGAGGTCGCACAAGAAATCCTTTCGCAGTTGGAAGAAGTCAAAGGCATGGCAGAGCAGCTTCAGAAGGAGAGAGAAAATGCCTGACTGGATAGGCGCGCAGCCCTCCACAGATAGTCCGTACTACCCATACACAAAGGTTGTTGCGGGCAACACGATGGAGGGAGCCGAAGAGATTCCATACAGGTTGATGAAATACCTGATGGACTTGCCGTCGCGCGGCTATACGCCGCCCTCGGATAACGGTTTTCCGAGGGCAAGGCTCAAGAAACTCCTGTATTGGGACGGCGCAAAGCCGCTCGAACAGCCGCTTCCGACACCGCAACAGATCAAGGCGATTCAATTCGACCCTCTGCATCCAGCAGACCCGCCAGATGCAGAGCGTGGATACAGAATCTTCCCGCAGGAACTCGTCAGGCAGAGTCAAGATACGGCGCAGAGCGTTTTGAGAATCTATCTTGGCCCCGCGAACCGCATCCAACAGAAAAACACCTACGTTTTTCGACAGACCATCATCTATTGCATCATGTGCAATTACGGCATAGAAGCCAACATGCAGGTGATGGGAAATTCAAGGTCATACGCCATAGTACAGGCGATTCTTGAAGCCACTGAGGGTGTGAATTTCGGTGGGGTGGGCTCGTTGAACACCTACCAGATCACGAAGTTTGATGACGAACGAGTGAACACCGGCTACAAGATTTATCAGTATATCGACTGGAACGGCGATGACAACATCTAAAGGCATACGCGCCAAGGAGAAAATATGCAAGGCGTTAATAAATATGCAAATGAAGTCCGTGAAAACAAAGAAATCGAGTTCAACGGACTGACATTTTACCCGCTGACGGTGCGCGACTTCCCCCTGTATCGAAGCGCTGCCGCCGCATTTGAACTTATGCAATCCTCATTGCCGCCGAAGTTTGCCCGCCTGTCATGGTGTCAGTGCCTCGACGAAATGGACAAGCTCGGTAACGGCAGTCCTTTTTTGGAGTCCGTTCTCAATGTTGTGGCAAAAGCATTGAGGCTTGAAAGAATCAAACTGCCTGACGGCGCATATGGGTATCAGCTTTCCACCCTGCGGAAAGAGGGCACACTTATGGGCATTTACATCAGGGAGCACGAAACTGTTCTGACAATCCAAATGATGGATGAGGTACGGCAGATAATTGCCGCCCAAAACGACTACCAGCTTCCGGACGAAAAATGGAACCCGGAGCTTGTAGCAGCGGAGCAGTACCTTAACAGCCAAAATATGCCAAAGCTCGATATTGAGATCGAGGCGTGGGTCTACTCCGTAGCCGCGAATGTGGGAAAAGATGCAGACAAGCTATGGGATTGGCCGATACGCAAGTTCAGAGGATTCGACAGAGCAATCGACAGAACCCTCGGTTACCAAATCTACACGTTGGCTCAAGCGGTCGGGCTCACAAAGTTTGAGAAAGGCGCGCCCTATCCTACGTGGAAATTCGACAGGATTTCGGAGCTGCCTGCCGGATTCAAGACACTGACACAGCTCGAAGCCAAGGCAAAGGGGCAGCTCCCTGAGCCGATGTCACAATAACAAGGAGTGATACATAATGTATTCTTTCAACCCTCAGTATGAGTTTTCCAAGGGAATCGTGTACTTTGAGGCGTTCGATGTCGCTACCGACGATCTTGTCGGCTTCTCCAAGTACGTAACCGACTTTTCTCCCGCGGGCAGCATGAATGACGGCGCTGTTGAAGGCGGTCCCGGCAACATGCTTATCATCAACATTCCCGACACCTCCCGTCTGACCTTCACTGCCAAGACCGCCGACTCTGCACTGAACAACATGGCGCTGACTATCGGCCAGAGCCTGACCGGCAACGGCGTCGTGGAAACCTCGAAGCCCGTTGTAGCAAACGGTGCGGCGCTGACCATAACTGGTGCGGTGGCTCCCCTCGGCGGCCAGAACGGCCCTGTGGCCTATATTCTCGGCTCTACCGGCAATGACAAGGACACCGTGGCAGCAAACAGTGGCAAGGCTTACAAGGTCGGTAGCGATGGCACTATTCAGGGCTTCACCGCAGTTTCCGGCAACACCTACTGCGTGAAGTATTTCGTGCAGAACAGCTCTGCCCTGCAGCTCGCCGTTCCCGCACTTTTCCAGCCGAAGGTCGTCCGCGTTCACTTTGCGGTCAACATCTACGCCAAGAACGGCGGCGGTGATGCGAAGAACTCTTCCCTCTTCAAGATTCGCCACTACTACATCCCCTATTACTTCTTCACCGGCGCGCTGTCCGACACCATCAACCAGACCACTCCGGGTTCTGTTGACCTGTCCGGTAACTGCCTGACCGCTGATGAAGTCGGCACCGATGTCTGCGCAAGCAACGCCATGCCGAACTACTGCTACATCGTTGACGAGTTCGTCTCCGGTACTTCCACTGGTTCCGTCGAGGGTGTCTACTTTGTCGGCGCTGGTGCAGGTGTTTCCGTGGCAAGCGGCGAGACCACTGAACTTGTTGCCAAGTACGATGTGGCCGGTAATCTCACCAATATCTCCGACATGAGCGAGGTCACTTTCTCCACCGGCGCGGAAGAGACTGCGAAGTTCAACGACCCGCACTCTCCTGTGCTGACCGGCGTAGCTGCTGGCACTACCACGGCCACTGTCACCGTGACCAACAGCATTTCCAAGGTGACTTACACCGATACCATCCCTGTAACCGTCACCTAAGTCAAAACAAAGCCCCCGGCGCAAGTCGGGGGCTTATCCAAGACAGATGAATGATTCTTTCAATAAGGGCTTATTCCTGTGTTTTGGAGGGCAACATGAGCGTTTTGCAGGATTATTTACAGATTCGCAAATTACTGGATTCAGCCATCGGAAACGCGCTGAGGGATGACGTTACTGACGGGCTGAAAGAAGCCATACAGAAAAAGGCAAAAGAGAGCGTTTACAGTTACCCCGCGTCTCCATCTGCAATGTACAAGCGGCGCGAAGAAAGTGGCGGTCTAATTGACGATACTACAATGCTGACCACTGTCGAGGGTTTGACACTGACACTGGAAAACGCGGCAGAACCACAGCACGCCAACGGTGTTGATCTTACACCAATCGTTGAAACCGGAGACCCCGCTTGGCATCAGCCCTTTGCTCGTCCCTTCATGGATGAGGCGCGAGACGACTATGTAGACAATGGCAATGCCGACAGCGATATAGCTAAAGCACTAAAGTCAATGGGCTTCATGGTTTCTTGACCGTGTTTACAGGCTTCGGAGAGGATTTTTTCTTAGTTTTTGAGGGCTTATCAGTCCGTAGCATATCGGCAAGCGCCCACTGCTGTCCGAGAGACATACCTCCTTGGCCTTGTGCGAAGGCTTGAGAGGTCATCTGGGATTCGTCCCAATTCATGATATCAACTCCCTTCTATATGGATTATACACCATGCGCCGTTATGTTACAAGCGGAGGTTAACGCCGAATGAGCACGATAGTACAGATACAAGTAAATGTAAACGACACACAGGCGATAGCCTCGCTGACTAACATAGAAAACATTGGTAAACGACTGAGCAGCACACCGATAGAGATCAAGGTCAATGCCGGGGCTATTAATAATGTCTCAAAGTCGGTTGTTCAGCTGGCCAGAGAACAAGCAAAGCAGGCCACGGCAAGTGCAAAACAGGCAACAGCCGAGGCTAAGGTTCAGACAGCGCAGGAAAAAACAAGGCAAACCGCTAATAGACTTGCTACACAGCAAGCAAAAACCGCGCAGTCCGCAAATAAACTGGCAACGCAGCAGACCAAAGCAGCTTCCTCGACTAATAAAATGGGCACCGAGGCTCAGAAAACTTCGGTGCTGACCGGACTTTTGGGAGACAGTCTTGGTCGCATCATAGCTAAACAGGCGGTATTGCAGGTTCTGGGCAATGCCATAGCTGCTGTTACGTCTGCATTCAAGAACGCCTTCTCAACGCTCAAGGATGTTGACAAGGAACTTGCAGAAATCAAAAAAGTTACCAAAATGTCGTCGGCTGAGCTGAACAAGCTGGGTGACTCCGCCTATGCCACGGCATCCAAATACGGTGCAAGTGCCACGTCCTATCTGGAGCACGTTGCCGCGTTCACTAGAGCTGGTTATAGAGAAACTGCCGAGGGGCTGGCAGAACTCGCACTTAAAACCGAAATAGTCGGCAAAACTACGTCCGAAGTTGCAACCAAATTCCTGCTCTCGACGGACGCGGCATTCAAGTTCCACGGCTCAATATCTCAGCTGAGCGATGTCCTTGATAAAGCAAGCGTAATCGACAGTGAATACGCGACCGAACTTGACCGTATAAGCGAAGGCTTCCCTATCGTTGCGTCCACTGCGCAGATGTCCAACATGAGCGTTGAAGAACTGATTGCAGCGCTGGGCACCATAACTGCGGTAACGCAGGAATCAGGAACCAAAGCGGCTACGGCTCTCCGCGCGCTCATATTGAACGTCATGAAGGACACCACTACGGAAGTAGAAGAGGGTGTCACCGTCACCACGGATCAGATCGATTCCCTGTACAGCGCTCTCCAGAAATATGCTCCTGAGGCGATAGCAGCAGCCGAAGCCACAGGCAAGATCATTGACCCTATGGAGGCCATCGGTTCGCTTGCAAAAGCCTACCAGGACGGTTTGCTGACGGAATCTGAACTGGTGCAGCTTGCATCTGATATCGGCGGCAAACTGCGTACCAACCAGCTTCTTGCCCTCATACAGCATTGGGATATGTTCGAGTCGATGATGTCCGATATGGGTGAGTCTGCTGGCAGCGCCGATGAAAAAGTATCCATAATGATGGATACTTGGGACGCCAAAGCAAAGGTCCTGACCAATACATGGACTGAATTTATTGCCCACACGGCCGATACCTCAGCCATCAAGGGTGGCCTCGACGTTATTACCGGGCTTATCAAGGCTCTCGATAGTGAAGTAGGTCATTTTGTTGTTACCACAGCGGGGCTAACCGCCGCGTTTGCACTTATTACCAAGGGGGCGGTAGCCCTAAAAACCGGAATAACTGCACTTTCCTTGGCACAGGGTCCTTTAGCCGCTGGCACTTTAGCGTGTGATGCTGCGCTAAAAACGCTTACAGCAACGATGCTCGCAAGCCCGCTGTTTGGGTTTGCGGTCGGCGCGGCGGGCATCTACATTATAACAAGAGCGCTCGATGAGCTTAATGTAACCTATGAAGAGCAAGCGCAGATTCTTTCAGACCTTGAGTCACAATATGAGACCACATACGGAGAAGGCACGCGCTTTGACGAGCTAAAGAGCAGAGTCAACGAGTTGACAGTCGCTGAACAGAATGAATATAACATTCTGAAAATGCGCAACGACGAGGCAGAGCGTCAGCTTAAACTTGCGAGGGACGCCGAGTATGACAAGTGGATGAACGCCAACTGGACTAAGCCCGTATCCACATCCGGTTCCGTAGCTGACTTCGGCTCGTTCGATGATTTCACGACTTCTGGCGCAGAAGCCATAAGCAAATTCAGAAGTGAGGTCGCATCCCTCGACAGGCAGGTCGCAGATAACGCAATCACTCAAACAGAGTATAAAGAAGCCCTTCTTGATGTTGCAAGCGGCTACGACGATCTTTACGACAAGCTTGTCGGCTACAAGAAAGACGGACGAAAAATCGGAGAAGACGCAGAGGCGCTGATTAGGCTTTACGAACTCGTTGCAAAAAGAACCAGCGAAATCGACACTGGCGGAACGGACGCGGTAGCGGATTCTTTCGAGGAAGTAAAGAGCTCGGTCGATGCTGCGACAAAAGCTCTGCAGCAATACAAAGCCGAACTTGACGGACTAACCGATAAAGAAGCCAACGCCAGTGGAATGCAGACAGCTTTCAACAACGCCATGAAAGATTTCAAGGCGGCCAAAGTTAGTTCGGCATATGTTAAGTCATTCTATGATAACTTCATCCCCGATGACATAAAGCAGCAGTTTGGTTACAGCGTTGCCGATGCCATGAAATGGGCAATGAGCGACAGCAACCTCGGCAAAATCTTCAACAGCGGGGATATGTTCGGGGCATTCTATGATGTCATCAAGGAAACCGCACAAGGTGGCTCACTCGACGGAATCGTCTCATTCGATGACAGCGGAGCGATCACAGCGATCTCTTCCTATAAGGAACTCGCAGAACAGCTCGGAATAACCGAGGGGATGGCGCAGGCTCTCGCTCAGGGACTCAGCGTCTACATGGACGGTGTCTTCTACACAGGAGAGGAAGCCTCCAATATCGTCTCGCAGTTAGGGGATAAGCTCGGTGAGGGTTCGCATTCTCTCTCAGACTATGCGTCTGCACTCTCTCAACTCACGGGGCAAACGACTGTCGAAGGTCTTCTCAGTGTATTTGAGGGACTTGAACGAGCAGGAGCCATCAACTGGGCAGACAAACTCGGCGTAGGTTCCGCCGAGGAGGCCCGTAGTCAAATAATCTCGACAATCGAGGCTCTTCTCGGAGAAACAGACGACGCCAAAGCCAAAACTGAGGATCCTGTCACGTTTGATGTTGACGCGGAGATTGATGAGGCAAACGCAAAGCTTGCGCAATTAGACGAGAAAAAAAAGACCGCCTCAGGCCCTGTGGATGTGCCGGTAACGGTTCCCGGTGCCCCAGAAGCACAACAGGAGCTCGACAACGTTAAACAGGCGAAGAATGAGGCAAGTGGTTCCGTGGATGTCGAAGCGGGTGCATCTGGAGCGGCAGACGCGGCGAGTGAACTGCGTGGCGTTGGCGATGCCGCAAACGAAATCCCCGACTCCAAGCAGATACACGTTGCCGTTCGTGATAACGCGAGTGGTGTGCTCTACGGCATTAAGTCCCGCCTTGACTCGATTCAGAGCAAAACCGTTACAATTACAGTCATAGAGCGCCATTATAAAGGAACCGCAAGCGGGGGAATGATCCCGGTTAACTTTGCAAGCGGCACACAAAACGCTCCGGGTGGACGTGCACTTGTCAACGATGGTGCTCCCGTAAACGGAAGTTCGGCAGAGCTTATCGTCGATAAAAATAGCGCCTACATAGCCAACGACGGCAAAATGGCCATTGTTGACCTGCCGCCCGGCGCTAAAGTCTACACTGCAAAACAAACCCAAGATATGCTCACCGGCGAGAAAGAAGAAATTCCGATGCACGCAGGCGGCACAGGACTTGCAAGACCCGGCGGCAATGGTGGTGTCTACGGCGGCGACCACAGCGGCGGAACTGGCGTCGGCGGCAGCACAGCCAGCAACACCGAAGAGGATGATCCGCTTAAAAAGGAAGTCAGTGAAAAGCTCGACAACATAGACAAGCAGATTGAACTTGCCCGGAACCGGAACGACCGAGCCAAGGAGCAGGCTTTGCAGGAGCAGGCTGCGAAGATGGTCAGAGATTTCGTACAGCAGTACCTCGACAACGGGTACAGCAATACGTCAAACGAAGTTCTCGACCTTCTGAACCGCGGTTACGGCTACTCTGATGACCTTATGGGAGAGTTGGTCGACTCCTTGGAAGCCCTCACCGATTCGACTAATGCGGCCAACAAGCTTGCGGAGAAGCAGCAGGCCGTTGATAAGGCACGGCAGGAGCTTGAGAACGCAAAAAAACAGCGCACGGTCAGAATCTATAACCCCGCCACTGGACAGTGGGAATGGGCGGCCAAGGCTGACGATATCCTCAAAGCTCAAGAAAATCTGGAAAAGGCCGAGAAAGACTATCAGGACACCAAAATTGAGCAGGAACTTGAGGCACTCAAGAACGGCAATATTGGCGACATAGGCGACCTGACCATGAGTCCAGCCTTGCGAGAGCTGATAGCGAACGCAAGCGACGAAGAGCAAAAGCGCATTGCCGACATTCTCCACGCCATTTCGGGCGGCGCGAAGAGCACCACCGATACCACCGGGGAAAGCATTTTCCGCAGCACCGACAGTCACGATGTGTATTACCAGTTCGGTGACCTGAAGCTTTCGGAAGCAGAGGCAAAAAACATGACCGTCAAGGAGCTTGCCGAAAAGCTCAAGACTCTGAAGCTCACCTAAACGGGAGGCGTAAATATGCTCGAAGGAATCATAGAATTTTGGAACGCGCTGAAACCCAAGGTAGATCAGGCAGTAAACGAAAAGACTGGGAACTGCCTGCGCGTGGACAGATTCGATGTCGTTGCCGCTCCGAGTGACGGGAAGATATCTGTGCGTCAGCCCTACGGGCGCACGATATCTATCCCGTACTGCGAAGAGGTTGCAACCGCCCAAGCCGGAGACACTGTGCTTGTCATCTGGTGGGGTAGCCTGTCGACCGGCAAAGCATGGTGCTTCGGCGACGGGCCGAAGTGATGGGAGGTGAGAAACTTTGCTTTTCCAGCCATCAAACATAAGTCCTGATGAAATAAACAGCAGTGGGACAGTAGACCTGACGCAGCCGCTGGACATAAGTTGGCAGGTCAATGGAGACTCCCCCATGCTGGCATATCAAATCGTTTTTTACGCGAACAATTCCGCATCTACAAAGAAGTACGACACCGGCAAAGTATTACTGACAACGCCGTTTTGGGGGGTGAATTACGCAGGCGAGACTCAATTCTATACCGTAACAATACCCAAATCGACACTGAGCGCAAACGGCATCACCAACGGCAACGAGTACAAGTTCGTAATAACCCAATGGTGGAGCGGCACTGCTTCGGTAACACAATCGACCGCATCGCTACTTCTTGGCCGGAGCACCCCCACAGTCAAAATATCCTCCATAAGCAATCCGCTGACAGGGTATTCTGCCACATTCACCGGAACGTATTCACAGGCACAGGGCGACGCTCTCGCATGGGTACGGTGGCGCATATGCGAAGTTGACAGCGAAGGCAACCGTGGAGACGCGTTTGTGGACACCGGTAAGATATACGGAACCGGCGAGCTGAGGGTCGACTACTCTGGTTTCCTCAACGATACCAGTTACAGCATCATCCTTGATGTTCAGACGGTAAACGGCGTTGATGCGTCAAGCGGCTGGGTAGACTTCCATGTTGAATACGAAGTCTCAGAAGATTCGGGCGGGAGTGCAAGCGCCTGTCAGACCTCGGATGGCAGCGTTTTGGTAACCTGGGCGCAGATAGAAACAACTCAGGGCTACGACGTCTATCGCAGAACGACCGGACAGAGCAATCTTGAAAAGATCGTGACCGTCGGGCGGGCAGTCGGGGAGATACGAGATTGGAGCGCGTGTTCCGGGCAGGAATATACATATTATATTTTCCCAACAGGCCCATTGGCGTACCTCACCGCCGCAATCGTCACCAATGCCGTCAAGGTGCAGTTCTGGATGTGGAACATCATAGAAGCCACTCCCAATGCAGACGGCACATATACCGCTGTGGCAAGCTACTTCTTCCGCTTTGGCAGCGGCGGTGTGGCTGAGGGACAGTTCTCCAACAACAACTCCCCTACCCTGCAGAAGAACTTCACCCGATACCCAACGCGGCAGCCAGAAACGCCTAATTACCTTACCGGCAGCGTCGGCGGTTATATTGGCAAGATAGGCAAGGATGCAACATATTCGGACACCTTGGCTCAGGCGCGGGCACTGAGGAATCTCTCGACATCTGAAAACACCTTATTCCTGCGTGACCCCAAGGGGCATTTCCTCAACATCCATACCAATCAGCCAGTCACGGTAAGCGTAGACCATAAGAGCGTGGCCATGCCGCAGACCGTGACAGTAAGTTGGGTAGAAGTCGGAGATGCGACCGGGCTTAAGATAATCAACTCGCCCGAAGCGACGTTCTGGCCGAGTGACGCCATCATATTCACTAGCATAAAGGTCGACCCGTCGACGGGACGCCTTATATGGACTACCGAAGATGATTATGAGCTTGGCTCCGTACTTAGTCTCAAAAACGGAAGACTCATTCAGACAACGACTGACGGCTTTACCGTTGCTGGACTCGAAATCATTGACGGCAACACCCTTCAGGCGACTTTGAACGTGGGAGGGTGAGCGCAGAATGTATAGCAAAAACTGGCAGCAATACCTTTCCACGTTAAAGACCGACTTCACAAAACTGGCAAAACTTGAGTTCCTGCAGCCAAACGGAAGCGTTGCCTTCGCTCTGGATAATCAGGTGGCGAACAAACGTTCCAAAGCCTTTATTCAAGAAGGTGACATTACTGTGAACTTACAGAATGGCAGCCGCAGGCAGGTAAACATCTCCCTTGCAAACCTCGATGGAGCTTATGATTATGCGCTTAACAAGATATGGTTCGGGCAGCAGATCAGACTCTCCGAGGGGCTGATACTTCCGGACGGTACAGACTTCTATATCCCACAGGGAGTGTTCCTTGTGGAGAATCCGGAAGAGGCTTTCGAGCCGGGACTTCGGCAGGCCTCATATCAGCTGACCGACAAATGGGCAGCAATCGACGGAACACTTGGCGGCAACCTTGAGGGGGCTTACGGCATAAATGCAGGAACCAACATCTTTGCCGCCATAGCTTCCCTGCTCAGGCTCAACCGCTTTGATATGTCCGGAACGACGGGCGCGCCTATAGATGCAGTCGCACCGCTCTTTACCAGCTATTACAACGACAAGAAGCAGAAACTGACAGACGGCACAAGTGTGAGTTTGATAACCGCGCCTTACGACTATCTCAGTTCTGAGACAGGAAATATCGGTGAGGTCATCCTTGGACTTGTAGAGATGCTGGCCGCTTGGGTCGGCTATAACCCGACCGGAAGGCTGACCGTCGACCCGTCACAGGATGACATTCTCGATACGTCCAAGCCTGTTTTGTGGGACTTCTCGATGGGCAAGCAGCTGATTAGCATCCGGTACGCGCCGAAGCCCGCCGAGGTCTACAACGACGTCATTGTAGTTGGCGCGACGAACAACGAAAGCCTTACCGCCCGTGGCAGAGCGCAGAACCGTGACATTTCTTCTGACACCTGCATTAGCCGCATAGGGCTGAAAACCAAGCGACTTTCAATGAAGGACTATTACTCAGATGAAATGTGTCAGGCGTATGCCGAATGGCAGCTCAAGCGTTATGCCGTGCTGGGCAAGACTGTGACCTTGACCACGACGCAGATGTTCCACATTGTGGAAAACCAGATCATAACCATACGGCGAGAGGACAAGCCCGGAGCGCCCACCGAGAGGCATCTTGTACAGGGCTTCACAAGGCCGATAGGGCAGACGGGAACCATGACCATAAACGCAGTTTCAGTCAACGACTTCCCCATTGCTACAGCTGTCACAGACGATGAAAGAATAGGAGCGTGATAAGAGATGGCACAATACGACCTCGGTAAAGTATCAATCAGACCACGCGGCGCATATGCCGCAAATACCAACTACGAGTTTCTTGACAGTGTGCAGAACCTTGGCGGCTCGTGGCTGGCGCTTGCTGCAAGTAAGGATGTTCAGCCCGGTGTCACATCCGGTTGGCAGAGCTACTGGATGATGATAACAAGGGGTATCAAGACGATTGTCGGCAGTAGCCCTGCAGACGGTCAAACCAAAATCACGATAACATTTACAGATGGTACTACTGCTGAGTATACATATAATAATGAAGTACTTGCGGATGGTAGTGTGACGTATCAGAAACTTGCCTCCGATGCAGTTAAAGTGCAGTTCCAAAATACCACGGTTGCTAAAACGGCTTTTGTTTCGGACAGCACATATCTGGACTATCCCTACAGGGCAGCTGTGGGTCTCACGGGCGTTTTGGCGAGTATGGTGCCCGACGTTATTCTATCGCTTACAGATGTAACAAGCGGCAATTTCGCGCCTGTAGCGGAGTGTTATAACGGCGGTATATATCTATACGCTGCATCCGCGCCAGACACGGCTATCACGATACCTACAATTATATGTTGGAGGTGATTTATAAATGGCAATAGGCAGAGTAAATACCGGCGGCGGAGGCACCGGCGGCATACTTACGGTTATGGGTGTAGCTGGTGATACTGTAACCGCGAGTAAAGATGGTAAGACTTATAGCCGTACTTTCAACGGTAACGGGGTAGCCGTATTCAGAGGCCTTTCTACCGGCACGTGGACTGTCACTATGACAAACAGCAGCGGCCAAACTGCGACGCGAACCGTTACAATCACGGCTGATTATGAGCTTACGATAGCATATTTCTCGGCAACTATCAGCATTACTTATCCGGCAAACAGTACATGCACAGTCACAAACGCCGATGGTGCAACAGTGGTCAGCGACACCAATGCCGATTCCGCCGCGAAGACTTGGACGGCCACAGTCGGCGCGACTGGCACTTATACCATCACAGCCACGTCTACGAGTGGGGGGAAGACAAAGTCTACTACGGTTTCTATCACAGCAGACGGGCAGGCTGCGACTGTGACATTGAGCTACACTTTTGATATCTTCACGTCCGGAAAAGGCATGACAAGCGGCTTCGTCATGAAAACCCTGGACGAAGATCATGGTTGGTCTGTGACGAATAATAAAATAATCTGGTCAACAGACCCAGTCTACGGCGGCGCGGGGTTCTGGGTGACACCTTCTCAAGACCTTTCAAAATTCAATACGTTGAAAATCGATTACAAGTGCAACGCCCGTTATGAGGAAAGTAATACAGTGAGTATTGGCGTGGGGCCGGACGTGCCGGTATCGGGATGGGCTGGTGAATGGGTGGCGAAAGTGGACGCTCCGTATTCTACGACAAGAGCAGTGAAATCCGTCGATTTATCCGGAATTACAGCTACGACAAAGTATTATATTAAAATCATCGCCTATGGAATTACTGGCGAAATCTATAATATCTGGCTTGAGTGAGGAGGGTGTGACATGACGATCTACATAGACGACGATTATAAATGTTACGTCTCCGCAGCTGACGGACGCAGGGCAATAGAGACGAATGAATTCGACGGCAAGTGCGATGAGTGGATAGAGAGCTACCGCCTTATCCCTGCGGGCGAGACATGGACGCGCGAGGATGGAGAGGTGTTCACCGGGATGGTGGCTCCGTGGAAGGATCTGGGCGAGGCGTATGCGGCACAGACGGCGTATGTGACAGCACAGAATACACAGTATGAAGCGGCACTAACCGAAATCGAAGCCGCACTGGGGGTAACATCATGACAATTGAAGAACGGAAGAACGTCATCCTTGCAAAAATCGCGGAAATAAAGCAGGGTGGAACTGATGAGGAAAAGCAGGACATGAAAGCCGCATTGGATGTGTTGGAGGTGACAAATAAATGAGTTATCTCGATAATGCAAAAATACTTAAAGCCGAAATCGATGCTAACCGTAAAACTGTTCAACAGGTTGAAGACGCTGGTGGTATCCGAGAAGAAATCACACAATCTGATAAGATAGGCTTTGACTGGCGTATATTCTATGTCAATGATATAGCAGTGCGTAAAGATTATGTCGAGCAAGAAATCCCATTCGGCACAGCTGATAATCCCATTATATGGAAAGAGGGTATGAGTCTTATTCCTAACGCCTACTACACTCACAATGATGTGCGTAAGGTCTGGACAGGCGACGCTGGCGCAATGGCAGCATGGGATGACGATAACTTCGTGGAGGTGTGATATGGATGATGAACGGACAGTCAGTGGTTTGCTGACAGAGGATTAAGAATATGTCTATAATAGAAAAAGCCATTGCCCAGATGGAAACATGGGCGCAGGATGATTCTCATGGTTACGATCAGGCTAACCGTTGGGGGCCTGACTATGATTGCTCGTCTGCGGTCATACAGGCTTGGCAAAATGCTGGTGTGCACGTAAAATCTAATGGCGCTACATACACAGGGAATATGTATTCCGTGTTCAAAGCTTGCGGATTTGAGGATGTGACTGCATCAGTCGATATGTCCACCGGCGCAGGTTTGCAGCGCGGTGATGTACTTCTCAATCATGTACATCACACGGCCATGTATTGCGGAAACGGCAAGCTTGTACAAGCATCCATTAACGAATTTGGCAAAACGACCGGTGGGCAGACCGGAGATCAGACCGGCAGAGAATTCTACATCAGGGGTTATTACAATTATCCGTGGAACGCAGTTCTTAGGTATAAGGGCAGTTCTGAGACTGTACCGGATATCTCCCCCGCAATCTCTCAGCTCAACAGGAACATAACCGTTCCCCTGCCGGAGCTGAAGAACGGCGACGAAGATGTTGCTGTCGCGATGCTGCAAGCCGCATTGAAGTACAAAGGCTATGACCCCAAGTGGATTGACGGCGAGTTCGGCGCTCAGACCGGAGCCGCGCTCAAAGCTTTCCAGTCCGACCACGGCTTAGACGCTGACGCGATCTGCGGAAAAGCAACGTGGAGCGAGATAGCCAAAGCGTAAGCATATACAGGAAGCCCTCAGAGCGTCCACGCAGCGTTCTGAGGGCTTTGTCATGTCAATTCATCGCCGCAATCAAACGGCTGCCGTAGGGCTCGCTACGGCGTTTTCAAGCACGTTGCCGATGCTGGCCGCAAGCTTGGCGGGATGGAGGCGCTGGGCGTATATCGCTGTTACCTTGGTGTCAGCATGGCCGAGCACGCCGCTTATATCATCGACCGCAACACCGGCTTCAAGCGCAGCGGATGCAAAGCCGTGACGCAGCGCATGGGAGCGGCAGGCGCTTTCTTCGCCTATCACTGACTTTGTATACCCATTGATGAGCTCGGAGAGCTGGGTACGTTCCAACGGCTTCCACTCCCCTGTTTTGCGGCTGACGCAGCCGAACAGCGGCGCGTTATCACCGGCAGAGTTCGGGCGTATACCGGACGCGAGATAGTTTTTCACAGCAGTCTGAGCCGCGGCAGAAAACGGAACCATGCGGGGCTTATCGCCTTTGGTGACACGGAGCATGATGCAGCCGTTCGCCCAATCAAGGTCAGCCGGGGTAAGGGAACGAAGCTCGGAGTTGCGCGCACCGGATAGGAGCATAAGCGTGACCTCTGCCTGTTCCCTTGCCCATGTAGCCATTTTCTTGCCGTATACGGGGCGTTCAGCGGAGATAAGGGAATGTATCTGCTCAACGCTCAGAACGTGCTCATACGGCTTTTTCTTGGCTCTGGTGACCTTTCCCTTGGGCGGCATGGCATCGTCGAACACGAAAGCCTCCGTATAGCCGTATCTGGCCGCGAACTCGGAGAGCTGACGGAGCTGCCCCATGTAGAGACTTGCTGTGGTGATCGCGTCATGGGAAATGTCCGAACGGAACTTCATCACCGCGGCGGCGGTCACGTCCGCAAAACCGTGGCGCGCCATGCTCTCGCGGAAGAGCCGGAACGTCCGGGCATAACCAGCGACTGTCTGCGCCGACAGCTCGTTATTGCGCATATTCTCTATATAGGCCGCACATGCGGCATCGTATTTCTCAAACATGGGGCAGTTCTCCTTTCCTGCCTAATCAGTAATCGTCATCGTCGAGGTCAACAGGGTCGATTTTGAAGGTGTTGAGGACGTTCACCAGACTGTCCAGTTTTGCTTTCTGGGAGGAGAGCCTTGAGTATTTGTCCTCGACCTCCCACGCCATGCTGCTCTCTTCGTCGAACCTCTCACCGAGGATATTGAGCAACTGAACAACGATGTGGCAATCGCAGTACAGGAATTTCTTCTTTTCCGCTTCTGTGGCGGTGCATAATGTTATCGGCTCGATATACATACGGATGGCGTCGAGCAGACCTTGTGTATTTATCATGTGTTTTGCAACTGTATTTGTCATTGTTGTAAATTCTCCTCTTTTCATTACTGCGCGTTTTTCGCGGATGAGATTTTCTTTGAGAAGTAGTCGCGCCCTTTGAAAGTGACAAGGGTCTGCACGGAGGAATAACCGCTCGTCTCCTTTTCAAACTCCTTGACGGTGAACAAGCCGTTCTGCTCATACTGTGAGTAGGGGCGGAGGCGGCCTTTCTGGTCGCGGTATATGTAGTGGTTTATGCCGAGGAAGTTTATGAGCGTGGACTGTGACACGCCGAGAACCTTTGCGGTATCGCGGAAAGAGAGGTTGTCGCCGCGCTCAACAGCCCTGTCGAAATACTCGACCTTGGGAGCGTCAAGGGCTATTTTCTCTTTCGCGGCGGCAAGTTGGGCATTGCGCTCCTTGACCTGCGTGGCAAGCTGGATGATAAAATCCGGGTCTTGCAGTATACGGTCAGCGGCGTTGCCTGTCATATACACGCCGGTGGTACGGACGGAGGGCAGCACTTCGGAAGTGACCCACTTACGGAACGGCTTCGCTTCCGGCTTGTCAGAACGGAGGATAACATTATACAGCCCAGACTCATTGACGATATACGCAATTTGCTTTCTGCCAAGAGAATCGATGACCTCGGTCTGACCGACCTCATCTGAATCAAGACGATTCACAGTATCTTTGATGTGTGTAATTCCTAATATATCGCACACATCCTTGAGGACAAACCACGTCGTGCCGTTGATAACGACGGTGCGCATCTGCTTCTCGTTATAGTTGAAAAGCTGTAAAGAGTTTTCGCTATTTATCATTCTAATAAATCTCCTTTTGTCGGTTGACATGGAGACTTCTCGTGTGGTAGTATCAGATTTACCAACGGGGAAATCTCCGAGGGAGAATAAGCAAGTCGCATTACTTTGACGGGTATCGGCTTGCTTATTCGGTTTTTCACCGATTTATTTCCTCGTCTATCTTCTGACGAAACCACTCTGTCTTACCGATGTTCTTTTCGGCAAGTTTGGCTTCAAACTTTTCAGCACGTTCCTTATCTATAAGGAAAGAATACTGCTGCATAGACTTGCGACGGGCGCGGAAATAATCAGACCTATCTTTTTCCGCCACACTTATCACCTCCGTGTGTGACTGGTCACATTATAACTGTGACCAGTCACAATGTCAATAGCTATAAACAAATTATTTTTACGCGGTTTCCCATTTGCGCGACGCAAGGTGCGCCGCATAGCGCTGTACGATGCCCTCAAACACGCCGGTGAGTGACGGGTCTTTAGCTATGACCGTGAGCTTGGAAACGCTCTGGCGCTCCTTGTACGTCGCTCCTGCGGCCTTGAGACGCTTGCGGAGATTGCTCTGCCGCGTGGTAAGGTTGCACCCCACCTTGCGTTCCAAGGCACTGTACAGGTCATCGTACATAATCGGATAGCTCATGCCGTATTCTTCGCACAGCCCAGAAAGGTACTTCTTCATATTCTCCTGCCACTCGTCGCGCCCCACGGCAGGAACGGAACAGGCTTCTATTACTTTCTGCTGATTGGCTTCGATCGCGGCCAGCCTGCGCTCCTGCTCGACATTTATCTGCGCTTGGAGCTGGAACATCTCTGCCGTTGTCATGGGCTTGGTGATTCTCTCGCGCATTTTCTCAAACGCGCTGACATACATTGCTGTAAAGATAACGCCCTTTTCACCGGTCATCTTGTTTGCCACCATATCACAGCCCTTTTTCGTCAGTAGATAGCACGGACGCTCTTTATCTTGGGAGTCTATGTAAGTACTGGGGATGAAAAAGTCAGCCAATCCAATTTTGGATTCGCTTGATTTATCAAGAATATCGCAGTAATTCTTGATGTCGCGCATCAGATGCGCGTGCTGTTTGCCGACAGCTTCGGCAACTTCTCTGCTGTCTATGACCTCAACACCGCTGCGGTCGATAATGGTCAATTCATTCACTATTCTATCCTCCTGCGTAAAATACTGTTTGACAGGAGTTCCGCTAAATGATAAAATAATTTCACAAGCGGAGAACTCCGTTAGTGGAATAAGCAGGTCGTTTTCATTGGAAGTGGGGCGACTTGCTTATTTTTCAATAAAAGCCTCTAACATTTTTATGCCATCTCTTATCCCTTCCGTTCGTTTGAGATTGCGTTCTTCACAATATTTGTCAAGGACTTCGAGCTCGTGATCGTCGAGGCGAACATGAATAGGATTTGATTTTGGATTCTCTGCTGGAGGTCTACCCATTTTAGGGGACATAGTTTTCACCTGCCTTTTTGTAGCCCCACAAGTATATTACTACTTGTAGCCCAAAATGTCAATAGCTATTATATGATAATTTTACGCCCCGTTTTCACGGGGCGTTTGAGCCTAATCAAAGGAATCTTCCTTTAAGTTCTGCATTGTAAGCGTCCATAGCATCGCAGAATTTTACTGTCCACAGTTCTACCGATAGTTCATCAACGTTGACATTATAGGTGGCTTCCATCTTCAAATCGTCGTGCATTACTTCTGCCCCGAAAAGATTGCTCGTACTAAAAGTAATAGTTACATTGCAGTAGTAAACCTCTCTGTCGGCCAGTTCCTTTCTCGACAAAGAATCCGACGTTATCGAATAACGATGGTACGACTGCGGGCTCATAATGTATTTGTCTTTCAGCGTCTCCTCAACATCGAACATTGACGAAAAAGCAGCATAATACATTAAGCACGTCTGTTTTTGCTCACGTGTCATGAGAGGGCTGTACTCAACAATCTCGGCGTATATGTCGTCCAAGTCAGAAGAGTCTACCGTACTTTGCGTAGAAATACTCTCTACAACCGCCGCCGCTTTCAGTGTTCCCACTTGTTCAACAGCTTCCAAGAGCATGTCAGTATTCGCGATACGATTCCGCACATCATCTGTGGTACTTTCATACTGCGCGTAAACATCCATGATAAGGTCATATTCGTCAGCGGTATAGTCAGTACACGCAGCAACTATCGACGCATCAAGCGTGCTTGCCTCCTTTGCCAACTTTATTCTCGGCACAAACACGATTGCAAATGCTGCGATCAGGAGCACAACGGTTCCTCCAATGATGCACCAAGTTTTCACTTTCTTTTTCGGTTTGCTCGCCTCTCCGTTCAGTTCGTCCAGCACGTTGTCAGGCTGAAGCTTCGTGTCTACCCCTGTTTCGCGATTGTCTGCAGAACATTCTTTCATTTCATTTGCCTCCCATGTTTATTTTCGGTTAGGATATTTATAGTGTATCATAGCAGTGTGAGCAATTCAAGGGTGAAAGAAAATAGCAGGGCAAGCATTGCGTTGTTATCTTCGATTGTCGAAATTGCACAAATTTCTTTCAGAGGAAAAATTTCAGTTTACTTTTTGCATAAGATGAGTTATACTAACGCCGAACACGGTTGATGGCTTTTTAGCCTGCCTTCCGTTAAAATTACGAACATGAGGGGTGTGCATTTTTATATGTGCGCCCCTCTAAACCGTTAAGGGAGAGAAAGATATGTTGCGCGCTCTTTTTTAGCACCCCACCTTCCCACTCTCGTATGAGCAGCGGGAACAAAGCTTTTGGAACTGCGTCTCATAGACCGCTTTCATTGCCGGTTCCGAAGCAATGATAGAGAGCTTCGTTATTTTGCCAAGCTGTGACTTAGTGCCGCCGCTCTGTTCAGCGCGCTTTCTGGCGTTCGTGACGCGCGTTTCAAGATTCCAACATCCGACTCGCTCGATTTCTTCGTAGAGTTCTGAGCGAGTTTTCTCATAATCGAGAGAATACTTTGAACACAGACTCGTCATTCGGCGGTTCATATCCGTCTGCCAATCCACAGTCGGCGGGGCGATCAAAAGCTCCATAGCATTTTCAACGTTCGACAACCGCCTTTCCTGTTCGACCATAAGCTGCGCCTGTGCGAGAAGCATTTCCGGCGTGCTTATGGGTCTTGCCCGCTGGAAAATCTCTTTCGCCCGGAAATATGTATTGACAAGCTGACGCTGGACTTTCCACGCAAGGTCATCGGTGAATGACTTTACCAGCATAAGATAGCCGGATTCGGTGAGGAGGATTAAAGCCGCGTCTGGATTGAAGCCATTCGGAGGGGTCTGTCCGAAAAACGGACGCACGTCGCCGCACTTCACTTTAAAGTAATCTTCGCACTCAATGAAGTGATCTCTATTGTCGTTGAAGCGTTTGCGCGCTGTGCCGTCCGGTCTCTCGTGCGCTGCGTCTACGTCCTTGAAAGTTACCACGCGAATGCCCTGATATTCCTTGACCTGAATTTCGCTATTACCGATGGTGATTATATCGTTCATATAAATAAATTTCCTTTCCTTAATACAGTTATTGATGGGGACAGCGCAGATTTGCTGTCCCCTGATTTTTTACTGAGTCCAGATTTGGTCTCAGTGTAAGTTGAGTTCCGTGATAGTCGCTGATGCCGCGTCCACGGCGCATTTGCGAAGAAATCTGTATAGTCCGGGGGCAACAAGTGTGTTGGCATAGAGTTCTTTATCCGGGGTATCCGCAAGGCTCACCGAGACATCGAAAGTTCCCGCGGGATATGAAAAATCTCCGTAGTATTCTGCCGCTCCTCGCAGTGCGGCAGAAACTGATTCAGCAACTATACCAACGAGGTGCGTTGCAGAACCGTACTGTGAGGAGGTATAGGCAGTGGTAGTCCTCACAAGGAACATACGCTTAACCGTCTGCGTTTTTAAGTTCTCCATGCTCGATAAGCCCTCCTTCGTCGAATCCTTCATAGTAAAATTCCTCGCTGCCCGCTTCGCCTTTCTTCGGAATCTCAACCAACGGATCGCGCAGCCGATCAAAGCGCACCCGTGTGACAGTCGGGCGCGTCTGCGTAACTTTGCGTCCATCGAAATTGTAGGAAACCGACTTGAGCTGATACTCCACAATGACAGTCTGTCCTTTTTTGAGGTACTGCGTGACGACCTCGCTCATGCGCCCGTAGGCTACGAATGACGGGAAATCATAGGTCGATTTCCCGTGTGGGCGAAAGTCACGCTCACACGCAAGAGTGAATTGCGCATAGGGCTTGCCGTCGACCGTGCCGTATTTCTGGACAGGATCGCCGGTCAAGTAGCCCATTATGCGCCCATCGTTCAGCATATCTCCACCACCAGTTTCAGTTTGTTTTCGTAGTAGACGGCACACTCGCGGCTTATGCCGTTGCCGAAGAGTCTGACCGGTATCATCTTACCCCCGAGATTGCCGAAGCTAAAACCGCGCCCCTGTGCGCTCTCAGTAAAGGCGATAGTCTCTTTGAAATCGATGTCCTTGATATTGGGTACCAATGAGAGCGATGTTGTGTCAATGCGCATAGACTGCGGCGCAATCTTGATGGCCGTACCGTTGTTGAAACGGATGTGATGTTCGGATATCTTTTCGATTTTCATTACTTATCTGCTCCCCTTTCTCTTCTGTCTCTATACGGTTTACACAGCGTGTACTTCCAGCCGTGCGGTACTTTTTCGAGCTTGCACCAGCCGTCGTAGAAATACCTCATATCGCCGAAGTATTTACCACCGGGTGCAATGTTATTATACCATGTGTCGTAGTCCGGGTAAATGCCGGAATTGATATTTGCGCGGCAGTATTCAAGAACCTTTTCGGGATCCCGCTCCTGCGTGTAGATTTTCACTATCTTGTAGTGATCGGCGCCGTACTCACGCTGACCGGCGAATAGTTTCTTATGGTACATTCTTTTTCTTCCCTCCTATCTGAATTTTACAGTCACGTCGTATTCCTGCTTGAGCGCGTTCTTGACGTCCGCGAATGAAATGTCTCCGGAATTGAGCTGGGCGCAGTAGAAATCTACCTCTTTTGCAAGGCGCTCGATCTCGTCATCTGGAAAGCCGTGCTTGTCCTTGAGGATGAACAGGATCATGGTAGATATAAAGTTTGCTCCCTCTGCGCGTCCGGAAGTAAGCGCCCGGTCGACATCCTGTTGTGTGCGCGGAATACTGCGGGGGGATTTTTTTCTCGCCATCATTCCCTCCTATCCTCGGTCGTAAATGTTATCTTGCTGCCATTGGGAAACTCGAAATTGAGCCTGCATCCGAAGAAGTCCGCCGTACCGATAAGATCGGACACGGAGAAACTGTCCTTCTGGAACTTGTTGCTCAAGGCTTGCGGGGAAATGCTCAGGGCTTCGGCAAGCTCTCTGTGCGTCGTGCCGGTGAGCGCAAGCAAAGCCTTGACCTTTGTACCGACCAAATCTGCATCACTCCTTAAATTAAATCAAATGAAATTGCGCATTAAAGAAACAGCAAAGCGGATTAAAGCGTTTATCATTTTCGTGAGCTCACGAAAATGGTTGCTTTTTTCGCCCTTCAGCTCGTTTTGCACAGTCATTCCAGAAAGAAATGGCTGACTGCATCGTCAGAAAGGCTTCTGGGATGTGGTGACGGTTCCTTAGAGCACCGCACTCCACGCCGTAAAGCGTATTGGTGATGTCGCGATTCAACGGATAAGTCAGCATAGTTAGATGCGCATAGGCGTTGCACCAAGGGCCGCGGCGGATGACCACGCCTTCGGGAGTTGGGATTCTTTGGGGAGCAGGTTTATTACTCATCGCCGTCTCCTTTCTCCTCCCAATGACTCCCTTGATCGCAGTCGAGGCAATGGTAACCCAAGCTGAAGCAGTACTTGCACGTATCACAAGGAATCAGCGAAGGAATGTTCTTCCACTTCTCAAAATAGAACACTATCGGTTTTTCAACCACTATGATGTTTCTGTAGGCAAGGCCGACCTTGCAGATGTAGTTCTCTCGGAGTTTCTTCGGAATCTCCTGTATGTACCGTCTGAAAGTCTCTAAGGTATTGGCGCGCTTGTAGTGGTTACACATCCGGCAGGACGGCATGAGGTTTGATATATCGTCTGTTCCCGCATCCTCAATGCCCCAAGATCTCAGGGGCTGGAAGTGGTCGACCTGCATATCCTTGTAGGCAATCGCTCTGCCGCAGTAAGCACAGTGCCCAGCATATTTCTGATAGACAGCTTCGCGGGTCTTTTTACTTATTGCCATCACAACACCTCTGACGGTTCTTTGAGCCATTCTCGGCAACACTCGGTACATATTCGCTTATTCGGCGTTCGTTCGCAACAGCCCTTGCCGCCATCATCCAGACATCGTGTGACGATTTCTACTAACTCATCATCGCTCATCTCCCTGATCTTGTCCGCGCGGGTGAATACCACGTCCGGGCACTCCCGCTTTCTGGCTTCTTGGCAAGCTTTCCCGCCATAGTTAAGCAGGCAGCCAGGCACCCGGCATCTATCACAAAGTTTCATTCAAAGTCCCCTCTCCCAAATTTCCCGGTAGATTCGGAAATATTCTCGAAGTGGTGAGGGAAACAGTCTCCTCTCCATCTCCGACATGAGTAATTGCTCCGCTTGGCGCTTGGAGATACGATTTTTCTCTTTCGGCGGGAGCCTGCCCTCTTTGGCCGCGATCGCAACTGGATTTGTTTTATGCTGACCCATCGTTTACCCTCCTGTTCCATGCTTCACGTGCTTTTTCAGGCAGATATGTAAGTCCGGATGTTGCGCAACACCTATTGCATACCACGGTGTACGCCCAGCGTCGTCCTTCCGTATCTACGACCGCTTCAGGATCGATGCTTATATCTGCCTGCCCGCCGCAAAACGGGCACGGTTTAAGTTTGTCCATTAGCTTCGGGATCCTTTCTCGGTCTGAGTTCCCAACCAAGGAAACCGCTTTCTTTAGTCATATAAAGTTTGTACTTTTTCAGCGTCTCGTAGACTTTATCAATTCTGTACCTTTCCCCCGGCTCTATGTACAGTTCAGCAAGATCACCTTTGCCCGCTGACGGTTCTAAGACTGTACAGATTTCGTCGGGCTCCTTTATATTGCCGAACATCTTTCCAGCAAGTGCGCTGGGTGTAGGGAAAAACTCGGCGTTCGGATCGGCGAGGTACGAAACGATGTTTGTACTGCTCTCGGGTGCTTCTTTATATTTCTCGGCAACTAACTGTTTTGCCTCAAAGAGAGTGGCCGCATCTCCACGGTAGCCGCCCTCCACTGATGTGACCGTGTAATATAACTTGCGTCTGCCATAGTTATCGCGGTACTGACTTATCTCTCCAACCTTTCCACAGTTTGTGTACACCACCCAGCGTAGTTGACCGTTGGGGTAGCGCTCCATGAAATCCTTATAGGGCGACGTTACAAGTCTCTGCTCAAAGTGAAAATGCAATGTGCTGTAATATTTCTTCATGTGTTCCTCCTTGTTTCTGTGTGGTTCTCTATATGCTTTTTCCAAACATGGCCGCGATTTTCTTTCTGCCCTCGACCGTCACGAGCGTCTGCGCGCCGGTTTTATCGCCGTTGACGTATTCCTTGAGGGTGAAATAGCCTTTGTTGGTCTCTGCGTATGGCCTGAGCTGCTGTTTCTTGTCTCTATAAAGATAACCCGCGGCAATCAGTGACCGTATCATTTCGCGCTCCCCGATGTGCAGTTCTTTGGCGGTCTCTCGGAACGAAAGATCGTTCCCGCGGTCAATGAGCGCGTCGAAATAAGTGACCTTCGGCGTATCAGCCTTGACTTTCTCGTTGAGTCTCTTAACCGTCTCAAGGGTAGAACGGAAAAGGATCTTCGTCTGCTCGTCCGCATAGGGCAGATATGTGTCGATGAACATATCGTCATTTGCCACATATCCGCCGGTGCGCCTTATCGTCGGGATGATTTCATCAGCGACAAGCGCCTGAAACTTCTCGGCGGTTTCGTTCTTGGCTTTCATCGCGAGACGGTAGAAGATATTTTCGGGGATGTAATCGTCGTGCCCACAAGTGGGCACGCCCAGTTCCTGCAAATACCCGTCGACTCGCTCCCATCTGACAACTTCGTTGCCACTGGCGGCAATGCGAGTAAATCCCAGCCCACGGGCAACAGCCTCAAGATTGAGGTATGCAGTTCCGTCCTTTTCGTAGCAGTCCACACCGCTGATGTTCATAATTTCGTTTGACATTTGCTATCTTCCTTTCTGATTCTGTGTAGTTCTTCTGAGGTGTTGGGATGGTAGCATAGCTGTCAAGCGCAAAATCGGCGTTTTTCTCGCTCTTGATGTCAAATGTGCAGATTTTTGTATTGTGTTCATAATACTTTGCCCATCTACGCAGCAAAGTCTGTGCAGTTCTCCCCACGTAGTCGGGTGATTCTCTGTGGCTCTCCCCGACCTTGTGGGGCGATTCTGTACAGTTCCACCAACGTAGTGACCTGATGTTGTACAGACCTCCGGGGGGGGACATTTGGGGAACGTAGTGACCTGTTTCTGTGCAGTTCTCCTAACAAGCTTTTGCCGGTGATATGGTGTAGAAATAAAGCAACTGAACATCCATATTGAATGTTGCCGCGGTGAAATCTCGCCAATTGTCAAACTCCCCTTCGTGTAGCTCGCCCTCGCACATCCATTCGGCATAAATCTTCATTTCCGTGTCTTACATCTCCTCTATCAGTTTTATAAAGCCCTGCCGCTTGAGGTTCTTGAGCCAAGTATGCAGAAACTCGTCAAGGCTCACGCGCAGACGCTGTGAATACATCATCTGGCCGTCCACGTCCTTGTAAACCTCGTCGTAGCTCCCGGTATAGTCGTTGCGGAAAAGAACGGGTTCAATAGTCTGTTCGGCTTCATCGACTGCAAACTCGATCTCCGGATCAGCCATAAGGTCGCCGTTCTGCTCGGAGTAATGCGCGATGTAGTACACGGGGCGACCTTTATAGTCCGAGAAGTAAAGGAACTCGGCGGCAAGGCGCGTGTACGGCTCATTCTCCACGCTGATATGAAAGTCGTGGCGAGGAAGCGCCTCCAAGATGGGGCGCAAGTCCTGATAGTTCTGCTTCGCGTGTTTCAGTTCGGTCATGTTCGTAAATCCTCCCAAGTATTTTGCGGGCGCGTGTTCACACAACCCCCGCAGTTTTTCTATTGGCCGTGTTCAGGGGCGCGGAAACTTCCCAGTAAAATCCCGCGGGCGTGTTCAGCCCACCAAGACTTCCGCGCTCCCTGTTCACATTCCGGGGCGCGGTCGCTCAAGTCTGCCCCGTTCGGTGATCCTGCCGGACACGTCCGGCGGCGGGTGCAATCTGTTTTCTTCGGGGAGATGCACCAGCTCCCCACGGCCTTACATCAGCACCCCGGCAGGCTGACCGCCGTTTATAGCGATGGGCGCGCGTCCTCGTATCTCGCGCCGGGTTTAATCCTGTTTTCTTGCCCATGAGCGCCCGCCATGTAGGCGGCTGGACTTGCACCAGCGGCGACGGATGCCGTCGGCCTTGCGGACATCAGGCGTATATTATGCGTGTAGTGCCCGGCTCCCGGCACTGTATGGAGCACTCCGGCGCGCGCTGCTTGTTGATCGCTATCCACTCTTGCACGGCGGGCAACAGCTCATCAGGGTAACGCGGCGCAAACGCAAGCCGGTTAAAAAGCTCGCCCGTGCTTAAATCCATAGGCATATGGCGCTTATCATGCGCCCCTTTAAAATAAACCATAAACATAAAAAACCTCCGTATTTTTTAGGCTCAAAGCCTGTAAAAACGCCTTGCGATCAAGACGCTTTTACAGACTGCCGGGGATCCCCGGCAAGTCATCCGAAAATTAGGCGCAGACCCCGCGGCGGACGATCTCGGCGGATATTTTAAGCTCCAATGCGTTTTCCTCCGCGTAATCGGTCGGGCGGCTCATTCCGCATGCTCGGCGGAATGCTTCACGGTCGGCGATCCACTGCATCACGTCGCGGAGCTCGTCCGCGCTCATGTCCTTTACGTTTTTCATTCCTGCGATCTCCTCTCAGATAAAATACATAGTCCCGTCCAGCTCGACGGCGACGGCCTCTTGTTTCAACTCGTCCCGCATACGGACGGCGAAATTAACAACGTCGTCCAGGTGCTCATCAAATGCAGACTGCGCAGCATACGCGAATACGGCGTTATTATCCTCAGTTATGAGGCCGTGCGCCTCACTCATCCAGTAACCGCGAACCGGCGTAGACGTCGCACCGCCGAAGCACTCAGACAGCAGCGCGGCGGCCTCGGTCACGTATGCGCTTGTATCTCCTGCCGTGCTCGCGTCCACAGTTCCGGGAACGTACACCGTTATTTTATGGCTGAGGCTGAAAGAGTTTTTCAAGATGTTGTTATTCATGTTCTACCTCCTGCGCCCGTCTGGGCTTGACGGTTAACAGTATTGCAATATGCTATCCTGCACAAGGTTAACCGTACTTTTTTGTGCGAATTGTATATTGTTAACCGTGCGCGCGTTGGTTATAATAAATGTGGGGAGGTGGTATTTTGCCCGTACCAAAAGGCGATAAAAAAAGCGATGCGCGCCGAGCATCACAAAATAAATATGATCTCAAAAATTTAGCCGTGCTTGCCTGCAAAGTGCGAAAACCCGAAGCCGAAGCGTTTCGGGCGCTATGCGAGGCGCACGGGCTGACAGTTAACGCGGCCTTGTCTGACTATGTACACAACAGTTTAGACGGGTGTGCGCTGCTGGAAAGTTTTGCAACAGCGGGAAAATAAAAGGGGGTACAATAATGCCGACTGAAAAAGAAATGAAAGAAGCAAGAAAAGCAATTGCATATGATTTAATAAACATCATAGAGGAGAGACCCGAGCAAGAGACCTACACCGCCGAAGAGATCAAAAAGATTATTAAAATCTATGTCAGCACTGCCAACCAAGACTAACGCAGACCGCTAAAGATTAAGCAGAACAGCAAAAGAGCAGACCGAAATTTTTCGGCCTGCTTTTTTGTACATTCTGCACGGTTTACCGTGCTTATTTTCGTGCATTATTGCGGCTTGCAATACTGTTAACCGTACTGTATAATAGCACACGTAAACAAGAAAAAAACATCTGACAGATCAGATATTAACGG
>ERZ1026860.64-NODE-64-length-80571-cov-12.935441_pt1 | contig 80571 bp, 117 predicted proteins | sample MGYA00380160_ERZ1026860 | MGnify/ENA primary metagenome ERZ1026860 (study PRJEB33269, sample SAMEA4719796) | human gut metagenome | biome: human-associated habitat; feature: organic feature; material: feces | place: Cameroon | collected 2013-10 ... | reverse complement strand
CCGTAGCCGTAGCCGGAGCCGTAGCCGGAGCCGGAGCCGTCGCCGGAGCCGTAGCCGGAGCCGTAGCCGTAGCCGGAGCCGTAGCCGTAGCCGGAGCCGTCGCCGGAGCCGTAGCCGGAGCCGTCGCCGGAGCCGTTTACAACTTCAGCAAACTTATCAGCAGCCGATTTCAACGCTTCCATGCCTTAGCCTCCGCCAGAATCTTCACCGCCTTATCCGAGCACGGCAAAATCTGGATTGCGTCCGTGATGATCATTTCCGGCACCACAACGGTGAATTTGCACTCACTCGGCTTCGTCACACCGTCAACCGCAAGCTGCTCCACCGCGCAGGCGCCGTCCCAATACCACAGCTTCCGCACGTTGCGCAGCTCCACTTCCTGCCCGTCCCGGCTCGCGATCTGCCCGAAAAACACGCCGCTCCGGTCGCCTCTGATGATGTAATACTGTTCCTTGTTTTCCATGTTAATTTCCTCCTTCAAATTTTTGATTGCTTCTACGGGGTTCATGCCCCGCACAAAGTCTGAGTACATTTACGGCTCCTCCATATCGTCCATTGTTACTTGCCCCGGCAGCACGCCGTCTTCCATCCACCAGTGAAATACGTCCACTCCGGTGTTGCCCCAGTGCATACCGCCCTCGGATTTTCCGCGGCGTTGGCGCTCGGCCAGCATTCGATCGAACGCCTGTATGTAGAGCTGTTGGTACTTGGGATATCGCGCAAACTCGGCGTATCTATGCTTGCCAGCCATTGGGCAGCCGATGCAGCCAACGCGCTTCCAACCGCAGGCGTAGAGCGGATTCATGGGGATTTTCTCGGCCTCGCAGTAGTCAAGCACGTCCTGCTCCGTCCAGTCGATGATAGGGTTTACAACGCGCTTTCCTTTGAGCTGGCAGCTCTCGAACAGCATCCGCGATTCGTCGTTGTCATTGGCGAGGATGAGCGAGCGTTGGCGACTGCCGGGGACGATCACCTCGAGGCTCCCGCGATTCTTCTTCCGGGCGGCACTTTCCGCCCAACGGACGCCGGTAGCGATAAATCGTCCTCTGCCGCCGCCCTCTTTGAGCTCGGAGCAGCAGTAGCGCATCAGCCGCGTCGGTGGGATGAGCTTGCGCGGAATGAGATTCCACATGGTGATCCGCGTGCCGTCCGGCTTGATATGCTTGTCCACCTCGCACTTGATGCCCTTCTCTTCAAGGCGGCGGAAGGTATCTCGGATGTGATACACGGTTTCCGGCGCGTCGGCGGTGGTGAGATTATGCTGCACCTCAAACGGAATTCCGCTCTTTTCGGCAAGACGCAGTAACACGTCGCTGTCCTTCCCGCCGGAATACGCAATCAACAGCGGCAGCTTAAATAGCCGCAAGCTCATCCCCGAAGCGCACCGCAGTCGCTCAATGGCGATTTGCTCAAGGTCGCTCAAATTAAGCCCTCCTCCTTCGTTGTGCTTGCCAGCATCTTTGCGGCAGCAGCGGCATTTTCTCTGGCTTTTACGCGGCGAATACTGTCCCCCTTGAATGCGATTGGGGAGCACATTTCAAGGACGCGGTCGTAAATCCGTTGCAGTTTCATGTTCTTCGGCTTACAGATTTCATCAAGCGTCAAGTTTGTTGTGATGATAAGTGGCTTTTTTGCTTTGTACCGCTCGTCAATCACCATGTACACGGTTTCCAGTGCATAGTCGCTCTGCCGTTCGGCACCGAGGTCGTCGATGACCACTAGGGGGTAGTAGTGCATCTGCTCCACAATGTCCTGCTTGTCGAATGCCGAGCTCAAGATTCTGGGGAAACTGGTAATCATAACCGGAATGCCGTTGTCAATAAGCTGGTTCGCGACGCAGGCGGCACCGAACGTTTTGCCGTTTCCGGTGTTGCCCCAGAGCAGGAGCCCGATGTTTTTCTTCTCCATCTCATCCCAGCGGTCGGCATAGCCCTTCAGTTTTTCGAGCTCTGGTGTGGGAAATGAGGTTTCGAAGCTGCATGTGGCCAGAGACTTGTCGCGGATTCCATCGCTTCGGAATTGCTCGATGCGGATTCGCTTTTGCTCTGCGGCGATATTGCTTTGCTCTTCGGCATATTGCTTTGCGGCACATGAGCATTGGCAAGCAACAATCCGGACGCGGTTGCCAATGGAGAGTCGCCCTTGCTTCGGTGTTTTGCAGTTGCCGCAGTAGAGCAGGCCGTCTTCTTCGTAATCGCCGGGCTTACGGATTGCTTTCGCCTTTTCGGCGATGATATCGATCAACTCAAGTTGGTTCACATGCTCCACCCCATATCTCCGTAGTCGTATTGGAACGGCTTGTCCGCATCCGCTTTTTCTGGCTTTGCTCTGTCCTGCGAACGGGATAGCCAGTTCGTGATAAAGCGGAGAATGCCGTTTCGCGTTTTCCTGTTGTTGGGGTTTGCTTCACACCATCCGGCCATCTTTCGGAGTTCGGTCATGATGTCCACGGCGGGGTACAACTGCGCCCAACGGTCGATTTTGTCTTGATGGATACCAAAAAGAGAGCCGTCATTCAGCAGCAAAGAAATCACCGGCGGCGTTGCGTCACTCTGTGGCGCGGCGCTAAACGTGTTTTCTTTTTCTTTATATATTTCTTTTTCTTTCTCTCCTTCTTTATCTCTTTCTTTATCTTTATCTCTAAGCGTGACAGTCACACCAGAGTCACACTCAGAGTCACGCTCTTGGTCACGTGACCGTCCCGTGACATCTGCGTGACATTCGCATGAATTTTCCGAAAGAAGCTTCATGCGTGCGCGTTGACGCTGCTTGCGCAATCGGTTTTGCTCCCGGATATACGCCATCTCCTCTGAGCTTTGGTATTCAGCCCAATTTGAGAGGCAGTAGACGTCATCGATGATGGTTACCATTCCTTCTCGGACGAAGAAAGCCATGCAAAGCTCAAGCTCTTCCGCGTCTCGGTCGATCATGGTAGCAATGTCAGACAGTTCCGTGAACGGGATTTCTGTGGGGCCGATAAAGGCTCCGTTATGGTTGCACTTGCCAGCAAAGTCCATGAGTTCAAACCAGACCGCCGTCAGCTTGTCACGGAAACTCTCACCGCCGATTTTGGCGCGCTTGATTTTTTTGAAGCTCATACCGTCGAACATGCCGACCATCATCTTTATCCACTTAACATCATTCGCCATTTCGCCAACACCCCCTGTGCGATTCAAGATGGCACTTGCGGCACAGCGTTATGCCGTTGGACACGTCGTAACGCAGCGACTTGTGCCGCGACCATGTCTTTACATGGTGAGCCTGAATGTCGCATTTACTGCCGCATTTCTGACATTGATAACCGTCGCGCGAAAACACCGCAGACCGCCAGCGTTTGTACTGTTCCGAATTCCTGTTGTGGGAATCGACCCAGAATTTCAGAACTTCTATACGTCGTTCATGCCGCTTAATTAAGCCGTATTTTTCAAGAATAGCCAGATTTTTGCCGATGTTGTGGTATCGGAATACAGACTGTATAGCATCGTCGGTCAATACGATATTCCCGACTTGAAAAACGCCGCCTCTTTTGCCCTTATGCGCTTTGCACAGAAGGTTAAGATACAAAAGGATTACCGAAGCTCCGATGGTGCCATAAAGGAGAGAAATCGTTGCAATCGGCTCCATATCGAAAAAATCAGCAGGAATTTTGAGATAATCAGCCAAACAATCACCTCCCGGTTAGAAAGGCAGCTCGGAGGGGTCGTCGGTCAGCAGGGAGTAGTCGGCAGCCCCGTTGGATGCGGCAGGGGCGGCGGTTCCGTTGGATGCGGGGTAAGCGCCCGAAGCACTCGCACGGCTTTCGCCGAAATAGATGTTTTCGACGTTGATCTCTGCGGTCTTCCGCTTGTTGCCGTCGCGGTCTGTCCATGTGCGGAACTGCAAGCGGCCAACGACCATGACGAGGTTGCCTCTATGCATGGAGTTGGCAATAAACTCCGCCGTAGAGCGCCAAGCGACGCATTCGATGAACTGGGCTTCCTTCTCGCCAGAGTCGGAACGCCGGTCTTCATCGACAGCAAGGGTGAACGAGGTGACAGCAATACCGGACGGGGTGCGGCGCATCTCGGGTTCTTTCGTGAGGCGACCGCCAAAAATGCATTTGTTGAGCATGTTCTAGTACCAATTCCTTTCATTTTCATCGTCGTAGTCATAATCGTCGAAGGTGTTGCCATCGGCGGGACTGGAATCATCGTTATCACTGGGGTCGAGATCGGGCTTGCCCCAATCAGGCGGGGCGCCGAAGTCGGGCATCTGGTCGTAGGTTCTGTCGCGCTTCTTGGGTTTGCGAGGCTTTTTCTTCTTCGCATCCTTCGCGGACAGCATCGGGTCGGGTGGAGCATCAAGGACACCGTAGAGGTTGTTAAACAGCGTGTTCAGCAATTGTCCGGGAATGAAAAAGCTGATTTCGTAGGTGCGGGCAACCTTTTCCGTTCCGGCGGCGCTGTACTTGGTGTCGCGCTTGGTGGTGTAGGGATGCTCGGTGTAAGCGCCGAACGCAACGATGTAATCGCCAGCCTCAAGCCCTTTGGCGATATCGTACACCGACGACCGCTTGCGGACGATGCAGTTGAGAAAAACGCCCTTCTTCAGCCGGAGTGCAAACTCGCAGTAGGGGTTTTTGCTTCCGCACTTCTCGACGGAGTTGCGGGTAACTTCGCCCCATGCAATGCACGACCAGTGCTGGACACCGTTATCGTCGGTAATAAGCGGCGTGCGAAACAGTCCGCCGTATTTCATGTTTTCTCCTCCTTTGCCGCCGCATCGGGGGAGACACGGCGGCGGTTATCGGGTCGGTTAGTCATCGAAAAAGCTCTCCTGTGCCGTAGAGGCCGATTTTTTCGCCGTAGACGAATTTTCTGCGGCGGGGGTGAAATTAGACGAGGACGAGTTAAAAGTGTCGCTAGCGCCAAAATTCAGCCTCTCAGAGGCATCCGGAAGGGAATCGACGGGTGCAGCATCGACAACGATGTCGGCAATGGGGTTCGGCGTGTCCAAAACGGGAGCCTCGCCATCCTTTTCCGGCGCGCTGTCGATGGCGATAGCTTCACGAATAGATTTCGGGGCGCGGCCATCGGACAGCAGCTGCTTGTACATGGTCTTCTTGCACATCTTGATGTGCGGTTCCTCGTTAGGCAGGGCATACCACGACGAGCCAGACTGCTTCTTTGCAATTTCGTCGTCGGAAAGCTCATGGTTGAGAATCGCGTCATATGTCTTGCGGTTGAACGCCTTACTGTACTTGTCCGCATGGCGGAGGATTTTCTCATGCGTCCAGTAGATCGCTTGGAAATAGTTGTTGTAGTCGTCGTTGAGCATGAAGAAAGCGTAGTAGCCGACAATGGGGAGCTGGTCGCGTACATCATCATCCTCAATCCACTCAAAGAGCGGCGCGCGGGTGCGGGGGTCTCTGCCCTTGTATTCACCTTGACGGACATCGAAGCAGTCGATGGCGGAATACTTGCCGGAGCGGATGGAAAGCTGCTGCAAGCCCTTCGCACCGATCTGAAAAGCGGCCTTATTCCCGTAGGGAACGACGCTGTATTCACCGAATTCCTCGGAAAGATCAAGACCGATTTCACCGTAAAGGACGGAGGAAACGATGGATGCGGGGTCGCAGTTTTGCAGCTTCGAGGATTTGGAGACGATGCGCTTCATGGTGGCGATGAGCCGCGCGGCCTTTTCGGGGCTACCACCAACCTGCTTGGTCAGCCCAGCGACGATAGCATTCTGATTAACGTAGCTGGTAAAGCCGTTGGCGGGCGCGGTTGGTCTGGCGGCGGAAATCTGGTTGTTTGCTTTCATTTTTATAAAACACCTCTTATTTCGTATTAGATTTACATTCCAATTTGCGCTTGCGGTACCGGACGGCTTGAACGGTAACCGACAGCATAGCGCTGATTTCGCGCAAGGACTTTCCTTCATCAAGGAGAGATGCCAAAGTCTGGTCAGAAAACCGATGCGGTCTGCCGGGTTTGTCGAGCTCGTCTTCGCAGGAGTTTCCTCTGGTGCTGAGGCAATTCACGCATTCGGGATAAGGGCAGTTCAGGCAGTTGGCAATCTGCTCCGGTGTGTCGCGATTGACGCTTCTGCCAACGTGTCCTTCGGCGGCAGGCGCATCCGCCCACGGATAACGCCCAGCGATAATAGTGATATTCACTGCCTACACCTCCCGGATGATGATGCCTTTTTTGTCGGCGATCTCTTTTGCCTTGTTGATGTAAACTTGATTTCGCTTGCCCTTTGCGTCCTCGTAGACCGGCTGGCCGTTGCTGTCCTTGTAGTAGAAGTCGGCCTTATAAATGACCGGGCGGATGCGCGTTCCATCGGGGAGAGTGAAACCCTCGACAAGCGTGATGTTCTGCTGAAGCCGAAGGTCTGTAATTTCTCCACGGTCGAGCATGGCCTTGAGGACAAGGAAACGATTGGCCTCGCGCTTAGAGTCAAAACGGATGCCGCAAACGTCGGTTTTCTGGTTACCGTACTTGCTTTTTCTGGGGCTTTCCATTTCAGCCTTGATTTTCTCCGCGATTTGCTTGCCCTTGCGCTGGGTTTCCTGCTCCTTGAGCTTTTGCAGGATTTGCCGTTGCGCCTTTTCGGGGAGCTGCGAAATATCAACGCTCACGGGGCACCCTCCCGTATTTGATGCCATGATCAAGCAGGAATTCGCGAAGTTCCATAAGCTGAGCCTGTGTCGCCCAAACACGGAAGTCAATCACATTGATTTCGGGCAGTTCCGGTTCGGGCTGCGCTTCCTGTACCGGTACCTGCATTTCAGCACCGGCATACACGGACTGATGGATTTCGCCGAGGGCTTCGTGGATAGACGAAGGGGCTTTGGATGCGGTGTCTTCAGCTGCTTTCATCGTCTCGGCTGCTGCTTTCTCTGCTGCCTTTGCGATTTCGCGATTGTGCGCCAACTCGTCCAGACGCTGCTGCTCGGCAATCAGCTGTTCGTTATGCTGCAAGCAGGAGGGGAGGTCACGCGTCTTGAGATACTGGTCAATCAACGCGGCTTCGAACGGGCTGTGTAACGAGTGGATAGCTCCGAGAGCCGAACGAACCGTTGTGATCGCGGAAATAATGTCCTTCCGAGCCGCGTCTTCGCTGTAGGTTTTGTTTTCCCACTTGGGATTTTGGATGTCCTCGAACGAGAGATACCGGATATCTTCGCCGATTTGTTCGTTGAAGAAGATTCGGAGCGAGGCGATTTTCTGGCCTTTTTCGCGGCGCTCAAACGCTTTGATTTGGCTGTCGATATTGGTTGCGGCCTCATCACAGAGCGCCAAAAGCTGCTTGCAGCTGGTGTCAAACTCCGTGGCAGGCGCGGACAGGAGCTTTTTAACGGTTTTGCGGTACTCGTCGATGTTCGCACGGAGGCGGTTGATATCGGCTCTGTTTGCTTTTGCAGCGGGGACGGTATCGGGGGTGACGATAAGAGTGGAATACGGCACAAGCTTTTCCTTCAGGACTGCGCCGACTTCCTCAAAATTGGCGGGGATGCGGAGTTGCTGGACTTTAGCGAGGGCTTCTTGATCTACCCGCAGTTCCAGTTCTCCGAGGTGGATATCATTACTCACGGCTGTTTTTTCCGCTCCCTTCGGTGTAGTAAGTGTCAATCATCCGGCACGGGAAGTCCGGCTTCTGGACGTTGATCGCGGTGACGATGCCGCGCTGTTCCGGGTCGGAAACGGTCGGCGTGATGACCTTATCCCCGACTTTCAAGGGGAGTGCGGTCTCGTAGGTGTATTCACGGCCAGCATAAAAGCCGCCCTTGTAGTATTTGATTGCTACAAACATTGGGTTTCTCCTTTCACAATGTGAGAGACAGGCTCGGCATGGTGCCGGTCTGCACGTTTTGCCAGAATTGCGCGGCTTTGGGGAGCATCCACTCGATATCCGGCATACAGTCGGAACGCTCGAAATGGTAGGCGCGGAGGGAACCGTCTCCCTCTTTATCAAGCAGGAGCGCCCAGAGGACGGCAAACTCGAAGTCGCCACAGTACATTTGCTGGCATATCTGGGTGTAATAGTATTTGGGGATTTGGCAATTCCACTTTTCCCAATCGGCACGGCTGAGGCACGTTGCGGTTTTGCTTTCGTAGATGCCCTTGCGTCCGGTTTCTCGTTCTATCAGCTCGCCGTCCGGGGTGCAGAACAGGAAATCATAGGCTCCTTCGCGGCGGAGGATGGTATAAGGCGTGAAGCTCAGCTCAAATTCCGGGTGCATCAGGCGGAACATTTCTCGGAGCGGCGCCTCTGCACGGTTGCCGAAATCGACGCGCTCGTTGCTGGACAGGTCTTTCGGCTTGACAAGCCCGCATTTTTCTTTCCAGAGCTGCAAGGGTGTTTTGAATCCGCTCATGCCGATAGCTGATGCAAGGTCACTTGCGCCGATGCCATGACGTGCCTCGAGCCACGTTTCCCGGTCAGGATAACTCGATCTGCTGACTTTTGTAGCGCTCATAAGCAATGTCCTCGGCATATTTTTTGATGCTTGCCCAGATGTAACGGCTGGCATTCTTCCCGTTTTTGAGTTTGCTCATATACTGCCTGAGCGCCGGAACGGAATAACCGATTGCCTCTCCGAGAGATTGATAGGAAAGCGCATTTCGCCGGATGAAATCTTGAATCTCGGAATAGCGGCGCGCATTCTCTTCTGCACGGGATGCTCTGAGAACGAATTGTTCTTGCTCTGCTGCTCTCATTTGCTCACCCCCACCCAGATTGCCATGATTGCGAAAAGCGCGGGAAACACAGAAGGAAGCGGGTTTGCGGCATTCCAGAGAAGCACAGCGCAGAGTGCGCAGAACGTAGCGATGACACCCATGATGCAGGAACGGACGCGGCGGAGCAGTTTGCGGATTTCCTTACGGCGGCGGCGTTCGGCCTCGCTGATGCGCGATTCGACCTCGTGACGCTGGCGAGCTTCCCGAGCGCGGCGCTCATCGGTTTGGCGCTCAAACTTGCGGAATTCTGCGGCTTCGTCGATAACCGGGACGATAGCAACACATTTACTCATCGGTGTCATCCTCCGTTTCGTTGCCATTGAAAGCAAGTTCAAGGGACGGTGGCATCTTGCCTGCAACCATGCAATAGACCGCTGCGACGAACTTTTCTGCGTCTTTCTGTGATTTCGTGATGGACTTCACAAGCCCCGACAGCGTTCTGACCAGAACGTCAGGTCGAGCGTCTTTGACGCGAACAACCTGCTTGGATACCGTACAATTACTTCCGCGTTCCTTGAACGTGAATGCGATTTTTCCTTTCATTATCGAATCTCCTTATATGTAAAGTTAGTTGAGCATCTGCGTGATCGCTTCGCTGGCACCGGGGAATTGCTTGAGGTTAAGTGCGTCGCTGAGCTGCTGGATTTCCAATACGGTCAGCGAACGCGGGTCGCTTCTGCGGCGATAATAGGTCTGCGTCGACCAGTTGAGCTTTGTGCAGAGATCGGAGGCTTTGATTCCGGCGAAAGCCCTAGCAACTTCCACAATCTTGAAGAAATTGGTAGCGGCGGTGTCTCGGCGCCCCTCTACCGTCTGGCACCATTTTGGTCTTGGCATTTCTTCTCCTCCAATCCAATGCTCAGTAGCTCGTCCACTGTGGAGCCAATGGCTTGCGCCAATACAATTGCAGTTACAAGAGATGAGTTTTGGCGCCCGTTCTCAATATGGGAAATCGCAGCGTCGGTAATCCCTGTGATACGCTGAAGATATGCTTGCCGATAGCCTTTTTCTTTACGAACGGTTTTAAGCCCGAGCCCGAACGCACTAGACAGGGCAGCCGCATCGAATGTGGCATATTCAAAATGCCTACTCATTTCAGCAGCACCCCCAATAGCGCGCCGAACACCATTGCGAGGCTGACTCCTACAGACGCGATGTTAAGCCAAAGCAAAAGCTGCGTCTTGCGGGAAAGCTCGTCGAGCTTGTCCGGCTCGGTCTGCTTGCGCCCGTTCATTGCGCTACTCCGTTTTGCTTGCCGAGGAAACGGTTGATGAAGTAGCACTGGCCTTTTCCGGTGACGACAGGCGTCTTTGTAACAACGTTGCAGCCGTTGGAATTGAGGTGGCAGCTCTCCTTCACCTCAAACAGACCCATTTCCATGGCTCTCTGCGTCGGCATGTTCCGGTTGTCGCCGTGCTTGATGAGGAATCCGTTCTGCCGGAGCCATTCAAAGAGGCGGTTCTGGCCGATGTCGATTCCGTTCTGCTTCAGCAGCTTTGCCAGAGCGCCGATGAGGATGGTCGTTTTGCTTGCGGCGACGGCATTGGAAAACAGGACGTGCGGCTTCTGCTCCTCGACGGTGGCTTCCAGTGCCTTGCGCTTGTCCTGCTCGGATTTCAGCTCGGTCAAAAGCCGGATGCCGAAGTCAGGGGACATCACCATCTTTTCGAGCGTTTCGGGCGTCATGTACGCGCCGTGCTTTCTAATGGAAGGGATAACCTCGTCGGCGATAAACGCCTGAAACTTCTCTGCCGCCTCGTTCTTCGCTTTCATAGCCAGCCGGTAGAACACGTTTTCGGGGATGTAGCCGTCGTGCCCACAAGTGGGCACGCCCATTTCGCTCAAATAACCATCGACGCGTTCCCACCGGATGACCATATTCCCAGATGCTGCGGCTCTACAGAAGCCAAGTCCTCTTGCGACATTTTCCAACTTGAGGTATGCCGTCCCGTCCTTCTCGTAGCAAGCCACGCCACCAATGATAGTAATCGGGGTTTCCGTGATGCATTGGGCGGTTTGCAGCGCAACATCAGTAGCCTCATTTTTTTCGTGCTTGCGAATGGACGGCAGCACTTCGGATGTGACCCACCGCTTGAATTTCTTGGCGCTCGGCAGCTTAGAACTGAGGACTAACGCGTACAAGCCACCTTCGTTAATTACAGTCAGTTCCTGCATCCCGCCGGGGGTGTCCAAATTGGACACCCCTTTGTCTTCGGCGTCCACGCGGTCTCGGATTGCTTTTGCAGTTTCTTTATAGCCCAAAGCCTGCGCAACGTCCTTCCCGACGAACCACGGCTCGTTGTTGATTTCTACGGTTCGGATTTCCCCGAACTCCGGATTGTTAAAAACTTGAATATCGTTCATATGTATCTCCTTTACTATTTTGTTGTGACCTTCGCCAATTCGGCGAGCGCTGTTGCGGCCTGCACTACGACTTCGGCTGACGTAGCCAAATACGCGCTGGATTCGGAATAATGGTGGATGATGTCCGTTACAGCTTCAGCCGCCTCATAAATGCGATTCTGCATCTCGGTTTTCGGGGCATCGTTCTTTGCCTCATTCGGCGCGCACTCCAGCAATACAAGAACCGCTCGCCGTTTTTCTGGGCTTGCGCGTTTCAGTAGTTTCATAAACCGCAAGGTTTCATCGTCTATCGGCTCACCGCTAACCAAGTCCTGAACGGTGACCCGAAAGCGATCGGCAATTTTTTGAAGGACTTCGCCGCGCGGAATCGTAGGGAATGCCTCTTGTTTCCACTCGGCTACTGCGCCGGACGGAATCCCAAGTTTGCGGGCAACGGCATTAGGGGTTGTCCAGTGCGCCTCGCAAAGTCTTGTGTAATTTCTCCAAAATACGGTTTCCACTGTTTTATCTCCTAACTGATTGATTTTCACCGCCCTGTACGCTAAAATGTATTATTTAGAAGGGAGGTGAGAGAATGGCGCGTGATTATAGCGGGTTTTCCCTTGAAGTGCTCTATCGGCTGGCGTTTATCTGCGTAAAAGAGGATATTGCATTGCTACCGGAAGAAAAGAAGGTATCGTCCGAAGAACTATCTGCAAACGCCGTAGCATCACTGGAAAGACATCTAGCCGAAATCAGGACAAACCCTGCATTTGAAAGCATCGCAGACGATATTAAAAGGAATACTTGCGGCTGATCCACCCTCGTGAATCCTCGGGGACGGTGCTTTGCAGAACGAAGCGCTCACATTGCTCGCAAGCAAGCCTAATATCTTTCAGCGAAAGCCCTTGCTCGTGAGATATTCGCAGTATTTCGCGTGCAAGGGCATCAATTTTTTCGTCGCGCTTCATGAAATAATGATCTTGTACATACATGGCGGGTTCCGCCAAACGAATTTCTCGCAGTTGATCGGGCGAGCAGCCATACAAATCAGCAAGTTTCTGCACTTCGCCCTCGTCGGCCAGTTCGTCGGTTCCAAATTCTACGCTTTCCAGCCGCGCTTGGGGAATTCTGGTAGCTCTCGTCACATCGTTCAGCGTCATCCCCGCCTTTTCGCGGAATTCGCGGTATCGGGGAATCTTTTCTGTGTGCGTGGGCTGATCTCCGTTCAGCAAAGCGTCTACGGTTACGCCGAAATAATCGGCAACGGCCTTGACGTTGCTGAACCGAGGGTCGTTAGTAGAATCTCGCCATTTACCAATTGTGCCGTTGGCAATGCCGCAGGCTCTTTCCAACTCAGCAATCGTTATGTTTTTCTCTTTGCAGAGCCGCGCTATAGTTTCGTACATTGAGTTTCCTCCTCCTTATTTCGCTTATGTGCTCGAATCGTTGGCGCGCTTTTGCAAAATCGCGTCAAGCGCGGCTTCCATGCGCTTTTGAATCCCTTCCGGTTTGCGCTTCCCGTTGAGGAGCATGGAAATATAAGACTTTGTAACTCCCATTTCACTAGCCAACTCATCAAATGTGACACGAGCGTTGTGCATCTTCCCGATGAGACGACCAGTCCATTTTTCCGGCACTGTTTCACCCTCCTTCCCGTTATCAGATGGAATTGGTCGGCAGCTGCATATGCTAAATATGAAAAAAATTATAATTTTTCTCACAACAGCCGCTTTTGGGGGTTGCAAAAGTTAACAATCTGTGTTACTATGTAGTTGCTGCCAACACAATAACATCGGCTCAGGATTTCTATCATGGGCTTTATCCGATGTTTACTCTTTCAACCGCAATTCAATTATATAGCTATATGAATTAGAAATCAAGTGTTTTTGTTAATTTTTCTAACTTTTGACGTTTGGCACAAATAGGAGGCGTTCAATTTGGATAATTTCTACAAAAGGTACTGCGAACTCTGCGCAAAATCAGGGAAATCCGTGTCCGGAGTTGCAGCAGCAGTCGGTCTGTCTAATGCCGCAGCAAATGGATGGAAAAAAGGGAAAGTCCCCAATGATACCACGTTAGCGAAACTATCGGAGTATTTCGGCGTGACGGTTGAATATCTTAAAACGGGCGAAGAAAAAGCGCCCACCCAGACGGGCGAGCGCTCTTTAGAGGAGGAAATCGCAATGGTTACTGAGGCGTATTTGAATGCGGACAAGGAGCAAAGGGCGGCAATCCTAACTCTGTTAACAAGGAAATAAGCGCGGCACGGCGCTCAGGAGATGCGAGGGCTTTGCGAATCAGTTCAGTCAGTTCTTTTTCGGTGTATTCCATCTTTCCTCTCCTTTTTCGTGATATTTGACAAACATGTCTTGGATATTTTGTTGACTATTGCCGTTGCCTATAGTAAAAATAGGTGATAATATTATTATATAGACGACATTTGTTGAAAAGACGAGCCGTGCCGCCTGTACCAGAGGTGGCACGGCTCTATAGCAGAGTCTATCGTTAAGGGAAACATCTGCTACGCCTCTATCGTAGCAGGAATCAGAAGGATTGTCCACGCGCAAATCTGCGAAAGCTGCGCAGCGGTTGCGAAATGCCTGCGCAAAATTTGCGAAATCCTTCACAAAAAAGAAAAAGGGGCTGAAAAAAAATGAACGCATACCAAGAGCTGGCACCACGTTTTGACTCCTACCGCGAAACCATCAAGGCCGCAAAAGCAAAGAAAGGCTACTCCCTCTCGGCACTGGCCGAAGAATCCGGAGTTGCCTACTCAGCCGTGAGCCGCCTATGCGACGGAACGCAATCGGAACCGAAGCTGTTCAATGCCGTTGCGCTGTGCAAGGTGCTGGGCGTATCAATTGACGATACCTTCGGCCTGCGGACACCACAGGAGGAAAACTCTGAGCAATTACGCGAGCAACTGCACCGGCTAGAGCTGGAAAATGCTGAGCTTCGGGGCGAAAATGGAAAGTTAGAAATAACTAACCGGATGCTGCAAAAAGAAATCGCCGCCCGAAAGCCGCTGATTTATATTTTGCTGAGCTTGTGCGCCGTTTTGGCGTGCGGACTCGGCATCTACCTTGTGATCGATGCAAACATCCGCGACGCAGGACTGATTCAGTTCGGCAGCTTTTCGCCCGGCGCGTGGGGTTTTATTGCTGTGATCGTCGCTGCGCTGGCCGCTGTCATCGTGGCGACGCTGCGAATCAACAAAAAGGCAAAGAAATAAGCAAACAAAAGCCAAAGTAACGCTACGGAAACGTTACCATGGCGTTACGGAAACGTTACCATGGCGTTACGGTAGCGTGACGGTAGCGTGACGGTAGCGTGACGGTCACGTGACGGTCACGTGACGGTCACGTGACCGGGGCTGCCACTGTTTTTATTCATAATGCACAAAAATAGCTAGATAAATAATGCTTTTTTCGGCTTGACTTTTGCGCGATTTTGGTGTATCACGCGCGCACATGCAGGCACGTATATTGCGCGCTGGTTCTAAATATAATATATATATAATATAAATAATATAAATAATATAATAATATAATAATATACGTTGATATATAGCTTTCTCTTTATAGGGGGATTGTTAAGGGGGGAACCTTTCTCTTTCGTGCTACGATTTTGATGCGGATTTTGTTGCGACAAAAACAACATCAAACTGCGAACAAATTACCAAACAAAAAACGAGGTGGCCTTGTATGTATATCCCAGAGCCAAGAAAGAATAAGGACGGCACGTGGAGCATCCAGCTCAGAATCAACAAAAAAACCATCATGGTAAACGCAGATTCTGTGAAGGAGTGCAAACGACGTGCTGCTATCGTCAAAGCAGAAGCTCAGAACGCCGCCAAGCCAATAAAAAAGAGCGAGCTGACACTCTCTCAGGCAATAGACGAATACATCGAAAAACGGGGAAGAAGGTCTCCGGCAACCATTCGCGGCTATAGGGTTATACAGAAAAACCGGTTCACCGAACAAATGAACCGGAGAATTGACTCGTTTCGCCCAGATGAATGGGGCGATATTCTGGAAGCCGAGCGAAAAAAAGTGAAATACAAGACGCTTCTTAATGCATGGGGGCTTGTAAAATCTGTGCTCAAAGCAAACAAGATTCCCGTCGATGAAAATATTTCCCTTGATGCCCCGAGAATAAAAAAAGAATATATCTGGCTGGAACCAGATGAAATTTTAGACTTTGTTGAGGCGGCAAAAGACGATCCTCTCTGCGTGCCAATGTTACTAGCACTGATGTCAATGCGAATTTCGGAGATCGATAAGCTACGGTGGGAGGACATCTCGCCTGATGCAGACTTTATCCATACCAGCGGAGCAAGAGTTCTTGACGAAAATAACAAATGGGTAGAAAAGCGTGAGCAGAAGAACTCTACATCCGACCGCAATGTCCCGCTGCTTATTCCGGAACTCAGGATGGCAATCAAGCGCGACTGGAAGCCAGAAGGGAAATTGCTTGCCGTGTCGCAGGCGACGCTTCGCAAGGCCGTGACGCGCGTCTGCGCCCGCGCCGGTGTTACGCGCGTCACCGTCCACCAACTCCGTCATAGTTTTGCGTCCCTCTCCGCACACCTCGACGTACCAAAAGAAATTTCGCGCGAGATCGGCGGCTGGAGCAATGACAATGTCATGGACGAAATCTATACCCATGTCGCCAAATCAGATATTGAGCGATATAAAATCGGGTTTTGGGATTTTTACAGCAAGAAGGGACTTCCTGCGAACAGCTCAAGTTCTCTTGAACACTTCGTCGATTTCTCACAGATAGAACGGCTACAGAACACAACCGGAAACTGTTCCTTTAGCACTGACGATATCGTCGTTGATTTTGATTTGCGCTATTGACATCCATGAAATAAATGATGGCCGAGCGCCACTCATGCGCAGGATTTTCACCCGCATAGCGCTGTCGGATATCAAGATGTGCAAAAATAATCCTCGCAAGTTCTACAATGAGTAAAAAATTTTCTGCGCATAACACGGAATTTTGCGTTGAGCGGCCCGTTTTTGTGAGCATAGCAACGATACAGAACACGCCCGATAGCATTCCCGATAGCATTATTGATTTTGATTTTTGCTATTGACGCGTGAAATATGGAGCATTCGCTCCAAAAAAGGAGCAAGCGGGAAGCCCGTAAACCATTGGAAATAAAGGAAAAGCCTTGAAACCGTTGAGTTTCAAGGCTTTTCTTTTTGGCAGGGGATGAGGGATTCGAACACTCACAGAAGATGCGTAAAACACTGTATTCCCAATGGTTTCAAAATTTCGATAGCATTATCGATAGCATTATTTCCTTGCGTCGAGACTTTAACCGATTGAAGCGGTTTTTCTGAGCATGGCAGAAATGTCGCTTTGCGCGGAAATTATGTGGGATGTTATATGGAAGCGGCAAAAAATTCGAAAAAAATTTTTGCGAGACGGGCTGGTTTCTCTGAGCATAGGCGCGGGTTGACGATTATTTTCGGCGTAGTAGCCGTTTTTCTGAGCATAGCATGAAGGGAAACGTCAAATCGTTTTATGGGTACTCTGGTAGAAATCACACCAGCGGTCGGCGACTTCGAGGCATTCGGGGCGTCCTTCGTCGATATCACCCAGAAGGGCTTCAACGTCAATATCCATAGAGGCCGCATCCTCGAAAAAATCCTCGAGGGCGGCATATTCCCGCTTTTCGTGGCCGTTTTCGATGGAGACGTAGCCAGAGACCGGCTCGTAGCAGAGACAGCACTCGCCGTAATCCTCCCCGTCGACGCGGTATGCATTGTCAATCGTTTCTTGTGTGAACTTCTTCCCTTTGATAACTTTCATTTGGATTACCTCCTAGCCTGTTTTTCGTTTTTCTGAGCATAGCAGCCGAGTTTTTGATGGGTTGTTTTCGTTTTTCTGAGCATAGCGCTGGGTTTAAATCATCAATGTTTTGCCCTCCTTCCCCGGGATATCCCCCGGATTATCTGAGCGCGTCGATAATTTTGGATGCGCTGAACTCGGTGAAAGTCACATCAATTTTCCGGACGATACCTTCATACGGGAGTCTCAGCCCGCGGCAAAGCGCGAACGTGCGGAACCAAACCTCGGGAGTTTGCCCAGCTTGCGCGGCCTTGGTTTCGGCGCTTGTGCGCTGCTCGTCCGTCAGGGCACCAAAGTCGATCCGCTCGGCCACGCGAAAGTACGCCGGAATATTGATCTTGTACCGCATCAGCTCGTCGGAAATGAATTTCTCCCGGAGGCTGGACGCAAATGCGATTTGCTTTTCGGAAACGCCGATAATTTCCGGGAGGCAATGCTTGCCAAAGCTTGCGATATAGGCATTATATTTTTCGCGCTCATCGGCGGCTTTTTGTGCTGCATAGCAGGCGGGGCAAATATTGATATTCGCCCGCGCCCACTCTTCATAGGATGCAGCATCCGCGGAATTACGGCAGGAATGGATATGCTCGAAGCCTTTCCCGCACTGGGAACATGTCAACGCGATTTTTACCCGTGCCATTTTGATATTCCTCCCTATTTCCTGTAGATTTTTCCTGCTCTGGATTAGTGCCAGCGGACAGACTGAGAAAAAACCGTGTGACCGTTGCGATCGTAAATATACACTTTGCCGACGTAGGCCGTACCATCAATTTCGAGAGAATGGCCGGGGTATACGTCCCACACCTTTTCACCGGTGGGAAGCGTGATATAGTCCCCGTATTCACTTTCGTCAACGGCATAGCCGTCCGGGAGTTCAAGATGTGCGTGCAGCCATGTGCCGGGGTGCTGGGGCAGCTCGCGGGCGTGCAGGACGATTTTATCGGCAGTATTTGCAAAGCAAGAAGGGATGCAGTAAAGATAAACGATCATTTTTCCGTACCTCCATATTTTGGATAGTTATATTTTGATTATATACGATACAATCGAAAACGCAAGGGGTGAACGCGGAATTTACGAAACTTTCGGCCGGGAAAACCGTTTTTCTGTGCATACTAGCAGATATCCCGTCCGATTTTCCGTTTTTACGAGCAGATTAGGCGGCGGCAACGTTTTCATTCTCGCCGACTTTGAATACATACGCGCAGCGCGTTCCGTCGTCCTTTTGTGCATCAACTGCAATATAGAAATTTTTCATTTTCAAATCCTCCATAAAATCACGCGATTGCAATAGGCACCGCATCAAACAGCGCGGTAAACTGTAGCCGGGCTTCGGCGGCGGTGATATCAAAATACCCTGAGCAATCGCCGACATAGTGCGAAACGCGCCGGGATTCGCTGATGTTTGCATCACGCAGCAGGCCGAACGCCGCCGCGATAAAATCACGGGTAAGGGCGTCGCCGTAGCTGATGCGCCAGACGTTAAAGCCGCAACGGTTGCGGAGTCGCAGAGGCCGAAGTCCATTCGTCTTGGCGGTATAGATGACTTTTCTATCAAACGCGGAAAGCTCGACGGCGTTCACGCGGTTTTTCTGTGTATTGTTTTTCATTTTTCTGTGCCTCCCCTTTAATTTTCTGCGCATTCGAGCGCGCCGGACGCGACGAGATCGCGGATTGACGACTTTACAAGATTGGATGCTTGCCATAATGCACGGGCTTGCACGTCGAGCCATTCCTCCGAGTTATTCGGACGGCGCTCTCCGTTGCGGGTTTTCTTGAGCTCGGACGGCGTGCACAGGCGTTCCGCGATATCGCCGTCATAGATCAGCGCGCAACCGCCCCAACTATACGCGCGCCAATTCTCTGCGCCATTGAGCAGCGCGCGGTTTACCAGTTTCGGCACCGCGAGGTCGTCCGGTTCGATGCTACCATACCGCAGGGACTCGCCGAGGCCGTCGACCAGCTCCAGCGCATAGGCTTTCACGCCACGCCGCCATGCGCTGACGTCCTTCTCTGCGCGGATGCTTTCGGAAAGTTTTTCGATAATCTCGGAAATAATTTCGTCCCGAGTGTTGATTTTTTCGTTAATCTGTGCCATAATTAAAATACCTCCATAATGATATTGATTCTTTCGATGTCGTTGTGTTGGCGGTGGCACCACGCGCGGACAGTCTTGCCGGATAGGCCGCGCGTGGTGTTTTTATTTGTCGTTGTCTTGAATTAGCTTTTTAATGGCTTCCGTTGTCTGTAGCCCCGTGGCCTTCACCGCTTCGATTTTTGCAATCAGTGCGGCGTCCTCCACCTTGCGAAGCTTGAGCATATAGTTTTTGTACGTTTTGGCGTCGAAACGCCTCGTCGCAGCGTTGCTTGCAAGGCTCATTTTTCCGCCCTCCGTTCTTCGATTCGCTGCCGGATGATCAAATAAATAACGACGCAGCTCAAAACAGCGGAAACGATATCCAGCGCAATAGATAAAATTTTCATGTTTTCCTCCTTCTGCTATTGACTTTCCTTTCAAGATGGTTTAACATAGTGGCAAGAGGTCGGGCGGTTTCCCGCCCTTCCTCTATTCGATCAGCTTATCAACCAAGTTGACAACCGAAAGAATAAGATTGAGAATTGCAGTAAGTAAGATGATGAGTTGTGCGGCTCGTTCTTGCTTACTGTTTTTCTTTTTCTTTGCCATCCGTTTACCACCTCCTTACATTATGTATTTTACCATAGATTTATCTATTTGTCAACAACTATTTTCGTATTTTTCGAGATTTTTATAAATATTTTTATGGGTTGCGAATGTGTAGCGCAAGCGGTCACGCCGGGGTTTATTGCCTCGGCGTTTTTTCATATCCGGACACAGAAGTACGGCCAGAGCACAACGAAACGAGCCGAAACGCCCCGAGACAGTGCAAGAGGCCACCCCACCAGCCGAAGCGGCGCACGAGCGAATAAAGCGCAACAAAGGAAAATAAATCAGGCCGCCGCGCTTTCCTCTGCGTCCCGGCTTCCTTGCGTGCGCGCGTGTAGATTGTAGCGCCCGCCCGTTTGTATATAATCCTATATAAAGCGCGCGAGCGCGTAAATGCTGCGCCGCCCCCGCGCCCTATATGCAATTATCACGCCCGCCCCCGCGCCATTCTACCCGCCTGCACACGCTACACGGTACGCGCTCTATGCTATGCAGGTAAGTATATTATACTGCACTAGACAATATATCTGCTTATAGCTCTAAACATTTGCTTAGTATATAAAGGTGGAGGTGTTTATTGCAATAACTAAAGAAACTGCAATAAATAGCCCGGCGTGCCGCAAAGCGCACCACACAGCCGCACCAGCTGACGCAGAGCTGCAAGCGGTCGATGTTCGTCAATTTGCATAAACGCAGACGCGCCGCGCCCGGCTTTTGCTCTGCTGATGTTTCGATTATTAGCTATAATCACAACACCAGCCACAAACGCAACCATTTCCCCGGCTGATGCAACGCGGGGCGGGGGTGGGTTTACAGTTGGAAAGCAAAAATTTCGGGTATGAGAGCCGCCAGCTCTTCCCCCCACTCTCTTGTTCCAAAAACCAGATAAAAACTTAGGACAGGAGGATATGGGCAGCAAAGAGCAAACAGCCCCCACCCCCTTGTTCCGTTAAACCTGCAACCACTTGTTTCTATGCAGCGGATAATTTGCATCCAAAGCAAGAATCCCTGTGGAAACCTAAAGACAGAGCCGTACAGCTGCAAGCGATTCAACTCCTGTTGCAAGCATGTAGAGCAAAGCACACGAGCAGCCCATCCACTTGTTTCCGTTCTCTCGATCTGCGATTCTTCGGCGAGATTTGGGGGGATTTTTTGCGAAAAGTATACACTTTTTTTCATAGCGAGAAAAAATAACCGTCCTAGGCTGGCCGAGCTGGCTTAGGGCGGTTTTGTTGTTTTGTGGGGAAATGGTGGCGGCGCTGTGAAGCGGATATGGGGCTGAGGCGGATTATTTGCGGGGTAGACGCGACGAATAGGTGACGGCGGGGTAGTTTCACCCCTAGAGCCATAAAAATCGATTCTGCGCGAAAATAACGGCATATGGGGAGGAAAATAATTCCCCACAAATATGTGATAAGCTGGAAGTAGGAAAAAGCGAGAGGCGGGTGATGCCCTATGGTGATATGCGACCATGACTGTGAGCGGTGTAAATATCCGGACTGTGTGTGTGATGATCTGACGGCGGAAGAGATACGGCGGTCGGATGCGCTGGATAGTGCGATATTGCGGTCACGGGGGGAGTTGGTGCATGGCGGCAGGCACAGGCAGCCACGGATAGAGGAAGAGACTGGGGCGAAGGTAAGGGAGTGGCGAGAGCGGAACGGCTTGTCGTTTGGTTCAGCGGCGTTAGTGATAGGAGTTGGAGCATGGACGATGAAGTATATCGAGGGAGGCGGGCCGGTGCCTGATGGGGAGTGGCGGAAGGTTGCGACGTATATAGCGGAGCACCCGGAGGTAGATGTGGTAGGAGCGTATACGCCGCAGGTGTTGGCGAAGCAGGTAAGGGCTTCGAAGGTGTCCTCACCGTTTCGGGTAGCGTTGGGTTCGGCGTTTCTTGCCTGCTGGGATGATCTGTGCACAGCATGTGGGAAGACTGGGGCGGCGTGCTCCGGGTGTAAGTGGCAAAGAGAGGGGGTAGGTTCTGATGGCGAAGTATCTGCTCGATAGGGCAATGAAAGGCACGGCAAATTTTGAGGTCAAGACTCCGGCGAACGGTGGGTTTTGGACGGTACCGGAGTACAAGGTGTACGGTAAGATCGCGATTGGCGAGAATGTGACGATTTATGACGGCTCTGAGACATATCGGGGCGAGGTCGTTTACATTCATCCGAGAGGGCGGTTTTTCCAAATACAAGCAAAAGGGGAAGCGTGGCGGACGTCGTTCGCGTTCCCAACTACGAAAGGAGACGGTTAACATGGCAAGAAAAACAAAAGAGCAGCAAATCAACGAGTTGAAGGAGCAGATCGCAGGCTTGGAGGAGACGCTGAAGAAAATCCTCGCAGAGTACGACGAGTTTGTGAACCGGGTTATGCGCGGGGAGTTCCGCAGCCGGTGGATGCCTGTGGAGGAATTCCTGCCGGAGGAGGACAAGTTCCTTTTTGCAAGATTGGACGATGATACTTTCATTGTCGCGAAGTACGTGGACGGGAAGTTCGACTTTGGTGAATCCGAGACGACCGCCTCTGTCACCCATTGGGTCTATGCACCGTTCTTCGCCGCGCGAGAGGAAGAAAGTGAGGGGGAAAAGGAATGAACCGGACAATTACTGTGCATATCGCAGGACAGCCGCACGAGGTCGAGCTGGTAGCCCTGATGCCCATTCTCGTATCAGCAGGCGGCGATTATCGCTACGCTATTTTTGATACAGTTACCGAGTCCCCCGGTGTTTGTACCAAAAATGTGGCGTTCATTGATGAAGATAACGAAACGGTAGAGCGATTGCTTGGCGTGGAAGGAATCGTCAATGCTGTACGCATCCAAGAAGCGGCAAAGGCCGCCGCGCAGAAAAGCCCATGGATTCCGGTCGCAGAGCGTCTTCCGGAGGTCAAGGAAGGAAATTGGAGCGGTATCGCAAGGGTTCTCGTGACGGTGCAGCCCTATTGCTTTTTGACTGACGAACCCGCGACGTCCTACGTAACCTCGGCGGCATATGACATAGAGCAGAGGATTTTCGATGTCGGCGGATTAGGCGCCGTCAATGCCGTTCTGTTCGAGAGCGACAAGCCGAGACTTACCATCACCCATTGGATGCCGATGCCGGTATCCGCAGCGGACTGGGAGGCGGTGACGGCATGAAATCCGAAGAACTCATAAAGAAACTGCGTGGCGGCGTGAAAAAGGAAGCGGACTGTGATAGTTGCCAACTCCCGGATTACGGCATCTGCGAAGATGGAGAAATGCTCTGCATTGATCTTTTGCTAAAGGATGCCGCCGACCTGATCGAACAGCAGGCGGCGACAATCAAGGCGCTGGAAGCCGAGGTACGACGTTACGCCACAAGGGACGACCACGCCAAGCTTCGGCGGGTGACTTGCGCAGTAAATGATATTGCGACTTGGCTACGAGCCAAAATTGAAAGTGAAAAGCGTGATTTGGCCGAGCTAGAATCTTATGGCGTGCCTCCAATCTACTCTCCTGTTAGAGTTATTTCAGATGCAAAAGAGGTTCTGACACGGCTGGAGGCGTGCTTGTCCGGAACCGGACTATGCGACACGGAAAAGGAGGAGGATGTGAGAAATGGCTGAGGAATACGTCAATTTAGCCCTCTTAGTGGACGACATGGCAAGCCGAAGCTACGACCCGCGCATGTGGCCTCTCGGTGAGAATAACACAGAACTCGACCTCGCTACATGCCGTATTCTTTGGGATTTTTTCGTTGATGTAGTGCGGGAGCAACCGAGGGTTACTGCGGCAACTCTACCGGGTGACGAGTTATGGCGAACAAGGAATAAAGTGGCTGAGATTCGCCGCAGGCTAGGACGCGAACTTGAGGATGCTCGTACTGGCGAGAATTGGTGCGAGGAGCAGCGCAAGCACGCCGAAGAAATTGGCGACCAGTACAAAGCGGGGTATTGGGAAGGACGAAAAGCCGCTAAGAAGGAGCTTTCATACATTTTGAACGGAATATTGCACGAAGATATTTGGGAGGCGTTTGAATGAAACGATTAACGACGGATAACCCGCAGGGCAATTTTGAAACCATGCTTAACTATGCCTACGAAAAGAAGGATGGCGCAGTCGCGTTACGATGCGGCCACGACGAGGAAGAGGTTGACCTCTGCGAATTCGTGGCGAAGGAAGCGGCGAAAATAGGCTGCATTTGCTCAGCAGAGGACATCGAGGCGGGGGCTTGCTTCGGCTGCTTAGAAGACTGCCTCCCCGATATCCTTGATACTGTTGCGTGTCAAGCGGCAATCCTTCGGGCAAGGCTCAAAATGTACGAGGACACCAACCTTATGCCAGATGAAGTCCTTGAACTGAAAGCCATGCTGCAAGGCACCGAGGGCAAACACTCCGAGCGATGGCAGCGGCTCCAAGAGCTGGAAGCTGCCGATGAGGAAGGGCGACTTACGGTGAGGCCTTTCAAGGTTGGAGGTACGGTTTGGACGAATATTGCCGTTCGCGGCGACAGATACCGGAGTTCGGATAGGCCGTACCCGGTAAAGGTAGTGTTTATCGGGGATGGGAGCGAAGGAAATATGTTCTTCCATGTCCAATATTCCAACGGCCGGGTATTTCCGTTCGACGAATCGGATATCGGGAAACGCGTATTTTTGACCCGCGAGGAAGCCGAGAAGGCTCTGAAAAAAATGAATGAAAGGAATGAGTGAAAAATGAAAAAATTGATTGCTTTACTGCTGGCCGTGGTCGTGCTGGCCTGTATTTTGACCGGCTGCCATGAGGCCGATAAGGTGAACCACAACATGAGCGTGGCCGCCGATAATTTCCAGTGTGAGCGGCGAATCACGGTCTACAACGCCCGTACTGACAAGATCATTCTGTACGCCGAGGGCTATATGGCCATCAGCAACAACACCACGTCAGAGCTGGTTGTGACATGCAAGGTCGGCGCGAACGAATACAAGAAAAACTACATCTACCTCAATGATTATACGCTTTACGTTGTCGAGGACATCACCGGCACCCACGCCGACCCCTATCACTATGTGATCGAGTTCCATGCAGAGTTCCCGTTTGACGTGGATATCAAACCGTAATAGGAGGTGCTGAAGGATGGGTAAACCGGTTATCACTACGAAGCTACGGAGGTGTCCGTTCTGCGGCGGACGGGCGGAAGTGTTTACGTCCCGACAGCATTATGCTCGCGTCGGACGACGAGGATTTTTGCAGCTATGGGCAGAGAATGGAGGGCAACAAGACATGAGTTATGATTTAAGAGTGCCTATGGGTCGCGTGGTAGGAGGTGGATAGGATGGCGGAAACGACGAAAAAGCACAGAGAACTGACGGCAGAACAGGCGCTTGCGGCCATCTACAACTGCAAACTCGACCATTGCCGTGGGTGCGAATACATTCTGCACGGGGAATCCTGCATGGATGCGTTGCTGGACGACGCAGCGGGGGTTATCGTGCGGCTCAAAGCGGCGCTGGACGCGAAGGAGGGACGAACATAATGGCAAAAGGAAGTGCATACCAACAGAGGCTCAAGGAACAGCGGCAGAATTACCTTGACGTCGGCATTGACTTCGGGACGCAGCGGACAGCGGATTATCTTTCCATCGTCCTGAATGACCCCGAAATCATGGGAAAGTCGGCGCTGGGCGCGAATCGGCTCCGGAAGGTGTTTGAGGCCGTCCATGAGCTGGAAAAGACGTTCAATGCGGCGTTTTACGCCAATCCGGAGCAGGACTATTGGCAGGAGGTGCTTGACCGCCGCCTTGCTGAAATCTTCGGGAAGGACGGGCTGTGTCCGTTCAAGGAGCGCTATCCGTTCCTGAAGGAGGTTCGCTATGGCAAGTAGCATCGTGTACAACATGGACTGCATGGAATACATGAAGTCACTGCCGGATAAGGCGTTTTCTCTCGCGGTCGTTGACCCGCCGTATGGCGGCGGATGTTCACAAACCGTTCAAGTAGAGAGAGAGAGAGAAGGGCTACGCGGCGGCCTCGGAGAATATCACGGAGCAATCGTCGGGCGCTTCGGTGGGCGGTTTGACCGCTACCATATCGGCCTCGAGGACGGGCGGCAAGTGGGCGACGAGGTATCAAGTGCAAAAAGGGGGTATCTTTAGCAAGGATATCCGACACTGGGATATTGCCCCTTCGCAGGAATACTTCGACGAGCTGGCGCGGATCAGCGAAAATCAAATAATCTGGGGCGGAAATTATTTCGCGCTGCCGCCGACGCGGTGTTTCCTTGTGTGGCGAAAGCTGACCATCAGCGAAAACTTTTCCATGGCGATGGCAGAGTACGCGTGGACAAGCTTCAACGACAATGCGAAGGTGTTTGAATGTGCGCCGCAGGGAACGTCCAAATGGCAGAGAATCCACCCCTGCGAGAAGCCCGTAGCATTGTATGCATGGATATTCAGCCGGTATGCAAAGCAGGGGGACAGGATTCTGGACACGCACCTCGGCAGCGGGTCGAGCCGGATCGCGGCATGGGACGCGGGGCTGGACTTCGTCGGGGTGGAGCTGGATAAGACCTATTTCGACTTGGAAGAAAAGCGATTCGCGGAGTATTCCGCACAACTGAGAATGGAGGACTTGTGAAAACTTACACGAAAATCATTAAGAACGTCGAGGTATTTGGCCTTGAGCGGAGTGTGGCGGCGAGCCGGTACCCGATGGCAGTGGATGTCAGCGCTTGTCCCAGCGATATCACAAAGGGGACGCTTGCGCTGGCGCAGTGCAAGACAGGGACGGGGCATGACCAGTTTCTGACGGGAATCATCGTCCAATTCGACCTGACGTTCACGGTAAAGGCGTGGGTCGAGGCGGAGCGGTATCATTTCTTCGACTTCGTTTCGAGCCAGTCTACCATGCATAAGGCGGCGAAGTTCGATATTTCCAGTCAGTGCATCGGATATGTGGTGCCGGAGGTCATTGCTGCGTGTCAGGCGCTCCAAAAGGCGTACAAGAAAGAGCCGACACCGGAGAATTACCTCAAGCTGCTCTACAATCTGCCGGTCGGCTTCCGTCTGACGGCGCGGATGACGACGAACTACCGCCAGCTCAAGACCATTTACCAGCAGAGAAAAGACCACAGACTACCGGAATGGCGGTGCTTCTGCGACTTTATCGCGGGCTTGCCCTTCTCGGAATTCATTACGGGCGAAAAGCCGAAAGTACAAAAGGAGTATGACGAATGAAGATATTGACACGGAGCCGAGTGCTCGACATATCGTCCACCATTGCGGCGCTCATGCATACGAACAACGAACTGCTGGACGAGGGTACGGCGGCCGGAATCAATTACGGACTGGTTCTGCTTGCCGACGAGATCGGCGTGCTGCATGTGGTGCAGAGGATGCTGAACACACACCATGGGGAAATAAAGGAGGACGAAAAAAATGAAACTGGAAATTGAAGTGCCGGATGGCTTTCTTTGCGGGAAACTGGTATTCATCGAGGAACGACCGAGTGGACTTTTCTTTGATGACATCATCGTCGATACCGATCGGATGATTGAGGCCAAAAAGGTTGATGCGCCCCCAAAGCAGGAGAAACAGATTATCCCGTGGGAGGCAGACTGATGGGAAGGATTCTTAAACCGACATATGATGCCGTGGTTGCCAGTGCGCGATGCCCGCAATGCGGCGCACCAGCAAGTTTTTCTGTAAATGAGGAAGGAATGTTTTGCTGCCATGTGGTTTGCCCGAACTGCAAGGAGGTGTTTCATCCTTGTGCAGAATGCGTCATCGGGCAAGCGGTTTCTTCTGGGGCTGACCCAGCCAACTTCAAGGGCGAATGCTGGCGAATCGCAAAGAAGAAAAAGGTGGAGGCGAAAAATGTAATGGCACGAGGGCCGAAAAAAATCACCGCAGAGAGAGCGATTGAGCTGCTGCGGTGCAGGGATGGCGTGAATTTTACGCTGGACGAATACTGCGAGGCAGTTGACATGGCGGTAGAGGCGCTGAAACAGCAGGGCGCAAGTTCCGTTTGCGGTGATGACAGGCAGGAAACGGACGTTTTCAAGGATGCCATCAATGAATTTGGCGAGGCAGCACAGGTCCTGATGGTATTCGAGGAAATGTCCGAGCTGCAAAAGGAGCTTTGTAAGTGGTTGCGGAATGGCGCGACCAGAGCGTTGGTGCAGAATATTGCAGAAGAAATCGCGGACGTGGAAATCATGCTTGCCCAAATGAAGATTTTGTTTGAGGTCGGGAGCTTGGTTGAGCGTTACCGCCGAGGAAAGACCATGCGGCTGGCTAGCCGCGTAGAAGAAGCTAAGAAAAATCGAGGAGGAGAAACAAATGGTAAGAGTTAAAACGATCGACGGACAGGTTCAGGACATTATCGACGAGGGCAAGAGCATCAATGCCTTGCCGGATGAGGAGCGGCGAGAAATTGCGCGGTACATGGCCATTCAGAACATCAAGACGCTGTGGTGGGTGTTCAATCGCCACCCGACTTACACGCCGAAGTGCTGGAAAAACAAGATGAAGCTACACCTGAAGGACGCGATGGAGGCCTACCGCCGCGATTTCGGCGAGGCTGCGGAGGCCACGGCGACTGAAAAGCAGCCGATGGTCGCCTGCGAAGAAACGTGCGCCATCTGCCAGTTCGGCAACTGCGACATTCGCTGTGCGGATGAACGGGTCTGCGACAACTACGTGAACGATACGTGCCGCTGCATCGACGTTCCGGAGGGTTCGATCTGCCCGTATTTCAAGTGATCTGATAGCAAAAGGTGTACGGCGTTTTGCCGTACACCCCACTTCAGGAGAACAAAATCGTTGCCACAAGTGGCTACGACCGCAAGTCCCAGCCCTTCAGCGACTTTCCCGTGTGCGGTATGCCCTGAAATGGGGCATACCGAGGATGGTCAGTACGTGCATTTCTGATTTTCGCCATAAGTGGCGAAAATCTTTCCCAACAAGCTGGGAAGGGGGTTTGGATGCAAGTCAGGTATACTTGCGCCAACGGGGGTCATTATTTCGGTGACTCCTAAGGCTTGCGGGGAACGCAATAGCAAAAACGCATCTCAATGTTCTTTTCCGGAGACTGCGGATGAGGTATGGTACGTTTCGTACCGTACCGGCAATGCGCGGATTGTGCTGTTTCGATATTCCTACACTTTTTGGTCGAATTGCACAATTCTGATGATTCAATTTCGTGCATTATGCCGAGATGGTTTCCCTTGACATTTTTGTGCTCCATGAATATAATTGAATTATCGGAGCACAGAAATGCGAGGTGAAATTATGGCTCCTAAGGCGGGGAGACCGAAGTCGGAGAACCCGAAGGACGTTGGAGTGAAAGTGAGATTTGACAAAGAGCTGAACGCGAAGCTACTGCAATACTGTCAAGAACACGACATCACGAGAACAGAAGCTATTCGTCGCGGTGTTCATCTGCTTCTCTCCCAAGAAAAATAAAAAGGATTCCGGCGACCGTAGGAAGTCAACACCGGAATCCCAAACAACAAGACCTTTGCAAGACTTGCGTAAATATTATACCATGCGCTTCTTCAAAGGTCAACAGTATTTGAAGGAGAATTTATGGAAAACAATATTCAAATCTTTAACAACCCCGAATTTGGGGAAATTCGCACCGTAGAAATCGACAACGAGCCGTGGTTTGTTGGCAAAGACGTAGCTGTTATTCTCGGATATTCCAATCCGCAGAAAGCGATTCGTGACCACATCGACGAGGATGATCGGACGGTGAACGAATCGTTCACCGTCAACGGGACGGCAATAGCACTCATCAATGAGTCTGGTCTCTATTCTCTCGTTCTCAGTTCCAAACTGCCGACCGCGAAGAAATTTAAGCGGTGGGTCACTTCTGAGGTCTTACCATCTATCCGCAAGCACGGGGCGTACCTGACGCAGGAAACGTTGCAGGAGGCTTTGTGTAACCCTGACACACTGTTCCAAATTGTTTCCTCGCTCAAGGAGGAGTCCGATAAGCGGAAAGCGCTGGAGGCGAAGAACTCGGAGCTGGAGGTCGCAATGACGATAGCTGCCCCTAAAGTTGAGTATTACGAGGAATTGTGCGCTCGTGGCGCGCTGACCGGCATTTATGAGACGGCAAAGCTGCTGGGTGTTCCGCCGCGCAAGTTCACCGAGGATCTGGTCAAGCACCATTACCTGTTCCGCAATAAGAAGGGCGTGCTGATGCCTTGCGAGGATAAGAACAATGGGCTGTTCGAGGTAAAGGAAGTATTCAGCGATAATAACCGATGGAGCGGCTCTCAGACGCTCATTACTTTCAAAGGGCGCGACGTATTTCGGATGATGCGTCTGGGCATTTGAGGAGGCGGCAGAGATGGTGACGACGATTCTTTGCGTTTTCCAGTGCTACCGAGATAGATTCTTCGAGTGGCGGCTCAAGCGGAAGATACGTAGGGCGCTGAGAGACCCGGAACGGCGAGAGCGGCTGCTGACTTACTTAGACGAGCAGGGACTTTTGCCGGAAAATAAAAAGTGATACTTTGAAAAATTTCGGATAAAAACCTAAAAGACCTGTGGTATAATCGGAGCGTGATGGAATATTATCTGTCACGCTCCGCTGTTTTTCTATTTCCTTTCTATCTTTTCTTTCCTGACGGCCACGGCGGGCAGCCCCGTCGTGGCACCGAAGGTACTATAATGGCGGATGCACTTCAAGAAAGACGGTAGGTGAGGAATGTGCAGGCAAGAATCGTTGAGGCAGAAGCGGCGGAATCCCGTTTTCGCAGTCTGAAGGAGCTGCTGGGCGCTGACCTTGCCTGTTTTTGCTTTTGCGCGGTCAATGACGTACCCTATGACCCGACACTGCCCTCTCCCGAAAGCTGGGCGGGCTACTGCAATGCTCTGAAGGGCGAACGGTCGAAGGAATGGTTCATTGACGGCGAAACGAACGTCAACACCGTGCTTTACCTCGGGATGAATGACGAGGAGCGCTGGGAGCGCGTTTGGGGCAGCGGCGACCCGAGCCGACCGTACAGCCAGCAGGACTACCAGCGGCTTGACGAGCTTTGGAAAACCTATTCCGCCCGTCTGATGGGCGCCGGTGGCATGGATGCGCAGCAGGAGGACACGATTCGCACTTGCTGCAAAGAACGGCTGCTGGCCGACCGGTGCATTGCGCAGGGGACGAAGGAATCCGTCGATATGGCGGCAAAGCTCAACAAGACGATTCAAGACCAGCTCGCGGCAGAAAACCTACGCAAAAAGGACGCAAAGCCGGTAGAGAACGCGAAGGTTGACGGCATTGTAGACGCACTGCGGAAGAAATACGGCGTTGGCGTTGAGCTGACCTATGAGCAGGCAATCGAAATCTGCGCGAAGTGGATGACGAGCCACCGCTACCCTTACACGATGGACGCGGCGGAAAAGGCGCTGCTTTCCATTATCAACACGATTCGGAAGAACAACGACCAAGCGGAAATGCAGGAGCTTCCCAAAGAACTGGGATTTTTTGCACAGAGAAGCGAGTTCGCGGGAATCCCGAACGACATGGAAGAAGATGCGTACCGCTACCTCGGCTTGACGAGAGAACGCAAGCGCAAGGGTGCGGACAGCACTCTGGGAGAATAAGCCATGCCGCGCAAGGGAACCGTCTGGACGGCGGGTGCCGGTTGGGTAAGGACGCAGGAATATGAGACGGCACAATATGATGGCCTCGGCGACGGATGGGGCTTTCTCATTTCGTTCTGGCGCTGGTTTCCGGATATGCTGTGCGACATTCTGCGCAGCGAGGAAGCGGACTATGAGCTGACGCTCTTGCAGCGGGTCATTATGCGAGGCAAGGCGCGGTATCAATACTGCGACATTACCGCCTGCCGTGGCGCGACCAAATCGTTCTGCTCCATTCTGGAAGAGGGATGCGAGGGGCTTTTGTGGCCGGGCATTACGACGGCGTATTTCGGACCGTCCCTGCGGCAAACCGCGAAAATCGGCGCGGACACGTGGGAAACCATTCAAGAGAACTATCCGGCGCTGGCCGGACACTATAACGTCGAGGTCAAGGGCGGCGACCGCTTCAAAATCTCGACGGCCTACGGAAGCAGCTTTTCCATTGACGCATTTCGCGGCGCGAACCTATGCAAGGTCGTGGCCGAGGAATATGCGCAGGAGGAACCGCCGCCGTTCGATATTGAAGATTATAAGCGTGTCGTGCTTCCTGCGGTTCGTATCGAATACCGCGTGAAGGGCAAGCGCGACCCGACCTATATACGATTCAAGCAGCATTCCATTACCTCCGCCTCGCGGCGGCAAAATCACGCTTACGAAACGAGATGCCGCCACATTCGGATGATGGCGAGAGGCGAGAGCGCCTTTGTAATGGACGTTTCGTATGAAGTTATCCTGCTGATGCAGATGCGCCCCGTGATGTGGGCGGAGACGCTGAAAAGTGAGCTTAGCCCCGACGAATGGGCGCGAGAAATGGAGAGCCTTTACACCGGCAGCGACAAGAATCCGGTCGTCCGTGACAGCACTCTGACGGAATCGCGGTGCATGCTGCTGATGGAGGAACACCACTGCTGCAAAGACCACGCGAACAAGGTCAAGCCGGAGGATGTGAAATACATCATCGGCTACGACGTTTCTTATGCGGACGGCGCGATCAACGCAAAATGTGCCTGCGCCGTTATCAAGCTGACGAAGCAGAACAACTGGCTCAAGCGCGACCGGTATCTGAAACAGGTCGTTTGGCTGGCCGGATGGGAGCCGGAGGAGCCGAGAGCGCAGGCAGCACGGCTGAAAACCATTTGGAACCGCTACTGCTTTGAGGGAAGCGAAACCTATATCGCCATCGACGCATGGCAGTACGGCACCGCTGTTTTGCAGGCGCTGATGGGCGATTTGGAGGATGGGCTTCCGCCTCTGTGCAGCCACGACCATTCCTTCTGCCCCGAATTAGAGCGCGACGGCGCGATTCCGGTCGTATTCCCCGTGAAAGCGGGCGGCGTTGGCGTGACTGACCCCGACAGCGAAATGCTGCGCTATGCTGAGGTGCAGTTTGAAAACCGCAACGTACAGCTTTTGACCTCGAACTGGGGCGAAGGGCTGGATGCCTACAAAAGCTACCACCGCATCAAGGATGACGACCTTGACCATCTGATTTATGCCCCGTACAAGGAAACGAACGTCCTGATCGGGCAGATGCAGAACTTGAGAAAAGTTCCGTCCGGCGCGGGCATGGCAGAGAAGCGAATTTCTTCCCACATCCAGCGCGACGACTGGTCGGCACTGAAATACGCCCTGCGCGTGGCACAGAAGCTGGAAACGAAATATCTGCTCAAAACGCACCAGAGTTCGGCGTGGGACGCGGAATACCGCAAGGGTTCGACCTTCTACGCATCCAGCGGCGGCGCACGAACGGTGGGGCGGTTCGCCGGGAGGAAATACGTATGATGAAAAGCACGGATAAATATGGGCTTTACGTCGTGAGGCCGGAGGACATCGGCGCGAACGAGAAGTATTACCTTATCACGGCGACGTACTGCCTGCTATACACCAAGAAAAAGCCGAAGGACGGACTTCCCGTTAAGAACCTGACGGCACTCCCTGCACTGGCGAAGCAGTGGCTGAACGATGCCATTGAGCGCCTGCGGCAGGAATATTTGATGGAAAATCAGCAGCAGCTTTTGGCCAAGGGCAAAGCATTCAGTGATGCCCTGCGGCAGGAGCTTGAGGCTGAGAGAACCCGCATCAAGGAAAGCGAGATGACAACGGACGATGCAGCAGAAGAAAGCAAGAATGAATAATGCGTCGGCGTTTGCCACCTACGACGAATATTTCGGGGCGCTGCGAAACTTAGCCAGCGAATACGGCGACATTCCGACAGACGGCTTTTGGAGCGCGTGGACGCGGGCTTCGATGGCGACGAATCCGTTCATCAACAACAGCCGCGTCAAGCACATTTCTTCGTTCCCAGCGGACGTTACCAAGCCGCAGATCGTAGAGATGCTGAAAGCGCCGGAGGACAACGAGCAGGCGCTCCGCGAAACGGCGGCTGGGCTGGAATGGGGCGCGTTCCCCTTCCGAAAAATCCGTATGACCTATCAAGGGGTCAACACCTATCACTATTACCACTACCCCGCAAACCTCACGAAGGAGGACGCAAAATCCGACACGCTGCGGCGCGAGGGCGTGCTGCTGGACAAGTTCAACCGGCGCTTTCAGCCGGACGCGCTGGCACACCAAATCGTCGGGCAGGCGTGGCAGATGGGCAAGGTCGCCTATTATCCCCGCTATTCGCTCGACAAGCCGCACAACCGCGTGAATTTCGCGTTTGCGCAGCAGCTTCCTTCGGACTGGATTAAAATCGTCGGCTTTAACTCCGAGAGCAAGTACACGGTCATGTTCAACATGATGTACCTGTTGCAGCCGGGGTCTGACTGGAGGCAGTTCGGCGATTTGCTTGCCCCGTATCTGGACGATTTTAACGGCGTGCTTGACCCGTTCAGCACAACGGGTATGCCGGACGGCTTAGGGAAAAAGTTCGTCTACGCCGCGAAAAACACGGTTCGGAACGCGGCAGGCCAAGCGTTCCACATCAGAGCGGACAAGCTGAAAGCAAACGCAGCGGGCAATCCGCAGATATACAACCAAAACGGCCAGTGGGCGTATTACGTCACGCTGCCCGTTGAGGACGTTTGGGTATTTGAAATCGACGACACGACGAGAGCCGTTGCGCCGATGAGTACGGGACTGTTCATCAGTTTCGACCAAATCGCCCAAATCGAGGACGTGGCGCTGGCGGTCATGCAGAATCCCCTTGTTTCTATCGCGTTCGGCGAAATGCCGTACTACGCAGAGCGCAAGACGGAAACCAGCGACCCCATTAAGCTGTCCCCGACCGGACGTGCCTATTACGTTGAGCTGTGGAATCAGATGATCTCTGCGGCCAACGCGGGCGGCATTGCGTTCTTCCCCGCACCGATGGAAAAGCTGCATCTGGAAACGCTGCCGGAGGCGACCGGCTCTAGCGACATGACGTCGAAAAACTACGCTTACGCCGTGATGAAATCCGGCATGAGCGGACTTATCCCCATTAACAGCGACCCCAGAGCCGGTGCGGTGGAAATCAGCGCAAAGCTGGAGGAAGCGGTCTGCTTCTGCATCTACCGCCAGATGGAGCGGATGATGGAATCCGTTTACCGCAGGATGGGGCTTCGGTACGAATGGCGGTTTACCATGTTCGGCGGCTTCGTTTCGGACAAGGCTGACCTTGAAAACGCGCGGAAGGGTTTGCAAATCGGTATGCTTTCCGAAACGCTGAAATACCTTGCACTGCGCGGGATGAGCCTGTGGGATGATATGAGTGTGTCGCACTTCATCAACGAAAGCGGCGTGCTTGACCTGAGAATCCCGCCCATTACGAGCTACACGGCAAAGCAGGGCGAAAGCGGGTTGCCGCCGAAAGCTCCGCAATGCCCTGACAACGAGGGCGGCAGACCGACGAAGGACATTGACGCAGCGCTGGAAAGCGGCTCTGAGGCGCAGGAAAGCGATTTGGACGGGTGATGGCTATGGTAACGACCGAGGACATCAAAATCATCAACGACGCTCTGAAAAAGGGCTTCGACGTGAGAATCCAGAACACCCCGGACGGATACCGCATCGTTGCGGACAAGGTGAACGTCCTGAAGCGCGGGCATTCCGCGAAAAAGCCCAGTACGATGATGGGCTATTCCGACAAACGGCAATAAAAAACGGCGGGTTTCCCGCCGATATGCCGCGCCCTAGGTGGCTGGGAGGGCTGAATGACCCTCAATGACCGGTTCAATTCCGGTGCGCGGTACTTGAATTTCGTTGCATTGACCTCCTTTCTGTTTTACGACCCACGACGGATGGCGCTTTTGAGAGCTGCGAGACGGCCGAGCGTCTGGGATGCAACAATCCGTGCCGGTGAAAATCCGGCGACACATGGGGCATTAGTTCAAAAACGCAGCCTACAAAGAGATAGGCTGCGCCGGTAGATGGAGTTGCGTCCGATGGCGGTTCGAGTCCGTCATGCCCCCTCCTTATATTTTCCTGCTATGGCAAGTTGGAGATAAACAGTTTATCCGTTTCGCCGTCGAAGCGATTTTCAAAATTATTGCTTATGGCATTATGATATACTTTATTCGCAACAATATCCGCAGCACGCACAAGCGTGACAGATGCGGAATTGCAGAATCTCAGTGTTACAGACTTAACAGACGGGAAAATCGGCGGGAAGAATCGCGTAAAGTTGGCAGAAAACATCCCGTTTTTGAATTCTTCCTCCAATGATTCGCGCAATTCATACAGTCCGTTCGTTGAGGTCGAGTGTTCGTCAACAGAGAAATAGATATTCTCGACTTCCTCTTGCTGAATCACGCCACGGTCTATCAGCTCCTGAAAACACCGCTTAACACCGATTTTGAAAACATAGTCTAAGAAACGCTGTTTCGATTTCTTGTTTTGCATGATCGTGTTAAGTACGCGTTCCTGATGGACGATTACGCCAAATTTATAGGAGCTGTTCAACGAACGATAGAGCTTCGATTTCTCTTTGGCACTAATCACAGAGGCTTTGATCTCCACGTCGCGTCCATAACCGTTCCGCTCACGGATTACCCGCTCCGCTGCTATGTATTTTCTTGCCGCAATGTCTTTTTCTTCGCCGGACAAGAAAACAAGACCGCCGAACACGAAGTATTTGTTGTGCGCCTTATCCAAGACCCCCGACTCATCGGAGTAGACAAAAATATTCAAAAACCGACACCTCGATACAAAAAAAGCCGCCCGAAGGCGGCTCCCCGTGTCCGGCGCTATTGCATAGCGCTTAAACGTTAATTCGGTTCCACGAGTATACAGTGCATTTCTGCCTGCATCTATAGTATACACAACTGTTTTCAAAAAAGCAACTACTTTCCAGAATTTTTTCATTTGAATAAGGGGTGTCCGCTCTGACCGGCTCCCTTGCACACTGAGCAACGTAGTTCTTGTGATTCTTTCTATCATTTCGTCAACTTGCACAAATACAACCTTGTGATTTCGTGCATTCTGCCGTCGCACTTCTGCTTGACTTTCGAGGCTACAAAAAGTATAATACTTTTGGGGCTACGGAAAGTGAGGTGAGCAGATGCCCAAACCGATGGGGCGACCGAAAGCAGAGAATCCCAAAAATAATGTCATTCGAGTTCGATTGGACGATAATACCACCAAGCGGCTTGATGAATATTGCTCGACTGAAAACCTTTCGAGAGCCGACGCAGTTCGGCGTGGGATTGATATGCTTTTGCCCAAGGACGAACAAAGCAAATAAAAAAGAGCGTCCACCCTCCCGCCAAGAAGATGTGGACGCCCAAAAGAAACCCAGCAGTTTCCCGACTGGATAAATCCATTCTATCACAGCGGAGAGCTGCAATCAAGTGTTTTGTTGACAACGAGCAAAATTGATAGAAAGGATTACAAATGAATAACGAGATTCAGATTTTCAGCAATGAAGAATTCGGAGAAATCCGCACTTTAGCTATCGATGGCGAGCCGTGGTTTGTCGGAAAGGATGTGGCGGCTGCGCTCGGATGTTCCAACCCTCAAAAGGCGATTCGTGACCACGTGGACGAGGATGACAAAGGGGTGAACGAATCGTTCACCCCCGGCGGGAAACAAGAACTTATCATCATTAACGAAAGCGGGTTGTACTCGCTTATCATGAGTTCCAAGCTCCCAGCAGCAAAGAAGTTCAAGCGCTGGGTGACGTCCGAAGTTCTCCCCTCTATCCGTAAACACGGCGGGTACATTGCGGGACAGGAAAGCATGACCCCAGCAGAGCTGATGGCTTCGGCATTGCTGATGGCGCAGAAAACGCTTGCTGAGCGGGATGCACGGATTTCTGCGCTTTCCGTGGAGCTGGCAATTGCCCAGCCGAAAGCGGACTATTTTGATGACTGTATCGCTCGTGGCGGATTGATGAATTTCCGTGACACTGCCAAGCTGCTTGGACTGAAACAGAAGGAGCTTATCGACAATCTCCTGCGGGACAGATACCTTTACCGTGACAAGCGCGGTCGCCTACTTCCGTATGAAAAGCGGAACGATGGGTATCTTCAAGTCAAAGAGGCATTCGACAATGCTTCCGGCTGGAATGGCGTTCAGACGCTCGTTACGCCGAAGGGGCGCGAGCATTTCCGCTCCCTTTACCCGTGCGCTTGATTGGAGGTGCTGGGTATGTTTGAAAGCTACACAGGCAAGGAAATCGCCGATATGATTCGGGAGGCGCTGGCTGACCCCGAGCGGCGGGAAAAGCTGCTTGACCTTTTGGACGAGCTGGGGCTTTTGGCGAAGAACTCATAATTATATAGTGTAATGCAACCGCAAAAGGGCGGTTGTTAAGAGCAAAGAGGCTCATTGACACAGGAAACTGTGTCAGTGGGCCTCTTTTTTGTTGTTTTTCAGACTATTCAACCAAGGAAGTGAGAATCACATGGCATTAAAAGGCTACGAAGCACGATGGCAATTTCTGCTGCGACCGGCGAAAGAGGCTACCGAGGCTTACGAAACCGGCACGCGGTGGTTTGACCAGATGAAGGAATGGCTGCTCATTGAATGCGGGCTGGTGCATCTTTCCGAGCTGTTCCACCGGACGGCACACTGGTTCCCGACGCAGTTTGACGTGATCGGCGACATTCTGCACCAGCGGCACGTGATGCAGGACTACGGCGCAACGCCGGAATGGCCGGGCATCCGCAGACCGGAGGAGGACGAGGTCGAGGCCTGCTTCCAACTGGCAATGCGGGTGTTTGAGGACATCGAGCGAAAGCTCAAGGAGCTTATCCGCATCTGCGACGAGCAGAACGCATGGGCGCTCGCGCGGCAGTTTGAGAATCTGCAAATCGCCAACAGCCAGCGGCACGAACGGTTCCTTGCGGCATGGAAGATGTACGAGGAGGCCGACAGCGCCAGTTCGTTTGACAACTGGGTGCCGCATCTGCTGGACGAAGAAGAAACGGAGGCGGATGCGTAATGGCCTTTAAGAAACCGAACGGAAACGACCGCTACCGGAGTTTCCAAGGCGAGTTCCATTTTCTTTCGACGAAAGACCCGTTCAACTACGAGGTGGAAATCTGGCTTTTGAACGACCTCGTCAACCGGAACAACTGGAAATATATCAATCTGGAACGACACAGAGCATTGTTTGCGGGTACGCCTATCCTGATTGCCTACACCAACGGCGGCAAGGGCATCGGCGACGGACACAACTTCCGTATGGAAATCGACCCGCAGACGCTGGAGGAAGCGCCGTCCTTTACCGGTGCGACCGCTGAACGTATTGTTGGCGCCCTTTACGACGACCAAGCCGATGTCCGGCTTGAGCAAAGGGATGGAAATACATGGATTGTCGGGCGTGGCCGCCTGTGGCGGTGGTACGCGAAGGAATTGGTGGAGAAAATCGAACGTGACGCGCGACAGGGGCGCAGCATGAGCATTTCCATCGAAACCTTGGTGACAAAAGCCCACATGGAGGGCGACGTCGAGGTAGAGGAAGAATATGAAATCCTCGGCACAACCATCTTAGGCGACCATGTAGAACCGGCAGTCGCAGGCGCTCACATAGCCACGCTACAGGAAATGAAGCAGTTCAATGAGTTAAAGGTTCGAGCTGCATCCTACAACGGCGCGGCAGACCCCAAGTCCAACAGCAAGCCTAATCAAAACCAACCTCAAGAAGGAGTGAAAACCTTGAATCTTTACAACAAACTCCAGCTCAAGGAGCTTCAGAGTCGCTTCACCGACTATACCGTTCTGGCGGCGGGCGACGACGAGGCGGGCATTCATGTCTGCATGATTGCCAAGGACGGCGCTCCCGTCCTGTACACGCTTTCCAGTCTGGAGGACACCATTGTCCCCGAGGGCTTTAAGCGTGATTCCCTTACCGCGCAGTTCTCCAACGGCATTTCCGTGGACGGCTACGACGCAATCGAACGCGTGCTTTCCGCTACCGTTGCCGAGAACCGCGTCCTGCACGAGCAGAACGAGAAACTGACTGCTGACCTTGCCGCCGCCAACAACAGCGTTAAGGCGATGCAGGAGGCCGAGGACAAGCGCCGCAAGGCTGCCGCAAAGGCCGCTGCGGAAGCGTTCCTCGACAAGCTGAACGAAAACCGCGCCGAAATCGACCGCATCAGCGTTGAGGTCATCAAGCCCGTGCTGGAACGCGCCGAGGCGGGTGGTTTCAACGAAATCTGCAACGAGGACGGCGAATGGTGCGGCGACCGTGCCGCCGAGGACGCCGTTTGCGAACGCGCCATGCGCCAGCAGATGGAGATCGACAAGCGCAACGCCGAGCAGGCCAGAAACGCGCAGAAGAAAACCTACGCGTTCGAGGTCGCCGGTAACGAGGGTACGAATTCCGGCTCGGAAATCGAAAACCTTTACAACAACCTTATGAAGTAATGAAAGGGTGAATCTACTATGGCTTCTATCGCTAATACCGCATTTGAGGTTTCCGTGAGCAACATCACGAGAAACAACATCCAGAACGTCCCCGGCTATTTCGGCACCGGCACCGGTTCGTCCTTTGCCTCCGAAATCTGCCCGTCCGGCTTCCTCTGCACCCGCTCCGAGCTGGCCGCGAACGAGGGCTACGAGGGCAAGGGCGCTGGTGGCGCTGACATTCTCAACGGCAACACGTGGCGCTTTATTGCTGCGGCGGCTGGCACTTCCGGCGGTCGTCTGGGCGACCACACCGGCATTTATGCCTTTAACTCCTACAACGCTCAGCAGGGCACCATTGGCGGCAACACCTACTACGCCGGTGCGAACACCCTCGGCCTTGAGCTGCCCGCAGGCGAGCGCGGCGACTTTACCGAGCTGATCGTCGGCGAGCAGTACACCTTCGGCACGGGCAACTTCTCTACCGCCCCCACCGAGGAGGGTGCCGTGTACGTGACTATCGCCAACGGCCTGCTTGTGGCCTCCAAGACCGCGCCCGCAGACGGCAGCGGTGTTTACCTGAAAATCCTCCGCAGCAAGTCCTTCACGAAGGGCACCCGCTACGCCGGATTCGACGGCTATGTCTGCGAGGTTTGCCGCGCGGCGGCAGCCAAGTCCTGAGAGAAAAGGAGAGTGAAGTAATATGTTGAAGCTCAACAGCCTTGACACCAATGTTTTTATCTATCACAGCAACAACGACGAGACCATCGGCACCGGCGCGAACAAAATCAGCCGCGATGAGCTGATTGCTACCGGTCGTCTGTGCGCTACCGAGTACCTCGGCAAGCAGCTCGACCCGAAGGGCTTTGTTTCCCGTCTGGCTCAGTTCGGCGGCAGCTACGACGTTATGGCGCGCAAGCACATGGAAAAGAAGATCCTTTTCTGTGCCGCAAAGGCCTATGCTGCTGTCGGCAAGCCCGCTCCCGAGAATGTGGAGGCGGTCAAGAACGACATGAGCCTGTGGAAAGACCCGATTTTCCTGCGCACGATGTCCTACATTGACGCGGAAGTCGTTTCCCCGCTCCTGTACAGCGTCATTTCCGACCTCGGTGGCCAGATGCTGAATCTGCGCAGCGCTCCGGTTGGCCGCACGGTCGAGATCAACGTCCGCTCCAACGAGGCATTCATCTGGGAGGACAGCGCCCCCGGTTCCGGCCACAGCACCACCAAGAACTACCTGTACGGCGATACCATCACCCTCAACCCGAAGATGTACGTCTGCAACGGCACCATTAAGTGGTTCCAGCTCGTCGCTTCGGAGAACGGCATGGACGCCGGCTGGTACTACACCGCCATCATCCGCGGCCTGTGGAGCAAGATCACGGCGATGTACACCAAGGCTCTGCTGGAAGCAGCGAAAAGCACCGTGTACATTCCCTCCTACCTGACCTTCAGCTCCTACACCTCTGCCAACTGGGCGGCTGCAACCACTGCCGCTGCGGTTGCCAACGGCGTTCGCCGCGAGCAGCTGATGGCATTCGGCAACTACGCAAGCCTCCAGAAGGTGCTTCCTTCCGGCACTGCTTCCGACTCTGCCCTGACCTATCAGCTCGGCGAGGAATGGATGCGCAACGGCTTCGTGAGCATGGTTGGCCGCGTCCCGCTGTACGAGATCATGCCGACGATGGTTCCCGGCACGGTGAACACCACCGGCACCATGATCGACCTCGACAAGAACCTGTTCATCACGGCTCGTGTCGGCGACGCTATGGCTCCCATCTACGGCGCTATCGCCGAGGGCTGGCCTGTTGCGATGGAGTACACGCCGTCCGAAACTGCGGACTTTGAAATCAGTATCAACATGAGCACGCTCATGGATTTCAAGCCGGTCTTTGCCAGCAAGGTTGCCGTTATCCAGAACGTCATCTAATCCCTGCATTTTCGGAGGGCGGGAAACCGCCCTCCCCGATACGCCGCTCTGGGAAGGTCTCCTTTCGGCAAGTACAGAAAGGCACGGCGGTTCGACTCCGCCGAGCGGCACTTAAAAATCCAAAATTTATCCATAGCTGAGGAGGTAAAAACCTATGGCAGAAGCAACGACGAAACGAACTTATACCAAGAAAACCACGGCAGCGCCGAAGGACACCGCTGAAACGGCGGCTCCCGCAGCAGAAAAGACCTACACAAAGGCTGAGCTGGACGCCATGATCGCGGCGGCAGTGCAGCAGGCTATCTCGAATTATGCTCCGGCACCCGTTCCCGCACAGACGGCTGGCGACGGCGTTGTGACTGTGCTGTTTATCGCGGAAGTGTCCAAAGAAAATCAGCTTGAGCTTCCGGGCTACGGCGCGATGCGGCCGAATTCGTATCTGGAAATTCCCAAGAAGGAGTTCGGCGGCAAGTTCATGTCCCCGCTGGCACGGCTGCTCATCGACAAGCGGCATCTGCTGGTTGTGGACGGACTGACGGAGGACGAAAGAATCCGCTGGAACTGCAACTACAAGGATGGCGAAGTCCTCTCTGAGCGCGTATTTGACCATATGCTGGACTTTAACACGGAGCAGCTCTGCGACATCGTTTCCCATCTTTGCGACGAACACAAGCGGTTTGTGTGCCGCAGAATCACGCAGGCGCGGGTAGACCATGACAACCGGCTTTCCCTTGACCGCGTAAAGGCCGTGAACGCGCTGACGACCCACATCGTCGAGGGCGGCCTCTTGCAGCCGGTCATTGAAGATTTTGCGAGAGAACTCGTGAAGAAGTAAGCAAACCCCCGCGATACCCCTTAAAAACAAGACTATTTCAAAGGAAGTGACCAACGTGACGACAAGTTGGAGCGATATTCTCACCGCAGCGCTCACGGTTATCAACGATATTCGGTGGAGAAAGCAGCTTGCGACCAATGCGGCGGAGTTCTATCGAGCGAAATCCGCCTATGTCACGATGGCGCTTCCTTTGCTCTGCCGCCCGCCGGAGCTGCTGCGGCATATGCAAAACGGGTTGATCGAGCCGGAATATGCCTCGCTGGAAGTGACGGTCTCAGAAAACGACACCACTGGGGAAGACATGGTCATCAAAACCGGCTTGCTTGGCTTTGAGCTGATGTCGGTTTCCAAGTTTTTACCGGACGGAACCGGCGCTGTTCCTTATCCGGGCGCCACCTACGACCCGGAGACGGGCGACATCACATTCCCACCTCAGGACGCAAGCGGCGTGGTCTACAGCATCGACTTTTACACAGACGGTCAATTCCAAGACCTGACGCTCACACAAAAGCGGCTTCTGGCGCTGGCCGTTGCAGTGGTCTGGGACGAGCATTTTGACCGAGATTGGCTGAATCGGACGCCGAAAATCCACGATTCGAGCTTTGAGACCGTGAATGAGGCGAATTTTATCGACAAATCATCCAAAAGCCGCAGTGAAAGCAGGGCAATCTTCGAGGACGAGCTTCGGAAGTATGAGCAGAACTGCGCATACGTCGCCACGATGCCGAAAGCGCCCCCGCGCGTCACGCTGATTTAGGAGGTGCTGAAATGGCAGAAGTTTTTCTGAAGGGTGCTGCTTATTCCATCCCGTTTCTGGTGAAAAGCGGCAAAGCAACGATTACTAATGAAAACGTGGCCAGCGTTCGGCTTGGGCTTGGAAATCTGACGGCCAGCTGGCCGAACGGGCGCCTGAGATACAGTGACGGCTACTGGTTGTTCCCTGTTACTCAGACGCAGAGCTACGCGCTGCCGCAGGGAGACACCTACTACCAAGCACAGATTCAAATGCCGGGCGGCGAGACGTTTTCTTCTTCCAAACAGCGCATCTACATTGACGGCACGATTTTCAGAACGCCGTTTGGCGAAACGAACCTGTCTGTGCCCGAAAGCGCAGATGCACAACCTGTTACAGCAGAAATCGAGCCGAAGCCGGAACAAATCACGGTGGAAATTCAGATGCCCAGCGGCGGTTCGCCGTCCAGCTATGTTCTTCCTCCGGCAACGAGCGACAAGCTGGGCGGCGTAAAGGCTGACCCGGCGACAGAAAGCGATACCATCCCCGTGAGAATCGGGGAAGACGAGAAGCTTTACGCGGAAAATCAGCTCCCGACTGTTACCGAAGAGGACAACGGGAAGCTTCTCGGTGTAGTAGACGGAAAGATTGGCCTCATCAACAGTCCCGGCGTGTATGAGGGCCCATACGAGGTATCGCCCATCTTTGACGACCCTACCGTTCTGCCGACAGAAGGGAAATTCTTGACGCAGGACGTTACGGTAAATCCCATTGAAGTCTCTAGGACAAGCAATCCTAGTGGCGGACAAACTATTTTTATCGGAGGAATCACAAATGGCTAACCAGTACGTAAACAAGGTAGTGCTTGCCAACGGTACCACGCTCATCGACCTGACGGCCGATACCGTAGTTGCTGACAAGTTACTCAAGGGCTTTACCGCCCACGACAAGTCCGGTGCGGTTATCACCGGTACCAGCACCTTTGACGCGGACACCAGCGATGCTACTGCCGGTGCTGCGGAAATCCTGTCCGGCAAGACCGCTTATGTGTCCGGCAAGAAGGTCACCGGTACCATGCCGAACAACGGCGCGGTCACGCTGAACATTCTCAAGGCCGACACGCCTGTCACCATCCCCATGGGCTACCACGACGGCTCCGGCAAGGCGCAGATCGACCCGACCGAACAGGCAAAGCTTATCCCTGCGAACATCCGCGAGGGCATCACCGTCCTCGGTGTCGAAGGTACGATGAGCGGTTCTGAGGACATGAAGCCGCAGGCCAAGACCGTCACCCCGTCGTTCACCTCGCAGGAAATCCTCCCCGACGAGGATTACAACTGCCTGTCTTCGGTCACCGTCAACGCTATCCCCGTGGCTTACGTTGACAACGCACAGGGCGGTCAGACCGTCACCATCGGCTAATCACCAATCTCAAAAAACAGAAGGAGGCCGCTATGGCAGCGAACAAGGTTATCGTTAGGGCGCAAACCATCATTGACTTAACGGCTGATACGGTCACGGCGGCGGCACTCCGCAAGGGTGCCACCGCCCATGACCGGAGCGGCGCTCAAATCACTGGAACGATGGAGGACTCGTCGCAATCGACCCTCCTTGAAGTAGATTCCGCGGGGCTTGTTTCGGCCAAAGTGACGCAAAGTGGCGGCTATGTTGACAGTGGAACGAAGACTGCAACAATGCAGCTCTCGACGCAAGCGGCTAAAACCGTCACGCCGACAGAGTCGGAGCAAACCGCCGTAGTGGCCAAACGCTATACGACTGGTGCCGTCATTGTCGGCGCAATCCCTACCACTTACGTAGGCAGTGGAATCGCCAGAAAGAGTTCTTCCGACCTGACGGCAAGCGGGGCTACTGTTACCGTTCCTGCTGGGTACTATGAATCCGCGGCCAGCAAAAGCGTTTCGACGGCAACCCAAGCGACACCGAGCATTTCCGTTAGTGCCGCTGGACTGATCACAGCATCGGCTACCCAAACTGCGGGATATGTTGCCGCGGGGACGAAATCCGCAACAAAACAGCTGACGACGCAGGCCGCGAAGACTATCACGCCATCGACATCGCAGCAGACGGCGGTCGCAAGCGGAGTTTATACCACCGGCGCTGTCATTGTGTCTGCTGTGTCGACTGAAACGAAAACGGTTGCGTTGTCGATGCTTACGGGCAATCAGACCATCAGCCGAACGAGCGGCAAGTTTATGACTTCCGTTACCGTCCAAAAGCCCGCCAGCATGATTCCTAGCAACATCAAAAAAGGCATCACGATTGGCGGAGTTCCCGGCAGCTACGAGAAGCAAATCTGGATATTCCCCGCCACGATTTCCGTAACGGAGCTTCTTATTAACGGGGCAGATACCGAATACGAGATTTCTTTTATGAGCGCTGGCAACCCCTACACGAAGCTTAAAGCTACCACGACCAACAAGCTTTACTACTACAACCCCGTTGACGAGTATTACGAGACGATCTACGACCAGTCGAAAACGGCAAAATGGACGCAGCAGGCGAACCGAAAAATCGTTTTGCAAGAAACCCCGTCGTCTTCCTTCTTGACGCATCTGCAAAAGGTCGCGACCAAACAGACGGCAGAAGATGTGGCGGTTCAATCGGCTTTCAATCAAGAGCAGATTTCCGCAAACGGCACTTATACCTACAGCCCCGCAGCTCCCTATGACGCGCTGGAGGGCGTTACCGTTCGAGTTGCTGTATCTTCCACCGGCGTAGACCTCCCGTTTACAAAGCTCGGGACAGTGACCACCGACGATGGTGTTATCAGCATTAGAAAGAGCGGGACGCTTTATAAAACGTTGCTGGCCGTGAGAACCACGTCCGCTGGCACCAAATATGTTCTGACTGCCATTTCGGCCGGAACCACGGGTACGAAAGCGTCGATTCTTGCCGGGTCTCAGGATTCTGTTTCCACATCCAATTTCGCCGTAAACCTGTCCGGCGGGACATACACTTATACGTGGACACTGACTGACCAAAGCGACTCCGCGTGGTACGACGGCACGTTTGACATATATGGAGCAACGTGACACGTTCTTTTGCGGGGTTGGCGGAAGCCGTGCCCACCATATCGAAATCGAATCCAGCGACTACGACTTACTGTTCATTGCTTCCGATGTTCCAACAAGAATGTCTACCCATGAATACTTTGAAGACACAGGATACAACGTCATCAGTTCTCCGCCGCAATGGTTCTTCGACAGGGTTTATGACACTCGATACTGGGCGGTTTGGCAGTATTTCTACCTGCTGGAATACAAGAGCACCAACGACTTTACCGCGTTCATCCAAGAGAACCGTGACAATTTCATCCACAAAAACCGCCAACTTCTTCTAGCGGCCTACGAGGAAAAGATTGCAAAAATCAAGCGCTCGTTTTCAGGGTTCTGCATCGTCAACCGGAAAATGGTCGCCTATGCATTCCTGTTCCTTTATCTGCTACGGGATTTGCCGCAGGGGAAAGCGCCGATAGAGTGCTTCCGTCCAGACGGCGAAATTCACGACTTCCTTATCAACGTAAGGCACGGCGAATATTCAGAAGAGTTCCTGTGGGACAGATTTCAGGCACTGGAAGCCGCAAAGAACCACGAGAGAGCTTTTTACAACACCCCGCGCGACGAAGACTTTTTCCGAATGGTGAAGTCAGAGCTCGATAGATATAATTTCCTACCCTACGAGGAATGGAAAAAACAGCAAATCCAACCGCATTAACCTAGCAATCGCAATCTTCTAATCTATCTTAAAAGGAGATTTTCAAATGTATATTTACGCAGTCAGCGGAACAGACGCGTCCCTTATTGGGCATCGCGACTATGACCAACTTATCACTCAAGAGACATTCCCCGCCCGAATTGACCACCCCGGCACGCACGCAGAACTGCGGTATTCGCCGGAGAAGGGCATTTATTGGGAGTATGTCCCTTATACCCCGCGAGAGAACCGGGAACATGCCTATGAAACGGAAAAGGTTATCAGTTTCGAAGGAGAGACCATGACCGTGGACGAGGCTAACAAGCGCTGGCAGGAATATCAGGCTGAAAACAACGCCAAATCCGCCGAGCTGACCGCACTGATTGCTGCCGCAAAAGCCGCTATCCGTGAGCGTTACCCCGACGAAAACGCCGAAGAAACGGCGTAACCTTAAAACCACTTACGGGAGGCGTTGTTTTGAACGCTCAAGAAATATTAACCCTTATCGGCGAGGTGGGCGCCCTTATCGGCACGATTACCGCTTGCGCCATCAGTATCAGCAAGGTCATGAACGGGACAAAATGCCTCCTGCGGAGCGAGATGCTGCGAATCTACTACAAGCACAAGGATTCTCAGCAGATACGGCAGTATGAGTACGAAAATTTCGTTTATCTCTACGAGGCCTACAAGAAGCTGGGCGGCAACTCGTTCATCGACAAAATCTACCTCGAAGTCAAGAAATGGGAAATCACATCGTGAGCACAAAGGAAGGGGAAGGGAAATGAAAAAGGAGTATCTGTTCGGGACAATCCTCTATGACGAGCAGGAGCACGTGATTCGCTGCATGGCTTGCAGGCGAGCAGTCAACGAGAGAAAGCTTCTGTTTCGATTCAACGGAGAGTGGGTGTGCGGGAAGTGCCTGAGCGGCACGGAGAACACCCCTACCCAATGTACGCTTTGCAGCACTGCGAAAGCTGCTGTGGAGGGATAAATTACGGGCGAAAGCCGGAAAGGATGAAAACTCTATCATGAGCAACAAAACATATGACATCTTGAAATGGGTCGTCATGGTGGTTCTTCCCGCCCTCGGGACGCTGTACTCTGGGCTTGCCGCTCTTTGGGGCTTCCCCTACGGAGAGCAGGTCGTCGGAACCATCACTCTGATCAACACATTCCTCGGCTCGACGTTGATGATTTCGACATCGCGCTACAACAAGACGCTGGGAGGTTGATGCTATGACTTTTACCAACAGTCCGCTGGCTACCTACACCGCGATTTCCAAGCACCACGGCGGCCAGCGCGGCCACAAAATCGACACCATCACCATTCATATCGTTGTTGGCCAATGGCCTGCGAAGCAAATCGCAGACTATTTCCATACGCTTGACAAAAATGCCAGTTGCAATTATGGCGTCGGCAAAGACGGTTCTATCGCGCTTTGCGTGGAGGAAAAAGACCGGTCTTTCTGCTCGTCCAGCTACGAAAACGACGACAGAGCCGTCACCATTGAGTGCGCCTCGGATTTATTTCACCCGTATCGCGTGACGGATGCGATGTTTGAAGCCCTCATCAAACTTTGCGCCGACATCTGCAAGCGCAACGGCATGGAAAAGCTGGTGTGGTCTACCAACAAAAATGAGCGCGTCAATCATCTGAACGGATGCAATATGACCGTTCATAGGGACTATGCCAACAAGCCGTGTCCCGGCGATTATCTTTACAACAGAATGGGCGAAATTGCCCAGCGAGTAAATGAAATTTTGGAGGAAGAAAATATGGTACGCTATCAGAAAGTCGAAGATATGCCCAAGTGGGCGCAGCCGGAAATTCAGGAGCTGGTGGACGCTAATGCGCTGCGCGGCGACGATGACGGCAACCTCAACCTTACCGAGGACATGATTCGGATGCTTATCATCAATAAGCGTTACACCGAATCCATGAGCTGCTGCAAGAAGTAAAAACAATCGAAAGGGCGGGATGTCGCTATGAGTTTGCAGGACAATATCAAAAACGGGCTGCTGACTGGTGGCGGCATCCTCAGTCTTTCCGGAGGAAATTCGCCCGCAGAGTTCCAAGACCGGAAGCATCCGTATTTTTCGGACGCGACACGGGCTTTTGTGGAGGAACGGGCGCAATATGCCTCGGATTTCTTCACGGCAAAGACGGTCGGGCTTGACCCGAATGACCCCTTGAGGGAAATTTTCGTTCAATTGCGGCTGGCAAACGTTGTTCGTCCGTCTGCGGCTATCCAGCGGGCGTTCGACGATTTTAAGGAAGTGCTGCTGGCCAGTCCGGACTACAATTATATCCGGCAGGGAACGAAATTTTTCGTCGTGGGAAGCTGGTGGCTGGCGTACAATCCGGACAATATTTCCAGTGTGAGCGCGAGCGGCATCATTCGCCGGTGCAACGCGACTTGGAATTTTCTGGACTACTACGGCAAACTCCACCGTGAGCCGATCTGCGTGGAGGCGACGCACGCCAACGCAAACGCGCCGGATTCGCAGCAGGCGGTCGTTGTGCCGTCCGGTTATTTTAATGTTGTTTGCCAATATAACGAGTATACGGCGCAAATCAACGACAACACGCGGCTGATTCTGGGGTCGAGAGCCTACAGCGTGAGCGGCTTCAGAGACTTTGAGACGGAATTTACCGAGGATGATTCTTCTGTACGGCTGCTACGCTTCTCGGTGCGTGTCGGAGAACCGAATCACGCAATCGACGACATGAAGCGGCGCGTGGCCGGTGGGAAAACCTTCTGCTGGACGCTCGATGTGAGCGGCGCGACGCAGATGTATGTCGGCGGGACGGCCAATTTGACGGTCATTTCGCGGAGAAACGAAGAAATCGTAGAAAGCACGCAGGAGCATCCGATTGACTACCGGTATGAGAGCTGCGACAGCGATATCGTGACGGTAGACCGAGATGGAAATCTCAAGGCGGTTTCTGCCGGAACGACGGAAATTCTGGTTTCCCTTGTGCAGAATCCGGAGGTCAAGTCCGTGTTTGCGCTTACGGTCAGCGAGGCGGCAGAGCCTTTCGTTTCGTTCGATGTCGTCCCGCCTGCGTTTATGTCTGCGTATGGCGAGCCTGTTTCGCTCAAGGCGACGTATTTTGAAGATGGAGAGGAAACGGACGCAGCGGTTGAATGGACGCTTACAGGCGCAAATAAAGCCGCCTACAGCGCCGATATCACCGGAAATACGGCGACGATTCGGTGCTGGGCGGGCAGCGTTATTCCACTTACTGTAACGGCGCTGTGCAATGGGAAGAGCGTCAGCGCGGAAATTGAACTGATCGGGCTTTAAGGAGGCGGTACGGCATGAAATATACCTGTCCCTACGCGACGAGAAAGCCGGGGAGCGCAAGCCTATACTGCAAAGTGCTGGTTGAGGCTAACAAGCCGTTTCCCTACTGTGCGCATCAATATCTCTGCCGCATCACGAACCACTGGGAGAACACGGAATTATCGAGAGATTGCCCCGTTCGACCTGATATAATAGGAAAAGACCATACATGAGTATAAGGAGGTAAAACGTATGGAACAAATGTTCGATATCATTCAGGCACTCAAAATGGCACGGGATTATGTGCCGCACAGAGAAAAGGCGGCGTTTATTTCCGACTGCGCGGGGCGCTGCTTTGACAAGATGCAGATCACCGCAGACGGCATTGTGCCGCTTCCCGACGTTTACAAGGAAAATGTGGCGACGAAGGAGCGGTATTTGCTGGCGGCGCTGCTGAAGCTCTATCTGGGCGTGCCGTTTGAGGCGGAAAATGCAGAGGCTGACCCGTGGCTGATGAGCGACGCGGAATATGACCGGTGGGCGGCGCTGCACATCGAGAGCCAAATCCAGCGGACGAAGGGCGATTCTGAGCTGCGCAACCGCTGCTATGATCTGCTCGGCGATTACTGGTCGCTGGGTCGGCAGTTCAGCGCGGAGATCAACGGGATGCTGGCCGCGATGAATGACCCCATCACCAGAATTATGGCGTCTATTAAGGCCGGAGTTACACCGGAGCGCGTTCAGGAGCTTGCCGAGAGCGTGAAAAAGCTCGAAAGCGAAATGAAAAACTACGACGGGCGCTCGGCATCGAAGGGACGGAATGCCGATGGCTGATTTTTCCAGTCCCTACTACCCCTACGAAAAGGTAAACAAGGGCTATAACAGCTTTGACGGCGCGGAGCTTATCCCGTACAAGCTCATTTCCTATCTGATGGATATGGAGGACGCGAACGGGTATGTCCCTGTGGACGACAACACAAGACCGCGCGTGAAGCTGATGAAATATCTTTACCACGACGGCGCGAATCCCCTGATGCAGCCGCTCCCGACCGGAGCGGAGAAGCGGTCGATTTTGTTTGACGCGAACGAGCCGGTTCTGAACACCGACGAGCTGAAAGCAAAGCACCCGAAGGGCTACCGCCTGTTTGCCCAGCAATACTGGCAGCAGGCGGAGCTTACCGCAAAGACCATCCTGAAATGCTATGTGGGGCGGGTCATCCCGTATTCCCCGTTTCAGGCTTCCATCGGGCTGATTTTTGAGCTGTGCACCTACTATGGGATGGACACAGCGACGAAAACGACCGCTTATTCCAAGCTCTACGCGATGGAATGTGCGCTGCTGGCGGCACTGCACGGCGTGAACATTGCCGGTGTCGGCGTGGTCAATTTTGACCGCAGGATGCACATTGATGCGGGGTCGCAGCCCTACCGTGACGACGGGTCGCATCTGTACCGCGTCGTGAAGCTGTCCATCGACTGGATGGAAAGCCAGAGCGAGAAGGTCGTTTCGCCGTGCCGGTGAGGGGTATTCGATACTCCCCATCTTCGGAGCGCAAGGGTTGTAATGCAAAACTCAGGTGGGGTAGATTGAATCTACCTACCAACGGCCGCCACAAAAGCGGGTTGTGGGAAGTGGGTGGCGATTTACCACCTACCTTCAGGGGGGCGGTACTGAATACCGACCCTTGTCGGGGATGAGGTCAACCAAACTTACCTCATCTATTCAGGCAAACTCCGCTGGTGCAATTCGCGAGGTAAACTCAATAACGATTCGTTATCGAAAATAAGGTATACCCCATGTCAGGGTACACCGACAACATGTTCGGAGATTCCGGACAACTCGACGACCGGAATCCAATTCCGTTCATCGTTATTTCCCATCTGCCCCAAATCTAATTCGTGTCAGCGCTATGTGTTGTGCATAGGGAATCCACCGCGAATTGAAGGGAGTTCCGTTTTGGAACCCCCTACGCCCCGATTCAGGGCATAGGGTGTCGGGCTGACCGACCCCCTTGACGATGAACGAAGCTATTCCTTTCAAAAAATAAAACCTATGAGTCCGGATTCTCCCGAAAGGTGGAAGCCCTCGCCCATAGGTTTGATAAAGCACAACAAGGTAACCTTGATGCGTTGATATTATATCCGTTCTCCGGCGAAATGTCAACCCAAATTTGGAGCATTTTGCTCAAATTTGAACATCTCCAAGCCGGAACGAATCAAAGTGGATTTTGAACAATGGATTTTGCGTCCTGCCGTTTCGATTACTTCGTTATTTTGCACAATTTGAAGGTTTGAATTTTGTGTATTCTGCCGTTTTGATTTCCCTTGACATTTCGTGTCACCAATATTATACTGTAATTACGGTGACACGAAAGGAGTGAAGGAATGACACCGAAACGCGGGAGACCTACGACAGACCCAAAGAAGCACGAAACGCGAATAAGAATGTCCGACGAGGACGTGCGGCTGCTTGAAATATGCTGCCAAAAGACAGGGCTTTCAAAAGCCGATGTTATTCGCCAAGGAATCCGAGAGGTCTACGAAAAGGTCAAAGAAAAATAGATGCAACCCGCCCTCTACCAAAAGCCGGATTGCATCTACCAAACAGGACAGGGAAACCTATCCGAAATCATTATACATCGGGTTGGCTGCCTTGTCAAACATTGTTTTGAAAAGGAGCTATTATGAATAACGAGATTCAGATTTTCAGCAACGAAGAATTCGGGGAAATCCGCACTTTGGCTATCGACGGCGAACCGTGGTTTGTCGGCAAGGATGTGGCGGCGGCGCTCGGATGTTCCAATCCTCAAAAGGCAATTCGCGACCACGTGGACGAGGATGACAAAGGGGTGAACGAATCGTTCACCCCCGGCGGGAAACAAGAACTTATCATCATTAACGAAAGCGGGTTGTACTCGCTTATCATGAGTTCCAAGCTCCCCGCAGCAAAGAAGTTCAAGCGCTGGGTCACATCCGAAGTTCTCCCCTCTATCCGTAAGAATGGCGGGTACATTGCGGGGCAAGAGAGCATGACACCGGCAGAGCTGATGGCTTCGGCGCTGTTGATGGCGCAGAAAACGCTTGCTGAGCGGGATGCACGGATTTCGGCACTTTCCGTGGAGCTGGCAATTGCTCAGCCGAAAGCGGACTATTTCGATGACTGTATCGCTCGTGGCGGGTTGATGAATTTCCGCGACACGGCCAAGCTGCTTGGACTGAAGCAGAAGGAGCTTATCGACAACCTCCTGCGGGACAGATACCTTTACCGCGACAAACGCGGTCGCCTGCTTCCGTATGAAAAGCGGAATGACGGCTATCTCCAAGTCAAGGAGGCGTTCGACAATGCTTCTGGCTGGAACGGCGTTCAGACGCTCGTTACACCGAAGGGGCGCGAACATTTCCGTTCCCTTTACCCGTGCGCTTGATTGGAGGTGCTGGGTATGTTTGAGAGCTACACAGGCAAGGAGATCGCCGACATGATTCGGGAGGCGCTGGCTGACCCCGAGCGTAGGGAAAAGCTGCTCGACCTTCTGGACGAGTTAGGGCTTTTGGCGAAGAATTCATAATTTTATAGTGTAATGCAGCCACAAAAGGGCGGTTGTTAAGAGCAAAGAGGCTCATTGACACAGGAAACTGTGTCAGTGGGTCTCTTTTTTGTTGTTTTACCAATCATTTTTGGTTCATCGGAAGGAGAGTTAGAGTGGACAAACTTCCATTGAATATTCAGCGAGCAATCGCAAAGTATGAGCCGATTCCCTTCGACGGCGCGAATTTGTACCCCGTGACGGTGGAGGAGTACGAAGAATTCACGTTGGCGCGGCAGGCAATCGAGTTCATGCAGCAGCAATTTAAGGACGTAAGGCTGATGTCGATGCCGATTTTGCAGGCGTATTACGAGGTAGACACCGCGCTTGCAGAACGTGGAGAGCCGACGACCAATTTGTTTTTCTGTGCGCTGCTGTCTCTTGCTCTGGCTTTTAGGCTTGCACAGGGCAAAGACGTCAACGAACGGGTTCAGCAAATTCACATCGTGCTTTCCCCCAACGACCGGAAAACGCTCAAATGTCTGCGGGTTCCGCTCCCTGATGGGTCTTACGCCGAAATCACACCGGCCAAATTCCAACAGTTTCGGACGATTTTTGCCGCGCAGAACGGCTTAGAAATCGAATCTGATTTGGCCAACCCTGACCTTGTGCAGTCCAAACGCGATATGCAGTCGAACAACGCTCCGACGCTGGATGCCCGCATCGAAATTTTTGTTTCCTCCGTTGCCGCCCTGTCAAGCACGGAGGAAGCGGAAATTTACCGCTGGCCTATCCTGAAGTTTGAGCGACGCGCGGCTGCAATCAAACGCGCGATGGACTACATGGTTTTCACGACAGCGGAATTACAAGGGACGAAGTGGAAGGGCGGAAACCCTGTGCCGAATCCTTGGTTTGACCGCAAAAGCAATGACCTTGGGCTGATCTCGATGGGAGAATTCACCAAGGGACAGGCTGTACAGACACAGAGCAGCGGTTTTGCACCGCAGCTCCCCACAACATCACAAAATTAAGGAGTTGAATAATAAATGGGACTTCCTTCCTTTACTGACCCCAACATCTACCTTCAGGGCACTTGTAAGGCAATGTGCCTCGACCCCAAGACCGGCAATGTGGACTACTATTCCGACAAGTTCTCCACCGCCAGCGTGACCACCTCCAACAGCGAAAACATCATCCGCTCCGGCCTCGGCAATGGTATCGCTACCATTATCCCGACCGACTGCGACGTTTCCGTTGACTTTGCTTCCGACGCGTTCTCCCTGTGGGCGAAAGCCGCGAACGTCGGCGCGAAGCTCTCCTTCGGCGCTCCGGTGCTGACCTGCACCACTGCTACCGCGACCGGCGCTGCGCTCAAGGCTGACATCACCAAGGGCACGCCCGTCGCGGGTATTGCCCGTACCGCCATTGAGTGCTATGTGCAGGAAATCGGCGTGAGCGCCCCTGTCGCCACGACCGGTGCGGCCTACACCATCGACCCCTCGGACGGCACGGTTTCCGGCTTCACCGCTGTCAGCGGCAAGAGCTACAAGGTGTTCTACTACATCAACACGGCTCACGCCCAGATGGCGGCGCTTCCGAGCCAGTTCAACCCGCGTGTCGAGTATTTCACTGCGCAGATCGCCGGTTATCGCAATGTCAACTCGGAGAACAACAGCGGCACCCGTGCCGGTTGGCTGTATGTCATCGTCCCGCTGCTGAAGTTCGGCGGCGCAAACGGCGGCATTGACGGCTCTCAGACCTCCCACGACACCACTCACCTTGTCGGCCGCGCCCTTACTCCCGAGGATTCGGTTATCACCGATTCTTGCGAGGATTGCGGCGGCACCGGTTCGAGCGTGGCATACTATGTGTGGGTCGAGGATGACGCTTCTGCCAACATTTCGGGGCTTGTCCTCATCGGCGGCGTTGTTCCCGTTCCCAAGGGCGGTTCTGCCAAGGCTGATTTCCTGCTGGCGATGGCGGACGGCTCTCTGGCCACTCCTGACCCCATCCACATGACCTACGCGCTGACTACGGCGCCTACCGGTGTTCAGGTGGACAAGTCCGGTGTCCTGACCGCTACGGCCAGCGCGACCGGCGACGGCGAGCTGACCGGCACTTACACGGACGGCAGCACGACCTTCACTCTTCCGGTGAACGTCACTGTTACCGGCTGATAACCCCTAAAGCAAAGCCCACGACCTCGTTTTTGGGGTCGTGGGTGTACGCGAACCCGAAAGGGCTATCCTTTTGGGCTGGCGTATAAAAATCGCGTGGAGGGCAAAATATGGGCTTGCATGAAGATCTTCTCATGTTCCGCGTCCGCCTCAACGCAGCAATCGACAACGCTATGCAGACCGATGTTGCTGAGGCGGCGAAACGGCGGCTTGCTGATACCGCACAGGGACTGGTCTATGATGCCTATGAACCGGCGTTTAATGACCGCTGGTACGATCAAGGCGGCGTGCTGGACACCACAGAGAACGTCATGGAAACGAACTACAATCCGGCTGATTTGGAGCTTGAGATCGTGGATAACCCGCAGTGGCACACCGAGGACGACGAGATTGCAGCCGGGATTCCGCTGGTAGAAGCCATCGAAAAAGGCGTCCAGATGGGCGGGGCGGGCCCGAGACCGTTTGTAGCAGAAGCGGAGCATCGTTTCGCCGCGAGTGGCGAATTTGAGGCAGCCTTGATGGCTGGGCTGCATCGAAATGGATTTTAATTGATACCTTCGGCTTGATTTCCTTGACTTTTCTCCTATTTTCTGTGTATACTAATATTGTTCCCACGGCATATAGCAACCGCGGCATCAGGAAGGAGAAATAGCATGGCAGGAGCAGCGGGCAGACCCAAGTCCGAAAATCCGAAGGATTCTCTGATTAAACTCAGAGCAAATAAGCAGGAAATTCAAGATTTAGATTATTGTTGCGAGAAACTAAGCATGTCCAAAAGCGATGTCGTCCGCTTGGGAATCCAAAAGGTAAAGGCCGAGACGGAAAGAATCGAGGATTGCGGCGCACGCCAAGAAGACTAACGGAATCCTTACTCGCATAGGTCGTGCGACCGAATAAAATATTGTAACGCAGACACAAGGTGGTGGCTGCAAGGAGCAAAGAGGCTCGGAGAACGGAGAAATCCGTTTTCCGGGTCTTTTTGTTTTTCTATGCCAAATGATAGGTAGGTATGTCTATGGAGAGTGTAAAACTAGGAGTCCAAGTCGTTGATGCGGAGCTTACAAAGCTCGAAAATCGGGTCAATGCGCTTAAAAATACGCCCATTTCGCTAAAAATCAACACTTCCGGGCTGGATAAAGCCACCAAAGAGACCACTGCGCTTATCAATGCCTGTGCAAGGCTCGTCAAGGCACAGGTGCAGGTCACAAAAGCGGAAAACGCGCTGGAAAAGCAGCGACTTTCGACCGAGGCAACCGCAAACCGGGCACGGCAGGCCGAAGCGAACTACGCCAAGCAGGTCGAGGCGACGGCGACGCAGCAGGTCAGACTAGCCACCCAGCAGGAAAAGACCGCCACTGCCTCGAAAAACCTTGAAATCCAGCAGGAAAAGACGAACACCGCGGTTGCCAAGGGCGAGGCAACGGCAAACCGGGCAAATGTCAGTTTCAGCACTCTGCTGGGTACCTATCTTAAATTTGCGGCAGTTAATGCGGTAAAGAGCAGTATTTCGGACGCGTTTGAGACCATGAAGGACGTTGATACCCAGATCATCAACATCCAGAAGGTCACGGATGCGACGGACGCGGCCATGGATGCGCTTTCCGAACGGGCATATTCCACCGCGTCGAAGTATGGCGTGGCGGCGAATGAATACCTTGCTGCTGCGGCTGATTTTGCGAAAGCCGGTTACTCCAATTATGAAGATTTGGCTGAGCTGGCGACGAAAACACAGCTCGTCGGCGACGTAACGGCAGATGTTGCGGCGAAGTTCCTGCTTTCGGCGGATGCGGCCTATAAATACGGCGGCGACGTGGACGCACTTTCGACCGTCCTCGACAAAGCCAACACGATTGAGAATAATTACGCCACTTCCATCGAAAAGATGGCAGCGGGCTTCCCGAACGTTGCCTCTACGGCCTCGATGGCGAAGGTTTCCGTCGATGAGCTGCTGGCAGCACTCGGCACCGTTACGGCAGTCACGCAGGAAAGCGGCGAAAAGGCTTCCTATGCTCTGCGCTCCCTGTTTTTGAATATTCTCGGTGACGTCGGCGCAGAAATCGACGAAACCACGAAGGTCACGGCGGACAGCGTCAATACCCTGTGGGGCGTTATCTCGAAATATGCCGACGAATCCTTGATCGCGGCACATAACGCGGGCGAACTCATCGACCCGATGGAGGCCATTAAGGCGCTGTCTCAGGCGCAGAAGGATAATCTGCTCGAGGAAGCTGACCTCATGCAGATGGTCATGGCGCTCGGCGGCAAGCTGCGGACGAACCAGCTGCAAGCCCTCATTTCCAACTACGATATGTACGAGGAAATGCTCGCACAGGTGCAGACGGCGACCGGCAGCGCCGACCAAGAAGTTGAAACCATGAGCAAGAGCTGGGAGGCCAGCCTCAACCGGCTCAAGAACGCATGGACGCAGCTCGTTTCCCATGTGGTCAGCAGCGACACTCTCGTGAACGGGATTAAGCTCCTTGAACGGCTCGTGAAACTGCTGGACAACAGTTTTGTTTCTGCTGCGGCGAAAGCAGTTATTCTGCTCTCGGTCATTAAGACGCTCTCCGGGGCTTTCGGAAAGTTTGCAGGTTCTCTCGGCGAAACACTGGAAGCGGTGCGGAACCTCCCGCGTTATCTGCAAATGCTTACCGCCAACGAAGAAGCGCTTAAGGCGGCTGGTCTTAGTGCAGCGGGGGCACAAACCGCACTCAGTGTGGCCGCAGGCGGACTCCTTACCGTAGTAACCCTGCTTGTAACGGCATATACCAGCGCAAAGCAAAGCGCGCAGGAGCTGACCGACTCTCTCAAAGAAGGGTCGGCGGCAGCAAGCGACAGCGCCGAGGAGCACATGGCGGCTGCATCGAAGGTCGCCGAGCTTTACGGCGCTTACGAGCAGTCGAGCAGTGCCGGTACGGTAGCTACCACTGCGGCGAAAAACCTTTCCGATGCTCTGAAGGAAGTTGGTGTTTCTGCCGACCTTGCCAAGGGGTCTCTTTCCAGCTATGCCGAAGAAGCGATTGCGTCGTCGAGCCTTGCCAGCGTTACGCAGGCACAGACGGCGGTTGCCAAGGCGGAAGGGGCACTTCTTAACGCTGGCGCATGGAATCTTCGCAACGAGTCGTCGGTTGATTTCGATGCTCTTAACCGGATGGGGTTCCGCGCTGACAGCATAACTTCCGAGGAATGGATGCACTATATTGACCCCTATAGAACAGGGAAACATTCTCTTTGGAATGCGAAAGACGCGCAAGAAGTCATCCGCTACTACGACTTGCTCGTTGAAACTATGAACGAGGTCGACGAGGCCGCCAGAAATGGCCGCTCCGACCTTTATACTGATAGCGATGTCAAGGAACTTCAAAACTCCATTGAATATCTGGCGCCGCTGGTTGAGGAATATAAGCGGGCACAAGGAATCCTTCAGAAGTCGCAAGGCCAGTATGACGCGCTGATCGCTGGGGACGCGATTACCTCCAAAGAAGCATACGACGCAGAGGTCAAGGCAATTAAGGAAGCGACTGACCTTACCGACGATTACAAAGAGAGTTATCTCTCGGCCATGAACGACATGTACCCGCTGTATGCGACGCAGGCCGCAGCGGCGGAGGAAGCGGCAGCAGGGCTTGACTCGGCCAGCGACAGCGGTAAGCGGTTTGTCGATACTCTGTTTGATGAAAAGGGTGCCCTGAAAGATTCTGCGGCGGCGATGCTCGAAGCCAACGGCGCTTTGCAGCAGCTAGCTTCCAAGCAGGCAAAAGAGGACTTGGATGCCGCGAACGCTTCTCTCGACGCGCTTATCGATTCGCTCGGTGGAGAGGACAGCGCTGTTGTTGTTAAGGCACTTGAGCTTATCAGCATGGGCAGCGAGGCGGCAGAAGCCGAGCTTGCCAAAATGGGAGATGCTGGCAAGGATGTCCGGGACACTATGGGGCTCCTCGCACCAGCGCTCGACAACGTCAACGCTGCGCAAGAGAAAAATAACGTCATCACCAAGGCAACGGCAGCGGCCACCGCAGCAGGAAATGCTTTGATTGCACAAGCGGAAGCTGCACTGCGTGGGGAGGCGGGGGCAGCAGAGGCATTAGGAACAGCACTCCGAAACGCCGACAGCGCTACTATTGAGTATGCTCGGGCAACTGTGCAGGCACAGGCCGCATCGGCACAGGCAAACTTTAACAACCTTGTCACCCAACTCGGAGGCGTAACCAATGCCGCAGTGCAGGCAACGCTCGCCATGTATGCGGCATATACCGCGTTCTCTGGTGGTGGTCGCCCGCAAGGCGCTACTTCCGGTGCCGGATTCTCCAAGGAACAGGCGGAGCTTCTTAGCAACTACGATAAGATGCAGGAAGCTTTGAAAATCTTGGATATGCTCGATAGCGGCACCTACGGCGGCAGTGGTGGTTCGACGGGCGGCGGTGGCGGTGGCGGTTCGTCCACTGACCCGACGCTCAAGGCGCTGCAAGACAGGGTTGCGCTGAGAAAGCAGGAACTTGCGCTGATGCAGGAGCGCGGCGACCCGGTTGATGAGCAAATCGCCAAGCAGCGGGAAATCCAAGAAGCGCTGGCTGCACAGGCCGACTATATGCGCTCCATCGGCAGCGATCAGACCGATATTCTGAAGCTGTCTACCGAATGGTGGAACATCCAGAACGCCATCAATAAGCTGCTGGAAACCTCGCAAGACGGCGTTAATGACTCCAAGGAGGAACAGCTCAAGCTAGAGGAACGAATCCTCTCCGTGCAGAAGGCGCAGGCGGCACTTGCCAATGCGCAGAACGAGCGAAATATCCGTGTTTATAACTCGAAAACCGGTCAGTGGGAATGGATTGCGAACGCTTCCGACGTTTCCAAGGCGCAAGAGAGCCTGAAGGACGCGCAGGATAAACTTTCTGAGTATGACGGTGATACATCGGGCTATGAGGACGTTATCTCGAAATTGCTCACTTATGACCCGTCTGCGCAGACGCTGAGTTCGGCATTCAGCGCTGAAGGTGTCGTCCGGGCAGCGGGCGCGGGGAATGCCATGACGAACGCCACAACCAACAACTCCATCGGGCAGCAGATGAACGGCAATATTTACCAGATCGCCGGAATGAGTTTCACCGAGGAGCAGGCGCGTGGGATGACCCTGTATGATCTTGCGCAGATGAGCAACAACCTGACCATCTACTCCCGCGGGGTTTGACTTTGAATAGGAGGAATTTGTTTTATGGCAGATATCAATCTTTCGGCAGCAGCAGTTGCGCGGCTGATACTTTCCATCGGGTATGCCCAACAGCTCAATACGACAGATAAGTCCACTCTGGTAGCTGCAATCAATGAAGTTCTCGCCACCGCAAAGGCTGGTGGTTCTCCGGCTGCTGACAAAGTAACCTATTCCGGAGAAATCGACGGCACAACGGTAGCAAACGTCAAGGCTGCGTTGGATGCTCTTACTGCGCGAAAAACCGGTGCTGCGGATGTTTCCTACACCGGAGAAATCGACGGTGACGAGGTTTCCACCGTAAAACAGGCTCTTGATTTGCTTGCGGCACAGGATACCGTCTTGGTCGTGAATGCACAGCAGAGCATTTCGAACACGATTACTGCCGACAAAACCTACGCTGAGATTTCTGATGCCGTGGCGAACAATAAGGACGTTGTTTGCGTGCTTACGGTTGCGCAAATCGGCAGTAAGGCAATTCTACGGCTTGAAAACCTCGGTTCGGCAGCAACATTCCGGCAGACCTACCTTTCCGGCAATCGCGCCCGGACGGTAACTCTCGCGGTGAAAGAAGATAATGTCTGGACGATGTCGACCGAGAACGAAACCCCCGCAGGCATCGGCGCAGTTCCGACCACACGAAAGATCAACGGGAAGGCACTCTCGGCGGATATCACCCTCGAGTCCCAAGATATCGGCTGTTCCGCGGTCGCCGGTGACAATGGCGGCTCACCACGCGCGGTGCGTAATGTGGCCGAGGCGATCGATGTGCTGACATCCGGCGAGCCAGTTAATGTTACTGCTAACTTCGCGGCCAGCGGGGCTTCGTCGGTTGCCGAGTGGGCGTCTGCTGGGTCTGTCTACTATCAGGTTGGCGAAGGCTATTACGTCATCGGAGCAGATGATACACGATATTACGTGCGCATCCTCGGCGTTAGAACAATGACGCAACGCGTCGTCCAAATCTGGAAACACGGTAGAGATTACATTGACCCGACCCTCGAGATTTGGCAATGCACCGCCCCCGGCTCTACGCCGGAAATGCTGCTTCGTTATGAATCAGACCGCGGCGACCTTACCATTCCGAATCAACGGTGGGACTGGCAAGTTCCAGACTATCGAGACGCAAAGGAAGGGCAGGTTCTCACGGCGTTAGGGGATGGCAGGAAGCCCACGTGGATAGCATCCCTTCCTATGGTTACCTCGGCAGATAATGGGAAATTTGCCCGTGTAGTTGGCGGCATGTGGGAGGCACAAACTCTTACCAACGTTGCAGAGGAGGGCGCGTAATGGCTCTGACGGATATGGTTTTAATGCCCGGCACGGATTACCAAAGCATCTGCGACCAAACACGGCGCCTCACCGGCGATACAGCTACGCTCACCTCCGGAGAGGTTGTGACAAAACTCTCTGGCGTGACGGTCGGCGGTGGCGGCAGCACTGCTGTTGCGCCGAAGGACATCAATTTTTATGACTACGACGGAACATGTGTCGAGGCGTGGTCGCTGTCCGAGTTGGCGTCGAAAACGGCACTTCCGGACTATCCCGCCCACGCAGGGTTGACCTGTCAAGGCTGGAACTGGACGCTGGAAGACCTGAAAAATGAAAACGCCAAGATGAACGTCGGCGCGATGTACATCACCACGGACGGCAAAACGAGAGTCTATATCTCGCTCCACGAGGGGCGCACAAGCCCGATGCTGGGCGTGGCTCCGAATGGCACAGTAACCGTGGATTGGGGCGACGGCACAACGCCCGACACTCTGACCGGTACGTCCCTGACTTCGGTTAAGTGGACTCCGACGCACAACTATGCTGCGCCGGGGGGCTATGTGATTACGCTCACCGTGAGCGGCGAAATGAGTATTGTCGGCAGCACAAACTACTCCAATTTGCTGTGCTATTCAAGCACAACGGATGATAGAAACGGCGTATACCGCACGGCCATACAAAGAATCCATGTGGGCGCCAATGTTCGCCTCTATAGTATGGCGTTCGCAGGATGTTACGGGCTTGCGGGCATAACGCTCCCAAGCACTATAACCTCCATTGCGCCCTATGCATTCCAATACTGCGAGAGGCTTCCATTTGTTACGCTTCCGAGCGGAATAAGCAAAATTGGGGACGTCTCCTGCAATTCGTGTTCCGCGCTCATCGCTATAGCTATCCCGAATGGGGTAACCGAAATTAACCCCACGGCTTTTCAATCTTGCTATAATCTAGCCGCTATCACAATCCCGAATGGCGTGGTACGCATCTGGGACACCGCATTTCAGAACTGCAACGCCATTGCTTCGGTCTCTGTCCCCAGCAGCGTAAGCAACATTCGGAAAAACGCCTTTGCTTATTGCCGCGGAGCGTCGTTTTACGATTTTACGACACACACAGCAGTCCCGACGCTTGGAGCTGATGCCTTTGCCGGTCTTCCCGCCGACTGCGAAATCCGCGTTCCGGCTGCGCTTGTGGACGAATGGAAAGCGGCGGAGAATTGGTCGACCTATGCTGACCAAATCGTTGGCGTATAGACTCTTTGCGTAAACTACTTCTTCTGTACGAAAGGAGGAATCCATATGGCGGCAAATAAAGTTGTCCTGCGCGGCGGCGATACGCTGATTGATTTGACTGGCGACACAGTTACACCGGAACAACTGGCAAAGGGCATCACGGCTCATGATGCATCTGGCGCGCAAATTACCGGTTCGCTGGAGGTGGGGGGGGCGCAATCGGAAACGTGGGTTTTGAATGAAGCGCTGGATTCGACCGCCTTTTCAGCTGTATCAATTGACTTTGTGTCAAACGATAAAAGCTTCTCGTCCATCCGGCGCGAAGAGCGCAAAGGTAGAATAACTACATATTATGATAACACTGTGGCATACGCGGACATGCTCGCGCCGGTAACCCCTGCCTACCGCAAACTTACGTTCACGACACCGCCTACGGGAGATTTCCTCGCGTGGTTGCAGGAAAACGCTGTAAAACAGGCCAGTGACACAGCAATAGAGCCGGAGAAATCCGTCACCATCACCAGCAACGGTACCGCAGAAATCACACCCGACGTGCCGTATGACGCTATGGCGAAGGTGAACGTTACAGTGAACGTGGCAGGGGATGCCGGAGCAACGGCTTCCGTTTATGTATATTCAGTCGACGGGCAGCGTGTATCGTACACGTGCATCAATCCAGATGGCGTAGCCGTAACTGTTAACGTTGTCGACCAAGACGCTGAAACCCTTGTATCCAATGTTGGCTCGGTGATTTTTGGCACAACGGAGAATCAACCAATGCGCATTGACACTAGCCAGTCTACAGGGGTCGAAGCGCTTCCGACAAGCTATGATGGAGATTCCGCTTCCGTGGATGCGTATGGCTATTCAATTGCTGCAAAAATAACTAGCACAAAAGCTGCACTTGCAATCGAGATACAATAATAAAGAGGTAGCAAAATGGCGAGAAACCAAATGAGCCAAATAAGAAATACTCACCGGGGGTGATGCATCATGGGTAGCGCATACATCAGCGTACCATTTTATTGCCTCGACCATGCGCTGACGTGCCGGGATAAGATTTTCACGGTTCTCGGCGTGAAGGACATGACGGCGTTCGAGAAATACGAGGATTATCTCAAGATGCTGCGGCGCCCGTTCACGAAGCTGTGCCGCCTGCGGTTCCTGTTTCCGGATGGCTCGACGGCATTTGCGCTGGACAATTCACCGCAAAACCGGCGAAATCGGGCGTTTATCGCAGAAGGGACACTTTCGGTCAATCTGCAAAACGGGACACGGCGCACGGCCAGCGTGACCATTGCGAACGCTGACGGTTTGTATGATTACTCGGTCGGGAAGCTCTGGTATGGGCAGGAAGTAGCACTCGACGAGGGACTTATCCTCTCTAACGGCGAGGAATTCTACATTCAGCAGGGCGTTTTTGTCATCAAAGACCCGGAAGCGCCCGTAAAGCCCGGAAGCAACACAATTTCGCTGAATCTTGTGGACAAATGGGCGAATCTGGACGGCACACTGCGCGGCGGCCTCGAGGCGACATATCAGGTTCCGGTGGGAACGAATGTGTTTGCCCCCATCACGACCATTCTCGCCGCGGACAGAGGCAATGGAATTCCTGTGGACAACCTAAATCCGGTCTATACTTCCTACTATAACGGGAAGACGCAGACACTACCAAACGGCGGGAGTGTGGCGCTGACGGACACGCCATATACCATCACCATTGATTCCGAGAGCGGCACGGAGGCGGATATCATCCTCGCTCTGGCCGAGACGCTGAATGCATGGGTAGGATATGACGCAATGGGTAGACTACGGGTCGACCCGTCGCAGGATGACATCCTTGACACCGAAAAGGCGCTGATTTGGGAGTTTTCTACCGACGAAACGACGCTGTTAGGAATGACTTACTCCGCACAGAACACCGCTGTTTACAATGATTATGTCGTGACCGGTGAGCAGCTGGAAGACTATAGCCAACCGGCTGCACGGGCGCAGAATCTCGACCCGACAAGCCCGACGAACGTCAATTTGATTGGGCGAAAGACCTTCCGAGAGAGCAAGAGCGGCTATGTGACCGATACACAGTGCCAAGATTACGCTGTCTGGAAGCTCAAGAGGGCGGCGGTGCTTCAGAATTCTGTGAGCATAGAGTGCTCGCAGCTGATGCACCTTGAGGAAAACAAGCTCGTTTCGATTGCCCGGACGGACAAGACCGGTACGCCGCGAGAACTGCACCTTGTGACCGGCTTTTCCCGTCCGCTGGCCTCGAATGGGAGCATGCAAATCACGGCAACGTCTGTCAATGACCTTCCGGCAGCGACACTCGTCGATAAAAATCAGTAAGGAGGCGGCTCTATATGGCGCTTTATGAACCGACCAATATTTCTCCCGACATCAAATATTCCACCGGCAACGGCACCGTCGACGTAAATGACGGACTTACCATCGCGTGGCAAATCAACGGAAACGCCATGACCCCCATGGCTGGCTATCAAATTACCATCACGGAAAACACGGCTGCGAACACTCTGGTGTATATGACCCCGATAACGCAGCTGGAGGAGCCGTTTTTTGGCGCTGACGCGCTCGGGAATCCCATCCGGTATGAGATTGACCTTTCCGACGAAAAAGTGCTCAGCGGCCATTATTTCGGCTATCAGAGCGATAGTATTACGTCGGTTGCGGTCGACTTCGACACCTTCACCTCGAAACTGTCCGCGTACAACCTGTATCAGTTCGTATATACGGGTAGGTTCTGGTCGTTCATGGGCGGGCAGGAATATGACCTTTCGGCCTATGGCATCACCTACACTGGCGCTCCGACTGCGCAGGACGTGATTGCTGTGGTGATTGGCGCGCCGATGGTAAACGGCAAGGAATACAAAATGGAAATCGCGCAGTTCTGGTCTGGCGGCGCTGTGACGCAAAAAAGCCCGTCTGTCTTCATTACGAGGGCAAAGCCGCAGCTTACTTTGGGCACGTTCACGACTCCGGTCGCGTCTCGCTCGAAAACCTTTACGGCCAGCTACACACAGGCGCAGAATGACCCTCTGAGCTGGGTGCGGTGGCGAGTGGCGCTGTCGGACGACCTGAATAATCCGCTTTATGACAGCGGCAGAATCTACGGCGCAGGAAGCCTCGAAACTACCTACGACGGCTTCTTCACCGGCAGCATCTATTCGGTAATCTGCGACGGAGAAACTGCCAACGGCGTCCCGGCCAGCACGGGATGGAACACTTTCTCGGTGGAGTACAGTTTGGCACAGCTGTCCGCGTCTCTCGTGGCGGGTTGTACCACAGGGAAGAACGCTGTGCGGCTGAAAGCTTCCGGGCTTTTGTACTATCCCGGTTATGGAAGCGGATATGCCTACGTCGATAACGATTTGGATGTTGGGACGAACGGCAACGCGAGTTGGGACGAATTGGGTGCTGGCATTCAAAAAGCCCCGTGGGCGCTGGTTGCGCTGTTTCAATCATTGGAAAACTACAACGGCATTTCCTTCCTCGTGAATGACAGAATAGCTCCCGGCGAAGGCAATTTGCTAGAGTTGCTTCCACAGAAGGGCACAGGCACGCAGCACACGCTTTCGGTCGAATATGCCAATTCTTCCATGATCGACCCAGACACAGCGGGGTCAGTTTCGTATGCCGATAACGCTATGGTGGCGCTGTATGTTCGCCCGTCGACCGACTCGGCTCATCCAGTTTCCGAATACGTGGAATGCCATGTGGAGGTAAGTAATCCTGCGGGAAAGCAGATATTCTATTTACCGATGACACAGGGAGCATTAACCAGAGTTCTGGTGCAAGGTCGGCAGAAGTGCCGTTTTATCCAGACCTTTGATGCTTCGACTCCGACAGCTGTGGATACGTGGCTTTCGCAGGGGAATTCGCTGGTTGATTACGTCGCAGCTCGTGATGCAACAACGATGATGATGACCAAGTGGCATCTCGGCGACCTTACTCTGCAAGCCGGTATTCTTGACTCTGACCCGACCGGAATTACCGCGCAGATTTACCGCCAGAGCGGCGGCGTTCTGCACAATGTGACGACTGTGCCGATCACCTTCGACGAAGTGTACGACTATGCTGCCGGGAATCAGACCGCAGGGCTCAAGTATTACGCATTTCCTAAAGGGCAAAACGGGCAGGAGTACGCGCCGCTCATTTCCAACGAGGTCTCCCTCTGCTTCTGGAATTGGACGCTGCTGTCGTGCGTGGAGGAAGCGGATAACGTCTACCGCGTGGAGCAGGAGTTCCATTTCGGCAAGAATCTTTCGACTGCCGCAATCTCGAACAACAATGCCCCGTCGCTTTGGAGCAATTTCACCCGTTACCCCACGGTGCAGAGAGCGCCGCAGAACTATCAGAGCGGTTCCCTGACGTCGCTCATTGGCGTAGTTAGTGATGGGGAGTACACAGACACCATCGCGGCCAGAAACGCAATCTGGGCGCTTTCTACGACCTCAAACACGCTGTTCCTGAAAAACCGGAAGGGTGATGTGCTGATGGTGGCGATTTCTGGGGCAATCACCATGCAGACCGGCGATAATACACCGCAGCAGACGCAGACGGCGACCATCCCTTGGGTGGAAATCGGAAGCGCGGATGGCGTTCAGATATACTCTCTGAGCTGACGGAGGTGAGAGAAAGTATGGCAAAGCAGCAGAAACGCGTTCTTGTTCTGAATACCGGCGAGGAATTCCCCATTACTGGGGAAACCGGTCGGTACTGGCTCTGTGAGGGGGCGAATTTCCGAAAGTCCAATAAGAAGATTGCGGAAATCAAAGAAGCCAAAGCCGAAAAGCCCGTCCGCAAAGAGGCGGAGGAAGAATAACGCACGAAAATCGCACGAAAAACGCACAAAAATCGCACGGGCGTGTGTTCCCGTGCGATTTTCCTCATTATTACGCTGATAATCGCGTCTTTATGGCAATACGCGAAAGTCATATCTCTCCATCGTCCCAGCCCTTCGGCAACACAAGAATTCCGTCCGAATCGCGGTAGCCGACGAAGTCATTCTCCTTAAAATGCTTCTGCTCGGCGTCCAGCCCGCCGAGATCGGCAAAATAACTCTGAATCATAGGCTGCGGGATTTTGGTATGAGGCTTATTCTTCTGATATATCTGACTCCACGGCGACCCGACGACATGCGTCTTGTTTCGCAATGCGCTTGCTGTATAGTTTCCGTACTTCCGCGCGACTGCGAAGAGAACATCTTCCGCATCTTTCGGCATTTCGACCATCTTTGAAGGGTCGTAGCTCGATATGGGACGGCTTTTATAGGGCTTGTAGGCGTTATAAACCTCTGGGACGACTGGCCCGTGGCTCCATGCTTCGATTTCATCCTCGAACAACGGCTTACCGTATTTTTGCAGATAATGTCCTTGCGCAAAATATAGGAGCTTGTTTATCTTCATGTTCGTCAAATCATCAAAGGCATCGCCCATGATATACAGCAAATAATTCGCAACTTCGGTTGCTTTCATCGAAACAAACACCTCCCCTCGGATGTATCGAAAATCAATAGTTTAATGAGTGTTTTTATTTTCGGCGTAAGCCTAGTTGGGACTTGGAGACCACACAACCCTAGTAGCACCTCCACGGCAACTTACCAACATAGCAACCGCTTCATAGGCGGGGAACTCTCCCCACGCCTAGTATACACAACTATGTCCGAAAAATCAATATTTGCAAGGAAATATTGACTGTACACTATGAATATTTTGCTCTGGCCGTTGGCATTTATATGTTGCTCTTCCTGCGATTACAATCCGCGCAGAGCATCTGGCAGTTTTCGGCGATGGTTTTCCCGCCCTTGCTCCACGGTTTGATGTGGTCAGCTTGCATTTCTTCGATTTCAAAGCGCCGCCCGCACATCGGGCAGACACCTCGCTGGCGCTCATACGCAGTACGCGCCATTTTGGGAGTGAACACGCGAATGTTTAGGTGCTTTTCGTTCCCGTCGAGAAGATATTCATAGATGCCTTTCTGGTTGCTTACATCCTCATCTTCAAGCAACTCAGCAATGCGCCTTTCGTATGCTTTGGGGTCATGTGCGGCGCTGCTGTATTTGTTGTAATAGATGCCCCAGTCAAGCCCGGACATCAGTTTTTTTCGGGGGACGGGGAATGTAGCCTTTACCCAGTTAATCACAGATTGAAAATACAGCCACAGTTCGTTGCAGTTCGTATCGTGCTGGTGCAGAGACATATAATCTTCAATTTCAATGCCCTCACGCGCAGAAATCCACTTCAGAGAGGTTTCGAGGTAATTTTGCCTGATAGGGCTGCCGGTTAAATAGTCTGCCGCAATTGTATATGCGGGACATTGGCTCTTACTGAAATATTTCTTTGCTTCGGCCAGCCATTCTCCGGCATAAATTGCATTTCTAAGCTCCTGCGCAGTTAGTTGCTCCCCAGCAATGTTAATAATTTTGAACCAGTCAAGCTTTTCCCTATCGGTGCCCTCACAGATGTAAATCATCAGTTTGTAATCAAGAATCTGTTTTTTCTCTGCGTCGGTCAGATTTGAGAAAGATAAATGGTCGATAGAGAAGTCTCCCTGCACATACTGGCAGATGCTGATTGTGCGCTGCTGCCCGTCGAGAAGTTCATACTGCCCGTTATTGCCTTTTACCCAATACATTACATTCAATGGGAAATGCTTTGTAATTGTCCGGATAACCTCGTTTCGCTGCTTATCTTTGTATATGAACTCCCGCTGAAAGGCCGGGCGAATGTTTAGTTTTCCGCCAAATCCAACGACACCATTTTCTGCGTTATCAATATATCCTCTCGCTACGTCGCGGACTGGGATTTCGTGTAATTCTATCTTCATATATTCTGGCTCCATTTTCTGCGAATAGTAATCCGTGCGTAAGTTACTTTCCCGCAAATTTTCCCTTCGGTATTCTTAATCATTCCCGGAATCGCCGTCGCATACGAATTGTAATCCGTCGATATAGCTTTTTGCCGTTCAGAACCGGACGAATCACGTCGTCGTGCGAGTTGTCGGTCTGCGCCTGATGAGGACACGGAAGTACGGCTGCACCGTGCGGCGCGGTCTCTCTCTCTCTCTCTCTCTCTCTCTCTCTCTACATGAACATTTTGTGAATTATCAGTGAACGAATAAACCAAATCTTTGCCATCGTTTCCCTTCCGAAAGGCAACAATTTCAAACTGTTCTGGGTTGTACTGAGATAGAAAGGTGATGGGGACACCCATTACTCCGTTATAATCACATGGGATATCAACCGTGCGGTCAACATTGATTGCATCGTAATTGTCATATTTGGGGTATTTATCCGGGGAATAATTTCTAAAAAGCGGCATATGCTCATGTCGCTTTTCGATGTCTAGATTTGTAAACCAGCATATATTCCCCATGCGCCGCCATTTCTGCCCATGCTCGTCTATTTTGAAATCAGTTTTTTTCGCCTCATAAGAATCGGGGACTTTGAACCAAAAATGCCCAGCGTTGTAACCCAGCCACAGCCGGTTCTCAGCAATCATCGGAAAAATTTCTTTATAGGTCACTGCGTTCATATTCCCAATAATAGCATACTTTTTCTGATATTTTTCAAGCAACGAGATATATTCACGAAAAAGTGAAAACGGTGGGTTAGTGACAACAACGTCGGCTTGCTTTAACAATTCGATACATTCATGGCTGCGAAAATCACCATCGCCCTCAAGCAATGTCATTGTGTTTTCTGTATTTCTCATGAGGTATTCAACATCCGAAAGGTCTATGCGCCCATCTTTATTTTCATCCGACACAGAAGAAACTTCGACTTTATATGGCTTGCGAGAACTCACGTCCTGCACAGGCGCGCTCGTTTCGGTTGGTACAAAAGAAAGCTGCCCACTGTTATCAATATAATATTGGAATTCTTCTCCTACAACAGGGGAAACCGCGTAGCAGGTGGCTATCAATTTTTTCAGACCTAGCGCATTAAAATTTATCGCAAAGTATTTGAAAAAGTTGCTTTCATATGGGTCGTCACAATTGCAGAGGACGACCTTCCCCTTAAAATGCCTCCTGTAATACTTTAATTCACTTTCTATAAGGGATAGTTGGGTATAGAATTCATCTTGCTTGTTCCTTGCGGAATCGTGCAAATTACGATTTCCTGCCACTGTGGTCGCCGCCCTTCTCTATCTTTGCAATTTTGCGAAGCGCATTCTTGTAACATAGTATATATTTTACCAGAAGCAAAGTCAACATTTTATCCCTGCGGCGGCGAGAATAATTCGTTTTCATTGTTTTGCACAAGCCGCGCCGTCGCAATCTGTGCAATTTGACGAAAAAATATTTTTGAGAAAGGGATTGACTTTCCGAATCCCGAAATGTATAATGGGATTCAGAAAGTGAGGTGAGCAAATGCCCAAGAAGATGGGTAGACCGAAAATCGACAATCCCAAATCCACGCAGCTTTCTGTGAGAATGGATGCAGACACGTTGAAAAAGCTGGATATTTGTACTGAAAAACTCAACGAAACACGGGTCGAAGTGATTCGGAGAGGGATTGAAAAAGTATTTTCGGAGGTAAAAAAATAGATGCAACCCGTCCACGACCAAATGACCGGATTGCATCTACCCATACGACGGGGAAGCCCCATCTGAAATCTATTATACTCAGATAAGGCTTCCTTGTCAAACATTGTTTTGAAAAGGAGCTATTATGAATAACGATATCCAGATTATCAACGTCAACGGCATTGACTGCTATGAAAAGGATGGCACGGCGTACCTCAAACTAGAAGCCATCGCCCGAGGCCTCGGATTTACGCAGACACAGGTAAAGGAAGGTATCGAATACGAATCCATCCGCTGGGAGCGAGTCGGAAAGTATTTGTCCGAAATCGGTTTCCCCCACAAGTGGGGGAAAGATTCCTACATTCCAGAAAGCGTTTTTTATCGGCTGGCAATGAAAGCAAAGAACGACGTTGCCGAGGCATTTCAGGCAAAAATCGCCGAGGAAGTCATTCCGAGCATCCGTAAACACGGGGCGTACATGACACAAGAGAAACTGCAAGAGGTGCTGTGCAATCCGGATACTTTGTTCCAAATCGTTTCGGCGCTGAAAGAGGAATCCGACAAGCGGAAGGCTCTGGAAATCCAAAATTCTGCGCTTACTGTCGATTTGGCGATTGCTCAGCCGAAAGCAGACTATTTTGATGACTGCATGGCACGGGGCGGGCTGATGAATCTCCGCGATACTGCGAAGCTGCTTGGCATGAGGCAAAAGGAATTTATCGACAACCTCCTGCGGGATAAGTACCTGTATCGGGATAAGAAGGGTCGCCTGCTTCCGTATGAGAAGCGGAACGACGGCTATCTTCAGGTCAAAGAGGCGTTCGACAATGCTTCCGGCTGGAATGGCGTTCAGACACTCGTTACGCCGAAGGGGCGCGAACATTTCCGCTCCATTTACCCTTGTGTTTGACGGGAGGTGTAAGGTATGTTTGAGGGCTACACCGAAAAACAGTTGGTTGAGATGATTCGGGAGGCGTTGGCTGACCCCGAACGGCGTGCTGAGCTTCTGAACTTATTGAACACTCTTGGACTTCTCCCGCAGGAGGTGTCTAACAAAGTAAATAACTGATGCTTTTTCCTACCGGATGCCCGATTTTTCAGGTCGAGCATCCGGTTTTTTCACGGTGCGCCCACCGGAGGTCACAGGGGTGGGCGGTACCGGTGCGCATCAGACGGCTGCAAGGCCTACGAGGGCGTTGTTTCTGGCCGCTTCTCTCGACATTTCGGAGAGAACTTCTTTCGCGGAGTTCTGGCCTCTGCGCTGCATCAGCCGACCACAATAGCGCTGGGTCGTGGTGATGGAGTTATGGCCAAGCTCGGACTGAACGAATTCCATGCTGGCTCCGGCATTGAGAAGAAGTCGGCTGCCGATATGGCGAAGATCGTGCGTCCGGACATTGCCAACGCCCGTGACGGCGCTGACGTGCCGCTCGACGATGGAGGAAAGCCACTGGCTGCTCCCGCGATGCCACGGCTCTGCGCCGACGGTGAATCTGCCGTAGGTGTGCGCAGCGGTCGTGCCGAACAGTGGCGCGGTATCGGGAACGTCAGCCGGGCGAATTCCAGAATCCAGATAGAGGCGGACGGCGCTCTGTGCAAAGGGCGTGAACTGCACACAGCGGTACTTGTTGCCCTTGCCGTGTTCGATGTTGATCTCGTCATTCACAAAGTCGAGATCGCACAGGCGAAGGTCGAGCAATTCAGAGTTTCTGATCTGGCTCGTCAGCAGAATGGCCACCATGGCGTAATTTCGCGGCCACATCGGTTTCATTTGCGGCATGGGGCACTCGTTAAAGACCAGACGCGAAAGCTTCGTATCGGGCAAAATAATGTCGTAGGGACGGAATTCAATTTTCGGGTAGAATTCTTCCTCGACCGGATTCGTGGGGTACTGAAGCTCTTCTCCGAACAGGGGCTTGCGGAAAGCAGAGAAGAAGTATGACAGCTCCTTGAGGTACTGCTTAACGGTCGTAGCTTTTCTTCCCCCGTTAAGCATGGCATCACGCCAAGCAAGAATCACGGAATAATCCGGGTCGGTTTCCGGCTCTGCGTCGTCGCAGCGGGAAATCCAGAAGTCCCGAAACAGCCGAAGCCGTGTTGCATAGGCTCGCAACGTATCTTCCGATATGTTCTTCATTCTCAAGTTGTTCAGATAGGTGGACATCGCAGTGTCAAACTTCTCTAGCGCTGTCATAACTTCTTCCTCCTTGCCTGTCTTGTGACCATTTTTTGTGGCCACATTTATATTATATCCGTGGCCACAAAAAAGTCAAGAGGTTTTTCGAAAATTTCTAAAATATTTTTTCAGACGAGCTTCCGGATAGCGTCAACGGCCTTTCGGGTGTAGCGGAATGTCTGGACTTCCTTGTTGCTGTATGGGCTTTTGTCGAAAAACCACTTGCCGTATTCGGCGGTTTTCAGACCGTGTTGGTTGGCGATCTTTCCGACGCGGTTTGCGGTGATACCGAGCGCATCGGCGATTTCTGCGGCGGAGTAGTAGCGGTCGATCTTACATTCCGGCAGCGGGATGACCTCTTTTCCGCCTGCAAGGACGGAACTGGCGTAGCTGCTGCACACCTGCTTGTATTCCGGAGTTGCGAGATTGCCGATTTCGAGCCACAGGGCGGCTACATTGGCGCGGCTGTTGTTCAGGTCGACTTCGAGCCGTTGCTTCTGCAAGGGGTCGACCGTGTAGGAGCCGGTTTTCCGGATAGACGGAAGGACTTCGGATGTTACCCAGTGCTTGAACTTCTTCGCAGCGGGCAGCTTAGAGCCGATGATGAGGGCGTAAAGGCCGGATTCGTTGATAATGGAGAAATTTTGCCGTCCACCAAGGGTGTCGCAATTCGCGACGCCCTTATCTTCATCGTCTACGTGCTTGGAAATTGCGTCTCTGGGGTTGCTGTATCCCAGAATGTCCGCTACGTCCTTGCTCACAAACCACGGTTCGCCGTTGATGGTGGTGGTTCGGACTTGGCCGAACTCGTCGTTCTTAAAGATTTGGATTTCGTTTTTCATTTTACCTCCTAATATTTTTTTTGATTTGGGCGGCGGTATTGCCGCCCTTTTTTACAGATTTGAGAACGTCGCATCGCCGAGGACTACGGCATTGGACGCTGAGCCGAACTGGATGACCACGCACTGCTGGCCGACCTTGAGATTGGCTGCACTGCCCACGTAGGGAAGCTGAATCGCGTCGGAATACGGCTGCTGGACGCTCATTTTGCCGTTGCTGGCCGCAGAAGTCACCTTGGCGCGATAGAAGGTCACAGCGTTTTCCATGCGGGGCTTGATGAACTTCGACCAGATGTATTCTCCAAGATTGTTGGCGAGCTTGAGCATTTCCTCGTTTTCATTCGGCATTCGGATTTTCCTCCTTGATCAGTTTCGGTTTCTTCGCGTCGCGGGGCAGACGGAGCTTTGCGGCGGCAAGGGATTCGGCCAGCACGCAGAATTCGGTCTTTTCTCCGTGCAGCTCGGCGGTGAAGGTGTATTTTCTCAGAACGACATTGCACTTTGGTGTCATTTTTTCGTCTCCTTTTTCTCGGGCGGGATTTCGATTCGTTTTCCGTTCAGGTAGGGCTTGTACCCGGCTTTGGCAAGGCTTTTGAGCTGGGACGGGGTGTAGCCGCAGTAGGGGATAGAGGAACGGACACCGGCCTCGCCGGATTTTCTCATTTCGTATACGTTACAGTCCTGTTTGGCCATCCCATACACCCTCCGAACAGTATCCGTCGCCGAGATTGGATGTCTCTTTGCATTGGTTCCGGCATGTCCAGCCCAGCACATCGTCCCAAGCGTTCCGGATTGGGCGAGAATATTTGCATTCACAGCAGCGGACGACCTCGACAAGCTTCCCGTCGCGGAGTTTCTGCAAGGCCTCCATCCCCATGCGGCAGGCCTCGTTGACGGGGTCGATGCTTTCGTAGTGTTCCCGGTGCTCTGGGTCGAGGATTTCGATTGCTCGGTCAAGCGTCATCATTTTCCACCTCCAGCGCCTCAGCCTCGTCAATGCACGTCAGCCCGTAAGCCTCGGCAACCGCTCGTTCAATGCGGCACCCCCGTGCGCTCTGAGCGAGGATGCTAAAGAACACCACGTCGCACTCCGACATCTTCTCAAGAGACTTTGCAAGGCAATAGATTCCTACGTTTACCTTGTCGGGCGGCTCCGCAAATTCATCCTTGAAGTAGGTGTTGACGACCTCGTAGCCTCTGCGTTCCAAATATTGGGTTGCCTTTTTCCTTGCTGCGGTAATTTCCGCATCTGTCAGCCCGTTCATCGGCTGAGAAATCATCGCTTTCATCGTTATCCCTCCTTGTAATTGTCCTTCATGTTCTGATTCCTTCGGCAGCAGGAGCACTTTTGATAGCGCCGATTGAGCCAATAGCAGCCATCGCAGTTGCTTTCTGCCAACCGCGCCGCGTTATGCATCATTGCAAATTGCTGGCGTGCCCCCGCAACCGTCTGTCGGAACGCCGCGCCGTCCTCATCATAGTATGTACCTCCGATTTCATCCTTTCTCGAATACATTCTCAGCTCCCTCCTTTTCGCTTCGTCCTCGCATCCCTTTTCCAGCGTTCTTCGCCGAAAAGACGACTGTCAGGCATAGAGTAGCTTTCAGCCCCTCCGCTCAAAGCGGAATACAGTTCCGCAAGAACGCTGTGTGCTTCCTCTACATCGGCATATTTCCCGATTGTTACGGCTCGATCTGCGCTGTAGCTTGCGATAATCAGAGCGGCATCTGGCTTTTCTACGAGACAAAATCGTTGTACATAGCCGGAATCAATCACGCTTTTTTGATCACTGGTCAGGATGTACATTGCACACCCTCGTCCATCTTCGCGCCGCATCGCCAGCAGTAATATCCTTTGATTGCCGTGTGCTCGTTTTCGATTGCCCCACAATTCGAGCACTCGAAGCACCTCGACCCTGTAACCGTTACTGTCTCAATCCAATGCCCATGCCGCACCGGCGCAACCTTAGCAGCGGGCGCGTTTTCAACCAAACTTACAACATCTTCGCAATCAAACATCCCCTCTGGATATTTCATGCTGCTCCCATACACACCACCAGCGTCTGCCCACCAAGTAGGCAAATCCTTAATATGTGCAAGCAACGCTTCGCGATTGATGTAGTCAGCCATTTCCATCACCGCCCTTTCGTTCTCCGCAGCTGCAAAAATCGTCCGCATCTGGCGTTTCATCTTTCCGCCATCGGCATGCTTTGGCCGGATAGCCTCCGTTATTGTCCTGCCAGTACAGGCAGCCTTTGCAGTGCACCACCGCCACAACGTCAACCGCAGGAACGTTCTCAAGGACTTCGCAGACAGCCTCATGGCTAAAACCATATTTGTGACCGTAGATGTCGCCGGTGGCCTCGCTTACGTCGAAATCGGCACTCCACATCGCATCAATTGCATCGTCGCGTTTGATGTATTCATCCATTTTCATCACCTTCCTCTCACTCACCATAAGCGCAGAAGAAGTCGTCCGGCACAATGCGGCAGTCGAAAGCACCGTATGCGCAGGTGCGCCCGCTGATATCCTCATAACTGCGTTTGCAGTCCTTGCAGCGTACCACCTGAACTGCATCAATAGTCGGTTCTTGCTGCAAGAGCAATTTCAAGGGCTCGTAGTCCCTATCGCCAGAGCCGACCAGCGGGACACAGTGGCATCGCTTGATTTCGCCGGCAAGAAAAGCATCCGCGTCAATCAGTCTCGGCATTTTCGTCACCATCCTTCTTGTCCATCTTCGCGCCGCAACCGGGACAATGGTCACTTTTCACTGGGTAGCATTTCTCACAGGCGGAGCATACCCAGACACCTCCGCGACCGCGCTTATCCGCACCAATCAGCGCCCAAGTGCTATGCCGCACCGGCACAACATATTTCCCCAAACGTATTAAAGCGCGTTTGCAGGTCGGGCACAAATCCTGTGTCGTAGTGCTTTCAAACCACGCCCCGCACGCTTTACAATCAGCCATCCCTTACCATCCTTTCTAGCCAGTCGATGACTTGCTCCTCGACCTGAACCCTGCCTTTGTGAAATCCCATTAGCATGTGATTCCCTGTACTTTCAAAACAAACATACTTTTCGTCATCGACCCGGTGCTGTGCTTTTAAGTGCTCAGCTTGGAACTTCAGCGCCGCATTCTTCGCCGCCAGCGTCTTGTTGGCGTACTGCCTCGGCCCGATGTCCGGTGCGCCTTTTACAAGGTTTTCCACCACTTGCAGCACGCGCAAGATTGTGTCCGGGTCGCATACCTCGGTGTTCCATTTGTTGATGTCTGCGTATTCGCCCAGCGTTTCCAGCAGCCACTCACGGCGTATGTAACGGTCAGCCATCGTATACCTCCTTCAAAGCCAACTCCGCTTCCTCGCGGGTTGCAAATATGGTCTTGCCAACGTCCGCAACCCATTCAAGGGAAAACTTCATCTCTGTGACACCCACAACATACCACCCCGGCGTTTCCTCAATGTATTGCAGACGATATGCCGTATCGCCCACCTTGCACGGCAGCACTACAACGCGCCCTTCCTTGTCGGCCTCGGCCAGTTCGCGCAGGCGCTCCGTTACCGGAATCCACCTCGGCACCTTCGCTTCCAGCGCCTTGATTTTCGCCGCCTGCTGCTCGATCAGGTCAGCCGCTGTCTCCAATGCAAGGCAGCTAACTTCTCGGACTGCGATTGGACATTCCATGCAGTCATCGTCACAGTCTCGCAGTTCCTTTACAAGTTCTTCTGGCGTAATATTATCTTGCGTCATGTCGTTTCCTTCTTTCCTCGTCAAATTTCTTCCCAACGATCATCGGGCGGCACCACTCGCGCTGGAAACGCCGCCAATCTGGTGCGGTTTCTCCCGCTTCATCTCGGTACAGCATTGCATATGGCATAAACCCCGCCCGAATCGTTTGATTTAGCCGCTTTTCCGCCTCGTCAAAGCTGTCACCGCTATAACCAACCAATACGTAGCAGAGCAAGCCGTGGCCGGACGGATTAAACCCAGCACGTTGTAGTTTGCGCCCCATCTCGATCAACGGTTCAAGGTCGTCTTTTGTATCATAGGCCGTGTAAATCCTCGCAGGCTTTACCTCGCGGAGTAGGTCGGCTTGCCACTGTTGGAGCAAAGCCGGTTCTAACCCGCCAGAAAAAACGGCAGGATGTTTTTGCCGCTTCAGCATCTCGCAGACGGCGCGAAAGTGCTGTTCGCTGGTGCCAAGAATGTTGTCGTCCATGATGTTCCAGCCATCAACGATTGGCAACTCGCGGATAACGCCATGTGCGCACCGTGGAACGCTGCAAAACCAGCAATCCTTTGTGCATCCTCGGCTTGTGAATATCAGCCCATCACGAAGATACATACCCGGCGTGAAATCCCCCATCCGGTCGTCGAAAGCAGGGCCTCCAACCTCGACAGGAACACCAACAATCTGCCACGCCTCGTACAATTCGTCCGCTTTTTCAAGGTCGTATGTAAATGTAACAGAGATGTGAATTTCCGTGACTTCGCGCCGAATGCACGTTGCGATCGCATCAATCGTCGGTACACCGAAAAACGCAAGCTCATCGGTCGGTGATGCAGCCGTCTTACGTGGGAACACTCTTGCGATCATGCAACTCCTTTCTGCGCTTCATACACCTCTCTCAGTTTCCGAATCACGCTGCCGCCGTAGCTGTTTTGCGTGAGCTTGATAAATTCCTCCACCGTCAGCAGCTCGTCGTCGGTGAGCTTGTAGCCGTGGCTCTTGGCAAACTCCGACCGCCCCATATCGCAGGAGCCGGTCAGGCGGTGGTGCCAGTCGTAGTAATCCATCGAGGGATATTGCTTGCCCCACTCATGCGCCTTGACGAATTCGGCGATGCGCTCATCCTCTGGCATATCCTCGAACAGCTTGTCCCGCAGCGCGCCCATTGCCTTTCGAAGCGTTTCCCCGTGGGCGAAAAGGTTGTCCTGCCGAACGATGTAGCAATCCTCGGTTGTCAGATCATTCCGCAGGATGCGCCCCTTCGCAGCGTTGCCGTGGACGTGGTCAATCAGCGTTGGAACCTCGTCGATTCGGAAAACCTTCTGGCCGCAAAAGGACTTAATGCCGTCGCCGGAGCCGGAGCCGTCGCCGGAGCCGTAGCCGGAGCCGGAGC
>ERZ1026860.61-NODE-61-length-80793-cov-10.811068_pt1 | contig 80793 bp, 81 predicted proteins | sample MGYA00380160_ERZ1026860 | MGnify/ENA primary metagenome ERZ1026860 (study PRJEB33269, sample SAMEA4719796) | human gut metagenome | biome: human-associated habitat; feature: organic feature; material: feces | place: Cameroon | collected 2013-10 ... | reverse complement strand
TAGGCTTCGTATTCAGTCATGGAAAATCCCCCTTTCTTCGATTATGGGAAAGGGCAGCAGCACTTTTTGCTGTCGCCCCTTGATTACCCACCAGCAAGGACAGGCGGGGCTGTCAACGGTGGGCGTAGCCCATTTACTTGCCGTTGACTGGCTCGGCTGGGTTTGCTATAAATTGCACTCACTATGGATTAACAGAACGCCTAAAAATAATCCATGTACTTATGAAGTAACAAATCAATAAAATTGCCAAAATCCCCATTGTTGCCCCTATTTGTAACATCACTGCACCGAACCCGATATAGGCTGAAATTTCTGCTGATATGGTTTGGATAAAGTAAGCTATTACAATAGCAGCTACAATGATTGCTGTGATAATTGGAAGCCCAAACCAAACACTTAATTGTTGCAAAATCAGTTTTCCGATATGCTTTTCTTCCACCCCCAATTTTCGGAGTACAGAGAAGCGATATTTATATTGTCCTGCGTCTAAGAGTTGTTGCAAGGAAAGTACGGTAAGACATATAATCATCAATACAACAGCACCATAAATCATTGCAGCCCGTAAAACGAAATTATTTGCTATTGTACTATTCCTCTGTAATGTGCTGAACCGTATTCCATACATAACACCGTTTTCTGCTTGCTCTGGGTATTCCTCTGTAAAAAGTTTTTCCAGTTCCCTTGCATTTTCATAGGAGATGTTTTCTTCTGTTGTGATATAGCGGTTTTTTATTACGGGCAACAACTTTTCACAAATACTGTCTGGAAGTACATAGAGTATATCTGTATAGGAATTGTATGCTGTTTCTCCAATCGGATCCTCATAATAGGACTGCTCGGAAAGAGTCAATTCTCCTGCGTCTGTCATAATGCTGGTATGCTCTTTCAAAAAGCTATCCCGTTCTTCCTCGGTGGCGATTGTTTTCCATTGTGTTGTAAATTCATCTTTTCCCAGAATAATCTGCTCATAACCCAACATTTCCCGTATGGTGTTATAATCACTTAAAGAAATTGCCACAATCGGAAAATCATATTTCTGTCTGTTGTGAAAATCGTCTTTCTCTGGCAGATATAGATTGAAAGTGCAATCATAGTCTGTATCTATTTTATGTTCTGTCAGAAAATCAGTAATGATTTCATAACTGTCCCGTGGCAGATTTTCTTCTTCATAAACATCATTGTATTTTGAATATACCTGTACATCATACATAGAGCGTATATCCAAATAGCCAGACGACCAGCCCGTCAAAATAGGGGCTGCAACGAACATGAAAATTGCTAATGCCAAAGTGATACAAATGACTGCCATAGTATTGCTGGTCGTATTCAGCTTTGAGGTAATCTGCCCGAAAAAGAAAAGTGCTTCCTCATGGTATCGGTGTTCCGGCGATTTTTCTTTCCATGCTACAATCAAACCACTGGTAAGATAAATGAAGGCACAAATGAAGAAAAGTAAGTCAATCAAGACAAAAAGCAGATATTGATTGAGCGTTCCGCCACCTAAAGGCAGATAATATTTATTTGTTAATGCTGCAACACTGGCTGCTGTAAAAGCGTTCAATACAGAACATATCAGCAAACCAGCAATGAAACACTCTCTTTTTTTCTTTCTGATTATGCAAAATATCGACCACAGCAAAGTAAGCAGTGGAAAAAGAATATTTTCCCAAAACATAAGCTGCACTGAAAACGCAAAGCGGGGGTCATAATAAAACCAGACCTTTTGTATTCCTGTAATCAATCCCCATACGGTAAATACTTCAAAGAGGACTACTACAACAGAAATGAAGCGGCTCTTTTTTAGCTCTGGCTCATTCTCTTTCTCTGCGGAAAGCATATCAATAATTTTTGTTTTCTGAATGGTACGGGTATTGAAAATTCCTACCACAAAAAAACTTGCCACAAAAAATACCACTGTCAACAAAACGGTATCCGGGAATAATGTCCATGAGATTTCATAAGGCTTTCCATAAGCAGTAAGGAGCATTGCGGTAATGAATTGAGAGCAAAATACACCGCAAAAAATACCAATCAAAATGGAAAACATACCCATAATCAGTGTTTCTGCAAAGAAAATCCTGCCAATGGTTTTTTGTTCCATTCCCATAATGGACTGGACAGCAAACTCCTTTTGCTTCTGTCTTAGCATATAATGATTGACGAACCGTATCAAAAATAACAACAGTAATGTTATCATGCAGATTGCAATTTTCATTCCGTCACTTAACAGCGTAAAATCATACTCGCTGCCTATATCCGGGCTATAATAACTACTGGAAATAGACAAGAACGCATAAAACAAGGTAACACAGATTGTCATTGTGACAATGTAGACCAGATAGTCTTTTACAGACCGTTTTGCATTTCTGAAAACAAGTTTAGCATACATGGCTCTGTCCCCCTCCGATCATGGTAAGGACATTCAGAATTTTATCAAAAAAATCACTTCTGCTGTCGTTGCCCTTGCGCAGTTCCATAAAGATTTCTCCGTCTTTCAAAAAAAGAATACGGCTGGCATAGCTGGCGGTAAAAGCGTCATGGGTTACCATAAGAATTGTCGCCCTAAGCTGTTCATTGATACTTTGAATGGTAGACAGCAGCATTTGTGAGGAATGGCTGTCTAATGCTCCTGTTGGCTCATCTGCCAATAAGAGTTTCGGATTGTTGATAATTGCTCTTGCACAGGCACAACGCTGTTTTTGACCGCCCGATACCTGATAAGGATATTTGTTTAGAATATCGCTGATATTCAGCTTTCCGGCTATATCCAAAATGCAGGGTTCTACACTCCCGGCAGGGACTTTATTGATTGCTAATGCCAGTGCAATGTTTTCTGAAATTGTCAATGTATCCAGCAAATTGAAGTCTTGAAATACAAAACCTAAATTCTCTCTGCGAAAGCGGGCAAGGGATTTTGGGTTGATTTCCGTTATATCTGTTCCCTCTAAAAAAATATGCCCTGCACTTACGGTATCAATCGTAGAAATACAGTTTAGCAGCGTTGTCTTTCCAGAACCGGACGCACCCATAATTCCGAGAAATTCTCCGGCTTCCACAGAAAAACTAATATCTTTAATGGCTTTGGTAATATTTCCCTCATTGCCATAATATTTCTGGATATGCTCCAGCTTCAAAATTGTATTCATCGGATAAACCTCCTTAACTGTTCCATACCCATATTGTAAATGGAGTATATCATTTTTTGTATCAAGTTTTCTTACACAGTTCTTACAAAAATGTAAGAAGTGCAGAACCTATCAGCCCTGCACTCCGATAATAAAATCATTCATTTGAAAGATAAGTGAAATCGTTGTTCCTCTGTTTTCGGAATAAGCAGTAAGTCCTATTCCCAGTTTATCACATAGACGCTTGCAAAGATATAAGCCAATTCCAGTAGAATTTTTCCCGGTTCGCCCATTCTGACCTGTAAATCCTTTTTCAAAAATACGGGGTAAATCACTTTTAGGAATACCTATCCCATTATCGCTGATAGATAGCACAATCTTGTCATTCGTTTTTGTCGCCCCAAAGTGCAAAATAGGCTGCTCTGCATGGTATTTGATTGCATTACCGATAATCTGATTTAAGATGAACCGCACCCATTTTTCATCGGTGTAAACTTTTGTTTCTATATCGTCTATCTGAATTGATATATTGCTTTGACGCAAAAGATACTTATTATCTGCGATTGCACTATGCACAACATCGCATAAATTGACTTCACGGACAGAATAGTCTTTTTCAGTGTGTTCACTTCTGGCATAGTAAAGCGCCTGTTCTGTATATTGATTGATATTCTCTAACTCTGCCAATACCTCTCTGGAAAAGGGAGAACGGTTATTCTCACACAGCAGCTTCATGGCTGTAATTGGTGTTTTTACTTCGTGTATCCATTGTTCAATGTATTCTTTATATTCCCTGCGTTCCCTCTGTACTTCGCCAATCCGTTCCAACATAGATTTTTCAGCCATTTTCATAATCTGGTAAAAAACCTGTTCATCAGCCCTTTCCGGCACTTGCATGATTTCCGGCAATAAATATCGTTCTTCTAATTGCTCCGTCATATTGAGCAATTTATTCAGATATTTTTTTCGTGAGAAATAAAATGCCAGCAAAGATAAAACAAGGACAATCGACCAGACCGCAAGAATAAACAGGACTGTTTGGATAGGATTATCGCTTGCAATTAAGAACAAGGCAAGGGCAAGCATACCCAACAGATTGATTAAAATAACGGGGAGTTGATTTTTCAAATATTGTTTTCCACTCATAATGTATATCCTTGCCTGTGTTTTGTTTTAATGAAATCTACAAGTCCGATTGTTGCCAGTTTGTCACGAATGCGGGTAATATTGACACTTAGGGCATTATCATCAACATAAAGCTGATTATCCCAAAGAAAATCCACAATATCATTTCTGGAACAGATTTTTCCAGCGTTCTTAAAAAGGTAGTAGAGGATTTTCAATTCATTCTTTGTCAATTCTGCTTTCTGTCCTTTGTACTCTATCATGCTACTCTCCAAATGCAGGGTAGCTTCTCTCCACATATAAATTTCTGTTTGAGGGGAACGGTAGGCTTTCTTTAACAATGCAGCAATTTTAGCAAGAAGAATAGCGGGATTATAAGGCTTTGTGATAAACGCATCTCCACCCAGCATAATGCTGTTCAGTTCGTCCATATCTGTATTACTGCTTGTTACAAATACAATCGGAATATCTGAAAAGGTGCGAATCCCCGAGCATATTTCAAAACCGTTATTCCCCGGAAGTTTTATATCCAGAATAACCAGATGTGGCGCAGCTTCTTTTAACTGCTCTATTGTTTGGGAAAAATCCGTAACTGCAAATACTTCATATCCATTCCCAGACAAAAGAGTTTTAAGCTGTGTTTGTATCGTAAAATCATCTTCAATGATTAGTATTTTTTCCTTCATAGAGATACCTCCCTGACACTTTATTATACTGTATCAGAGAGGTTTTCTCAATCCATATTGAAGAATAGTAACGGAATAATGGGCGGTTGTCTATCAAATTTTTGTGTGTTACTTTACCGCACATGAGCATTGATCCCGGGTTTCACATTGCCCGAACGGTTCCCGATTTTCTTTGCAATTTCTGAGGTTGCTTTATCAATTCCGCTTCTGACCTTCCGAATAGTCTATGCTGCTTTTCAAGTCTTCATCTCTTATCACCTAAGAATCTCCTTCCTCAAAACCGCATCCGGCATTCCATACTTTCTTCTCATTAAACCAGAAGTTATCTTTGTTAAATGCCTGAGACAAATTCTTGTATCAGACTATTTATCAACTCCGGGTTATCTGTATTAGAATTATGCCCGGCTCCTTCAATCCATTTCAAAGGAATCCGGGTCTTTCGATGCCATGCTTTATTATACCGTATACACGAGCCGGCACGATCTTGTGTGCCGCATATCAACAAAGCCGGACACTTAAGCTCATACGCCAGATTCTTTTCCATTGCCTCTGCCAAAATACGATAACCATGTCCGGCAATTTGTGCATAACGCTTTTGGTTACCGTTATAGACCAACATCATTTCACGCATCAAATTTCTTCCATAATCAGAAGTTGCAACACCCTCACTCCCCTGTTTCAAAAGCAATTTCCATGGATAGTGAGCATATACCGACTCCATTTTTTTCAGAAGCCAAAGTTCAACTGCCGTAACATATTCTCTTTGCAACGGTGCAGAGTCAATGGAAATAAATCCTGCCAGTTGATTCGGATAAAGATGTGCATAGACCTGTCCCAAGTATCCGCCCATTGACTGACCAACGATAACCGGTTTTGCGATTTCTTCCTTCTCAAGAATGCCATTCAGCCATTTTGCCTTGTCAAACAAGTCAAAATCAAACCGAAACGGCCACGAAGATGCATGGGCTGGTGCATCCCACACAATAATGTTATATTTTTCCTCAAAGCATTCCACTTGTTTATCAAATAATCTATGATCAGCAGTCAATCCTGGCAGAAAAACGAGCGTGATCGCATCCATGCTTAGAATGCTTGACCAATAATGAATCGTTCCACAAAATGTTTGATATGTATTTTCCCTCAATGAATTCATCTCCCCGAATAAGAATTTATCGCCGTATCAAAATGCCTTTCATATATTGTGTTTCATTATGAGTTTGATATACTTTCATCATTTCTTCTTCCGTACAACCAATTAGTATTTTAATTTCTGAATCTTTTTTCATCAAATCAACTGTACACATAATTGCAACAATCCTTTTCTCTCCACTTCCGACCCAAACATCTATTCCAGAGCCATCCATGGATGACGTACCTTTCAGATAGCCATAATCAACTTGATAAATAAAATTAGGATACTTTGGATGCAAAGTACCTTTAGGTCTATCTATTACAATTTCAGAATTATCTATTAAATTATCCAACGCTTTCCAAAAATCTTCGTCGTACTCGTTCACTTTTTGTCCTCCGATTTTCCATCATATTATCCAGTTCACCAACTGTACCAAGACACCTGCCAGCAGGCACACCGGAAGTCCAATCACCATTCCTTTCAGACTCGCAATAAAATGAAACTATAAAAGGCATAAAATCCAGGTATTAATTCCATCTTTGCCATTGAGGAATGCATTTTTGCCCCGACCTCATCAAACAAATATTTCTGCATATACTCATACACGTCTTCTTCCGGTATCTCTTCTTTTGAAAGAATTTTAAACAGTGCAATACCTGGAAGAATCACCTGGATAAGTGTTTTCATCTGATTTTGGGACTTATTCTGTGTATTCTTAATTAAGATATTCAGCATTTCTTCCTGCCGGTTAAACAATGCGCTTCCTCTGTCTTTTCCAAACTCTTTTATCAAAAATGCTTTTACCTGTTTCTGCTGTTTGATCTTCATCGTATCCCCACCTTGAATACTTTTCTTTCTGTATCTCTATGGCGCATTATATCACATCTGCTCTCCACTTCTAAACCTATTTTAATTGAACTAAGGATACTTTCCCTACATCTGCTTTTATTGCCTTTCGGAACAGAACGAGGCCACGACCGGATTGACTTTATCCGGGAAATCGGTGAAATAATTATGCCCGGAATCCTTTACCACATAGCTTTCATGATTTGGAAATTTCTTTTCCCACAGCTTCATCGACTCCCGTATTTCTCCAATGTCCTTTTCAGCAACCATAAATAACGCTTTTATTTCCTTATGGACTGTTAAGGAATCCATGGAAAATTTCGACCAGGCATCTTTCTGCATATCACATACACAATCCCATGTCGTTCCATCCTTCAGATACCTTTCTTTATTCTGCTTCCAGAGAATGTGACATCCTAGTTTTCTCGTATAGAGCCAAAAGAGCAGGCTTTTCTTCACATTGGTACTTCCCACCACAATTTTCTCAACGAGCTCCGACCTTTTTTGCAGGATTTCTTTCACAACCAGACCTCCATAGGAATGCGCAATGAGGATTACTTTCTCATTGGGGGACAGATGCTCAATTAACTGAATCACTTCCATTGCGGAATCCTCAAAGGAAAAGGCCTTATGCCCTACACGTTCACTTTTCCCGCATCCGGGCAGATCCACAAAAATCATTCTTTTATCCGGTAACAGATGATATTGCTGTTCAAACGATTCATTCGTCGTAAAACCACCATGAATGAATACAACCAACTGTCCATCCGGATTTCCATACTCTTTATAATACATGTTCTGTGTTCCTCATTTCCGTCACTCAAATATTTCCAAGCATAAACCTGATATAATTATTCAGTCCCTCTTCTGTGTCAATCGCATATTGCTTACTTACATCCAGATAATATTCTTTTATATTTTCTTTTGAAAGCGGTTCATTGGATGGAATATTTTCTCCATATCCCTTGCGGGCATTCTTCCATGGAGCTTCATTATGCGTAATTCTTTCAAGCACCTTTCCTCCATATAGTCCAAAAGTATTTACAACAAGATCTATTATTTTTTGTTCCTCTGCCGTTAATGTTTCTTTCGTTCCATCTAACACAGCAAAACGTGCATCTTCAATTGGATTATACTTAAAATCCCTAAACAAATCATATACTTCAGGAAATACCGGTCCATGAATCCACGCCTGGCAGTTTTCAGCAAACATCGGTCTGTCATATAATACCAGACAAATACCCTGAATAAAATACAGTAATTTTTGCAACATCAATGGAGTAACTTCTTCAAGTCTTTCAAACATATACGATATTACTCCAAGCATTTTCTCTGATACAGAAAAGAGGGTCTCCAACTGGTCTGCTGCAAGCATTGCTTTGTTATAAGCAGCATCTGCAATTTTAGTTCTGTTCTCATTCAGACATTCCTTCATATATGCCGGAGAGGTAAGTGCTTTCCTTATAATATCTGAATATTCCTTTGACGTAATCTGCCCTGCCAAATAACGGGTAATTGTTACCTCACCAAAGCCTAATGCTAACGACAAGGGAGCCTTTCCAATTTTATAAATCTTCATAAGCTTTTCGATATCTGTTATTGTAACAATACCTTCATATGCACGATATTGATCATCTATCTCCTGAACATTTTTATCAATTAATCCCGGAAGTGACATCTCTTCTCCACACGCAGTACATATTGCTGTTGTAATACTAAAAATATATTCTTTATCTCTGATCACCTTTGTAATATTCTTTTTTTGAAGAATATACTCCGTTTCTTTTCTGCATTCTGTACAAAAATCCTTTCTTCTTCCCGTCGCTGTCATTTTGGTTTCCTCCCACTATTTTCTGTCACTTGAAATAATACTTCAATGGATATTTCTGCTTATGAAATGAAATAACAATCACAAAACAATTCTCTAGTTTATTAAACTTGATATAAAGAGAAACCGTTTTCTCCCGATTTCCAACTCTTTCAAGTAATTTAACATCCTTTCCGAATACATAAAGCAATTCATGCTCAAACCCTTTATGTTCATTTTGTATTTTTTCTGAAAAATCCGATACTGTTAAGCTTAAGAGAATTTCTTTTGCCTTTGCTTCATCAATAACATAATCCCAAAACAAATCCCGATTATCCAGACGTTTTAAATTATTCTCTATTCGATATCTGTCATTACCAATCGCTGTTTTTACATCTGAAAGATAAGTTTCAATTTCTTCATATGTAACACCCAATATAGAGTCTTCCGTGCTTTTATGATTGCCTTTTTGCTTTTCCCTATCATCATAATAGCAGATGATCGAATTTTGTCAATATACGATCATCTGTTATCAAACTTTATTCCATGTAAAAAGGGCCTGCATTCTAAAATGCAAGCCCCAACTGCTTTTTCTTTAATCTGGATCCATATGAAGTTCAACTTTGGAACGACCTGTTCGCTTTACCCCCCATTTAGAAAGTGGGATAAAGCCCGACAACGGTCTTATCCCACTTCAAAAATCAATATAAAATCTCTACTTCACAACTCTCACACGGAATACACCCTCTACTGCCTGCAGCTTCTTAAGAATTTCTTCTGTTGCAGGGCTTTCGATGTCGAACATGGAGTAAGCAACCTCGCCTTTGGACTTGTTAATCATGTTGGCAATGTTGATTCCTGCATCTCCGAAGCATGCGGAGAATTTCGTAATCATGTTGGCAATATTCTTATGGAAAATGGCAACTCGGCCTGCAGTCTCACAGACACCCATATCACAGTTCGGATAGTTTACGGAATTCTGGATGTTACCATTGTTTAAGTACTCCATCATTTCCTTAACAGCCATCTTCGCACAGTTGTCTTCGGATTCCTCGGTAGAAGCACCAAGGTGAGGAATGACAATACATCCCTCCTGTCCTGCGGTTGTCGGGTTCGGGAAGTCGGAAACATACTTACGGATCCTGCCGTCCTTGATTCCATCCAGGATATCCTGTTCATTGCAGAGCAGATCTCTCGCAAAGTTCAGAATGATAACGCCATCCTTCATCTTGGAAATGGCATCGGCATTGATCATTCCCCTCGTAGAATCCAGTAACGGTACATGAATGGTAATGATGTCACAATTGGAATAAATATCCTCCACATTCAGTACATGCTTGACATCACGGCTTAAGTTCCATGCAGCATTTACGGATACATATGGATCATAACCGTATACTTCCATGCCAAGATGCTTCGCAACGTTTGCAACCTTTACACCAATGGCTCCGAGTCCGATGATACCTAACTTCTTGCCCTGGATTTCTGTACCTGCAAATTTCTTCTTTTCCTTTTCGGCAGCCTTTGCTATATCCGGATTGTCCTTATCGGATAAAACATAGTTTACACCGCCTAAAATATCACGGCTTGCAAGCAGCATACCTGCAATGACAAGCTCCTTAACACCGTTCGCATTCGCACCCGGTGTATTAAATACAACAATTCCTTCCTGTGCACAGCGGTCTAACGGAATGTTATTGGTTCCGGCACCTGCTCTTGCGATACAAAGAAGCTTTTCGTCAAACTGCATATCATGCATGACTGCGGAACGAACCAGAATACCTTCTGCATGATTCACTTCATCGGTCTTTTCAAAATCACTGGTAAAATCATTCAATCCAACCTGTGCGATCGGATTTAAGCAATAATAATTAAACATGGCTCTCTCCCCAATCTTATAAGTTTTTCGCTTCAAAATCCTTCATGAATTCTACAAGCTTCTCAACACCCTCAATCGGCATTGCATTATAGATACTTGCACGCATACCGCCAACGGTACGGTGTCCCTTTAAGTTCTCGAAGCCTGCTTCCTTAGCTTCCTTTACAAACCTGGCATCGAGCTCCTCGGAACCGGTTACGAAGGGTACGTTCATCAAAGAACGGTCTTCCTTACGGACAGTTCCCTTGAACAGCTTGCTTTCATCCAGATAATCATAGAGAATCTTTGCTTTCTTCTCATTGATCTCCTTCATCTTCTCAAGTCCGCCCATCTTCTTCAGCCACTTGAATACCTTACCACAAATATAAATTCCGTAAGCCGGAGGAGTGTTGTATAAGGAATCATTATCTGCATGAATCTTATATTTCAACATCGTCGGTGTTCCCGGTAACGTATCTTCGGTAATCAGATCCTCACGAATAATCACGATAACCACACCGGCCGGTCCGATATTCTTCTGCACGCCACCATAAATGACACCATACTTGGTAACATCTACCGGCTCAGACAGGAAACAGGAAGATACATCCGCAACAAGAGTATGTCCCTTGGTATTCGGAAGGGTCTTATACTTTGTTCCGTAAATGGTGTTGTTTTCACAAATATATACATAATCCACATCATCAGGGATCGGAAGATCTGAACAATCCGGTATGTAGGAAAAGGTCTTATCTGCAGAGGATGCTACTTCAATTGCCTCTCCATAAATCTTAGCTTCCTGATATGCCTTCTTAGCCCACTGACCGGTAACGATGTAAGCTGCCTTACGATTCTTCATGAGGTTCATGGGAATCATGGCGAACTGCTGGCTTGCACCTCCCTGAAGGAACAGTACCTTATAATTATCCGGAATATTCATCAGTTCGCGCAAATCCTTCTCTGCTTCCTTGATGATATGATCATAGGTCTTAGATCGATGGCTCATTTCCATCACGGACATACCACTTCCCTGATAATCTAACATCTCATCTGCAGCTTCTTTCAGTACTTCTTCAGGTAAAACTGCGGGACCTGCTGAAAAGTTATACACTCTGGACACTTTCTTCTCCTCCTGCTCATGCGAAATCTGAATAAATCTATCAAAAATTAATTTTATACTCTTATTTCCCATTCGTCAACCGCTTTAGCAATTTACTTTAATAAAACATTACACAGGGTGTTCCGATTTCCACCATATCATAAAGCTCTGCGACCTGATCCGTCGGTGTATTTACACAGCCATGAGACCCATTCGTCTTATAAATTTCACCGCCAAAATTCTTTCTCCAGGAAGCATCGTGAATGCCGATCGCTTTATAAACCGGAATCCAGTATTTCACGGGAGTCGCATAATCCGCGCCACGCAATATCCTGTTCCGCTGCTTATTATAAACATAGTTGGTTCCGGACGGTGTTCCACGTCCAAGGCTCGTATTTCCGGTCACCACATCGGTTTCAATTTTTAAAACACCATCCACATAATAATACATTTTCTGCTCAGTCATATCGACTTCAATATAAGTAGGTCCAATGTCATTCTTCCCCTGATATAGTGCTTTTTGCAGGTATTCCGGTTCATGCCGTTCTGTCCTTTTCTCACAAAAAGCCTGATAGAGGTATTCCTTTTCGGTATCCCGGTCGATCAGGTTTCCGTAAATTCCACCCTCAACAATCACCTTTTCCCCACGGGTAGCCCTGAATTCACGGACAGCACCAACGGTATCGTATTCATCTGCCAGCTGATCAATAAAAGCATCGGTCTTCTCCCTGTCTGCGATGAGATCTCCGTTTTCATCAAGGAGAAAACTGCCATCCTCATCCAGTTTCATAAAGTTGCAGGTAACAGAAGCATCCACCCTCACTTCATTCTCTCCCATTACATACACAATGCCGCATTCCTGAAAAGCACGTACCTTTTCATACAGTGCAATATCCTTCTGCATCTGCTCCGTAAGGGGAAGATCTTCATAGCATCCTGCAGCCTCCAGATCCAGTTCTCCCTGAAAGCTGTCAAATGCTCTTGTAATATATTCCCTTGTCTTCTCTTCATTTAACACATGGGATCTTTCATTTAACAGATAATACCCCTGAGGACCTTTGCAGAGCTTTACTCTGCGGTTTTCCGGACGGATTCCGGTAAAGAATGGGAGCTTGGCTACTTTTTCTTCAAATGTCTCTACCTGATAAGAAACCACCGGAAGGATTTCATGATTATTCTTTTCTCCCAGCATATTGTCAATCCATAGAAGCGGACTTTGCTTCTCATAAAAAGCCTTAAGTCCCGGGAGATAATTCATGGAAAGAGAAACCTCCTGTGCCGGGATCATATAGGACTTACCATCACTGTCTATAATGGTAAGTCCCGGATAGGAGGATTCTTCCTGTAATTCCTCATTGACCTCATCCAGGGTTTTACCCGTACAGTAGACACCATTAATCCATGTATTGTAGGAAAAGCCATCCCTGTAATAAAACGCCAGTCCCAGATACATGCATAAAACTGATATGATAATAACCAGAATTCCAATTCCGAATCCCTTAGCCAATGCCTTATTCATGCAGTATACTCCCTAAAAATAAGGACCTTCCTGTAAAATATTCCGGAAAGTCCCCACTTAGAACTTCTTTTGTTAACTCCTGCTGAAAGCTTCACAGCTCCACCATAGTAACAGGTCAGCCATGCTCATTCATAAGCTGCCGAATTGTACAGATTGGCTGACAAAAATACGTGTTTTCCGGCAACTTATTTCATGTCGGATGCGTCAAATGCCTCGCTGATCGGTGCTCCGGCAGGAACCATCGGGAATACCTTGTCATCCTCCGGAATAATGCATTCAATCAGAACCGGTCTCTTTAAATCAATGGCCTTCTGAATAGCAGCATCCACTTCTTCCTTCTTCGATACCCGGATTGCTTCACAGCCAAGCCCCTTCGCAACCATACAGTAATCTACCTGCTCACTTAACACAGTCTGGGAATAACGCTTACCATAAAAGAGTGTCTGCCACTGACGTACCATACCAAGCACATGATTGTTGATCACCACTTCAATAATCGGGATATTATAATGACTTGCCGTTGCAAGCTCATTCATATTCATACGGAAGCAGCCATCACCTGCGATATTAATGCAGATCTTATCCGGCTGTCCAAGCTGTGCTCCAATACAGGCGCCAAGGCCATATCCCATCGTTCCAAGTCCACCGGAGGAAAGGAAGGTTCTCGGCATGGTATAGGTATAATACTGGGATGCCCACATCTGATGCTGTCCGACATCTGTTGTAATAATGGCCTCACCCTTGGTAATACGGTCAATTTCCTGCATGATGTACGGACAGGATAATTCTGAAGGATCATAGGAAAGCGGATACTTTTCTTTCAGTTCCTCAATATGCGCCATCCATTCGGTATGCTGCTGTTTGGGCAGCTTTTCATTGATTTTTGTCAGAATTTCCTTAAGATCACCGACTACGGAAGCGGTTGTTTTAATATTCTTATCAATTTCTGCAGCATCAATATCAATATGTAAAATCTTTGCCCCGGAAGCAAACTTTGCTGCATTTCCAACGACACGGTCCGAAAAGCGCGCTCCCAGTGCTATCAGAAGATCACATTCACTGACACCAAAATTCGATGCTTTTGTTCCATGCATACCAATCATACCGGTATATTTCGGATCATGTCCATCCATGACACCCTTTCCCATCAGGGTATCACATACAGGAGTATCCAGAATTTCTGCAAGCTCACGTACTTCCTTATAAGCTTCGGAAATCACGGCACCACCACCGACATAGATAAACGGTCTCTGTGCTGCCTTCATTAAGGTAATCGCCTGCTCAATATCTGCATCGGTATATTTACAGGGATTCTTAAAAGGAAGAGGCTCCTTCTTTTCATATTCGCAGGTGTTGGCGGTTACATCCTTGGTAATATCTACAAGCACCGGTCCCGGTCTTCCTTCCCTGGCAATCCGGAAGGCCTTACGGATTGTATCAGCCAGTTTCGTAACATCCTTTACAATATAGCCATGCTTCGTGATCGGCATAGTCACGCCGGCAATATCCACCTCCTGGAAGGTATCCTTGCCAAGTAAAGGAAGGTTTACGTTACAGGTAATGGCAACGACCGGTACAGAATCCATATAAGCGGTTGCAATACCAGTTACGAGGTTGGTAGCTCCCGGTCCGCTTGTTGCAAGACACACGCCGACTCTTCCGGTCGCTCTTGCATAACCGTCTGCGGCATGGGCAGCACCCTGCTCATGGGAGGTCAGTATATGACGGATTTCATCAGAATGCTTATATAAAGCATCATACACATTCAGAATGGTTCCGCCCGGATAACCAAATACCGTATCTACTCCCTGTTCCTTTAAACACTCAACAACAATTTCAGCTCCCGTCAACTGCATGGAAGTCTCCTCCTTATATCAGAATAAATTCTTCAAAACCCTCGATATGATCTCACAATCTGTATTTCTTATCTCTATTTTTTAGGTACCTCCAAGATTGCTCCACGGTTTCCGCTGGTTACCAGTTCACGGTATCTGGAAAGATACCCTGTAGTTACCCTGGGTTCTCTTGGCTGCCACTTTGCTCTTCGCTTAGCTAATTCTTCGTCCGATACCTTCATGTTGAGAGTATTTTCCGGAATATTGATACTGATGATATCTCCCTCTTCCACAAGGGCAATCGGTCCACCAACAGCTGCTTCCGGAGAAACATGTCCGATGGATGCACCACGGGATGCACCGGAGAATCGTCCGTCTGTGATTAATGCTACGGAGGATCCAAGTCCCATTCCTGCGATGGCAGAGGTCGGATTCAGCATTTCACGCATACCGGGACCGCCCTTCGGTCCTTCGTAACGGATTACAACGACATCACCTGCTACGATCTTACCGCCTTTAATGGCCGCAATCGCATCCTCTTCACAGTCAAACACTCTTGCCGGTCCTTCGTGTACCATCATTTCAGGCACAACTGCAGAACGCTTTACCACACCGGAATCCGGTGCAAGATTTCCCTTTAATACAGCGATACCACCGGTTGCAGAATACGGATTGTCAATCGGCCGGATAACTTCCGGATTCCGGTTTTCCGCATTGGCAATATTCTCGCCTACGGTCTTGCCGGTTACCGTAAGAAGATCGGTATAAAGAAGATCCTTCCCGGTTAATTCCTTCATTACTGCATATACACCACCGGCCTCATTCAAGTCTTCCATATAGGTCGGACCTGCAGGTGCCAGATGACAGAGGTTCGGTGTCTTTGCGGATAATTCATTAGCAATATCCAGGTTTAATTCCACGCCTGCTTCATGTGCAATCGCAGGAAGATGAAGCATGGAGTTCGTGGAACATCCCAGTGCCATATCTACGGTAAGGGCATTCATGAATGCTTTTTCGGTCATAATGTCTCTCGGACAGATATTGTTCTTAACAAGCTCCATGATCTGCATTCCGGCATGCTTTGCAAGACGGATTCTTTCGGAATATACGGCAGGAATCGTACCATTTCCGCGAAGCCCCATACCAAGCGCTTCCGTCAGGCAGTTCATGGAGTTTGCGGTATACATTCCGGAGCAGGATCCACAGGTTGGGCAGACCTTTTCTTCGAACTCAGAAAGCTCGTCCATGGTCATCGTTCCGGCAGCAACGCTTCCAACTGCCTCAAACATCGATGATAAGCTTCTCTTACAGCCATGTACATGTCCGGCAAGCATCGGTCCTCCGGATACAAAAATGGTCGGAATATTGACTCTGGCAGCAGCCATTAAAAGTCCCGGTACATTCTTATCACAGTTCGGGATACAGACCAGTCCGTCAAACCCATGTGCCATTGCCATACACTCTGTAGAATCGGCAATCAGATCTCTCGTTACCAGAGAGTACTTCATTCCGATATGTCCCATGGCAATTCCGTCACATACTGCAATGGCCGGAAATACCACCGGGGTTCCACCCGCCATGGCAACACCCATTTTTACTGCTTCCGTAATCTTATCCAGATTCATATGCCCCGGTACAATTTCATTATAGGAATTCACAATACCAATTAAGGGACGGCGGCGTTCTTCCTCCGTATATCCCAATGCATTAAACAGACTTCTGTGGGGAGCCTGTGCGGTTCCTGTCTTAACAGAATCACTTCTCATCTCTTATCCTCCTAAACCAATCATATTACCTGTCTCAGTAATCTTTCATCCGTAACTGTTCAGTATCTTCACAGTTACGATGCAAAATCCATTCCAAATCGGCTTCGCCGATGGAATTTTGCATTACTGAATCATTTTCTTACGGTCTTGGCAGTAAATGCTTCGACCTGTACTGAATAGTTACCTTCATCCATACTCATTCGCAGATTGCCGGAATGTATGGAAATGACGGAACTGTTATCTATTCTATTTCTGCTGCAAGGAGATCTCCCATCTTTGTACAGCCTACCAGAGTACATCCCTCTGACATAATATCAGAGGTACGATATCCCTTTTTCAGGATCTCTTTAACCGCCTTTTCCATGGCATCGGCTTCCCGATCAAGGTCAAAGGTAAAACGAAGCATCATGGCTGCGGATAAAACCGTTGCAATCGGATTTGCAATATCCTTTCCCGCAATATCCGGTGCAGAGCCGTGGCTCGGTTCATAAAGGCCAAACTTCGTATCATTTAAGGATGCGGAAGGCAGCATTCCGATGGAACCGGTTACCATACTTGCTTCATCGGACAAAATATCTCCGAACATGTTCTCGGTAAGGATCACATCAAACTGTGCCGGATCCTTCACAAGCTGCATCGCACAGTTATCTACCAGCATATGTTCCAAAGCAACCTCAGGGTAATCCTTTGCAACCTCTTCTACCACCTTGCGCCACAATCTGGAAGAATCCAGTACATTTGCCTTATCAACACTGGTTACCTTCTTTCTTCTCTTCATTGCAATGTCAAAGCCCTTAATTGCAATCCGGCGGATTTCATTTTCATCATAGGCCAATGTGTCTACCGCTTTACGGACACCGTTTTCTTCAGTGGTGTGACGTTCTCCAAAATAAAGACCGCCGGTCAGCTCTCTCATAATCATCATATCAAATCCGGCATCACTGATTTCCTTCTTTAACGGACATGCATCCGAAAGCTCCGGATAAAGAAGAGCCGGACGTAAATTAGCAAACAGATTCAGGGACTTACGAAGCTTTAAAAGACCTGCTTCCGGTCTTAACTCCGGCGCCAGCTTATACCAGGGAGAGGTTGTTGTATTTCCTCCGATGGAGCCCATCAGTACGGCATCGGAAGCTTTCGCTGCCGCAACAGCCTCATCTGTAAGCGGAACGCCACAGGCATCAATGGAGGCACCTCCCATTAAAACATCCGTATACACAATCTCATGTCCATAGCATTCTGCCACGCGGTTCAATACCTTCTGTGCCTGGGTAACAATTTCCGGTCCAATTCCATCACCTTTGATGCAAGCGATATTCAATTTCATAACACACTCTCCTCATATAATATTTTCTCGTAATTATTCAAAAATGATCCCGTAGATCATTTTTGAATATACATGGTGACAAAAAAAGTGAGGCGCTGCCGCGCCTCACTCTTTATTTATTCTGCATCAGCTTTTTCGATCTGAGTAATTGCAGATTTCTGCATGGGGATACGGCAGTTCTTGTTATTACCAAATTCCACGATGACTGTGTCGTCCGTAATGTCAATGACAATCCCATAAAAACCACTTGTTGTCAGTACGCAGTCCCCGCATTCCAGTGTGGAGAGCATTGCCTGATGTTTCTTCTGTTCCTTCTTCTGTGGACGAATCATAAAGAAATACATAAATCCAATTATAATCACGAACCATGCGATCAAAGGAATGATTGCTGCAATACCGGTAGCACCTTCTGCTGCAGCACCTGTTGCTGTCAATAAAATACCCATTGTTGTTCCTCCATAAATTTACTTGTTTATACATCATACACGGTTTGACCCATACCGTCAAGTTTCCGCTTCTTATATGTCTTAAATTCTCCCCTGTCAAGTGCGTCCCGGATCTCCTCCATCATCGTATTGTAGAAATACAGATTATGAAGCACACAAAGGCGCATGCCGAGCATTTCCTTCGCCTTTAAAAGATGGCGGATATAAGCCCTTGAATATCTCCTGCAGACAGGACACTGACATCCTTCTTCAATCGGACGGGAATCCAGTTCATACTTTGCATTAAAGAGGTTGATCTTGCCCTGATTCGTATAAAGATGTCCGTGACGGCCGTTTCTCGTCGGATATACGCAGTCAAAAAAGTCTACACCACGGTCTACACCCTCCAGGATATTAGCCGGGGTCCCGACTCCCATCAGATAGGTTGGCTTATTCACCGGTAAATACGGAACAGTTTCTTCAAGAATATGATACATCTCTTCATGTGTCTCACCGACTGCCAGTCCCCCGATTGCATAACCATCCAGATCAAGCTCTGCAATCCGCCTGGCATGTTCCACACGGATATCACTGAACACGGCTCCCTGATTGATTCCAAACAGCATCTGTTGCTTATTAATGGTATCCTCCAGACTGTTTAAACGCTGCATTTCTTTCTGGCATCGGATAAGCCATCTTGTCGTCCGGTCAACGGAATTCTGTACATAGGTCCGGTCAGCACGGCTCGATGGACATTCATCGAATGCCATGGCAATCGTGGAAGCCAGATTGGACTGGATCTGCATACTCTCCTCCGGTCCCATAAAAATCTTATGTCCGTCAATGTGGGACTGGAAATAAACACCCTCTTCTTTAATCTTACGTAAGGAAGCTAAAGAAAACACCTGAAAGCCGCCGGAATCCGTAAGGATTGGTTTGTTCCACGACATAAACTTATGGAGTCCTCCAAGCTGCTTAATCACCTGATCTCCCGGACGCACATGCAGATGATACGTGTTCGACAGTTCCACCTGCGTCTTAATTCCTTCCAGATCTTCCGTGGAAACAGCGCCTTTAATAGCTGCCACGGTTCCGACATTCATAAAAACCGGAGTCTGGATCACCCCATGCGGAGTCGTAAATTCTCCACGCTTGGCTCTTCCCTCCTGTTTAAGTAAACGATACATAACTCTTCTTAAACCTTTCTATTTCTTTCATTTAACATTTCTAACTTAAAAATATTGAGCAAAAAAAGTAATACCAATAGCAATTACAGGCATATTACAAATATTGATCCCAGAACTCTTCAAGGCACAGTCCCTGCTCCATAATAATGGCTGCCGCATCCTTTCCGACATACCGGAAATGCCACGGTTCATATTCAATACTGGTGATGTATTCTTTGCCCTTAGGATAACGTAGAATAAATCCATATTCACTGCAATGCTCCGACAACCAGATTCCGGCATCCGTATTCCCGAATCCTTCATCCAGAAGCTGATAGGTGTCACACACAATATCAATTGCCAGTCCCACCTGATGCTCACTTGCTCCCGGCAAAGTAACCGCCTGGGATGCAACCTTATATGCATCCAGATAAGACATTCCTTTATTCATATAATTCACAATTTTCCGATCAAATAACACTTCCTGATACTTAAGATCACGGTAAGGGGAACAGATAGCCAGATTCACACCATCCTTCTTGGCATCCTGCATCATAGATAGCAGTTCTTCAATGATCCTCTCATCACACTTCATGGTTCCCTTCATCGTCTTGATATTACCAAGGGTAAAGGTGTAATCCTCCGGAATCGGATGCTGCTTGTTAATCAGCATGATCTTCCAGTCCTTCGCATCGAATTTGATCTCTTCGTTCTGCTCCTTTGCTATATCTGCTGTTTCCTTCTGCTCTCCCGTCCTCATAAGAAGATCCTGATTTTCATTTAAGATATCATCCACGGAATACTTATCCGTCTGCTCCAGATCATGATAATCCGTATCGTCAAAGCCTTCGGCTTCCTGCAAGAGCTCTTCCGTTGTAAACTCCTGTCTTTCTGTTTCCATCCCACGTGCAGGGATGATACCCGGTTCATCTTGCTCAGGAAGAAGCGGCTCTTCTTCTGAAATAAATCCCCTGTCCATATAAAATACCGGATAAGCAAAGCTGTTCCCTGTAAAAAAACAGCATAGAATGAATAATGCACAGGCAAACCGCTTTCCGCCTGTACGGCAATACTCCGCGAACCGAAAAATCAGCATGGAAGCTGCCAGGCCAATCATTGCAAAAACACGAAGAACTGAATTTATCTGACCTAATTTAATAAAAAAATCTCTTGTCCTCTCCCGAAAATTCTTTTTCATTGTTCATCCCCATCTTTGGTATACATAACTATATTACATAAAACCTTAATTTTTTACAATAGAAACTTGTCAGTTATTCTGTTTTTTTATATACTGTATCTGTTTAAATATGAAAATTCTACAGAAATCATACAGAAAAGATGAGGATAATACCTATGGCAGGATCAACTTTCGGAACTTTATTTTCGATTACTACCTTCGGGGAATCCCACGGTGAAGCGCTTGGCGTTGTCATTGACGGATGTCCCGCAGGATTAACCCTTACCCCTTTGGATATCCAGGCATTCTTAGACCGGCGTAAGCCCGGACAGAGTGCCATTTCCACCCCACGCAAGGAAGCAGATGCCGTTCAGATTCTCTCCGGCGTTTTTGAAGGAAAGACGACCGGCACACCGATTGCACTTCTCGTCCCCAATACGTCCCATCGTTCTTCGGATTACAGTCAGATTGCCAACTGCTACCGCCCCGGGCATGCGGATTATACCTATGATACGAAGTATGGCTTCCGTGATTACCGCGGCGGTGGCCGCTCTTCCGGACGCGAGACTATCGGACGTGTAGCTGCGGGTGCAATTGCCTCCAAAATATTAAATGAGATGGGAATTCATATTCTTGCCTACACACGTTCCATTGGACCGGTTACCATTTCCATGGATCAATTCAACGAAGAGGCTGTCCGGAATACCGCGACCTGTATGCCGGATTATTCTGCCGATGAGCAGGCACTTACCTATTTACAGGAATGCATGCACCGTCAGGACTCTGCAGGAGGCGTCATCGAATGTCAGGTTACCGGAGTTCCCGCCGGAATCGGTGATCCTGTTTTTGAAAAGCTCGATGCAAATCTTTCCAAAGCAGTCATGTCAATCGGCGCTGTGAAAGCCGTAGAAATCGGGGATGGCATTGCTGTTTCGAAAAGCTGTGGTTCCGAAAACAACGACCACTTTGAAATCCGCGACGGCAGAATTGTTAAAAAAACAAATCACGCCGGCGGTATTCTCGGTGGAATCAGTGATGGCTCCACCATCGTACTGCGCGCCCACGTAAAGCCGACCCCTTCCATCTTTTCCGAACAGGATACGGTAAATAATCAGAGGGAAGAAATAAAAATAGCAATCCGTGGACGCCACGATCCGGTAATTGTTCCCCGTGCGGTTGTCGTGGTCGAATCCATGATTGCCATCACCTTATTAGATGAAATGATGAAAAATATGAGCTCCCGTCTCAATGACCTGAAAACCTATTACGCCATTTTAAAAGACGAGAGCTGCTGATAGTTACTCTTATTTTAATTTATTCTGTTTATGAAATTCATATACTATTCCGGAAGCTTATAAAAAATGATGCAGTTCGGGCGGTCAACCTTGATCTCCTTCCCGTTCATAACCAGTGTCTTATCCTTTACATTCACAGTAAAGAACGTCATGGTATCCGATTCATGATTCAACGATACCAGATGCCGGTTATCCGGGAACAGGGCTGCATCCTTCGGATAATCCCCACTGACCGGCAGACAGAAAATCTTGGTCAGCATTCCTGTTTTATGATCAATTGAATAAAGAATGACGCTGTTGTCTCCTGCGTTGGAGCTTACCATATATTTAAAGTCTTCAGAAAGATTTAAACCGCTTGCTGCCGTTCCTCCTGCATGATATTCATTCACGGTTGAAATATTCTGGATCTTATCAAAAACCGGAAGATCATGTTCATCCAGATAGTAATGATAGACATCAATGTAATTCTTAAGTTCATGTACAATATAAAGGAATCTTCCGTCCTTGCTGAACTTCATATGTCTGGGTGCTGACTCCTGTTCACTGCGGATGATATCCACCTGACGAAGCTTTCCGGTATGGTGGTTCAGCTCATATACCACGATATGATCCAGTCCCAGATCTGCAGCACATAAGAACCGGTTATCCCTCGTCATCTTCACGCAGTTGATGTGGGGACGGAAATTGCGCTCCGCAATACTGCCAAGTCCCTTATGGAAAATCTCCTCGGTAATCTCTCCGATCGAACCATCCTCTTCTACACGGAGTACCGTAAGCTTCGCATCATGGTAACCTGCCACAAAAAGGAACCTGTCCTCATAATCGGTAGAAAGGTAACATCCCCTCATTCCGTTGATGGATGCACGGTTGATTGCCTTAAGGCTTCCATCCTTCTGAATCTCATAAGATTCTACTCCAAAATCTGTGATTGAATACAGATACTTCTGATTATGTGAAATCGTCACATAAGAAGAATTCGTAATCTCCACCTGATCCTTCTCGGTCATTCTGCCGTTTTCCATATCCACATCATAGATCCGGATACCGAAATTACTCTTATTTCCCCAGGTATAGCTGGAGACATATGCTACATATTTATCCTTGTCCATAATCTTCCCTTGCCTTGTCCGGTAACGAGTTCCTGATCCAAATTCATTACCTGTTATTTAATTGTACGTAACTATGTTTGATTCTACCATAAGTTATTTCTTTAAACAAGATAAGGAAAAGATATTGACATTAGAAATCTATCTTGTATAATAATCATCAGTGTTTAGTAACACTAAACTTTTTGTTTACTTTTTGTTTGATGATACAGAGGCGGATATTAATGAATAACACAACCAAAATCGGAACGAAAATCAAGGATCTCCGCATCCAGAAGGGACTCACCCAGGAGGAACTGGCAGACCGCTGTGAATTATCCAAGGGCTTCATCTCACAGCTGGAACGGGATTTAACCTCTCCCTCCATCGCAACCTTACTTGATATTCTCACCTGCCTTGGAACAGATCTGAAGGACTTCTTTAATGATTCCGAAGACAATCAGATTGCCTTTAAGGAAGCTGACTACTTTGAGAAAATTGATGAAGAACTTCATAACAAAATTGAATGGATTATCCCAAACGCACAGAAAAATATGATGGAGCCGATCCGTTTATCACTTTCCCCCGGCGGCTCGACCTACCCGGATAATCCCCATGAAGGTGAAGAATTCGGATATGTGCTGCTAGGAAACATCACCCTTGTTTTAGGGAAACGCAGAATCAAGGTCAAAAAAGGGGAATCCTTTTATTTCAAGGCCGATTCCACCCATTATATACAGGCAGGTCAGAAAACCGGTGCTGTTCTCATCTGGGTCAGCACCCCGCCCAGCTTTTAACTGACAGAAAAGGAGCTTACCATGAACAAAGTATTAATTGACTTAAAAAACATCAGCAAAACCTTCGACGACCAGCTGGTTCTCGATGACCTGAATCTTTATATCCGGGAGAATGAATTTCTGACGCTCTTGGGCCCAAGCGGCTGTGGTAAGACAACCACTTTGCGTATTCTTGGCGGCTTTGAAACACCGGATACTGGCTGTGTCATCTTTGACGATAAGGATATCACCAAGCTTCCGCCCAACAAACGTCAGTTAAATACCGTATTCCAGAGATATGCCCTCTTTCCTCACATGACGATTGAAGAGAACATTGCTTTCGGCTTGAAAATCAAGGGCAAATCAAAAAGCTATATTGATGATAAAATCAAATATGCCTTAAAACTCGTAAATTTAGATGGCTACGGGCATCGTATGCCGGATTCCTTAAGTGGCGGACAGCAGCAGCGTATTGCCATAGCCCGTGCGATTGTAAATGAACCCAAGGTACTTCTGCTTGATGAGCCTTTAGGTGCGCTTGACTTAAAGCTTCGTCAGGATATGCAGTATGAACTGATCCGTCTGAAAAATGAACTGGGCATTACCTTTATTTATGTAACGCATGATCAGGAAGAGGCTCTTACCATGTCGGATACCATAGTCGTTATGAACCAGGGATATATCCAGCAGATCGGTTCGCCCGAAAAGATCTATAACGAACCGGAAAACGCTTTTGTTGCAGACTTTATCGGAGACAGCAACATCATCAGTTCCCTGATGGTTGAGGATAAGCTGGTAAATATTCTCGGAGTGAACTTTCCCTGTGTGGATACCGGTTTTGGACATCATAAGCCGGTCGATGTTGTGATCCGCCCTGAAGATGTTGTACTTTCTACCGATCTTGAGAAAGGCCGCATCAAGGGTGTTGTCTCCCACCTGATCTTTAAAGGAGTTCATTACGAAATGGAGGTTATGGCAAATGGCTTTGAATGGCTGGTACATTCAACCGGAATGTTCCCTGTCGGATGTGAAGTCAGCATTGATGTGGATCCATTCAATATCCAGATTATGAACAAACCTGCATCCGAAGACGAGGAGGCTGTAAAATTAGATGAATAATGCACAACTCAAGAAGAAATTATTAGGTACGCCGTATTTTCTGTGGTCGCTTATATTTATTCTCATTCCGCTTGGCATGGTGTTTTATTACGGATTGACCGACCGCTCCGGTGCATTTACCTTAAATAATATTATTTCAATTACTACTGCGGAACATGCAAAGGCATTGTGGCTTGCTCTCCTGCTCTCCCTGATTGCAACTGTTTTATGCCTACTGCTTGCCTATCCGCTTGCCATGATTCTTTGCAATATGGGCGTGAACCAGCACAGCTTTATCGTATTAATTTTCATTCTTCCCATGTGGATGAATTTCCTGCTGCGTACCATGGCATGGCAGACACTTCTCGAAAAAACAGGTGTCATTAACAGCATCCTGAATTTTCTGCATCTGCCGACTCTTAGAATTATTAACACTCCCTATGCCATTGTGTTAGGCATGGTGTATAACTTCCTTCCTTTCATGGTGCTGCCGATTTACAATGCTTTATCCAAAATTGACCGCAGCATCATTCATGCAGCGAAGGATCTCGGAGCCAATAACATACAGGTATTTTTCAAAATTACGCTTCCTTTAAGTGTTCCCGGTATTATCAGTGGAATTACCATGGTATTTATTCCGGCGCTTACCACCTTCGTAATCAGTAAGCTTTTAGGAGGCAGTAAGGTTCTTCTGATCGGCAATGTCATAGAAGAAGAATTTACACAGGCCAGCAACTGGCATTTAGGCAGCGGACTGTCTATTGTACTGATGCTGTTCATCATTGTCAACATGGTACTTTCTGCCATCTTTGACAAAGACGGGGAGGGATCCTTCTTATGATTAAGACGACCTTACAGCGGATTTATGTAACATTGATTTTTATTTTTCTTTATGCCCCCATTGTGACGTTGATTGTGCTTTCCTTTAATGCCAGCAAAACGAGGGCAAAATGGGGCGGCTTTACAACCAAATGGTATACTTCCTTATTTCAGAATGAAGCCATTATGAATGCACTGGCCAATACCCTGCTTATTGCGTTCGCTGCTTCCATTGTTTCAACGCTGATTGGTACGATTGCGTGTATCGCGATTATGAACTTAAAGAAGCGTTCACGCGCAATCGTCATGGGAATTACGAACATTCCCATGCTGAATGCAGAAATTGTCACCGGCATTTCCCTGATGCTGCTCTTTATCAGTATGGGATTAAAGTTCGGTCTTGGCACAATTTTACTTGCGCATATTACCTTCTGCATTCCTTACGTGATTTTAAGCATTATGCCGAGAATGAAGCAATTGAATCCTTATACCTATGAGGCTGCCTTAGACCTTGGTGCAAGCCCCGTTTATGGTTTTTATAAGGTTGTCCTTCCGGAAATCATGCCGGGAATCTTATCCGGATTCCTTATGGCCTTTACCATGTCTCTGGATGACTTTATTATTACACACTTTACTAAAGGTGCCGGAGTGGATACCCTGTCCACTAAAATATATACCGAAGTAAAAAAAGGAATCAAACCCGAAATGTATGCGTTATCCACGATTATTTTCGTAACGGTTCTGGTACTTCTGATTTTAGTAAACAAGGCTCCGACCGATAAGCAAATATCCAAAAAGAAAGTAAAATAAAACTACGGAGGAACATTATGAAAAAAACACCCATCTATGTCTTACTGCTCACTGCTTTTTTTGTTCTTGCCCTTACCGGATGCGGGAAAGGTGCAAGCGGCGAAAACGGCGAGGTCATCGTTTACAACTGGGGCGAATATATCGATCCCGACACGATTACCATGTTTGAAGAGGAAACCGGTATCAAGGTTGTTTATGATGAGTATGAAACAAACGAAATCATGTATCCCAAGGTAGAGGCCGGAGCTACTGCTTATGACGTTCTGTGCCCGTCCGATTACATGATCCAGAAGCTGATTGAAAACGATCTTCTTCAGGAAATCAATTTTGACAACATTCCCAATGTCAAGAATATCGGCCAGCAGTATTTTGACCAGTCACAGGAATTTGACCCGGAAAATAAATATTCTATCCCTTATTGCTTTGGTACCGTTGGTATTCTTTATAATAAGACCATGGTAGATGATCCGGTAGACAGCTGGTCCATTCTCTGGGATGAGAAATACGCCGACAACATTCTTATGCAGGATTCTGTCCGTGATGCATTCATGGTTGCACTGAAATTAAAGGGCTATTCCATGAATACCCTCGATGAAGGCGAATTAAATGAAGCAAAACAGATCTTAATTGATCAGAAGCCGCTTGTACAGGCTTATGTCATCGATCAGGTCCGTGACAAAATGATCGGTAATGAAGCTGCTATTGGTGTTATTTATTCCGGTGAAGCCATTTTTACCCAGCGTGAAAATGCAGATCTTGAATATGTAATTCCCAAGGAAGGAACCAACGTCTGGATTGATTCCTGGGTTATTCCGAAGAATGCACCGAATATGGAAAATGCAGAGAAGTTCATTGATTTTATGTGTCGTGAAGATGTCGCATTAAAGAACTTCGAATACATTACCTACTCTACTCCGAACGATGCAGCCAGAGCCTTAATCGAGGATGAAGATATTAAGAATTCCAGGATTGCATTCCCGGATCTTTCCCAGTATAACAATCTGGAAACCTTCCATTACTTAGGTGCTGATGGCGATGCCTTATATAATGAACTCTGGAAAGAAGTTAAGGCTGAGTAGTCATTCAATACCTGACCTTTTTATATGATATTATTGTAACTGTTCCGTTACCAGATTTAAGAACCCCGCAGATGATTTCTGCGGGGTTCCTGATTTCCAACTATTATATTTCTATCTGCCTGGATATTTCTGTTCTGTCAGGACAAACTCTTCTAAGAAACTCTGTTACAATTCTCCGGTATTCCTCTGGTGCCTGATAAATGGATCTGGCATGTTCTGCCCCCTCAATATAATGAAGCTCTTTATAGGAAGATGCTGTCTCATACAACCTTTTTGCATGGGAAGGCAGGATAAAGTCATCTGCCGTTCCATGAATAAATAACAACGGAGTTACCATATTCTTCTGTAATGCCTTCCATGGCTTTATTTTTATCAAATCAAAATGATATTTACAGTGACATGCCCAATTTACCGGGTACATCATCATTTTAGGAAGATGGAACCATTTGCCGGACAGATACGCCATCAGGTCTTTCAGATCTGCAAAGCCACAGTCTGAAACGCAGAAGGAAAATCCCTCATAAAGACGAAGTGCCAGAATACTGCTTGAGGCTCCAAGGCTTACGCCATGGAGTCCAATACGTATTTTTTCTCCAAAGCGTCTTCTCAGTTCTTCTGCTATGGTTAAGATATCCATATGCTCATAGCACCCCATGGAGCAAAAGCTTTCTTCGCCGTCATCATTATCTCCATGATAACGCATATCATAAAGATAAACATGGTACCCGAGCTCATAATAGATATTTGCGTAAGCAAGTGATTCCCACCGGTTACCCGAATATCCATGCGTAAGGATCACGTAACGATCCGTTGGATTCTCCTGCTTCATCAGAAAACCATGCAGCTCATACCCATAGTCAGAATATACATTAAACACCTCACGCCGGCTTTTTAAAAAACATTCAAAAGAAACACCATCATCCTCAATCCGTTTCTTGAAATCTTCAAGTGACCACTTTTCAGGTCTTGTAATGAACTGAACCATTCCAAAGGAAAATATCAGGATCAGAATACACATGATTACTGCAATAATCAATAATGCAATTCCAATTTTCATTTGTTTGTCCCCGTTTTCTGTATTTTTACTTTCTGCTTAACCAGTCCCCTTCAAGAACATATTTATAGGAAGTCAGTTCTTTCAACCCCATTGGTCCTCTGGCATGAAGCTTTTGCGTACTGATTCCGATTTCTGCCCCCAGTCCGAACTCAAAACCATCGGTAAATCTTGTGGAAGCGTTCAGATAAACACAGGCAGCATCCACTTCATTTAAGAATTTCTCTGCGTTTTCTTTATTATTTGTGAGAATTGCTTCGGAATGTCTGGTATTGTATTTGTTAATATGAGTAATTGCCTCATCCACATTTGCTACCGTTTTCATGGAAATGACAAGATCCAGATATTCGGTTCCATAATCTGCTTCCGTTGCCGGCACACAGGAAATACAGGAACAGACCGCTTCGTCTCCGCGGATCTCCACATTCTTTTCATATAAGGCCTTGGCAAGCTCCGGCAACAGACGATCCTTGATCTTTTCGTGGATCACCAGGGATTCACAGGCATTACATACCCCGATCCGCTGGGTTTTCGCATTCAGGATAATCGGTATCGCCTTTTCCACATCGGCGCTTTCATCTACAAAAATATGACAGTTTCCTGTTCCTGTCTCAATGACCGGAATCAGACTGTTCTCTACCACATTACGTATGAGTCCTGCGCCGCCTCTTGGGATGAGCAGGTCCACATACTGCTTCATCTTCATAAATTCATTGACTACACTGCGGTCTGTAGATTCAATGAGCTGGATCACATAAGGATCTACTCCCCTTCGGACCACTGCATCCTGAATAACTTTTGTAATCGCCATATTAGACCGGATTGCATCACTTCCCCCCTTCAGGATCACGGCACTGCCACTTTTGAAGCACAATCCGAACGCATCTGCTGTCACATTGGGTCTTGATTCATAAATGATTCCGATGACTCCCATGGGAACTCTCTTCTTTACAATATGAAGTCCGTTCTCCGCTTCATAATCGTCTAAGATTTCCCCCACCGGATCCGGCAGCTTTACAATCTGACGGATTCCTTCTGCCATACCGGCAATGCGTTCCTTCGTAAGCCGGAGCCGGTCAACCAGCCCGGGATTCATCTGATTTGCAATTCCACGCTCCAGATCCTTGTGATTTTCCAAAAGAAGATACTCCGTGTTTTGGATTAATGCCTCCGCAACCGCTTCAAGTACCTCGTTTTTCTTTTCTGTTGTCATGCGCTGCAGCTCATATTTTGCCTGCACGGCACGTTCTCCTAAAAGTGTCAGCTCTTCCATTCCCTTTCTCCATCCCAGTCTATTCTCTATCTGCATTTATGTAACATCATTCTGATCTTTTCATTCCAGATTCTATATCCTTTACTGCACTTTACTCCTTAAAGTAACAGCCGGATTCCGTAATCAGTGCATTCATCCGGTAATCATGTGCCTGTACAGGAAGCACAGGTGCTACCTGGCAATCAAAGGATAATCCTGCTCCATATATCTGAGGATTCAGCTTCATAAACCGGTCATAAAAACCCTTTCCATATCCCATGCGGTTACATTTCCGGTCAAAGACAGATCCCGGAAGTACGATCAGACAATTCTTTGCATCCAGTTTCTGCGCAGAGAATTCTTCCATTCCTTCCTTTGGCTCCAGAATCCCCTGATATCCGCTTTTTACATCCTCTATCGAGGTGATTTCATAAAAACGGATATCCATTCCGCATACCTTCGGAACAAAGATCCTCTTCTCTCTCTTTTGAAGCAGCTCTTCCACAAAGGGAATGGTCTCTACTTCACTCCGGTAATTCAGGTAAATCAGCACCCCCTCCGCCTTTTGAAATTCCGGAAGCGTTTGCAGATTCTGTAATACCTGAATACTCTTTTCCTTCCGTTCCTGTACAGACAGGTCATTTCTTCTTTGCAGATAACGGTTTCGCAATTCCTGCTTCGTCATAACAATGCTTTGGTTCATTGTGTTACACCTCCTCCTGAAGTGCTCTGGCCAGTTGTTCTGCTACAAAAATTCCATCCATGGCAGCTGATGTGATCCCACCTGCATATCCGGCTCCCTCTCCGCAGGGATATAATCCCCAAACCCCAAGGGCCTGTGCCGATTCTGTACGAAGGATCCGCACCGGAGAAGAAGTCCGGCTTTCAATTCCTTCCACTAAAACCTCATCTCCATTGAATCCATGGATCTTCTTTCCGAACGCTTCCATGCCTTCTACAAACGCATGGTTCAGGGCATCCGGCAAGATCTCATGCACCGGTGCCAGGGTCCATTGTCCTTTGATACAGGGCGTGATGTCCTCCATTCCGCTTGTCCCGGTTTTCTTCTGATCATCCTGTATGACTTCCGGTTCCTGAAGTTCTGTTTCCAAAACTGCACGCCTGAAGTTTCCGTAACGTTCCACCGGAATTTTCCCTTTTCCAATCTGATAGGCCTTTTCTTCCATCTTACGCTGAAATGCTACTCCGCTTAACGGATCTGTTCCATCCCCGTAATCCTCCGGGGTAATTGTAATAATCACGGCACTGTTTGCATTGGTACTGTTTCTTCCACTGTAGCTCATGCCGTTTACCGCAAGCCGTCCCTCTTCCGAGGAAGCATTCACGACATAGCCTCCCGGACACATACAGAAGGTATAGACTCCACGCTTCTCACTTGTCTCTGCCGTCAGCTTATAGATGGCATTTCCAAGTTCTCCTGCTTCTTTTTTACCATATTGTGACAAATTAATCAATTCCTGAGGATGTTCCACACGCATTCCTATGGCAAAAGGCTTAGGCTCCATCACGATCTTCTGCTTTAAAAGCATGGAAAATGTATCTCTTGCACTATGTCCTAAGGCAAGCACCACATGCTCTGCCAAGAGCTCTTCCTGCCCGTTTAAAACAAGTCCCTTTATCCTGCCATCTGCAATCAGCAGGTCCGTCACCCTGGTTTCGAACCGGACATCCCCACCTGATGCAAGAATTTCTTCCCGCATGGAACGAACAATCTCTTTCAGAATATCTGTGCCGATATGCGGCTTATAATCATATAAAATTTCCTTTGGGGCGCCATGCTTTACAAAAATCCGTAAGACCTCTTTATTACGGCCATATTTGTCCTTAATAAGAGTGTTCAGCTTTCCATCCGAAAAGGTTCCGGCACCGCCCTCTCCAAACTGCACATTGGACTCTGTATTCAAGTGTCCCGTTTTCCAGAAGGCTTCCACATCCCGGCTTCTTTCCTCAACGCACTTTCCCCGTTCCAAAAGGATCGGGCGGAATCCGGCTTTGGCAAGCACATAGCCACAGAACAGTCCTGCAGGTCCCATTCCAACAATAACCGGGCGTTTCTGCCCCTCATAATGCTTTACCGGAAAGACATACTTCACCGGTTCGACCTTCTGAATCTGGCTGCTGCGGCATCGTTTTAAAAGTTTCCTCTCTTCCTTTTCCGGAATAGTCACATCCAACATATAAACATAAAAAAGCTGCGGCTTCTTCCGTGCATCCAGGGAACGCTTCACAATTTCCACATCCATTGATCCTTTATATTTCAAAAGTTCCTGTACCTTCTTATGGAGCGCTTCTGTCGTATGCTCCACAGGCAGCTTCACCTGATTGATCCGTATCATCTGTTTAACCTCTTATCGCTTTTCCTGCAATCGCACCTGTTGCAAACGCCCAATGCAGATTATAACCGCCACAGATCCCGTCCACATCCAGTAGCTCTCCGGTTACAAAAAGTCCTGGATACTTCTTCACCTGCATCTGCTCATCAACCTCGTCTACGTCCAGACCGCCCGCACAGACCTGTGCATTTAAAAACGGATTTGTACCCGTAATATGTACTTCATAATTCTTATAAAGTCCTGCAAGCTGCTTGATTTCTTTCTTTTGCAGGGATTCTATCGTCCGGTTTCCGGCAATCTGGCATTTCTTAAGAAATACCAGATTAATCTTCTTATTTAAAAAACCCGTCAGCAGTTCGTCTACTGTCTGATCCTTCCGCAAATTCTGCTGTTCAAGCAGGTAAGTAACTATTTCATCGTAGGAATACTCCGGTGTGAAATCAATCTGCACCATCACTGACTTACGATTCCTCAAGGCATAGGCAGCCACACGGCTCAGCTGGAATACCGGAATCCCCGATATGCCATAATCGGTAAGCTGTAATTCGCCCTGCTCGCTTCCCTGGTGTATTCCATCTGCGAAAAGCCGTAAGGATGCCTTACAACGGACACCGGACAATGCTTTCTGTTCTTTTCCATCTGTTCTTAACTGTACCAGCCCCGGTACCAGAGGATAAGTTTTTAATCCAAGCTTCTGCAGTATGTTATATCCATCCTTACCACCCTCTTTTAAGGAAGCCGGTCCACCGCATGCCAATATTACCCGGTCTGCCTCATAGCTTCTGCCATCCGGAGTTTTTAAAAGATAACCCCGCTTATTTATTAAAGGCGTACAATCTGTAATCTGTACTCCTGGCTTCACCTGAATGCTCCGACGTTCCAGTTCCATCCGAAGCACATCCAAAACCACGGAAGCCTGTTCTGCATAAGGATATAAATAACCATTCTTACTTCGCACCTTTAATCCAATAGAAGCAAAAAATGAAACCGCAGACTCTGTATCGTATCTTTTAAGAACCTGTTCCACAAAGGAGCTATTTTTACTGTAGTAGCAATCCACACTTAAATTTTCGTTTCCAAGATTACACTTCCCGTTTCCGGTTGCGAGAATTTTCTTTCCAACCCGGTCGTTTTTTTCAAGAAGGATTATCTCATTATCCTTCGTTTTGGCCTGGATGGCTGCCATCATACCTGAGGCTCCGCCTCCTACAATATATATTTTATCCATTACTTCTCCTTAACTGGAATAGGATTCCAGAAAATTGTATAATTCCTTTTCATTTTCCACATATTTAATATGCAGAATCTCATCCCTGAGTGTACCTGGAAGCTCATCCACCTTGATGTCCGTAGAAAGATACACATTCTGCAGATCCTTCTGATAAACCACTACACAGTGATTCTCATTTACAAGGAAGAACCCTTCCTCCTCTTCCTGTGCCGTATAGGTCTTCCGGATCACTACTCTCTTCGGTGAAAAGGAGTACAGCTCCATATACTGAAGTCCCTGTTCCAGATCCTTAAGTGGTGGATTCTGGTTCCAGGTACGGATTTCATTCGTTAAATCTTCTCTGGTCATTCCGATATATTTATCCGGTGCGCTTTTCGTTTCTTCTTCCAGAAGTCCTTTCGCTGTATCGAACTTCTGCACCACAAATTCGGTATTGGCACTGATGATCTTCTTATCCACGACAGCAACCGGCTCTGCAGCAATCGGTGCTTCGCTTTCCTGCGGAACCGGAATTACTGCTTCATAACCGTCTGTGGATTCTCCCGGATAAAAATATTCCATTACCATCATATTGGCGGCAAATCCGATGGCAAACATCGTCAGTGGATATAGTATAAAAAGACTGATACATTTCAAAAGCTTCATAGTTCCCCCATGCCGTATTTCTACGATTTCTTTATAGTATCAGTCAATTTTCATATTCTTATTCATTACCGGTCAGACCGGTTCCACATTTAATAAAAATGGATCAGTCTTCCCACCTTTAACAAAAGCCTTCCGAAGAGGCTGCTGTTCAATTCTTCTTCCCTCATATTTCTTGCTGCAAGAAGCAGAATGACATATACCAGAATTCCAACAACTACACAGACAATCGTTCCAGCCACCCTTCCTGCGGCAGGGGTAAGAAAACGGTTAATCAGCATCGTAACCACACCCATCACTGCTGCAAGTACAGTTGGAATGGCAGCTCCCCGGATCCAATCCTGCCTGTATTGCATTACGCGGCTCACAAGCACAAATCCGGCAGCCGTTAGCAACAGATAAAAAAACATCTGGGAAAGAGCCGGTGCAAGAGCACCTCCAACGCCTGCCGACGTCATAATCACCAGAAGAACCATCTGTAAAACCATGGCAGCGCCTGCACTTACCGCTGCAAGCATACTTTGCTTCAAACGCATTAAAAGCAAAATAAATACATAACCCAATGTACCAAATAAAATGCCGATACTTCCTGCCTGCATAGCACCGGAAGCTTCTGCTCCTGTATCACCAAGCAGCAGAATTGACAGATTTTCAGAAAGCACTACCGACAGAATTGCAAACGGCAATAAAACAACAAGCATGCGGTGAAGCAGCATACCAAGCTTTTCTCTTGCCATACGGAACTCTTCCCGTTCCTGATAATACCCAACACGCCGGACGGAAGAATAAAATACCATCAGAATAATCAGGATCATCGCCTTAAGAAGGGCATTGCAGCCTGCATAATACATCCCGAATGCCGAAGCTGCCGCACTGTCTCCCTTATGAAGAAGGAAGAAAATAAATACACTGCCAAAGCCTGATAAAGCAAATGTAAGATAAAAGAATGCATGAAATCCACCGGAGCCCAGTATTAAACGGATTCTTGAAAAGCTGCTTTCTCCGTTCTTTAAATATTCCCGTTCCCTGCTTCCATCCTTTTCAAGACTTCTGCGAAATACAAAATATAAAATAAGCAGATATAAAAGACTTAAGAGCGATGCAGCAACAAGTCCTGTCGAAACACCAATTGCTCCATATACATACTGGAATCGTCCATTATGGAGAAGATCCGAAACCTTCTGTCCATAAAGCATAAAACCTTCTGCGCTGATCAGACCAACACCAAGAAACACTGCGGTAAATATAAAGTCAGCATGCACACCGGGAGCACGCATGTGAAAGCCCTGGAAATATCCCTGAAGGACACCTGCAAGAGCAAGAAACGGAATACCCAGAAGTGCTATCCGCACGGTCATCACTGCAAGAGGGAGCTGCAACACATTCTGCAGGACATACTGGCAGCCTGCTTCTAAAAGAACAGTAAGTATCATGCCCAATATGAGCGCCAGAAACAGAGATTGTAAAAAAAGCCTGCGTACACCCTTAAACTGCTCTCTGCGCACGCGGTAACGGATAAGAGATGCAATCCCCTCTTTCATACTGTAAAACAATACCCCGCCCACAAGAAGAAAAATCTCCTGTGCCAGGGAAAAATAAGCCATTCCATCCTTCCCGATCATATGATAAACGGGGATTCTGCCAAGTAAAATGATTATATAAGAAATAAATACAAATAATACAAAATTATTTTTCTTAACGATTGCCATAGTCGTCCTCTTTCGTTATCTGGTAATACCTAATGCGTCAAGTGCCTCTCTCTGTCTGGCTTCCATCCGGACTGCATCTTCCGGCTCCATATGGTCATAGCCACACAGATGAAGCATACTGTGTGCAACAAGGAAACCAAACTCCCTCATCTCGGAATGGTTATATTTCTCTGCCTGCTCCTTTACCTTCTGTGCACAGATCATAATATCCCCTAACAGAAGCTCTCCGCTTTCCGGATCAAAATAATCCGATTCCTGCTCCTCCACAATTGAAAAATCCGATTCCGAAGTAAATGGAATGGCCGGGAAAGAAAGCACGTCCGTAGGCTGATCCAGATTCCGGAACGCTTTGTTTATTTCCTGTATTCCATCAAGGTCTGTTACCAGCAGATTAATCTGTGCCTCATACGGACACTGTTCCATATTAAGTACCTGGTTTTCAATACGCAAAGCCAGTTCCTCTATATCAAAATCAAATGTGATACCACTTTCATTTTCAACGTAAGAAGTCATAATATAACCTTTCGTCCACTAAAATTTGTTTCATCTTCTGTAAGTCACCAAGGGAAATCTCACTGTGGTCGAGAATTCCGCTCTCCATCTTCCGTTTATAGATCGTCTGGATCAGCTTTTGGTAATCGAGCTGTACATTTTTATCCTTGGAAAACAGATAGTCAATCGAGGAAATCACGGTATCTGCAAATAACAGTACAATGACCTCACGATCCACAAGCTGCTCTGCCGGGCTTAAATATTGCTTTAACAGCTCCCTGACACGTAACGGGATCTGATTTCCGGCAAGAATCTGTTCTGCATTCTCCCAGTTGTTTTCTCCCTTTAACAGTCCGATCTTATGATAATATGCACATGCCTTTACCACTGCATCATCCAGCTTCAGCTGCAGGGCAATCCGGCTGCAAAGGTATGCCGTATGAATGGTATGGTAATACTCCGGCTTTGAAACATTCTTTAATTCCACAAGCAGCGGACACTCCGGATCATTAATGTCCATATAAATATCTCTTGTCTTATAAATAAACGTGAAGCTGAAAAACTTCAAAATAATCAAAAGTAAAATCAGGCAGACCACCGTGTTAACTGCCGGAACCAGAAGCATCGGCAGATAAAACGGAAGCTGCTGATACAGCACCTCCGGAATACAAAGACACACAAACTGGAGCAATAACGATAATAACACCGGAAGCCAGATGTGAAAGCTTTCATTAATCGTGGAAAATAATAAGATTCCGGCCATACCACCCACAAAGTATACGAAAAAGGTTACCGGCTCCGCCTCATTCTGCAACAGCAGTGAAATCATCAGAAGACTGCTTCCTGCTGCAAGTCCCGTCATCTCATTGCTAAAGAGCATTAATCCTACGAAAACAGCAAGATACGGCCATCCTGCCTTTGGAAGCAGTGGACAGAGCAGTGCTGCCAGAAGAAAAATGCAGTATAGCAGCGTAAAACGCCATAAATTCCGTTCATTATCATATAAAAACAACTGTAAAACCCGGCTCTTTTCGATGGAAAAAAGAATCATCCCTGCGCCACAGGCAGACAAGACAGCAGTTCCAATGAGCTCCATCCAGCTTCTGCCATAAAGATAGGCTGCCACCGTGGAAAGAAATACCGTAATCATAAATAACAGAATTTTCTGGAAAGCTTCGCCTCCCTTACTGCTGTCTTCGGCTTCCTCTGCCGCGATTATTTCGTTTTCCGCCGGACTGTTCTTTTGCTTCATAATTTTCGTATGCCTTTACAATCTTTTGTACAAGCGGATGTCTCACAACATCACGGCTTGTCAGTTTACAAAATTCAATTCCTTCGATTTTCTGTAAGACCTTTGATGCCACATCAAGTCCTGACACCGTACTTTGCGGCAGATCCTTCTGTGTAGAGTCCCCCGTCACGATAACCTTCGATCCGAAGCCGATACGGGTCAGGAACATCTTCATCTGCGCCGGTGTCGTATTCTGGGCTTCATCCAGAATAATATAGGCATTGTCCAATGTCCGCCCTCTCATGTACGCAAGGGGTGCTACTTCAATCAGTCCCTTTTCCATATTCTTAAGAAACGTCTCTGCGCCCATAATCTGATATAACGCATCATATAAAGGTCTTAAATACGGATCAACCTTACTTTGCAGATCTCCCGGAAGGAAGCCTAACTTCTCCCCGGCTTCAATGGCCGGACGGGTCAAAATGATCCGTTCTACTTCCTGCTTCTTAAAAGCAGTAATTGCCATTGCCATAGCAAGATAGGTCTTACCGGTACCGGCAGGACCTAAGCCAAACACAATCATATTGTTGCGGATAGCATCCACATAAGCCTTCTGCCCCAGTGTTTTAGGCTTGATCGGCTTACCGGAAATGGTATGGCAGATGCATTCCTTATCCATTTCCAGAATGGCGCCGTCCGCCTCCTCTTCCTGACTCATTGTTATCGCATAATCGACGTTCTGCTCTTCGATTTCATTTCCACGCATTGCTAATTCCGACAGATTCCGTAAGACTGATGTGGCTTTCTTCACGCTCCGTTCATCTCCGGTAATCCGTACTTCTCCATTTCTGTCTGTAATTACAACCTGAAATTCCCGTTCCAGCTTTTTTAAATAAGAATCAAACTGTCCGAAAACATTTCGCTGCGCACTCAAGGGGATTTCCAGTCTCTGTTCAAATTCTCCCACGCTGTTTACTCCGTAACCTCTACGCCCTGTTCTTCTGCGTTTTGGTCTTCAATCTGGCAGATTCCGGTTTTCTGTAATACTCCCGCCGGTTCAATCAGAAGAAACTCTGCCTCCATTTTCCATTTTTTTTCGTTCTTTTTCATTGTAACATTTTTTTCGGTAATTTGTACCCCTTTTTCCTCTAAAGTTTGTATAATTTTTAGAATTTTATGTGCAAATATTTCTTTTATCTCATCTTTTGTATATTTTTTCTCACTTCCCGTATATTCCCGTATGGTTTCACTCCCGTAATAGATGGGAAGGTGAAAAGTATGAAATAAAATAACTTCCTTTTTCTGCTCCAGCCGGTCATATTCCTCATAAGGGATTCCAAAAACATCAAACCGGAACCTGTGTGCTCCGATTTCCAGAAAGCTCCGTTTCTTTTCCCTCCCCGAATAATTCTTTTCCCTGTAAAATAATGGTACCTCCTCTACATAGGTTTTGTGGCATTCCAGCATAATATCCGCATCTGCTTCGCAGAACTCATACCTGCGTACCGTTCCATCCTCTGACAGAATCGGAATTGCTCCCTGTACCAGCGCATCTCCTTTTTTAACCTCCTGTCCCTCCTGTACCAGAGGGACACCACTTCTTGTCACAATTGAAACAATCGTTCCATCCGTCTGTGCAACCAGGTCAAAGCCCTTCCCATTCTCCTTCACCTGTTCCTCTGTCTGATCTTTTTCCTTAAGGAGTTCATTCTCCTTAATCTGGATAAATAATTTACTTCCATCCACCTTTACCGATGTCCAGGTTACAATCGGAAATCTATTCCGGATCGCCTTTTCCAGCTCCTCCACCGGAACCTTACTCTTCTTCATTCCATGCACAATCCCATTTTCTGCCAAAAAATCCATGAAGACATCTTCAGTAATATAAAAATTCCCCGTAAGCTGGATCGTCCAGATATGGGCAGACATCATCAGCCAGAATCCCAGACTGATCACAATACCGATAAGGAACACCTTTCTTTTTTTCATCCCTACAGAAAGAAAAGGTAGTCCGAAACGTTCCGTAACGACTACCCTGGTTCCTGTTTTCCTTGTAAAGCCTTTGATTCTGTAAAAATCAGAAAGTCCGATTTTCATGGTGTAATACGCTTCATGGATCTGAATATCCCATAAGAAGATCTGATGATTACTGCACAGATTAATAAAGCGCTCCGGAGCATTTCCGCATACCCGGATCAGCAGATATCCCTTCAAGAAACGGATGAGCTGCAACATGACCGATTCCTCCCATACCCTTGCGTCAATTTTCCATATACCGGACGTTCTCAATCCATCCGCTGATCTTCATATCCTCATTGTTATAGTACAGAATGTTCAGCCGCTTTCCACAGATTTCTATCTTACAGTTTTTGCCCTGCAGTATGATTCTGCAATCTGTGTATTCAATAATTCCCTTATAATTTTCAACAAACACATCCCGTTTTCCCGTAATGGTGACAATAGATGCGCCCAATACGGAATCTTTTGGCAGTTTTAAGGATTCTGCCATGCGTTCACGTTTTGATCTGATTTGCGTTTCTTCCAGTTTCTTTCTCATGTCATACTATATGACAAAACCGGAAATGCTATGACTATTTCACCACATCTAAAATGACATTCTGTTCCTTTGCTTCATCCGGTCCGATATGATATGCCTGTTGTAATCTTGTCATTGCTTCTTCTAACTTCTGACAGTCATTAGCAAACACTTCCGCTAAGACATCGCCCTTATGCACATATTTTCCAACCTTCTGAATAAGACGGATTCCTACGGATAAATCAATCTGACTTTCCTTCGTCTCCCGTCCTCCACCCAAAATCAGGGAACAGATTCCTACTTCATCACAGACAATCCTCTGTATATAACCATCAACCGGTGCCAGAAGTTCCTTCCGTATCTTTGCACAGGGAAGTTTCTCCGGCTCATACACATAGCTTTCATCTCCACCCTGGGCTTTCACGAATTCCGCAAGCTTTCGAAGCGCACTTCCGTCTTCAACCACCTGTCTAAGCATCCTTCTTGCCGTTTCTTCCTTATCAGCCTTCCCTCCGGCAAGCAGCATATAGCTTCCAAGGGTCATTACAAGCTCCGTAAAGTCCCTGGGACCATTTCCATTTAAGGTATCAATGGCTTCCCGTACCTCAAGCGCATTTCCTACCGTATTACCAAGCGGCTGATCCATATTGGAAACGACAGCAATCGTCTTTCTTCCGGCATTCTTTCCAAGCTGTACCATTTCTTTAGCAAGGGCAAGGGCATCCTCCCTTGTCTTCATAAAGGCACCGCTCCCTGTTTTGACATCAAGTACAATAGCATCGGCTCCTGCCGCAAGCTTCTTACTCATAATGGAAGAAGCAATCAGCGACATCTGATCCACGGTTGCCGTTACATCACGAAGTGCATAGAGCTTTTTATCTGCAGGGGCTAAGTCCTTCGTCTGCCCCATAATGGAAATTCCAATGGTATTCACATGATCAATAAATTCCTCTGTGGAAATTCCGGTTGAAAACCCGGGGAAGCTTTCTAACTTGTCAATCGTTCCTCCGGTATGTCCGAGTCCCCGTCCGCTCATTTTAGCAATTTTCACACCACAGGCAGCCACCATTGGAGTCAGGGCAAGTGAGGTCTTATCACCAACACCGCCGGTACTGTGCTTATCTACCTTCACGCCCTGTATTCGGGATAAATCGAGCATTTCTCCGCTTTCTGCCATCGCCATGGTCAGATACAGGGTTTCTTCTTCGCTCATTCCCTGGAAATAGATTGCCATCATCATGGCTGACATCTGATAATCCGGAATGCGGTCGGCCGTGTATTCCGTAATCATATACCTGATTTCTTTCTCAGACAGCTCATGCCCGTTTCTCTTCTTCATAATCAGATCATACATTCTCATGCTGTTACCCTGCCCTACTTGTTCTCACTAAGTGTCCATACATCGTTCGCACTAAATTCGAACTTCGCTATCGCTTGTTCTCATTAAGTGTCCATGTATCGTTCGTACTAAATTCGAACTTCGCTATTGCTCGTTCTCATTAAGTACTCTACTTATGGTAAGGTTCTCCGTTGATAATACGATATCCCCGGTAAATCTGCTCAAGCAGAATCACTCTCATCAGTTGATGAGGAAAGGTCATCCTCGAAAAGCTCAGTTTCCAGCCGGATACCTTCGAGACCTTCTCATGAAGTCCTAAGGATCCGCCAATCACAAACTGGATATGGCTTACTCCTTCGACACCCATCTGCTCGATTTTCTGTGCAAAGGCAACCGAATCCATCTGCTTGCCTTCGATTTCCAGTGTCACTACCGGATCGTCCAACCGGAGATTTTTCAAAATGCGTTCTGCTTCTTTCTCGCGAATCTGGTCTTCGACAACTGTACTCGCACCATCCGGGGTCTTTTCATCCACCACTTCAATCACCTGCAGCCTGCAATAACGGCTAAGCCGTTTTTCATACTCTGCAATCGCATCACGCAGATATTTTTCTTTTACTTTTCCTACACAAACAATGGTGATTTTCATTCCTTATCCTGCTTTTCAAACAATTCGGGATACATTTCTTCCACGAGGCGTTCCATATAAGCCTCATCCAGATTCAGAAACTGCTTCTGTATTGCTTTTTTAACAATTTCAAACCGCTGGAAATACTTTAATTCCTCAGAAATGGAAGCGTCAAAGCATAACGATTGATCGATTGTTTCTTTATGCAGGTTTTGAAGACACCATTTACGGATTTCGGCAGTCAGATTGTTTTCTTTTGCAGCACGTTTCTTGAACAGCTTAAAATTACGCAGGGAAACAATGCCCATTATAAGGAACAATATAAACATCACTCCCATAACGCCGCTGATCATGTATTTACTGAAAACTGCCATATGAATCGGAATAATTCCAAAGAAAAATAACACAACAGCAATCAGACCTGCTGTTCCGACAGATAGTAAGGCGTAGGCCGAGGCACGGTTTTCTTCTGCCCGTTCCTCGTTGTTCACATATACTCCATGAACAACCGGTTTCACGTCTTCTTCGTCAAATTCAAACGGTGGGATCTCTCCCTCCATCACTGCCCGCTGTGCTGCCGCAATCTCCTCTTCCGGACTTTCCGGGAGAGATTCTGTAAATCTCTCCTCCGGTTCATCCGTAAGATGTTCTACCAGTGCACAGCCACAATCGGCACACCGGTCAACACCTTCTACATACTCACACTTACATTTGGGACACCATGCCATACCCATTCACCCCCATGAATAGTATTTTAGTTCTCACCTCGGATGTAACATTTCACACCCCAGTTCTGATTCTCTTTGTCCGACAACCAGATGAAATTCTGTTCATCTTCTGTATCGACCAGAGCCGGTCTGCGCCCCTGCTTGTCCTTCTCCCTGGAAAGATATACAAAGCTTCCCATCTTCGCAGTTGCATTCCATTCTTCAAAATTATTCTTCTGGTCAATCGTTGTAATATAAAATGATCCGTCTAAAAGTCCCTGCTTATAGGTTCCAATAAAATTGGAATAATAACGGGTGTCCTTCTGCAGACGCTCGGTTACGAAATCATAATGCTCGGAACCGCTTCCATCCGGAAGATCATTCTTAAAGCTTCCGGAATACTGGTGAAACAGATAAACATCCCTGGAATTTGCAGATGAATGAATATGATAATGCATAAAGCGGCCCTCTCCCTCGCGGACACCATTCTTCCATGCACCATAATAGTACTGATTGTCTGCATAAACTGCAATTCCTGTACCGTCTGGCTTCCCATCTGCGTTCGTTTCACCGGCATAATAGAACTTGTTTGTTCCCTTTAACTGATACGACATGGCACGGAAACGATCGAGGTACGCAAGATCATCCAGCGCTTTCTGGTTGCCCTGCTCCCAGTAAGACATCATTTCCTTTAACTGTGCCTGGGTATCAAACTTCACTTTACTAAAATCCAGTGTTTCCTCTTCCGGATCCGGCGTTGCCGTTGCGGCAGCTTCCGGCGTAGGCTCCAAAGAAGCCGTTGCCTTAGAAGCAGCCACATCAGGAGACGGGTCTGCTTCTGTCTCCTGAGCTGCGGACGGTGACGAAGAAGGTACGATGATCTCCGTGGAAACCACATCCTGTGGTGTCTCATCCGGCTTTTGATTCTTATTTTTGTTCACGACAAAAGTAATCAGCAGAATCACGATAATCAACAGAATCGGAACGATTTTGATGATTATCTGGATCTTGTCCTCTTTTGTCAGCTTATCCTCCTGAGAATCCTCAGAATCATTAAAGAAATTTTTCATAGTTTACTCTCTATTTATTGCTCAGGTACTCGTCAATTCCCTTTGCTGCGGTCTTTCCTGCTCCCATGGCAAGAATAACAGTAGCAGCTCCGGTTACGGCATCACCACCGGCATATACGCCTTCCTTCGTGGTCTTTCCACAGTCTTCCTCAGCAATAATACATTTACGCTTGTTGATCTCAAGTCCCTTTGTAGTAGAGGAAATGAGCGGGTTCGGAGAAGTTCCGAGGGACATGATCACGGTATCTACGTCAATCACGAATTCGGATCCCGGTACTTCCACAGGTCTTCTTCTTCCGGATTCATCGGGTTCACCAAGCTCCATCTTAATACACCTGATGCCATTTACCCATCCCTTTTCATCCTCAAGGATTTCTACCGGATTGGTCAGAAGATCAAAAATAATTCCTTCTTCCTTAGCATGATGAACTTCTTCCACACGGGCAGGAAGTTCTTCTTCACTACGACGATATACGATATGTACCTCTGCACCAAGACGAAGTGCTGTTCTGGCTGCATCCATGGCTACGTTACCGCCGCCGACAACGGCTACCTTTTTACCATGCATAATCGGTGTATTGGAATCCTCACAAAAGGCCTTCATCAGGTTGCTTCTGGTTAAGTATTCATTTGCAGAAAATACACCGTTTGCCTGTTCTCCCGGAATACCCATGAACTTCGGAAGTCCGGCACCGGAGCCGATAAATACTGCATCATATCCTTCTTCCTCTAACAGCTCATCAATGGTAACAGACTTACCGACAACAACGTTTGTCTCAATCTTAACACCAAGAGATTTTACATTTTCAATTTCCTTAGCAACAACCTTGGTCTTTGGAAGACGGAATTCCGGAATACCATAAACCAGTACACCGCCCGGCTCATGTAAAGCTTCAAAAATCGTTACCTCATATCCCATCCTGGCAAGATCTCCGGCACAGGTAAGTCCTGCAGGACCGGAACCGATCACAGCAACCTTCCTGCCGTTTTTCTTTTCTGCACCCTGAGGCTTGATTCCGGCTTCTCTTGCAGAATCTGCAACGAAACGTTCCAACTTGCCGATGGAAACCGGCTCACCCTTGATGCCACGGATACACTTTCCTTCACACTGACTCTCCTGCGGGCAGACTCGTCCGCATACGGCAGGAAGTGCAGAGGATTCGCTGATAACCTGGTAAGCACCTTCCACATCACCATTCTTTACCTTTTCTATAAAGCCAGGAATATTGATGGATACCGGGCATCCCTTGATACACTGGGCGTTCTTGCAGTTGATACATCTGGAAGCTTCTTCCATGGCCTCTTCCCTGTTATATCCTAAACATACTTCTTCAAAATTGGTAGCTCTGACCTTTGGATCCTGCTCCCGGACCGGTGTTTTCTTTAATACGTCCATTATTTGTCACCTCCGCAATTTCCACATCCGCCGTGATGTGTATCTCCTTCTTTTGCCTTAAGATAAGCTCTGCCCTCTGCTGTTTTATAGATCTGTTGTCTCTGCATTGCTTCATCGAAGTTTACCAGATGTCCATCAAATTCAGGACCATCCACACAGGCAAATTTCACTTCATCACCAATAGTAACACGGCAGGCACCACACATACCGGTACCGTCTACCATAATCGGATTTAAACTGACAACAGTAGGAAGGTTTAACTCCTTAGTCAGTTTGCAGACAAACTTCATCATAATCATCGGACCGATTGCCACGCAGACATCGTAATGCTTTCCTTCATTAATAAGATCCGTAATCGTCTGGGTAACCATACCGCTTCTTCCGTAGGAGCCATCGTCTGTTGTTACATAAAGATTGCCTGCAACAGCCTTCATTTCATCTTCCAGAATTAAGATATCCTTTGTCTTTGCACCTACAATAACATCTGCTGCAATACCATGCTCGTGGAGCCATTTCACCTGCGGATAGACGGGGGCTGTTCCTACACCGCCTGCCACAAACAGAATACTCTTCTTCTTAAGTTCTTCTATGTTTTCTTTCACAAATTCAGATGGACATCCAAGCGGTCCTACAAAATCATGAAAAGCATCTCCTGCCTTTAAGGATGACATGTACTGTGTTCCTGCTCCGACGATCTGGAACACAATAGTAACCGTTCCCTTCTCCCTGTCATAATCACAGATCGTCAGGGGGATTCTTTCTGCATCCGCATCGGTTCTTACGATCACAAACTGACCGGGTTCACAGGACTTTGCTACTCTTTCTGCTTCAACAACCATGGAAAAAATGTTTGCTGTAAGCTCTTTTGCTTCTAAAATCTTGTACATATTTAGCCTCCACTTTATTTATTCAAAGGGATAATCCCCATTTGACCATTTTCGTCGTAAACCAGCCGGTTAGGTGTTCCACTGTAAACCTCTACCGCATACAGTCTTCCGGTCTGTGTCCGTTTTCCCGCCGAATCGACAATTGATTCGCTTAATTTATAATAATATCCTAAATTTGGGATTTCGACAAGAGTCTCATACTCATAAACGTATCTTCCTTCGATTTCAAAGGAATTCCCCTGCATATCCTTTAGAATATGCTGATCCATAAGTGCTTTTTTCACACGATCAATCGCTGCCTTTACGGTAACCTGTGTCTGTAGCTCGAGATCATAACTCCGGTACACCACTTCACTCATTACCCCTTCTTCGGAAATCACCGCAAATCGGTAATTTGTCCGTCCAAGCGGCATATCAATCGGTTCTGTATATAATAAACTATTTTCATCCGGTTCGGAACCATCTGTTGTATAGTAAATATTTCCTTCTTCCGCCGTAATTACCTCAATTAAGGTAGGAAGCTGATAATCCCCGCTGCTCGGTGTAACCTCTGGTTTCTCCGGAATGGCAACATCAATGAGATAATAATTCTCTACCGTTTCGCTGCGGATCCCATAATCATTCACGAAAACAGCCTTAATCCGGTGTTCTCCCGGTTCCAGCTGAATTGGCGCCGTATATACCAGACTGTGCTCCTGCGGCTCACTGCCATCGGTCGTATAATAAATGGTTCCCGTGGTATTCGCAGTAATTTTAAGAGAGATCACCTTTTCATAATTTCCGGTAGAATAACCAAATTCCGGTTTCATTGCCATATAGTGCTGGAACTGCGTCTGTACTGCAGTATCCCCACTTTCCATCAGCAATTCATTAATTCTCTCATAATTCTGCTGTCCGGCAAGAATCGTAATGATAAAATCAAAATACTGTATCTTCCGTTCCTCGTCCATCGACCGTTTAAAGACAACATTTTCGAGGATTTCTGCCGCCCGGTCTTCCTCACCCAGTTCATAATAACACTGCGCCTGCATATAAGGGATCTCCAGATCTTCCGGCTGCAGTTTTTCAGCCTTTACAAGAAAGGTAAGTGCATTCTCGTACTGTGCTTTCTCCATGCGTTCTTCTGCTTCCCGGATCTGATAGTTCACCGAATAATTCTGATAAATAAGACCGGCAAGAAGAATAATAACAAGCGTCATCAGGACAGAGGCAAGCGTGGTAATTAAAATACGCTTCCTCGAAGTAATCCCGCGGAAAATACTTCCTTCCTTAAGAAAATCCTCCTCTTGCGGTTTCTTTTTTAAATCTGAGGAATTTTCAGGCAGGTCCGGATTGATTTCCCATGCAACGGTCGACAGGGTTTCTTCAATGCTGTTTTGAATTTCAGGCTCAAAATCCGGAACAATCTGGATCTCTGCTCCACATCGTTCACAGTAAAGATGTTCTTCCTTCATTTCATATCCGCATCGTGGACAAATCATTTCCGCACCTCCTTCCCTGATCAGATATCAGGCTGCCTGCTTCGCCATATAAAATTGCTATTCTGTTTAAATGCAAGCATTCACAGAAAGCAATTTTGCATGGCTCTGAATAGTTACCAAACAGAGCTCACACAATTATGCAGCAGCATCGCAATTGTCATCGGTCCTACTCCACCCGGTACCGGTGTAATGGCTTCACAGACGGGAAATACGGAATCATAATCCACATCCCCGCAAAGTTTGTTGTTCTCATCCCTGTTAATACCAACGTCAATGACAACCGCACCCTCTTTTACATAATCTGCATTTACCATCTTTGGCTTACCGATGGCAACAATCAGAATATCTGCCCTCCTGCAGATCTCTTTCAGATTCTTTGTTCTCGAATGTGCGATCGTAACGGTTGCATTCTCACGAAGCATTAATAATGCCATAGGCTTTCCAACAATATTACTTCTTCCTAAAATCACACATTCCTTACCTTCGATTTCGATATTGCTTCTCTTTAAAAGTTCAATAATTCCGGCAGGGGTGCAGGAAATAAAGCCTTTTTGTCCGATACAGAGTGCACCAACGCTTTGGGGATGAAAGCCGTCTACATCCTTTAATGGAGAAATAGCCTGAATCACCCGGTTTTCATCAATGTGGGAAGGTAATGGGAGCTGCACTAAAATACCGTTTACATCTTTCCGCTCATTCAGTTCTGCGATCAGTTCAAGCAGTTCCTGCTGCGTGGTCTCCTCCGGAAGCTCATAGGATAACGACCGGATTCCAATGTATTCACAGCCCTTTTTCTTATTTCTTACATAAACGGTGGACGCCGGATTATCACCGACCTGCACAACAGCAAGGGTAATCCCGATTCCCTGCTCCTTTAACTGCGCCACCTTTTCCTTCAGCTCATCCTTTAACTGTGTGGATATTTCTTTTCCATTAATGATCTTTGCCATATTCATACTCCTTTAGAATAATCCTGTGATCTTTCCGTCTTCGTTCACATCAATGTCAAATGCTGCCGGATGCTTTGGAAGTCCCGGCATCGTCATAACCGCTCCTGTCAGAACAACAACAAAGCCTGCACCTGCCGAAACATAAGCCTCTCTTACCTGTAGGGTAAATCCCTCCGGTCTTCCTAAGAGTTCCGGGTCATCCGACAGGGAATACTGCGTTTTCGCCATACATACCGGCAGGTTCCCAAATCCCATGTCTTCTATTTTCTTTAACTGCTTTAATGCTGCGGGTGCATAGCTTACACCGTCCGCACCATAAATTTCCCTGGCAACGGTTTCAATCTTTTCCTTTAAGGAAGCTTCATCATCATACAATGGTTTAAAATGGCTTTCCTTGGTTTCTATGGATTTGATAACCTTTTGGGCAAGCTCGATACCGCCTTCCCCTCCATCGGTAAAGACTTTTGAAATTGCAAACTCACAGTTCCTCTCTTCACAGAACTGCTTTACCCATGCTGTTTCTGCTTCCGTATCGGTATAAAAGCTGTTTAAGGTAACCACGACAGGCACTCCATATCTCTGAAGATTTTCAATATGCTTTTCAAGGTTCACGATTCCCTTTTTCAGAGCATCAAGGTTCTCATTTACAAGGTCTGCTTTTGCAACGCCCCCATTGTATTTGAGCGCACGGATTGTCGCAACAAGAACCACAACATCCGGCTTTAAGCCTGCCATACGGCACTTGATATCAAAGAACTTCTCTGCCCCGAGATCGGCACCGAAGCCTGCTTCGGTGATACAATAGTCTGCCATTTTTAAAGCAGCCTTCGTAGCCCTTACAGAATTACAGCCATGTGCAATATTTGCAAAAGGACCGCCATGGATCAGTACCGGATTGTGCTCTAAGGTCTGCACGAGATTCGGCTTCATCGCATCCTTAAGAAGGGCAGCCATTGCACCTACTGCCTGCAGATCACCTGCCGTAACCGGCTCTCCCTGATAGTTATAGGCAACCACGATACGGGAAAGACGTTCCTTTAAATCCTGCATATCATCTGCCAGACAAAGAATTGCCATGATTTCAGAAGCAACCGTAATCACAAAATGGTCCTCCCTTACTGTTCCATCTGCCTTTGCCCCAAGTCCGACAACGACATTACGCAGCACACGGTCATTCATATCAAGACATCGTTTCCAGGTCACCTGTCTTGGATCAATCTGCAACTGGTTACCCTGTTGGATATGATTATCCAGCAATGCGGCAAGCAGATTGTTCGCTGAAGTGATCGCATGAAAATCTCCGGTAAAATGCAGGTTGATCTCTTCCATTGGGATGACCTGTGCATATCCACCGCCGGCTGCACCGCCCTTAATTCCAAAGCATGGACCAAGAGAGGGCTCCCGTAACGCAATAACTGCCTTCTTTCCCATCCGTCCAAAGGCCTGTCCAAGTCCAACGCTGGTTGTTGTCTTTCCTTCTCCTGCCGGTGTCGGATTAATGGCTGTAACGAGGATCAGTTTTCCGTCCGGACGTCCTTTTAGTTTTTCAAGATATTCCTCGGAAAGCTTGGCCTTATACTTACCATATAATTCCAGTTCGTCTGTTGTAATTCCAAGTGTTTCTGCAATCGATGTGATCGGTTCTATTTTTGCTTCCTGTGCAATTTCAATATCTGTTTTCATCCCTCATAAACCCTTTCTTTCAAACTGTAAGTATTCTGAACTGTTCAGCAGCTTTACAGCTACAGACATTCCTCTATGTATTGTTCAAACTGCTCCTGACTCATTAGTACCTTACGAGGCTTCGTACCCTCTTCTTCTCCAACGACACCGGCTTCGCACAGCTGATCCATAATCCGGGCTGCCCGGTTAAAACCAATCTTAAAGACACGCTGCAGCATGCCGATGGATGCTTTATCCTTTTCAATGATGAACTGTGCCGCATCCACAAAATACTGATCCCGTTCATTACCGCCACCCGGGCTGCCGGCCCCGTCTCCCGAAGCAGCCCCCATGCTTTCCATCTTTTGCTGAATATCGGAATCATAAATATTACCAAGCTGCTGATTCTTCAGGAATTCCACAACATCCGAAACTTCCTTATCTGAAACAAATGCGCCCTGTACCCGGACGGGCTTCGTATAGCCCTGCGGATAAAACAGCATATCCCCTTTACCTAAAAGCTTCTCTGCTCCGTTCATATCAAGGATGGTTCGTGAATCGACACCACTGGATACGCTGAATGCAATACGGCTTGGCATATTTGCCTTAATCAAGCCTGTAATAACATCTACAGAAGGACGCTGGGTTGCAATAATCAAATGGATTCCTGCAGCTCTTGCAAGCTGTGCCAGACGACAGATGGATTCCTCTACCTCGCCTGGGGATACCATCATCAGATCAGCAAGCTCATCCACAATAATCACGATCTGTGGCATCTTCTTCGGAGCCTGCGGATCACCCCTTACAACCATATCTTCGACTTTCTTGTTATATCCTTTGAGATCACGGACATTGAAGTCTGCAAACTTCTGATAACGATCCGTCATCTCGGCAACGCCCCACTGCAGGGCAGCAGATGCTTTCTTAGGATCCGTCACAACCGGAATCATCAGATGTGGAATTCCATTATAAACACTTAATTCCACTACCTTCGGGTCTACCATAATCAGCTTCACATCCGAAGGATCTGCCTTATAGAGAATACTCATAATCAGGGTATTAATACATACCGACTTACCGGAGCCTGTTGCACCGGCAATCAGCATATGCGGCATCTTCGCAATATCACTGACCACAACCCGTCCCGCAATATCCTTTCCAACCGCAAACGCGATATTGGAAGGGAATTTCTTAAATTCATCGGTTTCAAGCAGTTCACGCAATCCGACCGCAGTGTTTTCTTTATTCGGAACCTCAATACCAATTGCTGCCTTGCCGGGAATCGGCGCTTCAATACGGATGTCCGTGGCCGCAAGATTTAACTTGATATCATCCGCAAGACCGACGATCTTGCTTACCTTGACTCCCTGCTCCGGCTGCAGTTCATAACGTGTTACGGCAGGTCCCTGGCTGATATCTGTAATCGTTACCCGTACTCCAAAGGTCTGCAGGGTATGCTGCAGACGCTGTGCGGTTTCACGAAGCTCGTTTCCTGCATTCTTATTCTCTTTGCCCATGCTCTTCGTCAAGAGGCTGATCGGTGGGAACTGATATTCCCTGGGGCGTACCGGCTGGTTTCCGGGACTTCCCTGTGTCATTCCCTGTGATGTCTGTCCGGAAGCACAATTCTGTGCGGAAACCGTCTGTGCCTGTGATAAACGATCTGCTCCGGCCGATGACACACCGGATGTCATGCTGGATGCCGGACTCCTGGCCGGTTCCGGCTGTGGATCTGTCGTAAGTGGAATACCGAACGGATCCTCCTTCGGAAGCTTCGCCACCGGACGTGATTTTACGGATGTTGGCATCTCCTCTTCTGCATAAGGGCTTACAATCTCTGAAATATCATCACTCTGCTGTTCCCCGACTGCTCCGTTAATCCGGATCTTACTGAAGTCAAAGCCATCCGACGGAGCTTCATGGGTAATCACCTGCGAAGCAGCTGCTGACTGTGTAACTTCCGGTTGGGTAACCACAGGCTTTTGGTATGTATCTTCCGGTACGTCTTCCTCTTCAATATAAGTATGAGGTCTTTCTAATTGTTCCTCAAAGTCGGACAGGTTAATCTCATGGATATCATCCCGTTCACGCACCACCGGCTCTTCATGGTGTTCTGCGGTAAGTGAAGTATCCATCATGACACCGGTTATCTTTTTATCCATACGAAGGATCTTCTGATCCTCCTTCTGTTCTTCCTGCAGACGTCGTTCTTCTTCTCTCTGCTTCCGAAGCTCTTCTGCTTCCTCCCTGCGCTTCTGCGCGCGTTCCCTACGGTAAGCGGCATCTTCCCTGGAACGTTCATAAACCTTCCGGCTTCCGTTCTTAACGCCCTTCATAAAGGACTTGTCGGTAATCACAATCAATGCTATAATGGCGATCACTAAAAGACTCAATATGGTTCCGATCAATCCTAAAAAATGATAGGCCAGATAGGCAAAGGAACCACCTAAAATTCCCCCACCGTTCCGGTTCGTGCTGCAAGCTTCATAAATTCCCTTAAAATCATAAGAAACAGCCTCCTGTGGTGCTTTCGTAAACAATTCACACATCATGCTGATGATCAGGTATAAACATACCGCAGCAATAATCTTCCTTGTGGCAATAACATTTCCACTGTTAATCATGGCAAATGCAATGACCATAAACAGAAAAACCGGGATCAGATACGCAGTAAGTCCAAAAATTCCGAACATTACGCCACTGATCGCATTCCCCATCACACCAATCATTCCAAAATTACATAAAAACAGAAAAACACACAACGCAAACAGGGCAATCAAAATCACTTCGCTTTTGATTGCCACATCCATCGGCTCACTCTGACGCTGGCTCTGATTCCTGCTCCGGCTTCTGTCTGACGTGTTTGTTTTTCTGGTGCTATTTTTTTTTCTAGTGTTGCTTTTCTTACTCTGTGCCATACTACATCCCCTTCAGCACTAGATCTTGTGCTTACATAATCCTAATTAGTATAGCATTTTTTCTTTTTGCTATCAATGAGAGAATGTAGTTTTTTCATGGCATCCCCGATCCCACCGGTATCATTAATGATTCCCTCTTCAACTGCTTCCTTACCTACAAGGATCGTCCCGACATCCTTCGTCAACATCTCCGTTTCCATCATCAGTTCTTCAAAGCGCGCCCGCGTGATGTTGCAGTGATGACAGACGAATCCGGTAATCCTGTCCTGAATCTGTTTAAAATAATCAAAAGTCTGCGGAACACCGATCACCATACCGTTCATACGCACAGGATGAATGACCATTGTTCCCGTCGGCACAATATAAGAATAATCGGTACTGACCGCAATCGGGACACCGATCGAATGACTTCCTCCAAGCACCAGGGAAACGGTCGGCTTACTTAATGATGCAATCATTTCCGCAATGGCAAGTCCCGCTTCCACATCTCCTCCGACCGTATTTAAGAGAATCAATACCCCATCAATATTTTCACTGTCTTCAATTGCGGCAAGCTGCGGCAGAATATGTTCATACTTTGTGGTCTTGGAATTGCTTCCCAGATTATCGTGTCCTTCAATTTCACCGATTACTGAGATCAGATGAATTGTATTTTCTTTATCATTTTTATTTAAGGTTGCCTGTCCGGTTTCTTCAATTCTCCGGTCACGGTTCTTTTCTTCCTCTACTCTTTTATTCTGTTCGTTTTCCAAGCAGTCTTCCCTCCCAAAACATAATAAATGCACCGGAAATCTCCTTTCCGATGCGTTTATTATGTCCTTAATAAGGATTCTTATTCGTATGTAACCGCCTCTAACCTTTCCGTTCCCTTTCTTCCATTTCACCAAGCTTCCGGTCAAATGCAAGCATATCGTCCATATTGACTTCAACATCAAAATCAAGCTGTCTGGAAACATGCTTTTTCGGTCCCGGCAGAGGATTCTCCAGATATTTCACCTTTCTTCCATCCGGAGCCGTGAAGAAATCCGGATTCTCCGGCCGCTTTTCTTCCCCTGGCAATTCATCCGGGAAGCGCCAGTCATCCAAATCATCGTCCGGATCGTACCGCCACTCTTCAAGTGTGGCAGCTGATTCTTCTGACTCATGATCCGGTATTTCCTGTCCGTGAGCTTTCACTTCCACGCCTTGCTTCTTATAACACGTCTGACCAGCATTACACAGAAGGCCAAGCAGAATGACTCCTGCAACATAAATTACATATTTCAGTTCCAATCCCTGACAGGTTCCCGGCAGATCCTTAAGCAGTCCGATCCACCATCTGACCTGACCGGATATTGTTTCTCCAGATATTCCGGTATACTTCATCAGCATTGCAAATGTTCCAAGGAGCATTCCAAGAATTACGAGGAGAGTCTGTAAAAATGTAGGCATAACCTGATTCTGATCTTCCCAAAGCTCCTGATCCTGTTTCCGGATGAGCTTCTTAGTTGAAGCATGCGTCCTTATCAGTACTCCCACAAGCAGAATTATCAGAAAGAAGCCTGCATAGTTCCAGACGCAGACCACTCCAAGATATCCCCCCATCAGGATCAGATATAAACCACAGATACAGCTTCTTTGCCACCCCTTTTCTTTTGAAAGGATATAAAAGCAGCCAATCATAAGAAAAACCAATCCAAAATGGAAAAGATAAAAGCTGACCGGCTCAGCATTTCCGACAGCAATCAGTATAGACGGAATTGCTGCAAGAATCGTTGCTGAAAAAAAAGCTGCTGTTTCTCCATACAGGCAGCACATGGCACGCAGAAAGAAATACAGTGCTGCCACCTGTAAAACTCCCTGTAGTACCAACACGGCTTCCGGGTGATTTCCACATAATGCCAGCAGCTTCGATAATATATCCGTGTAGGCTAAGGCCAATCCGGAAGAAAGTACAGGCATGCTCTCTTCCGCCCTGATCATGGCGTGTTCATAATATCCATAATAGTCAGTAACCATATTCCAGTGGAGAAATACATATAATGCACGAACTCCCGCCACCAATATGGTCCATATAATGATTGACGCTCTCCGTTTCTTACTTTTCACATTATCCCCCCACATGCCTTTAAACATGCCATATTACTGCAATGAAATATAAAAGCTAAACACAGTTCAATGCATACTCAAGATCTGCAATAATATCCTTTACATTCTCAATTCCAACGGAAAAACGAATCAGATCCGGTGCCACTCCGGCTTCCTTTAACTGTTCATCTGTCATCTGACGATGCGTGTGGCTTGCCGGATGAAGAACGCAGGTTCTGGCATCTGCAACATGCGTCACAATAGCTGCCAGCTTCAGGTGCGCCATCATTTCTTCCGCAGCTGCTCTTCCACCCTTTAAGCCAAAAGAAACAACCCCGCAGGTTCCCTTGGGCATATATTTCTTCGCAAGTTCATAATACCTGTTGGATTTAAGTCCCGGATAGTTTACCCAGGCTACCTTTTCATGGCTTTCTAAGAATTCGGCCACCTTCTGTGCATTATAGCAATGACGTTCCATGCGCAGCGGCAGGGTTTCCAGACCAATATTCAAAAGGAAGGCATCATGCGGTGACTGCACAGAGCCAAGGTCACGCATCAGCTGTACCGTTGCCTTCGTTATGTATGCGGCTTTTCCGAATTTTTCCACATAGGTTACCCCATGATAGGAATCATCCGGCTTACAAAGTCCCGGAAATTTCTCCGGATATCTGGAGAAATCAAAATTGCCGGAATCTACAATCGCGCCTCCGATCGTCATTGCATGACCGTCCATATACTTGGTAGTGGAATGAGTTACGATATCCACACCAAACTGAAACGGATTACAGTTAATAGGTGTTGCAAAGGTATTATCTACAATAAGCGGCACCTCATGGTCATGCGCTGCTTTTGCAAACTTCTCAAAATCCAGAACAACCAGTGCCGGATTGGCAATGGATTCTGCCATCACACATTTGGTATTCGGACGGAATGCCTTGTTAATCTCTTCAACCGGCCAGTCCGGGTCCACAACCGTGCACTCAATTCCCATCTTCTTCATAGTTACAACAAGCAGATTAAAGGTTCCCCCATAAACCATGGAGGACATCACCACATGGTCTCCGGCCTCACAGATATTAAATACGGCATAATAATTAGCCGCCTGACCGGATGAAGTAAGCATGGCTGCCACACCACCCTCTAATTCACAGATCTTCTCTGCAACATAATCATTCGTCGGATTCTGGAGTCTGGAATAAAAATATCCGGACTCTTCCAGGTCAAACAGCTTCCCCATCTGTTCAGAAGTTTCATATTTGAAAGTGGTACTCTGATAAATCGGAAGAATTCTCGGTTCCCCGTTCTTCGGCTGCCATCCTGCCTGTACGCAAATCGTTTCTTTTTCGTAATTCCTGTTCATTTCTGCCCCCATATTTTGATTTTATGTAACTATTCAGAGCCATGCAAATTATGACAATATGGACGTCGAATGCTCGCATTCGTAAGGACATTTGACATAATTTATATGGCGAAGTAACCACATGAGGTAAACTACGTTGCGTTAGCAACGGTTTTACGAATGGGGTGCTGAATAGTTGCGATTTTATTATAAACAGCTCTTCTTATTCATCCCAGTTATGATATACTGCCTGTACATCATCATCTTCATCCAACAGATCCAGTGTTCTCTGCAGATTCTTCACAGCGGTTTCATCGGTGAGTTCTACATAGTTCTGTGGAATCATGGTTACTTCGGAAGATGCCATTTCAATTCCGGCATCCTGCAATGCCTTTAATACGGCATCAAAATCATCCGGGGATGTAAGAATTTCAAAGCTGTCCTCTTCTTCTGCAAAATCCTCTGCGCCTGCATCTAAAGCAAGCATCATCAGCTCATCTGCATCTCCATCGTATTCTTCCTTATCAATGATGATCTGCCCCTTCTTGTCAAACATAAAGGAAACACATCCCGGTGTACCCACATTACCATTGCCTTTGGTAAATGCATTACGTACATTGGCTGCAGTACGGTTCTGGTTATCGGTAAGTGCATCCACGATGATGGCAATTCCGTTCGGTCCGTATCCTTCATATGTGACGTATTTGTAGTTAACACTTCCGTCATCTCCGGCTGCTTTCTTAATACCACGGTCAATGGTATCGTTCGGCATATTGTTAGCCTTTGCTTTCGCGATAACCTGTGCAAGCTTGGAATTGTTCGCCGGATCCGGTCCGCCTTCCTTTACAGCAACTGCAATTTCCCTGCCGATAATGGTAAAAACCTTCCCCTTTGCTGCGTCATTCTTCTCCTTCTTATGCTTAATGTTTGCAAATTTTGAATGTCCTGACATACCTGTACTCCTCTTTTCATCTATTCGTTTTTTATAGTGATATTTTGCTGCAGCTCCTGTTTCTTTTTCGTAACAAGAACACTCTTTATCATCTTATGCTCTACAGACAGAATTCTGAAATTATATCCATCCACGTCTACGGAAAAGTCTTCGTTTTCCTCCGGGATCTTATCCATCTTAGAGATCATAAAGCCATTTAATGTTTCAAATTCCTCCTCATGGAAGGAAATGTGGAACCGTTCCTCCAGTTCCTTAAGCGGCGTGATTCCATCAATAATATATTCATCCTTATTGCCGGTTTCTTCAATATACTGTTCATCCTCGTCATATTCATCCTGAATATTGCCCACGATTTCTTCCAGAATATCTTCCATGGCAAGAACTCCCTTGGTCTGTCCATATTCATCCACAACAATCACCATCTGGGTCTTGGTCTTCTGCATCATCCGGAACAGATCGGCAATATTCTTGGTCTCCGGAATCACCATTGCTTCACGCAAAAGTCCCTCAATGCTTCCAACACTCTTCCCGGCATTTTCTTCCGTACGGTCTGCTACAATGGCATCACGAAAATGCAGGATTCCGACGATCTCATCAATATTTTCATGGTAAACCGGGAATCGGCTTTTACCCGCATCCAGCATCTGGGTTATGGCGTCCTCCAACAGGGTATCCTGCTCAATGGCAAGAATGTTCTTACGGTTCGTCATGATATCCTTTGCCTCTTTATCTCCGAACTCAAAAATGTTCGTAATCATTTCTGCTTCCGTTGCCTGAAAAACACCCTGCTCATGTCCTTCGTTCACCATGGAAATAATTTCCTCAGTTACATGATCCGAATTATCACTGCCAAGCTTTTTCAGGTGATGCCAGAAATTCTTTACGGAATTTGCCGAAGATGCATCATCGTCCATTTTTTCATCTCCTTTGTATCGTATAAAACATCAAAATAAACTATACCATTTCCTCTTTGTATCGTCAAGCAGACTGCACTTATGTACCCAGCTGGAAAACTTTATAATTAATTTAACAGTTAAGGAAAGCGCGCTAACCACTGAAAATAGTTGATTTTCCGAACGTTCGGAAAGAAAGGGATAAGGTACAAATATGACAAAAAAAGAGAAGCGACAGTTCGCAAAGGATAAATTAATGGAATCTATTGCGGTTGCTTATTACAAGTTGGAAGATGAACCTTTTACAGAAGAAGAGGTCGAAGAAATATCACAGTACATTCACCAGTACGGTGAAGCCATGGCAAAGGCTATCGGTGAAAGATACTACACCATGTAGGGTAAAAGACGAAGCATGAAATTGGAAAGGTTGGTATTCAGACATATTATTCGAATCATGCATCTGGGTAAAATCTCCGCCGTTGTTGATATGGCGTTAGATTCCGAATGGGTTTTAAAGTAGAAAGAGAGGCTTTAGAAGTGCAATATGAAACTTATCAGTGTAAGTATTGTAAAAGCACTATGCGCTTAGATGATATGGATATTCGTTTTAGTGGCAACCAAGATAATTATTATCATTGCGATTGTTGCGGTGTTTCTGCGGTTGTTGAAATCAGATACGGTAAATTTCGTGCAGTTACATGGCAATTCGGAGATTAAAGGAGATAGATAAAATGGCAGAGACAAAGAAAGTAAAGGCTACCGTTAAGGCGGTAGCACCTAAGGAAAATAAATCTACAGAGGTTATGAATCCCCCGGCAGTCACAGAGGACACTAACAAAGATGTCTATAGCAAAGAAATGGTAACAGAACTTACTAAAAGAACCAAAACGATCAAGGACAGTATTGGTAAGATTGATACTTCTTTTGAGAAGATCGCTTTCGCACTTTACTGGATTTCTTCCAATAAAGCCTACAGAGCGAAAGGTTGTGACAATATCGTAACCTTTGCAAAGAATGAGTTCGGATATGAGAAAACAACCTGTTATTCTCTCCTGTCCGTTGTGGAATCCTTTGCAAAACGTGAGGACGGAAATATCATTGAATGTTTCCGGGACGATGTAAAAGGCTATTCCGTTTCTAAGTTGTCCCTTATGGTCGGCTTATCCGAAGAGGATATTAAAAACCTCTCCCCCACCATGACGGTCAAGGACATTAAGAAGTATGTAAAATCCCTTAACGGGAAAGCCTTACCGGAGTTATCAGAGGGTAACGTTGATGTAGAGGACGAAGCTACAGAGAAATCCGTTGAGAACGATGATATTGTAGACGTTGAAGCGGTGGAACTGGAACACAACACACTGATTAAGTGCGACGGTAAAGAGGACTACGAAAAGAAGATAGACACCATAGATGAGTATATCATGCGTGTCTTTAAGAACAACCCGGACGCTGTTATAGAGGTTAGTTACACACTTCCTAGTAAACAGTAGGAATGTCGGAAAAGAAAGAGCCAACGGAAAAGGAGTAAACATATGTTAGCCTATATTCTTATACTGATTTACCTCTTGGTGTTTTGTTATCGTGGTAGAAATCGGGATGAATAAGGGAAAGAAAGAGGTATCACATGAGCAGTAACATATATTCGCCACTTGACCTAATGGCATACCAGGAAGTGGCAACAGACAGTATCCAAAAAGCCATAGACAGTTTCAATTTTGAACTTGCACATATCCGGTTAGCGTCCTACCTTTTGGAAATGAATAACCGCTTGCGTCAAGGTGAAATTGAGCCGGATGTGTGGCACGAAGTATACAACTTCTACAGTCGGTTAACGGCTGATCTTATAGAAGCAGAAAACCTTACAAAATAAATTTCAGACAAGAAAAGGAGAAAGAAAGTTATGAACATTGTTAGTACTACGAAAGTTATGGTTGTTGGAAAGAATGAAAGACAGGGACAGGATAATAAAAGCTATTACTCCCTTGCTTGTATGCAAGGCGGTCAGTGCTTCAATATTTCCGTAGATGCAGAAATCTACAACTCTGTTATTATCCCGGATGGTACGGTTGTCCCCGTTACACTGGAAACTGCGTATAACGACCAGTATAAGAGTTTCCGGGCAGCACGCCTGTTGGAAGTACCAAAGGCGTCTAAGTAGGTGTTTACGATTCCCCTATCGTTTACATATTTGTACAAGCCACCGCATCCTTGGCGCAACGCCCCGGGTGCGGTGGAAATCCCCGAAAGGATGAAACCATGAATAAAATCATTATCTATTCGATTGTAATACTTGTGTTTATCTTCATCGTTGGCAGAAACCGGATTATTCCCTTTCTTACAAGGATGAAGAAAAAGAAAGGCGGTAACGCCCCGGAGAGTGAAGCAACCTCTTCCGTTGCTCCAAAGATCTGTTTATCAATGGACTCCCCCTCTCCGCATGATGTAATGACCTACTTTGATATGTGTATGGTAGCCGGTGACGATTCCCTCACGGGTGACAGTTACCTCAATGATATTCAGTCAAGAATTGAATACATGGTAAATAGCCGGTTACTGGAATTTTCAAAGCGTGGCGTGTGTCCGGATGTACACCTTGCGCCTGTGTATGGTGGCGTAGCCGTATACTTCACGTACCGCCGGTAGCATAGATTTTCCGGACGTCCGGAAAACAAAAACCCGGAAACCGTCACAGTGTCCCGTTGAGAGGGTTCGTGTCCTCTCCGACCACCCTATTTCCTTGTTAACCCACCAATGTCGTAGTGGTTCGGGTTTGCCCGAAAAGCAAGAGCGACGGGTCCCATTGGGGCGTTGGGTCGGCTTGCTTAACGGAAAGGATGAGGAACTTTTATGGAATATGAAAACATGGAAAGTATGGATATTACAGAAGAAAATGAGATATCACAGAATGATACAGTTCTTGACGAAAGCGGCAACACTGGTGAACCGTCTGCTACGGTTGATTCTGAATCTAACCCGGATAGCGTGGAATCTTCTGCGGATTCTGAAACGGTGACCGAACCGGAAACCGGGGAAGAAACCGGAGAAAATACCGGGGAAGATACTGAAATAGACAATTCGGAACAGATCGAAGAATTGTGGAATGCGATCAATTTACAGTATGAAACCAGTATGCAGAATACAACCAGTATCACGGAAGATCTCAATTTGATCTTATCGGAAATACAAATGGAGCGCACACTTGCACAGACCCGTTACGAAGAGGAAACCCGGTTAGCGGAAGAATATAAAGAGTATTACCAACACTTCTATGGTGTTTCCGTTTCTCTTGGTTTCATGTTGGCACTGATTCTTGGTTATCTGATTTCACACGGCTTTTGGTCACGCATGAAAGTAGGCTGATAGAATGGAAATTTTAGAAGTTACACAAACATTTTTTAATACGGATGCATGTTCACAGATAGCAGAAACCTATATACAACTTTTCTCCCAACCTTGGGCGTATGGTCTTATCTTAGGCACTTTGTTGGATTTGCTCGGTTACGGTATTTTCAAGGCAATGAGCCTTGTCAATATAAAATAGTTTTACTCCGGAGTAATGCGGAAAGGAAAGGTATAACAGTATGACAGAAGCTATGAAGACAGTTTTTGAGACTGCGCTTGGAACTGTAAAGACCGATGTTTTCGGTACAGTTGAAACTGCACTTCCCATTGGTCTTGCAATCATGGGATTGTTCCTCGCAATTCGTCTCGGTATCAACTTCTTCCGTTCTATTGCGAACTAAGAAGTACCGCATTACAGAGGATAGGGAGAGTTTACCGCTCTCCCTTTTCTTATTTTTTCCGGACGTTCGGAAAGGAAACATTATGAACTTTATCGACAACCTGTTTATTTTAGCTACTTCTTACCTCTGTTGTAAGGGTCTTACCAGTGTAAGGAAACAGAAAGCAGAGGATAAGGAAATCATAGACGTAGACTGTACTATCAAGGATGTAGAAGAAAGAGAGGTTAAACCATGACATTTTTCATTATCACGTTTTTAATCGGTGCATTGTTTTTCTGTACCCTGTTCTTTGTCGGCTTCATTGTGTTAAACCTTGCACTTGTTTTTATGGAGTCCATTGATCTGATCTGTAACGGGAAAGGGGTAAATTGAATGTCACAGAAAGCCTGTATTCGTTTAGAGCCATTTGAACGGGAGTACTTACGGAAATATAACATACTCCCCCACAACCACTATAAACAGCTTGTTGCTCAAGGAATCCCTTACAAAGAAGCAAACGCCTTTATAGAGAACCGGATAAAAGGCATCTTAGAAGAAATGGCACAGAAACAGAAACAAGTCCGGGATAATGAATATCTCGAACTTGCGAAAGAAAACCCGTTTTTAGTAACATAATAGTCCCTTGGGAGTCGGGCAAGGGGTTGGGGTTCGGAATGGTACACTACTTATTAATTTCATTCCAACAGGATTCTATATAGTCGGTTTTACTATCATTGGTGTAGTTAAAAACGCTAGTGTCATGTGTGACTTTTACTTTGCGTGATTTTCTTTTACGGTATACCTTTCTATTATTTTCAAACTTAACAACTTTCCTTTTCTGTGAAATGGTAACAGTTTTATAAATGATAAACATTAGAATAAAAATCACGGCTAGAACCGTTATTATCTGTATATTAGAAAGATCGTTTGTATTAGTCATATTGCTACCCCCTTTTTATGATAGGATAACAAAATTGTTTTATAAAGTAAAGGAGCGTAAAGTTTATGAAAATACTTAAAAGAATACTATGTATTTTCTTATCTGTACTGATTATTTTTTTCTGCGTCAATAACTCCTATTTTACAACCGTAAAGATGGATAACGTAGAAGCTGCGGAAACAATAGTTATAACAGGAGAAATTGCAAGATTAATCTGTGAATATTTTGGAGCGGTTACCTACGGTTATGCTTCTGCAGATAAAGCAAAACCAAACATTACTACGAATGATCTGGCTAAAGTAGGTCACGAATTTATTAAGAAAATATATGAAGAAAATGGCTTACCTGGTGAGATAGCAGATGTTCAAAAGGAACTAATAAAGAATAAAAATGCTTTGGGTATGTTAAGTTATGCCGGGCAAGCTTATGTATTCGGTTCAGAAGCATTGCAAGAAGTTGCCGGAATGGATTTTTCCGTTATAAATGGCGGTGGTGGTGATGATGAAGACCCGGACGAAGAATCTAAGATTAAGAAATTTGCAAAATCTGCTTTTAGTTTAACTATGGCGGGTACGTTAGCTATGTCACAAGTTTTACCCCTTGTTGCTACGGAATTAATGAATGAAAATCCTACTGAATATGAGCAAAATAACCCGGAATACAAGTTTACTGGATTCGATGATTCTTATATTCCGGATGCACAACAGTATAATATCCATATATATGCAATGCAAAGGGGAGCTAATGACTCTAGTACATGGTTAGTTTCAACTATGGTTACTAAGCGTTTGCATATTACTGGTTCATCAACAGAGGGGTATCAAATTCGTTTAGATAATGGAGATCCTTACAGAGTACAGGGATTATTTTCTTATTACCAAAACGGTAAACTAAGCAACGATCCTTGGTATAGATCTACTTGGTCTATGGCTGGCAATCAAACTGCACCCGCAACAGTGTCCGCTAATATCCCTATATATCCATCCGATGAAGCATGGAAAGAAGCATTGCAAAGCGGTGATTATACCGGGGCATTAAACTATAACCGGGTTTATCCTATTGCTGATTGGCTTAAGGATGATTGGAGCGGTGTTTTATATGATCCTCTTACTGGTTTGAATACCGGGTTAGACTGGTTTAATCTTATCCGGCAGGGATTAGCTTCTTCTGCTCTTGCTGATTCTACTGGTAAAAGTTACAGGAATGGTATCCGTGATTATTTCAAAGAAGCGAACGAAAACAGAGATGAGTCTAACTTGCCTTATATTGATCCGGGGCTATCTCCGATTTATTTACCGTCTACTATGCCGGGAGTTTCCATTGATCCCGATTCTGACGTTGCAGTTAAACCGGGTACAAATCCCGAACCGGTTTCACCCGTTGAACCAGTACCAGTACCTGACAATGCAAAAGACCTCAATGAGAACTTAAACAATGTAGCGGTCTATGTTCCTACCCTTGCCGATAGTCTGACCGATATGGGGGACGGATTAAAAAAGAAATTTCCTTTTTCTATCCCTTGGGACGTTCACTATATCCTATCGGGACTTGCTACTACTCCGAAAGCGCCACGGTTTGAACTTCCTTTAAAAGTAGAACGTTACGGAATTGATGAAACGATTGTGGTAGATATGGCACGTTTTCAAGTGCTTTCCGACCTGTCCCGTTCCATATTTTCGTTACTGTTTGCCATGGTACTTATCAACTTAACTATTAAGGTTATCGGCTCACTGAAAGAGGAGTAAACACATGATTAGTCTTATTAAAATGATTATTATAGCAGTTTTCAATTTACTTCCTAACAGTCCGTTCCAACAGATGTTTGATTCCCTTATGCTTGATTGGGATTTTATGCAGTATCTTACATGGTTTTTGCCGTTTGACATCTGTGCGAACATGATGCTTGCATGGTTGGACTGTATGTTAGTTTACTATGTCTTTATGCTCACGAAAAAGATTGTAATTATTGCTATAGATTTAATTGTTGAACTTGTTCCGTTATAAATTCCGGACGTCCGGAAAAATCAGAAAGGGTGTGTACAAATTATGATTTACTTTTTGACAGGCAGACCGGGTGGGGGAAAGTCCCTCACCATGGCAGAGAAAATATACAAAGCTTTAAAAAGCGGAAAGAACGTTATTGCAAATTTTGAGATCAATGAAGATTATTTCAAGAAATGCAGACACCCGGAGAAACTGGGTAAATTTCTTTATGTTCCTAACGAATGGTGGTTAAATAATGGCTTTACTAATATTGACCCACGGTTGAACCGCTATAGTTACATAGATGGTCTTTACGGCTTTGCAAAGAACTTCCATAGGACTAACGAAAAGGGACAGATCAAAGAGGGGCAGACGCTTCTTGTCCTCGATGAATGCCAGGAATTATTTAATTCCCGGTCATGGAATCGAAAAGACCGTCTTACGTGGTGTCAGTTCTTCCGTATTCACAGACACTACGGCTATACCTGTTACCTTATCTCACAGGACGATAAAAACATTGATAAGCAGATCCGGGGAATATTACAGAAAGAAATCGAATGCCGTAGCGTATCCAATATGAAGCTATTCGGTAAAATCTTAAGTATTCTCTGTGGTGGTAGTCTCTTTGTCCGCATCTACCGTGATTATACTTTAGGGAAAAAGAAAGATGCGAAAGAGGGAAGTCAATTTTATCTAGGTCGGCGTTATTACAATTTCTATGACAGCTATAAGACCTTTGACTAACCGGAACAGCCGGAGCATACTTGCGTAGGCTTAACGGTTAGTCAAAGCACGCTTGTAGCGTTCGGAATTGCAAGGCGCATACTTGACAATAGCAATACTTTTAACTCACTTTTTTAAAAATTTTATCGGGGTGTCGTTATGGAATACAATATACGGATGTATGACTACCCTATAGGCAAGCACGCTACATTATATAAACGAACCATAACGAGAAAAGAATCAGATAGTACAAATACAGAAAACGAGGAAGAAACCAATAAACACTTTACAAAGTCCTACAAAAATGAAGAGCGCACCACAGACGAAGAAAACCATTGCATCAAAGTATCTTTATCCGCAACGAAAAATAGAATTTATAATATCGCACGCTCTAACACTTGGGACTGGTTTATTACGCTTACCTTTGACCGGAATATGACCGATTCATCGGAGTATGATTTAATTGTCTATAGGCTACAAAAGTTTCTTAACAACTTGCAACAAAGAATCTGCCCTAACCTTAAGTATTTAATCGTACCGGAGTTACACAAGGATAATGAACATTACCACTTTCACGGTCTGTTATCAGACTGTGACGGCTTGCAGTTCTCTTTTAGTGGCAGACAGGATAAAAAAGGAAATCCCATATTTAATATTTTAAACTGGAAATGGGGTTTTACCACTGCCACACAGGTAACCGATACACAAAGGGTATCAAGCTATATCACAAAGTATATAACGAAAGAATCACAGATCTTTCTAAAGGAAAAGAACCGCTATTACTGTTCTCGGAACATTGAACGCACCAAACCGGAATATGGCGTGATCGATCAAGATACATTTTTAGATATTTATGGAAAAGACATTACCTATGCAAAGTCGATCAGCATTGAGGTAGCTAACCAACAGATTTCCTACTTTGAATTAAGCGACTAGCAAGTTACTCCCCTTTGAGGGGTTCGGGGGTGATTCCGATCATCCGCTTTACGGGTCTAGCAGACACCCGTTAAATAATCAAATACGACCTTATAAACAGATTGCTATTTGATTATTTAACGGGTGTCTGCTAGGCTTTTTTATATTCAAAGGGGGATTGTACATATGGGAAAACATTTGCAGGAATATGAACGCTATTTAATTGAACGGTGGTTAAAAGAACATTGTACGGTATCAGAAATTGCACGGCGGTTAAACCGCAACCACTCTGTTATTCTGTATGAAATCAAGAAAGGAACGGTTGTACAGTTAGACCACCTGTTAAAAGAGCATTATGTCTATTGTGCCGACTACGCTCAAAGGGTTACTAATGAAAGAGGGAAAAAGAAAGGTGCTAAGACGATTTTAGCGAAAAATCAAAAACTTACTTCCCTCATTGAGCATTTAATTGTGAATGAGCACTATTCACCGTATGCCTGTGTACAGGTCATTAAGCAGTCCGATTTTTTAGACTGCTCTCTATGTGAAACCACGCTATATAAATATATTGACCGTGGATATATTCGCAATGTCTCAAATAAGAATCTGCCTATTAAGGGCAATCGTAAACAGACACACCACAAAGTAAAATCAAACAGACCGTCCCACCATAACAAAAACGGGAAAATGATCGAACAACGCCCGGAACAGGTCAATAACCGTGATTCTTACGGTCATTGGGAAATGGACACGGTATACAGTGGCAAGAAGAAAAGTAAGAAATGCCTGTTGGTTCTTACTGAGCGTCAAACATTGGATGAATACGTTTTAAGAATGAATGACCGGACTTCGGAAAGCACCATTGAAACACTGGATAAACTGGAACGCTCCCTTGGTGCTGATCTGTTCCGTGAACGTTTTAAAACGATTACCTGTGATAACGGCGTGGAGTTCTCCGAACCGGGACTTATTGAACGTTCCTCTCTTTCTGATCTGCCACGTACCGAAGTCTATTACTGTCACCCTTATTGTTCATCGGAAAGACCACAGAACGAAAACCAAAACAAGCTGATAAGACGATGGATTAAGAAAGGGGAAAGCATCGGGGCATATCCAGAGGACTTCATACAGTATATACAGGACTGGATGAATGACTATCCCCGGCGCAAGTTTGGCGGTCTGTCGGTCAACCAGTATAAGCAGTCACTAGGTCTGTAATTTTCCGAACGTTCGGAAAAAAGAAAAGACTCCCAGTCAATGAGAGTCTTATCGTTATGCTATTTTATACATTTTGCACAACAAAACCGCATTGCTGCAGTTTGTTTTATTGTGCATAGTGCTAAAATTAGTGTTTTCGGGAAGAAATTGTTAAATTAATGTTGACATTTACCCTTATGTACCCAGCTCCAGGCTGATCATCAGTCCTTTGTTTACCTGACGCATCATATCTTCATCCAAATGACACACACGGTCCTTCAGCCTTCTTTTATCAACGGTCCGTAATTGTTCTAATAAAATCACTGAATCACGTTCCATATCATACCGTTTTGCACTCAGCTCGATGTGCGTTGGAAGCTTTGCTTTATTCTGTTTTGAGGTGATAGCTGCAACAATGATCGTCGGGCTGTGTTTATTCCCCACATCGTTCTGCACAATCAGTACAGGACGGATTCCTCCCTGTTCCGAACCCACCACCGGTCTTAAGTCACAATAATATACATCTCCACGTCTCATAACTATCCCTTCGTTCCAAACTGGTTTCCTTTTTCAGTAGTAAGTATAGCCGGATTGTCCGAAAGGTATACTTTGAATTTATTCAAGATATGTCCACAGATTTTCAATGAGATCGGAAGCAATCATACCATGCTTTCCTTTCTTTAATGCTGCTTCATCTCCCGCAAGTCCATGAAGGAAAACACCCTTTGAGGCTGCTTCAAAAGCCGGAAGCCCCTGTGCCAGAAGGCTTCCGATCACCCCGGTCAGCACATCACCGCTCCCTGCCGTTGCCATTCCATCATTACCTGTAGAATTCAGATACAGGGCTGCTCCATCTGTAACCAGCGTACAGGCATCTTTGGAAGCCAGAACACAATGACACTGTTCCTGAAGGGTACGTATGGCCTTCTCACGTTCCTGTTGATAATCCGCCATGGTAAGTCCTGACAGCCGTAAAAACTCTCCCGGATGCGGGGTCAGTATCACCGGCTGCTTTGATGCTTTTTCCCTCACAAGCCCCATTAGTTCCTGATCCTCTGCAAGCAGATTCAGTGCATCCGCATCCAGTACCGTTGGGAGATGTGACGCACGAAGCAGACCTGTAAGAGTTTCCTTTGCTTCTTCCGATGTTCCGATTCCGGGACCGGCCACCAGTACATCTGCCCATTCCAGATCCTTCACCGGATCCGTTGCTATCATAGCTTCCGGAAGTACCGTCCGCAGTAAGGTATGGTTTGTTTCTTCTGTCAGAACCTTCAGCATGCCCGCTCCGGAACAGAGAACCGCTCTTGCACAAAGAAGTGCCGCTCCACTCATTTCACGACTTCCGGCATATAACAGAACCTTTCCGAAGGTTCCCTTATGTCCGGATGTTTTTCTTTGCGGTAACAGATTCTTCGCTTCTTCCTTCTCATAGGTAAAAGCCGTTTCTGCACAGATGCCGTAATTTTCAATTCCCACATCCCGCAGATAAACCCTTCCGCAATACTCTTTTCCTGGATACAGGAGATGTGCCTTTTTCAGATACTGGAAGGTCACCGTCAGATCCGCTTTCACAGCTTCCCCGCATACGGCTCCCGTATCGGTATCAATGCCACTTGGAAGATCCACGGCACAGATCACCGGAGCAGCTTTATTCAGACGTTCTGCACCAGTTATTTCACCGCCAAAAGAACTGCCCCTTTGGAAACTGCGTCTGTATTCATTCATTTTATGAATCATCTCACGGGTTTTCTCCCGTACCTCCCCGGTAATCCCGATTCCAAGCAGGGCATCTATAATGATATCATATTCTCCATCCGGCCATGTGTCACAGATGGAAAACCCCAAATGCAGCAGGATCTCCCTCTGCTTTCCGGCTTCTTCCGAATAATTCCCCTGTAGCTGAAAGAAAGTCACCTGCCGGCCTGCCTTTGCAAGGAGACGTCCGATGGCCAGTCCATCTCCTCCATTATTTCCTTTTCCTGCCACAATCAGTATCCGGTTCCGGTCAGGATAACGCTTGATAATCACCTCTGCAACAGCCAGTGCCGCTCTCTCCATTAATACCATGGATGGTATTCCTGTCTGCCCGGTCGTTCCATGATCACACGCTTTCATTTCTGCCGATGTTACTACATATTTCATTCTGCCACCTCACTTTCTGCTGCGGATGTAATTCTACAGATATAAGGCAGGCAGTGGTTTTCTTTCTTCCACTGCCTGTATATCTTATGTCTTATCTGTTTTCTTTCCCGACAATGACGCTTTCTTTTCTGGTTCTTCTGCTTTGCTGTGATCCAGATTTTGCATTACTGAATCATTTTTTTACGGTCTCAGCAGTAAATGCTTCGGCCTGTACTGAATAGTTACCATATTTCATATCAAAGATCTCAATCACCTCAGCACCAAAGATATCGTGCATATAGGAATACAGCTCCTGATTCATCTGCTCCATTTCCTGCTTACGAATGAGACGTTTCTTTAATTCAACCCGGATCGCCGCTACCCATTTGGCCGTCTCTTCGATTTCTGTCTCATTGGTCTTTAAGGTATCATAACAGATATCCATGGTCTGCAGCATCAGTTCACGGTTCACCCGGTCAATCTCCCCGGGCAGTTCAATAAGCTGATCCTCATACATGGTAAGCCGCTCATTACATTCATTAATAAGCCGCTTGTTGTCTTCCATTTTTTTCAATGCCTTTTGATTATTACCCTCAGCAGTACCTTCGGCATTTTCTACAATTTCCTGCATCAGCTTTTTCTTAAGACGCTTGATATCCTTACTCTCTGTAGTCGCCTTTCCCTGCTTTTTCAGAAGGTCATTGAGTTCTTCTTCAAGGCGCAGGATCGTCTTGTTCGGATTCGTCTGCGTAAACAGCCGGTGCCATTTATTATCCAGAGTCAGTATTGGTATTTTCTTTTCTTTTAATGCAGGAGAATAGATTTCATCCTTTCTCGACATACCATCACCATCCTCATTTATTCGTTACTGTTCCCCGTATCTCGTCCCGGCAGCCTCTATTCCTCTTTTTCGTTTTCGTAGCGGTTAATGTTATAGGTAAGCTTCATTAAGGAATCCGACAGATGAACATTCTCTACCTGAATCTCTTTTGAGAGATTTAAATCAATGTGGGCAAAGTTCCAGATTCCCTTGATATCCTGTCTGGCAAGCCGCTCTGCAACCTCTAATGCATTGTCCTTCGGAATGGTTAAAACAGCAATATCAATTTCATTTTCTTTGACAAAGGTTTCCAGCTCCTCCATGGGCTGTACCTCAAGATCACGGATCTTCTTTCCAAATAACGCCGGATTATTGTCAAAGATTCCACGGAAGAGGAAGCCTCGCCGCTCAAAATTCATGTAATTGGCAAGCGCCTGACCCAGGTTTCCGGCTCCGATAATAATCAGATTGTGTGTCTTATGAAGCCCTAAGATCTTGCCAATCTCTTCATACAGGTACTCCACCTTGTAACCATATCCCTGCTGTCCAAATCCTCCGAAATTATTAAAATCCTGCCGGATCTGGGATGCCGTCACCTTCATAATCGCACTCAGTTCCTGTGATGAAATCCGTTCAATTCCATCGTCCTTCAGTTCTCCCAGATAGCGGAAATATCTGGGCAGACGGCCGATTACCGCCTGTGAAATTTCTTTATTATCCAATGGAGTTCCCCCCTGATTGATTATTCATTCCCTCATGTTTAATTTTAGTACACTGTTAAAACCTTGTCAATGTACTGCCGTTAGCAGATTTTCATTCTTCTCCACTCAAAAATGATCCACCGGATCATTTTCTCATATGCATGGCAACATAAAAATGACGGGTAAGATACCCGCCATTTGGTGGACCCGGGTCTTTCGACCAGCCCAATGATTTAACGCGTTTCCACGCGACAGATTCCTATCTGCATTATCATGTATTGATGATGTTGGGGGCAAAAGCCCCAACTATGATGCCTACAGCAATTCCTCCAACGTCTCACGGATTGCCTTAATGAACTCGAGACTGTTTAAGATCACCGGATGCTCACATGTAGAGATCAGGGAAAGGCTTTTGGTCATCTTACCGTCCTCGACGGTCTTAATGCAGGCCTTCTCCAGTTTGTCTGCGAATTCCATCAGTTCCCTGTTTCCATCCAGTTCTCCACGCTTACGCAGTGCGCCCGTCCATGCAAAAATGGTTGCGATGGAGTTTGTTGAGGTCTCTTCTCCCTTTAAATGCTTGTAGTAATGGCGCTGCACCGTGCCGTGCGCTGCCTCATACTCATATACGCCGCTCGGAGAAACAAGTACCGAGGTCATCATGGACAGATCCCCATAGGCAGTTGCCACCATATCAGACATCACATCGCCATCGTAGTTCTTGCAGGCCCAGATAAAGCCTCCTTCCGAACGAATGACTCTTGCTACCGCATCATCAATCAGGGTATAGAAATATTCAATTCCAAGCTCTTCGAATTTACTCTTGTATTCTGTGTCATAAATCTCCTCAAAAATATCCTTGAAATCATGGTCATATTTCTTGGAGATCGTATCCTTGGTTGCAAACCATAGATCCTGTTTCGTATCAATCGCATAGTTGAAGCAGGCTCTTGCAAAGCTGCTGATGGACTTATCCGTATTATGGATTCCCTGAATTACGCCCGACCCTTCAAAATTATGGATCGTTTCACGGATTTCCGTGCCGTCCTCTGCCGTATAAACAAGCTCTGCCTTTCCTTTGCCCGGAACCTTGATTTCAACGTTCTTATAAACATCCCCGTAGGCATGCCTTGCAATAGTAATCGGCTTTGTCCAGTTCTTTACATAAGGGACGATTCCCTTTACCAGAATCGGTGCACGGAATACGGTTCCGTCCAGGATCGAACGGATCGTTCCGTTCGGACTCTTCCACATTTCCTTCAGATGATATTCTGTCATTCTGGCTGCATTCGGTGTGATGGTTGCACATTTTACGGCAACCCCGTATTTCTTCGTTGCTTCTGCACTGTCTACCGTCACCTGATCGCCGGTTTCATTACGATGTTCCAGACCAAGGTCATAATACTCGGTTTTCAGATCAATAAAGGGAAAAAGAAGCTCCTCCTTAATCATCTGCCATAAAATTCGTGTCATTTCATCCCCGTCCATCTCGACTAAGGGTGTGGTCATTTTAATCTTGTCCATGAATTTTGTCCTTTCCGGTTCTGTTTATTCATCCTGATAACGCTTTTCATTCGTTACTGAAAATTCTCGTATAATCCGTTCTTCACAATGTTGTCAAAAGCATTAATCATATGCTGTGTGGCATACTTCTCTGCTTCATCCGGCTTCTTTTCCTTGATTGCCTCCATAATCAGGCGGTGTTCTTCGTTGGATGCCATGCTTCTTTCCTTGGTAGACAAGGTTTTCCTGCGGATCCGGATGACATACTGGTGAAAATCCTGTAACAGATTTTCCAGCATCTTGGAATCACAGGAGGCATACAGGATATGATGGAAACGGTTATCTAACTCTGCCATCTGCTCCATATGTCCCTTGGAGGCATGGAAGCTTGCCAGGTATACATTCTCTTCCAGCTCCTCCATCTGCTCTTCCGTAATATGTTCTGTTGCAAGACGCGCACACATTCCCTCTAAGGAAGAACGAATCATGTAAATATCCTTGACATCCTTCGCAGTAATACCGGTTACATAAGCTCCTTTATTGGGCACAATCTGAATCAGTCCCTCTAATTCCAGCTGCCGAAAGGCTTCTCTGACAGGAGTTCTGGATACGCCAAGCTCCTCTCCTATGGCAACCTCCTTTAATTCTTCATTCTCCTTATATTTTCCATTCAGAATATCCTCACGAAGCTTGTGAAAGACTCTTCCCCGCAGGGAATATTTGTCTGTCACTTCCTGTTTCACATCATATCTGCTCATTGCTGTTCTTTCCTGCTTTCTATTGTCTGCCTTGCAGCCGTTTTGTTTTCCTTCAAGGCTCATTATACATGTATTTGGTCAGTCATACAATGAAATATTAAGTTTATCACAAACCTCACCAATTTTTGCAACCAGTTCGTTGTCTGTCATAACGGTCACACGACCATCCTCATACTGCTGATCCACCCAGATCTTCAATTCATGCACCAGAGGTGAAGATTTCTCAAGCTGTTTGTCTTCTGGAAGCTTGTAATAGGAATTAATCCAGTGTGCAATTCCTGCAAGCCCGGAGGTATTCGATACAGCACACAATACCGGACGGTTCAGGAATTTATCGGTATCAAAAATATTATAAATTTCTTCATTCTTTAGTAATCCATCCGCATGTACACCGGCTCTTGTTACATTAAAGTTTTTGCCGACAAACGGAGTTCTGGACGGAATATGGTATCCGATTTCCTTCTCATAATACTCTGCCAGTTCGGTAATCACGGTCGTATCCATGCCATTCAGACCGCCCTTTAACTGCGCATATTCAAATACCATAGCCTCGAGCGGAGTATTTCCGGTACGCTCTCCGATACCAAACAAAGACGTATTCACTCCGGAGCAGCCATATAACCATGCCGTTGTCGAATTGACCACTGCCTTATAGAAGTCATTATGTCCATGCCATTCCAGCAGCTCATGAGGCACACCGGCATGTGTATGTAATGCATAAATAATACCCTGTACACTTCTCGGGATAACGGCACCGGGATAATTCACGCCATAGCCCATTGTATCACAGGCCCGGACCTTGATCGGAATCTTGTATTCCTCCATTAATTTCATCAGTTCCAGACAGAATGGTACAACATAGCCATAAATATCTGCTCTGGTAATATCCTCCAGATGGCATCTTACACTGATTCCCTCTTCGAGACAGTCTCTTACCACACTTAAATAATGCTCCATCGCCTGACGACGATTCATCTTTAATTTCAGGAAAATATGATAGTCGGAACAGCTGACCAGAATTCCGGTCTCCTTCATACCAATTTCTTTTACCAGTTTAAAATCTTCCTTACTCGCCCGGATCCAGCTTGTGACTTCCGGGAACTGATATCCCCGTTCCATACACTTATAAACCGCATCACGGTCTTTCTTGCTGTATAAGAAGAATTCGCTCTGACGGATCATTCCATTCGGTCCGCCCAGCCGATGCAGATAATCATAAATGGTTACAATCTGCTCCGTTGTATACGGTGCTCTGGACTGCTGTCCATCACGGAATGTCGTATCCGTAATCCAGATGTCCTTCGGCATATTGTGAGGCACGATCCTGTCATTAAACGGGATCTTCGGAACCTCGGAATAAGGAAACATGTTACGGAATACGTTTGGCTTCTCCACATCATCCAGAATATACATATGCTCTTCAATTTCAAGCAGGTTATTCTTGGAATTCAATGTCACCGGTCTGTTAAGGAAATTGCTGTTATTATCGTCCACTACCATATCACCCTCCAATTATTGCAAATGCAATGAATTATTGTAATTTTCAACTGTGAAATTGTTAAACAATTACAATTTCTGCAGAATTATACAGTATACCTGTATAATTCTTGCTATGCATAATTGTATACAATGATACGTATTGTGTCAAGACCTATATTTGTTACTGCTCACTCCTGAATCATGTTCTTGTTACAGTTCTTACCTGTTTACCAGTCGCTTCCCCAGTCACTGCTTCCGGAATCCCAGCTGTCGCTCGAACTCCAGTCATAGCTGCTGTCTGAACTGTCGGAACTGCTAGAATGATGATCCTCATAGGCCTGATCATAGGTGGAGGAATCAGTAAATCGTTCCACGCCGTAATCCCAGTCACTGGAGCTGTCATAATCCTCGCCAAGATTATAATCCCAGATATCCTGATATTGGTCGTAATCCTCGTCGGACTCTACCCATCCTCCTGTCAGCGTATCGTCTACCGGATCGTAGCCGTAATCCTCATATTCATACCAGGTATTATAGTAGTGATAAAGCATTTTATCATCTACCTTATAATAACCTTCATGCCGGTTCGCTACGAGTGAACAGGATGAGATCCATGTGGCGATGGCAATCACAACTGCCGCGCCGCAGATTATATAAGAAGCTACCGTAAACGCCTGATCTGCCGCCTTTTTTACCTTTCCGACTGCCCCTTTGGACTTCGGGGAACCGTTCTTTCGAAGCTGGCTGTTGCGCTTCTGATTCAGGATTTCTTCTTTCAGCTTCATGTAAAGCTCATTCACCGCATAAGCTTCATCGGTTCCCTGATAGCGAATGGCACGCTGCCCGTTATCCTTATTCTTATAAACAATGAACTCACCTTTTTCATTCTGGTAAATACCAAAGGCACGTGGCTGCTGATAATTCCTTCCGATGAAAAAGCGTGTCGTTTCTTCCGGTGGCAGATGATGATTTACATACCACTGTTTCAGTTCTTCTATCGTTTTGGGTGTCTGATCGGTTGCCCGCTTATAGGCCTTGTTGACGCCCCCACAATTTGGACATTTCTCATCCGTATCATCAATCCAGCTATTGCAATACTCACACTGTACTTTCATACCCTCTTCCTTTTCTCCCGTCCTCTGTAAACGCTCTATACAAGCCGGAATTCGGCTTTCTGTTCAGCATCACTGCTTCCCCCGATATAAACTTCGAATCTGCCAGGTTCTGCCACATATCCCATATCAATATTATAAAACCGAAGCATCTCTTCTGTGATTTCAAAGGTTACCTCCCTGCTTTCTCCGGGCTGCATAGCAATTCTCTGAAAGCCTTTTAATTCCCGCACAGGTCTTGCTACACTGCCTGCCACATCCCGGATATAAAGCTGAACAACCTCAGTTCCTGCACGGTTTCCGGTATTCTGCACCATGATCTTAGCAGTAAGGTTCTCTTCCCTGGTCATGATTTCACTGCTCAATGAAACCTCGGAATAAGCAAAGCTTGTATAAGTCAGCCCATATCCAAAGGCATATAACGGGTGATTAGGTGCATCCAGGTAGCCGGATACGCCTCTCGGTGTAATTTCTCCCTCCGGGCGGCGGCGTCCGGTGTGTAACTCACTGTAATATACTGGAACCTGTCCTACGGTATAAGGGAAGCACATGGCAAGTCTTCCCCCCGGCTCCTGATCTCCGAATAACACATCAGCAATGGCGTTTCCGCCTTCGGTTCCCGGGAACCAGACATGTAAAACTGCCTTGGCCTTTTCCACTACATGGCGCAGGTCTAAAGGACGTCCGCTAAAGGTTACAACCACGATCTGTGGATTTACCTCATAAACCCGGTCCAGTAATGCCAACTGATGGGCCGGTAACTGGATTTTGGTCTGGGAAGCACTTTCACCACTTGCCTGATAATGCTCACCAAGGAACAGAATGACAGTTTCTGCCTTCTTTGCCGTCTCTACCGCTTCCTGCATCATTGCTTCCAGCTCTTCTTTCGATTTTGTATTTTCAAATTCTACGCCAAAACCACAGATTTTCTGCTGATAATCCAGAATCTCACAGCCCTTTGCATATGCCATGTTTTTATCCAGTTCTTTATTCCGGATTCCCTCTTCCACCGTAACCAGATCCGACTGCTTCCAGAATAATGACCAGGATCCGCAGATCTGCTTTTCTTTTACATAAGGACCAATAAGGGCAATTCCGGTATGCTGTGAATTTTCTGCTGCATCTGCCTTTTTCACAAGAGGAAGAATTCCATCGTTTTTAAGCAGTACAAAACTCTCGGCAGCAGCAACTCTTGCCAGTGCCCGATGCTCCTCTTCAATTTCTAAAGCTTCATCATACACTTCATCTGCATTCTTATAGGGATTTTCAAAAAGTCCAAGACGATTCTTAAGCCGGAGAATCCGGTACGCTGCCTCATCGATCAGCTTCTCTTCCACCTTTCCCTCTTCTACCATCTTCTTCAGGTGGTTCGCATAGATCTCCGTCATCATATCAATATCGACACCGGCTTTCACAGCAAGCGCAGCCGCCTCATCTTCCTCCTCTGCGATTCCATGCTTTATAAGTTCCCAGATGGCAGCCCAGTCGGAAATCACCACACCGTCAAAGCCCCATTCGTCACGCAGGATTCCACGCATCAGAGCTTTGTTTGCTGTAGAAGGAACACGTCCTAACGTATTAAAAGAGGTCATAATCATTTGGACACCGGCGTCTACCCCCGCCTTGTAAGCCGGAAGATAATCCTCCCGCAAGGTTCTTTCGGAAAGCTCTACCTGATTGTAGTCACGTCCTCCCAACGGAGCCCCGTATGCAGCAAAATGCTTCACACAGGCAGCCACATGATCTTCCTTCAAAACATCCTCTCCCTGATAACCCTTTACCATGGCACTGGTCATACAGCAGTTCAGATAAGGATCCTCTCCCGTGGATTCCAGAACCCGTCCCCATCTGGCATCTCGTGCCAGATCGGACATCGGGGAAAAGGTCAGATGAAGTCCGGCACGTGCGGTTTCCCTTGCAGAAACAGATGCCATCTTCCTTACCAGTTCCGGATCAAAGGTACATCCCTGTGCCAGTGGCATCGGAAATATGGTCCGATACCCGTTAATCACATCTGCCATAAACAAAAGCGGAATGTGATGCGGTTGATGCTCCATATAAACCTTCTGAAACTTCTTAATCTTGGCTGCTCCCACGGTTCCAAGTACGGAACCTGCCTGCCAGACCTGATCTTTAGTTAATCCCATTTCCAGCATTGGTCCTGTGATGCTGTCCCCATTTTCCTCTATATCATAAAAATCAGCATTCAGCTGTACCATCTGATTAATCTTCTCGTCCAACGACATATCCTTTAATAAGTCAAGTAATTCCTGTTCCTGCATGTAATATTTCCTCCTGTCTCATTTTCAAGTTCATTCTATTATAACGGAATTTTACGGATTTGTATATTGACAGATATTACAGAAGGGCTACGAAAATCATGTCACCTTAACTCAAAAACGATCCACTGGACCATTTTCTCATATGCATGGCAACTTGAAAAAAGCTCCGTATGGATTCATCCATACGGAGCTTCAAGTTTCAACCAGTCAGAATTATGAAATTATAACTGAGGACCTGCAGATACTAATGCCTTACCTGCCGGATTTCCTTCATACTTAGCAAAGTTCTTGTTGAATCTGCCTGCTAAGTCTTTTGCTTTCTCTTCCCATGCAGAAGCATCTGCATAAGTATCACGAGGATCAAGAATTGCAGGATCTACTCCAGGAAGCTCGGTAGGAACTTCGAAGTTGAAGTAAGGGATCTTCTTGGTAGGAGCACTTACGATTGCACCACTTAAGATAGCATCGATAATACCTCTGGTATCCTTAATGGAAATTCTCTTTCCGGTTCCGTTCCATCCGGTATTAACAAGGTATGCCTTAGCGCCGCTCTTTTCCATCTTCTTAACAAGCTCTTCTGCGTACTTGGTCGGATGAAGCTCAAGGAAAGCCTGTCCGAAGCAAGCGGAGAAGGTAGGTGTAGGCTCAGTGATTCCTCTTTCGGTTCCTGCAAGCTTAGCAGTAAATCCGGAAAGGAAGTAGTACTGGGTCTGTTCCGGTGTAAGGATAGATACCGGAGGAAGTACTCCGAATGCATCTGCGGAAAGGAAGATTACGTTCTTAGCAGCAGGTGCGGAAGAAATCGGACGTACAATGTTCTTAATATGGTTGATCGGATAAGATACACGGGTATTCTCGGTAACGCTCTTATCTGCGAAATCAATCTTACCAGTTTCATCTACGGTTACGTTCTCAAGAAGAGCATCTCTCTTGATTGCGTTGTAGATATCAGGCTCAGAATCCTTGTCAAGGTTGATAACCTTAGCGTAGCATCCACCTTCGAAGTTGAATACGCCGTTGTCATCCCAACCATGCTCGTCATCACCAATCAGGAGACGCTTAGGATCTGTGGAAAGTGTTGTCTTACCTGTTCCGGAAAGACCAAAGAAGATTGCGGTGTTCTCACCGTTCATATCTGTATTTGCGGAGCAGTGCATAGAAGCAATACCCTTAAGAGGAAGGTAATAGTTCATCATGGAGAACATACCCTTCTTCATTTCTCCGCCGTACCATGTATTAACAATTACCTGCTCACGGCTGGTAATGTTGAATGCTACACATGTTTCGGAATTTAATCCTAATTCCTTGAAGTTCTCAACTTTAGCCTTGGAAGCGTTGTAAACAACGAAGTCCGGTGTAAAGTCTTTCAGTTCTTCCTCAGAAGGCCGGATGAACATGTTCTTAATGAAATGTGCCTGCCAAGCTACTTCTACGATGAAACGAACTGCCATACGTGTATCTTTATTAGCACCACAGAATGCATCTACAACGAAAAGTCTCTTGTTGGAAAGTTCCTTCTTGGCAAGATCCTTAACGGATGCCCATGCTTCCTGAGACATCGGATGATTGTCGTTCTTGTACTCATCGGATGTCCACCATACAGTGTCCTTAGAGTTCTCATCCATAACGATGTACTTGTCTTTAGGAGAACGTCCGGTGTAAATACCGGTCATAACGTTAACAGCACCAAGTTCAGTAACTTTGCCGACTTCATATCCTTCAAGACCAGCTTTTGTTTCCTCTTCAAATAAAAGTTCATAAGAAGGGTTGTAAACAACTTCTGTTGTGCCAGTAATACCATACTGACTTAAATTAATGTCTGCCATTTCCAAAAACCTCTCTTCCTTATTGTTAAATATATAACTATTTCTATAGCCAAGTTAAAATAT
>ERZ1026860.60-NODE-60-length-81002-cov-22.390354_pt1 | contig 81002 bp, 77 predicted proteins | sample MGYA00380160_ERZ1026860 | MGnify/ENA primary metagenome ERZ1026860 (study PRJEB33269, sample SAMEA4719796) | human gut metagenome | biome: human-associated habitat; feature: organic feature; material: feces | place: Cameroon | collected 2013-10 ... | reverse complement strand
ATGAGGGCTACGCCCGAAAATGAAATACCCCCGGCTCCGCCGGGGGATCATTATTGTATTTGGGCGCCTGTGACCGGCACGTTTTATCCTACGGATAATTGTAATGTGATCTACCGAAGCTCCTGGCTGTATGCGCGTAAAATGCAAATAAATGGCATGAAGAAGCAGTATCAGAAAAAACGATAAATAATCATGATTATAAATTAAATCTATTGACATTTGGGAAACCTGTAGACTACAATGAAACTCGAAGAACATAATATTATATAATGACTTATCGAGAGGACACCAAAGCTATGGAACAGATCCTGAAAACATCTCCTTTGATTCTGGCAGTTCGGGAAGCGGAAGTGCCCGAACCTTTTACCGGCAAAGTGCGGCTGTATTCTATCCGCTATCGTTCCGATACGTGCGAGGTGGAGGGCTATGCGGCTTTTCCCCTGGAGGGAGATGGCCCCTGGCCGGGATTGATCTTCAACCGCGGAGGCAACCGGGAGTTCGGCACTCTGCGCACAGTAGTTCTTTGCCGCTATGCCTCCAAAGGCTTTGCGGTATTCGGCAGCCAGTATCGGGGCAACTGCGGCGGTACCGGACGGGAAGAATTTGGCGGCCGTGATGTATATGACGTGCTGCATCTGATGGATCTGGCCTTGGGCCTTCCTTGTGTAAAAAAGCCCCAAATGTATATGCTGGGCCATTCCAGAGGCGGTATGATGACATACCGGGCCTGCGCTTTGGACAAGCGTATTCGGGCGGCGGCTATTGGTGCAGGTCTGGCAGATGCCTTTATCATGTATGACCGGTTCCATGACGGGGAATATGATATGCATCAGGACTGTGTGGAGCTGATCGGTGGCACTCCCGAAGAACTGCCGGAGGAATACAAAAAGCGTTCCGCCGTATACTGGGCCGATAAGATCCTGCCTCCCGTACTCATTTGTCAGGGTACGGCTGACTGGCGGGTGGTGCCGGAGCAGGCATACAAAATGGATCGGGCCCTGACCGCTGCCGGAAAAGAACATAAGCTCATCGTGTATGAGGGGGCAGATCATTCCCTTCAGGGCACCAGTTATGTAAAGGATGTGCTGGACTGGTTTGCTGCCCATCCCCTGCCGGAAGAATAAAGTATCTCTGCCTTAATGGGCATTATAGAACAAATAAAAAGCAGAAAGGAAACAAATAATGAAAAAGATCCCAAAGTACCTCTCTTTGCTGCTGATGGTGTTGCTGGTGGCTGCCGCTTTTGCCGGCTGCACAAAGAACCAGCCCCAAGCCGGAGGGGACGAGCCCTCTGCCGATGAAACCAAGACGCCCGAAGCCACCGCCACTGAGGAGCCCAAGCCTCAGGAGACGAACATTCAGGATGCCGATGCAGACAGTTACCTGAATGTGCTGCTCAAGAGCGAGCCCTCTTCCCTGGATGTGGCCAAGTTTCTGGATACCTACAGCCGCAGCGTCATGTACAACATTCTGGAGCCTCTGACTCGGGTGCAGAATGGTGTGGTCACCGGTGCAGGTGCCGAAAGCTGTGAGATCTCTGAAGACGGTCTTACCTATACTTTCCATCTCAGAGACAACCGTTGGAGTGATGGGCAGGCCGTAGTAGCAGGGGATTATCTGTATGCGCTCCAGCGTCAGGCAGACCCCACTAACGCATGGCCTCTGGCTTCCGATATGTACAGCATTGCCGGGTTTGAAGATGTATTCAGCGGTACTGCCGCAGCCGACGCTTTGGGCGTGACGGCTCCCGATGATAAGACTCTGGTCATCACCCTGGGCAATGCGGATGCCGGCTTTTTGACCAACACCGATATCTTCCCCTGCAGACAGGATTATGTAGAAAAGTATGGCGATCAGTACGGTGCCGATGCGGATAAGATCATCGGCTGCGGTCCCTTCGTGCTCAAGGAGTGGAATCACAGCAGCTCCCTGGTCTTTGAAAAGAACGACCAGTATTGGGAAGCCGATGCGGTAAAGCTCACCAAGTACACCTCTCATATTATGGAGGATGTGAACGCCATGATGTCTTCCTTTGAGAATGGTTCTCTGGATTACGTCAGCGTCTCCAATATCGACTATATCCACAAGTTCTCTGCCGACAGCAACCTCATCAGCAAGAAGATGAGTGCTGCCCGTACCTTCATGATCGTGTTCAACTGTGAAGATCCCGTGTTCTCCAACCAGAAGATCCGTCTGGCGTTCTCTCTGGCGCTTGACAGAGAAACCATGGCCGAGATCATCACCGGCGGCACCGGCACCGTGGCAACAGGCTTGATCCCCAATGAATGCAATGTAGGTTCTCTGAACTTCAGAGAAGCTGCCGGAGACGTCATCGGCAAGCTTCAGAACGAGAATCCCGATCCTAAAGCCCTGCTTATCGCCGGTATGGAAGAAGCCGGGTTGGGCAGCGATCCCTCGGCCCTCACCGTAAAGTTTGCCTGGGGCGCCACCACTGCCGATGCCAGGACCTATTCCGAGCTGATTCAGCAGATGTGGCAGGAGACTTTGGGCGTAAAGGTCGAGCTTGAGTTCAACGACAGCTCTACCCATATGTCCAACGTAAACACCGGTAACTACCAGATGGCCTCCACCTCCTGGGGCGCCAATCCCGAGCCCTGGTTCCAGCTGAGCCGTTGGGCCAACAAGAAGGGCGGCCAGTCCCGCTGGGCCAACAGTGAGTATATGCAGCTGGTCAAGCAGGGCGTGTCCACGCAGGACGAAGCCCAACGTCTGGAGCTCTACCGTCAGGCCGAAGAAATGCTGCTCAGCGAAGCTGCCATTGCTCCCTGCTACTGGACCGGCAGCATCCGCTTCTCCTATGGCTATGTAAAGAATTTCAGCGATAACGTATTTGACACCACCGGCATGAAGTACCTGTACACGCAGGGCCGGTAAAACTGGATAAACAAGCGTCGTATAGGCGGCTCTTACATGGGCCGCCTATATCCGCAGAAAACCAACCAAGGAGAGGTCTCTATGTGGAAATATATCCTCAAGCGTCTGGGCTATATGCTGCTGACGCTCCTGGCCGTGGTTTCCATCACCTTTTTGCTGGTGCACTCCATTCCCGGGGATCCCTTTACCTCCATGGTAGAGGATCTTCCTGAGGAGACCCGCCAGCTGTATATGGAAAAATACGGCTTTGACCAGCCCCTTATTGTGCAGTATGTCCGCTATATAAAGCAGCTGCTTACCGGGGATCTGGGCGCTTCGCTGCGCTATCCCGGCCGCAAGGTAGGGGAGATCGTATCCCAATATGCCCCTGTTTCTGCCAGCATCGGCGGCCTTGCTCTGGGCTTTGGCATAGTGCTGGGGCTGACCTTGGGCATCGTGGCGGCACTGAAGCAGAACCGCTGGCCGGACAGACTGGTCATGGTGCTGGCTCTTATGGGTACGGCTATCCCCACCTTTGTGATCGCGGCAGTGCTGCAGTATGCCCTGACGGTGACCTGGCCTGTTTTTCCGACCACTGGCTACGGTACATGGAAGCATCTGATCCTGCCGGTAACATGCATGTGTGTTTCGCCTCTTGCCTCCTATGCCCGGTATATGCGCTCCAGCGTGCTGGATACCGCCGGACAGGACTATATTCTCACCGCCGAGGCAAAAGGCGTCAGCCGCTTCCACATCGTTACCCGGCATATTTTACGCAACGCTATTCTTCCCTGCATTACCATGATCTGTGTCAGTGTGGGCGGGATCTTCAGCGGTTCCTTTATCATTGAAAAGATTTTTGCCATTCCCGGGTTGGGAAAATATTTTATCAGCGCCATTAACGACCGGGACTATTCCGTGGTTCTGGGGTTGAACGTGATCTTTACGGGGATCTATGTAATGGCCATGCTGCTTTCAGACATTCTGCTCATGCTCTGCGACCCACGTCTGCGGCTGAGTAATGAGAAATAGGAGGCGTTTATGGAAAATCTGCCTTTGAATAAGCAGGATTTCATTCCCCTGGGGGCACCTGCCGGGGACGGCGAGATCCTGGCCGGAAAGCCCATGACCTACTGGCAGGATGCCTGGCGACGTTTCTGCAAAAATAAAGTTGCCTTGTGTGCGGCGGCCTTGTTGCTGCTTATCGTTTTGTTCACATTGCTTGGGCCGGTGCTTTGCCCTTATGATTTTTCCGCCCAAAATGTGAAGATCCGCAACCAGCGCCCCAGCGCAGCCCACTGGTTCGGTACGGATTCGTTGGGAAGGGATCTGTTTGCCCGGGTGGCCGTAGGCGGCCGGGTATCCATTGTCATCGGTATCTGCGGCGCCTTGATTGTAGGGGTCATCGGCTGCCTTTATGGCGGTCTGGCTGCTTATTTCGGGGGCCGCGTGGATATGATCATGATGCGTATCGTGGATATCCTCAGCAGCGTGCCCAATCTGCTGCTGGTGATCCTGCTTTCTGTAGTGCTGGAAAGCAGCAGTATTCCCACGCTGCTTTTTGCCATGACGGTGACCAGCTGGTGCGGAGTGGCCCGGATCGTACGGGCTCAGATGCTTCAGATCAACCGTTCAGAGTTTGTTATGGCGGCCAGGATCATGGGCGTTTCTCCACTGAAGATCGTGCTGACGCATTTTATTCCCAATACCATCAGCGTCATCATCGTCAACCTGACCTTTAGAATACCGGGGTTTATTTTCAGCGAAGCGTTTTTAAGCTATGTGGGGCTTGGCGTGGCGGCGCCGGATACCAGCTGGGGCGCACTTGCTTCTGCAGCTCAGAGCACGCTGCTCTTTTATCCCTATCAGATGCTTTTTCCCTCGCTGCTTATTGCCCTGACTACCCTGTCCTTTACCCTGATGGGGGATGGCCTTCGGGATGCTCTTGACCCCAGAATGCGGAGGTAAAAGAATGAATCCGTTGCTGAAAGTTGAAAATCTGCATGTGCACTTTGATTCCTATGCAGGGGCGGTTCATGCCGTTCGGGGCGTCAGCTTCACTGTGGAAAAGGGAGAAGTGCTGGCCATCGTTGGGGAATCCGGCTGCGGCAAGACAGTTACGGCCAAGGCTGCCATGCGGTTGCTGGATAGGACCAACGGACGGGTGGATCCCGCCTCAAGGATCGAACTGGAAGGGCAGGATATGCTTCATATGCCCAGGCGCAAGCTCAATACCCTGCGGGGCAAAGATATTTCCATGATTTTTCAGGATTCCATGACTTCTTTGAATCCTACCATGACCGTGGGCAAACAGATCATGGAAAACCTGCTCACCCACACATCCATGACCAAAGGAGAAGCCAGGAAACGGGCCAAAGAGCTGCTGGAACTGGTAGAGATCCCCGATCCCGAAGAGCGTCTGGATTGTTATCCGCATCAGCTGTCCGGCGGTATGCGCCAGCGGGTAATGATCGCCATTGCACTGGCCTGCGGACCCAAGCTGCTCATTGCCGATGAGCCTACCACTGCGCTGGATGTGACTATACAGGCACAGCTGCTGGATCTGTTGGGCCGTATCCGGGAACAGAGCGGCATGTCCGTTATTCTGGTGACTCATGATCTGGGCGTAGTGGCCAGTTTTGCCCAAAGGGTGCAGGTTATGTACGCCGGGCAGATCGTGGAACGGGGCACTGTGGAAGATATCTTTAAACGGCCCCGGCATCCCTATACCTGGGCACTGCTTTCTTCTATTCCGGGCCGGGCTCTTTCCAGTAAGAGCGAGTTGTATGCCCTTCGGGGCACGCCGCCGGATCTCAGGCTGCCGCTGAACGGCTGTCCCTTTGCAGACCGGTGTGAATACTGCATGGGTATCTGTAAAAAACAGTGTCCGCAGGAAACACAGCTGGAGGAGGGGCATTCTGCCGTCTGCTGGCTCTGTCATCCGCTGGCTCCCAAAGTACAGCCCCCCGAGAGCATCGGAGGTAAGGAAGAATGAACGATACCGAGATCCTGTATGAGGTGCAGGGCCTGAGCCGGTACTTCCCCAGCAAACGGGGAGTGGTAAAGGCTGTAGACGATGTCAGTTTTCAGATCCGTAAGGGAGAGACCTTTTCTCTGGTGGGGGAATCCGGCTGCGGCAAAACCACCTGCGGCCGCACCCTGCTGGGCGTATACAAGAAGACCGCCGGAAAAGTGCTTTATCACGGGCAGGACAAGGATACCATGACCAAGGCGCAGCAGCGGGACTACCTGAAAATGAACCAGATGATCTTTCAGGATCCTTATGCCTGTCTGGATCCCCGCATGTCCATTTCTTCTATCATAGAGGAGGGCATGAAGGTGCATTTTTCCTATTCCGCCCAGGAGCGTACGGCTATCTGCGCCGAACTTCTGCATAAAGTGGGTCTTCCGGCGGAGTTTCTGAGCCGGTTCCCTCATGAACTTTCAGGAGGACAGCGACAGCGTATCGGCATTGCCCGGGCTCTGGCTTTGGAACCGGAGTTCATTGTATGCGATGAACCTATTGCCGCTTTGGATGTTTCCATTCAGGCACAGGTAGTAAATCTGCTTATCCGTCTGCAGCGGGAGATGGGGCTGACCTATCTGTTTATTTCTCACGATCTGTCCATGGTCAAACACATTTCCGATCACATTGCCGTCATGTATTTGGGCAGTATCGTGGAGCTTGGCACACCGGACGCCTTGTATGGCCGGCCTTTGCACCCTTACTCCAAGGCATTGCTTTCGGCTATTCCCGTGGCAGATCCGGATGGCGGGTGGGCAAGCAGGCGCATCCCTCTGAAAGGGGAGGTGCCCAGCCCCGTGGATGCGCCAACGGGATGTAAATTCTGGAAGCGCTGCCCTTATGCCAGGGAATGCTGCAAGGAACAGCGTCCGCGGCTCAGGGAACTGGAACCGGGCCATTTCACAGCCTGCCATTTCGCAGAAGAATTGTAAGAAAGGAATATAATCCATGGGATATCATATCAGCCAACTGACATATGAACAGCTGGGCCCTCTTCTTAATGCGGACAGCGTAGTGGTACTGCCTATCGGCGGCGGCTCCAAGGAACATGGGAATCACCTGCCTATGGGCACGGATTACTATGTAACGGATTATGTGGCAAACGAAGTCACAAAGCGCTGCAATGTGCTGACACTGCCTACGCTGCCCTATGCCTATTTTCCTGCCTTTGTGGAGTGGAAGGGCTCTGTCAGCGTGGAACACGCTCATTTTACCGCATATGTGCAGGATATTCTTTTAAGCTTTGTGCGCTTTGGAGTACGAAAGTTTCTAATCATTGACGGAGGCGTATCTACTCATCCGCCTCTTTGTCTGCTGGCCAGGGATATGGATAACCACTATGGCGCCAAAATCGCGGTAACGGATATAAAGTATCTGGCCAAGGAGACCGAAGATGCTTTGTGTACCCAGAAGCGTGGCGGCCATGGGGACGAAAGCGAAACTTCAACCATGCTGCATATCCACCCGGAGCTGGTGCATATGGACCGGGCGGTGGAAGAGTATTGCGACATATTCCCCGGTGCTGTGGTCAACGGCCTGCCCAAGGTGACATTTGCATCCCGTATGGAAACGCCTCATGGTATTAACGGCAACAGTACACTGGCGACCGCCGAAAAGGGAGAGAAGATACTGGAGGCCATGGTGGAGAGCATGTGCAATTTCCTGGAGCATTTTATCCCCTGGATACCGGAAAAATAAGGAAAAAGAAGGATGGGTTTGCATACAATGCAGGAAAATATAGAAGCCTTTGATCTTCTGTCTCCCCTTTCCATGGGGCATGGACACCATGTCGTAAGCGGCAGCGGTGCACTGCTGACCATGGAGAACGGGGAGACAATGGTGGATCTTAACGAAATGCGGGTGGTGCTGGGGCAGCAAAATACCGCCTTTATTCAGGCTATGGAACAGGCTGTGACGGGCTTTACCGCCCCCAAAGATGGACGCTCCGGCTCCAAAAAAAGACTGCTGCAGTATCTTTATGATACCACAGGGGGGAGTTTTCAAGGTGCTTTCTTTACTTCGTCCGGTTCCGAGGCTGCGGAATGGGCAGTGCGCCTGGCTCGAAAAATGACAGGAAAAGAGGAGATTTTTTCCTTTTTCAACAGCATCCATGGACGAACATACCTGAGTGCATCCATGTCCGGCCTGCCCAAAAGAAAGGCAGGCTGCGGGGCTCTGGCCCCCGGAGTGGTGCTGCTGCCCTATCCCTGCTGTGCCCGGCGGCCCCAGGGAGTGAGTCGGGAAGAATGGGGAGACAGGTGCCTTGCACAGGCCGATGACATTTACCGTTTCGGTTCGGCTCAATCCGGTGCAGCACTGATCGTGGAGCTGTGTCAGGGAGCCGGGGTGGCAAAACCGCCAAAGGGATACCTGAAAAAACTGCAGCAGTGGACCAAAGCACGGGGAATGCTCTTTATCGTGGATGAGATCCAGAGCGGCATGGGCCGTACAGGAACCATGTATCTGTATGAACAGGAAGGGCTTGACCCGGACATGCTCCTGCTGGGCAAGGCTTTGGGCAACGGAATGCATATCGCAGCACTGTTGGTAAAGAATCTTCCCTCGAAAGAGGATCTGCCGGCTCTTTCCGGTGGCTCAGGAGATGATCCGCTGGCCTGCGCGGCGGCTTGCGAGGTGTTTCGTCAGCTGGAAGAGGGATTGCTCACTCATGTAAAGAGGGTAGGAGATGTTCTCTGCAGGGGACTGGAATCTATTTCCGGCAGCAGATGTGTTCTGGAATGCCGGGGCGCAGGCTTGATGGCCGCAGTGGAATTTATATCTGCGGAAGTTTGCCGCCGGGTAGCTACCCGGGTGGAGAAAGCGGGATATCTGCCCGGCTGCGCGGGAAGCGTTCTTTTCTGTAAACCGCCTTATGTGATCACAGAGGAGCAGGTGAGAGGATTTCTTACATCTCTTAAAGAGGCCGTATCCATGGAGGATGCGCTGTGAAGAGCCGGGCCCTACGGGATATGACTCAAGGCAGTGTCCCACGGCACATGCTGGCCTTTGCCCTTCCGCTGCTGGCGGGGAACTTCCTGCAGCAGTTTTACAACATGGTAGACAGCTGGGCTGTAGGCAATTTTGTAGGGGACGGAGCTTTGGCCGCCGTGGGGGCGGGGGCTTCGGTCATGTATTTGTTTGTATCCCTGTTTTCTGGTGTGGGCGTGGGGGCAACGGTGTGCATTGCCCAGGCTTTCGGCGCAGGCCGGCGGGAGCAGGTAAGCACCGTGGTGGACACGGTATACCGGGCCATCCTCATATCCGCCCTGCCGGTAATGCTCCTGGCCTTTCTGGGGGCGGAAAAGCTGGTGGAATGGATGCAGGTGGAGACGGAGATCGCTTCCGGGGCCTGCACCTATATCCGCATCCTGGGTTTGGGGCTGGTGGCTACCGTAGGATATAACATTAATGACGGTATCCTTCGGGGGTTGGGTAATAGCCGGGCCTCGCTGCTGTGTCTGGCGGTGGCTACGGTCGTGAACGTGGCTTTGGATCTGCTGCTGGTAACGCTTATTCCCCTTGGCGTTGCGGGAGTAGCCATAGCCACGGTCATAGCGCAGCTGGTTTCCTGGATCTGCGGCGTGATATATATACGGCGTACCTATCCCTTTTTATCCATACGGCCTTTCAAGGGAGAATTTGATAGGACGCTGCTCAAGAAAGTACTGGGTATCGGTCTGCCGGCAGGCTTGCAGATGGCTACTGTTTCCTTGGGCGGAATGGCGGTCATGCGCAAGGTGAATACCTTTGGCCGCAGTTATGCAGCCGGGTATACCGTGGGATTAAAGATCGATAATCTGGTTTTTCTGCCTATACAGGCCTTATCCAGCGCTGCTACGGCTTTGGTAGGGCAGAACGTAGGCGCAGGGAACTGGGAACGTGTCAGATCCGCTGCCCGCTGGGTGGTAGGCTGCTGCCTGGGCTGGTGTGCGTTGGGCATTTTGTGTATCTATCCTTTCAGGGCTGAACTGGTGGGGGTGTTCACTCCCAGTATGGCTACCATAGAATGCGGCGCCCTGTTTGTGGGTTGGGTATTGCCGGCTTACAGCCTGCTTTCGGTCATATTCTCGCTGAACAGTGTGATACGGGGAGCAGGGCAGAGCCTGGTGCCCATGCTGGTGGCCGTTATCGGGCAGATTTTCGTTCGGGTGCCGGTGGTGTACCTGTTGGCAGACAAGTTTGGGCCCCGGTATATGTACGGGGGATTTGCCATAGGCTGGGCAGTAGGAGCTGCGCTGGCCGTTTGCTATTATGCTTCCGGACATTGGAAGAAAAAGGCGCTTGCACAGGCAAAGAATGATCCTGCTGTTTGACATTTTTGCCGGTTTTTGCTATCTTTACCATATGAAAAGCCGCTTATCCCGGCGAATACTGCTGCCCCGGAGGCAAGGGAGAACCAAGCATGGTAGACAAGAACGTGATCACTCCACTGTATGCGCAGATTGCCAACGAACTGCGTAAGGAGATACTCTCCGGCAAGTATGGCTCACATGGATGTATTGGCACTCATAGCCAGCTGGGCGAACGCTTCGGCGTCAGCCTGATCACCGTGCGCAAAGCGGTACAGGTATTAGAAAAAGATGGCATAGTAGAGATCTTGCAGGGAAAGGGTACTTTTGTTCGCCAGACGGCATTGGTAGACCCCCTGCGGGATCTGACCGGGATCAGCAACATGATGTCCTCCATGCAAATGGAAAAGCAGGTGAGCGTCCCGGTGTTCGAATTGCGGCCCGCTCCGGAGACGCTGGATCGGGATACGGCCCGCGCTTTGGGGGATACGGCTCTGTTTATCCGGCGGGTGGTCAGCGTGGGAGGGGTGCCCATGGCCAATGCGGATATGTATCTGCCTGGTCGGTTCGCTTCGGCTTTCACCAGAGAAGAGGCAGAAAAACGCACTATCTACCAGATCTATCAGGATAAGCTGGGGATGAATCTGGGCTTGGGCAGGCAGATCATCCGGGCGGCAGGCGCTTCTGCAGAGGTCGCTCACAGCCTGGGCATTGCGCCGGGCAGCCCGGTATTGCAGATAGAGCGCATGGCCTACGACGATAGGGAAACCCTGATAGAGTACATGATCCTGACCTATGAAGCCAGTAAATACTGTTTTGAAGTGGAACTGGCGTTGAACAAAGAATAAAGAAATGGAAAAGGGGAGGCCATGCTTTCTCCATACGGCCCAACGATCTGCGACCGTTTCGGGTCTGTGTAATTGGGAAAGATGCGCCTCCCTCCTGTGTGCATGAAAGGAGTTATTATGGAAAAAGACAGCCATGCGGAAGTATTCAGCCGGGGCTATAAGGCATTTTTGAATGTATGCAAAACCGAACGGGAAACGGCAGCCAGAGCGGTGGAAATAGCCAGAGAAGCAGGCTTTCAGCCTTTGGGAGAGAAGCAGGCATTGCACCCGGGAGATAAGGTTTTTACCCTGTATAAGAATAAAGCAGCCGCGCTGTTCGTGATTGGTCAGAAGAGTCTGAAAACGGGAATGCGTCTGCTTTGCGCTCATACGGATGCCCCCAGACTGGACCTGCGCCCCTGTCCGCTGTATGAAAAAGAAGGACTGGGAATGCTTCGCACCCATTATTACGGCGGTATAAAAAAGTATCAGTGGGCGGCTTTGCCTTTGGCCCTGCATGGTGTCATTATAAAGAAGGGAGGAGAGAGGATCACCGTTTCTCTGGGCGAGAAAGAAGAAGAACCTGTGCTGTACATAAGTGATCTTCCCAAGCATCTTTCTGCAAAACAGGCCAAAGAGCCCATGGGGGAGGGCATCGACGGAGAGGATCTGAACCCTGTGGCGGCTTCATTGACCGCGGAAGAGAAACAGGCCGGTCTGGCACTGCAAAAAAAGATCCTGTTTGTTCTAAAAGAAAAATATGATGTTGAGGAGGAGGATTTGCTCAGCGCAGAGTTGGAGATCGTCCCCGCCGGAAAGGCCCGGGATGCCGGGCTGGACGGCAGCCTTATCGCCGCTTACGGGCATGATGACCGCAGCTGCGTATATGCCGGATTGCAGGCAATTCTGCAGTTGAGTACACCGGCCCATACTGCGGGACTGCTTTTGCTGGATAAGGAAGAGGTGGGCAACCAGGGGGCCACGGGCATGCAGTCCCGTTTTCTGGAAAACCTGACGGCCCGTCTGCTGCATCTTTCCGGCGAAGAAGGACCGCTTGCACGGGAGGAAACTCTGGAACATTCCCAAATGCTTTCTGCGGATGTGGTGTTGGCTATGGATCCCAACTATCCGCAGTGCTTTGCTCCCGGCAACACCGCTCATCTGGGACGTGGGCCTGCTTTGGTCAAATATGCAGGGCATTTTGGCAAGAAGGACGCCAATGATGCCAATGCAGAGTTTCTGGCGCTGCTGCGGGATGTGTTTGATGCTGCGGGGGTGTGTTGGCAGACCGGAGAATACGGCATTATGGATCTGGGCGGCGGCGGCACGATGGCGCCTCTTCCGGCTGCCTATGGCATGGAAACGGCGGATTGCGGGATCCCTCTGCTGAGTATGCATGCTCCCTATGAATTGGCCAGCAAAACGGATGTATACGAGGCCAGCCGGGCATATGGGGCTTTCCTTGCTTCGGACAGAGCTATTGAGCAATATCAGTAACATATAAAAGCGGAAGGCTTGTGCCTTCCGCTTTTATATGTAGATCAGTTGGTTTTCTTTTTGGGCCGCTGCGGGCGTTTGATCTTTCCGTTGGCTACTTTGCCTCCGGCAAAAGCTACCGCCAGAAAGGCCATCAGTGCACCCGGCAACAGGTAACTCATAAGGCCGGGCGTGTCACCGGTATCTTCCGGTTTTTCCTGTTCAGCAGGAGAGGGCACGGTGGAAGGAATCTCTGTGGCGGCGGGAGAGTAAGTCGGCGAAGGCGTAGGGGCAGCTGTAGGAAATGGAGTAGGAGTGGCATAGGTCAAAAAGTCTGCTGTATCCATTCCATCCAGCAGGCTGCCTTCTCCAATCAAAGGGGTAAGCGCCGCTTCAACGGCTGGCTGCTGCTTATACAACTGCTGGGAACGCTGAAGCGTCCAGACTTCTTTCAATACAGTCACAGCGGTTTCTTCCATGGCGCATAAAACACTTCCATAGTCATCCAGGGCATACACCTTTTCGGGTGTCGATCCCTGTTTTTGCATCAGCTCCCAGATATAGGCGCACATACCACCCTTGCCGAGTACCAGCAGCCGGGGTGCACACGACAGTATGACATTCAGCTGCATATTTGCCCACTTGTTTTGGGCGGCATCCCGGGTATCGGCTTGGGGCTGCTTTAAGGACAGGAACACAGGCTCACGGAAGATCCCCAGGGCAGACAGGTATTCCATAACTTCTCCCATGCGATCCCTGTCAGAGGAAAGCAGATAGACCAGCTGTATGGTCAGTCCCTTTTGCCGGAGTTCCTCCAGCACAGGAGAGGCCAAAGAATACTCTTCTCCTGGTTCCCTCAGAAGTATCAGTGCATCGCAGGGAGCCGCAGGAGAAGCTAATATCGTTTCCCCTGTCTGCAAGGCACGCAATTCTGCAATTTTCAGGTTATTGCTTCCGGAAAGCCGCAATTCAGCGGCATTCTCCGTATGCAGGTATTCATGAAAAGTACTGCCGCTGCGTTCCTGACGGAAGAGTATTTCCCCCTTTTTGTCAAGCAGCTCCAGCGTATAGCTTTGAGGCAGTTCACGCCATTCCAACAGCAGAGGTTCCCCCGGAGTATCTATCCGGCAGGTCAGATTATTTCCCCTGTGAATGGTCACATAAGTTCGGTAATCTCTATCACACAGTAATATTTCCCGTTCGGTCTTGTCCTCCGGGAGAGTATAGGGGCTGCTTTCTTCACCCATGGTTAAAAGAGGAAAAAGCAGACAGATGCCCATTAGCAGGCATAGAATTCTGTTTCTTTTATGGATGTGCATATGATCTCCTTTTCAGTCAGCGTTCCTGGTTTCCATTATGAAGAAGCGGGTCTTCCACTCCGGGGATCAGAGAGGAATAGCCCCACAGCAGGGCATCGGGCCATCGGCGCTGATAATCGGCACTGCCGGCGCTGCCATCATGACGGTTGAGGTGTTCACCCATAAAGAGCATGCCTGTGGAACACCCTCCATCCATATTGTAAGCCTGCACACAGCCTGCCTCCAAAAACAGATCCCTGAATTGCTCCAGAGTTAGTCCATAGCTGTAGTTGCTCTGACGACCATCACAGACAATGGCAAGAAAGTGTCCGGGAGCAATCATGCCAAGGCCTACACGGGGGTTCACCCGGTTTACGGGGGAAAGCTGTACCTGATCGTTGCCTTTTCCATCCCGAACCAGCCATGGACCGAAGCTTACCGTTTCCCGAATGCCCTCCTCCAGTAATTCTTCCGCATTGCACTCGCCACCGTTAAAAATTTCCATGGTCAAATCGTCCTTCAAGGCACAGAAGGAAGCCGCTTTTCCATCCAGATATACACGACCCTGCCGAAGAATAACGCCTTTGCGTTCCTTGTCCTGCTGGGTTATATTGTCACCGGTGATGGCCAGTACGGCTTTGTTCTTCCGAGCAATTTGCCAGGCGGGAGCCAGAGAGATGCCATCTTTTGCTTCCGTGGCAAAACCGGAGTGGTAGCTGTTGAATTGACGCATATAGATATGTGCGTACAGGCTTACCTGGGGGTAAGGACGTCCGTTTTCGGAAAGCACCGTTGTCTTGTGTCGGCGTATAAACACGGCCAGTTCCGGGCTTCTATAACTCCATAGACCGATTTCTTCCTGCTGAAATACAACTTCCTCTTCATAAAAGAAGCGATCCTCCGGTTCTATGGCCGTTTCCGGGTTGAATGAAAGTCCCGTTTCTTCCCAAAGGGCTGCAGCAGTCACTTTCGGGGTAGGAGAGGGAAGAAGTGCGTCCTTTCCGTTGAATCCAATGGGCAGCAAGAGCAGTGCACTACATATAAGTCCTGCCAACTGTTTATGTAACATGTGCGGGGGATTCTCCTTTACTGAATAGAGAATTTGGAGCAAGAGTAAGATAGAATATACACTCCATACAAAGATTCTATCGCAATGAAACCATACCGTCAAGGTATTATGGCGGCTGCCGGGGAATAGGGTAAAAGGAGGAAGAAAAAGGAGGACATGGTCATGCATAAGGACGGGGAGAAAATCGGTAATGTCATAGGCAATCGAACAACATTTTCAGAACTTCGCTGCCGGGAGGTCATCAATATTCAGGACGGGGCCAGGTTAGGGCAGGTCAGTGATCTGGAGATAGATCTCTGCACAGGGACGGTGATGGGACTCATGGTACCGGGAGAACGCAGGGGATTGGGACTGCTGCGAAACAGGGAAGGACTGTGCATCCCGTTTGCCCGGATAAAAAAATTTGGCGAGGATGTTATTTTGGTGGAGCTTTGTCCCTGAGTATGCTATACTAATCTAACTAGAAATTGCGTTCAGGGGGAATAAACATATATGAAGTGCCGCTATTGCGGGAATACAGACAGTAAGGTTATCGACAGCCGTCCCAGCGAGGATGGAACAAGCATCCGCCGCCGGAGGGAATGCACCAAATGCGGTAAACGGTTCACAACCTTTGAACGCATTGAAGAAAATCCCATGATGGTGGTCAAGCGGGATGGACGGAGAGAGCCCATGGAACGGGAAAAGATTGCCGCCGTGATCCGAAAGGCCTGCGGCAAGCGTCCCATTTCTGCCGATGTGCAGAACCGCATGGTAGATGATATCGTCCGGGAGGCCAGCAATACCCTGGCTTCTGAAATTCCGTCTTCGCAGGTGGGCGAACTGGTGATGAAGTACCTTCGGCAGGTGGATGAGGTAGCTTATGTGCGCTTTGCCTCTGTTTACCGGGAATTTAAGGATACGCATACCTTTATGGAGGAATTGCAGAAGCTTCTGAACGAAAACGAGAAAGGACGGGGCGCATGAAACGGATCACTGCCCAGTGGCAGTTCAAAGAGCTTTATGAAGCTATCCCAAGGGGCTATGTGTTTGAAGAGAAGGATGGGATAGGGCTATATCGACTGCCAGCTCTGCAGCAGGAAAGAGGAGTGGAGCACGGTTTCACGGCGCGTACTGGCGGCGTGAGCAAGGAACCCTATGCATCGCTGAATTTGAGTTTTACCAACGACAGCCGTTCCGATGTACTTGAAAATTATCGGCGCTTTGCCCGGGCGGCAGGATTTCCGGCCGATTCCATGGTCATGGATACATACGAGCATGGTGTCAAGGTGTTCATTGTGGATCAGGAGGACCGGGGAAAAGGGTATACCCTGCCGTCGCTTCCTTCCTGTGACGGGCTGGTGACTAAAGAAAAGGGGCTGACACTGATCACCGGGCACGCCGATTGCATGGCTTTTTATTTTTATGACAGGGCAAAAGGGATTGTGGGCTTATGCCACGCAGGCTGGCGGGGTGCCCTGAACCGCATTGGTTTGGAGGTGCTTTCCCATATGCATGCACTGGGCAGCGACTCACGAGATATTCTGGCAGGGGTCGGTCCCTCTATCTGTCCGTCCTGCTTTGAGGTGGGGGCTGATGTGGCCAAGCTGTTTGCGGATTCCTTCCCCGTGTGTCCCCTTATCGGCCGAAATGAAAAGGGGAACCCTACGGTGGATCTGTGGCAAACGGCGCTGTGCCAGTTTATGGAGGGGGGCGTGCTGCCGGAGCACATCTCTTTTATGGGCGTGTGTACCAAAGAAACGGACAACCTTTATTCCTATCGGCGGGAGGGACGCACCGGAGGCATGGCTGCCTATATTCGGCTGGTTTGAAAAAAGTAGAATCGAAACATAATTGTGTCATTCATTGACAATGCTTTGATTCCATATTATAATTTATAAGAATGTGCCATGGCAGAAGTGGTGTACTTTCAGCGTAAGGGAGAAGAAAATGAAAAACAAAAAAAGAACGATCCGTATCCTTGTCATCGCCCTGGTTGCGGTGATCGTCGTTGCGGCGGCAGTGGTGCTGCTAAAAAAGGACAAGGCTGGCTACAATTACTTTGAGCGCCGGCAGCAGATCGCTTCGGTGGGCAGTGAAACCATTACCAAGGGCGAATATTCTACTGCTTTCAATGAGTATTACAGCAATATCAGCACTTATAACCTGTATGCTCTGTATTATGGCTACGGCAAATACTATGATGTGAGCACCGAAGCAGGTGTGCAGGAACTCAAGACCGATATGCTGGACAGCCTTATCCAGCAGAAAGCCTATCGTCAGATTGCCAAAGAACTGGGCATTACCCTGACGGATGAGGAATTGGATGAGTGCAGGAAAACCGGCCAGGAAGCTTATCAGCAGATGTATGAAAGCTGCGTAGAGAGTGCCAAGAATGCCGGTTCCACTACGCCGGAAACGTATGCCGATACCCTGATCGCTACCTATTTCAGCAACATGGGTTTGACCAAGAGCGGCTTTATTGCCTATAAGACCGAAGCGGCTCAGGTTTCCAAGCTGGCGGATAAAGTGGATCAGCATTATAAAGATGAAAAAAACATTACCGAAGAAGAACTGCCCGCTCTGTATGAGCAGTATGTGCAGGACAACTATGTAAAGGCCTACGCCGATGGTGCTTATGCGAATTATGAGCGCTACCGCAAGCAGGGTTCCGTTACCCTTCCGTATCTGTATATTCCTGAAGGCTTTGTATTCATTCGGGATATTGAGATCGAAGATGAAGCGGTAGCAAAGGAGACCATGACCAAAATCGAAGAAGGCGGTGTAGCCGCTTTCGAAGAGGCTCTCAAGGATGAGAACGTCAATCAGGATACTTTCCTGGCTACGTTGGGCGAAGATGAAGGCTACGGCATCGGCGATAAGGACAGCCTGTTCAGCTCCGAGATCTACGATGCCGCCAAAGATATGGCTGTAGATGAGATCAAACTGGTAGAGGTAAAGGTTACCACAGAAAACGACGGAAAAGAGGAGGAGAAATCCACTTGGTATATCATCCGCCGTATTGAAGGTCTTGCTCCTGGTGTTCTGCCCTATGAGAAGGTTGCAGAGGAGATCAAGGATGATCTGGAAAGCTCCGTTAAGAGCCAGTATGCTCAGGAGCAGATACAGGCTTGGATTGACAGCCACAATGTGACCAAAGATGAAGAGGCTGTCAAGGCCCTCAATCCCGTTGCATAAGTTATGAAGCGGGGAAGATTTACCAGAATTGTTTGCCTGTTTATGGCGCTGCTGATGGTGTTGGGGTTGATCGTAACCCTGGTATGGAGTATTGCAGTTGCTTGACAGGTAAAAGAAGAAATGTACACATGGCGCCCGGGGAAAGCATGTTACCGGGCGCTTTTTGTGTGGGTTTGCGTTGCGGTATTGAAGTAGGCCGCAGACGCAGGAAAGAGAGAGCAGCTGCGGGTCGAAACAGAAGAAACGAACCTGCTTTCTTTATGTTGTATCTTTCATCTGTCGAAGGAAAATGCAGAATTGGCTTCATAGTGACTTTTATAGAATATTTTTTTCCAACACTTGCGTCTGCTCGTTCGTTTTATAAATGAAAAGCAAAACAGACCAGGGAGGAAATGAGACATGCTAAGAGGAACAGCCTTTGTGAGAGCCGGAGCATTGCTGGATGCCTGCGCCAGAGAGGCGCGCAGTTTCCGGAATGCCCGACACTTTCGGGGAGAGCGGCGGCAGGAAGAAATTCTTTGGGCCCTTAACGAAATTTACGCCAATACGCTGCCTGGATTTGAAGTGCTGTAAAAGAATATTTTCCAAAAAGGAAAAGGAGGAGAGCTTCATGGTAGAAGCACTGTATCGGCTTCACAGGCAAGCCCTGTACGGCTACTGCCTATCCATGACGGAGAGCGGGGCTTGGGCTGAGGATCTTTGCCAGGAGGTTTTTGTGCGGGCCATGGAGCATTACGAGGAATTGGCAGAGCTGCAGGAGAAGCAACGGCGCGCCTGGTTGTATAAAACCGCACGGAATCTGTTTATTGATCAGGTACGGAGGCAAACAAGGGAGCAAAACAAAGCGCCTGTGCTTTTGGAACCGGAGGAATATGAAGAACAGGGATTTTCCAATACGGAAGTATGGGAATTGTTGGGAGCTTTACCACCACTGCATCGGGAACTGTGCCTGAAACGGTATGTGCAGGGCTACAATGCACGGGAACTCGGAGAGATGTATGGAGAGCCGCCTTCCACCATACGCAGCAAATTAAAAGAAGCAAGAAATATATTAAAACAACAGTTAAAGGAGAAAAAGTAATGAAGGATCTTGTTATCAATACCGCATTTTGTGACATGCGCAGCACCAGGGAAGAGACTCTGAAAAAGTATGCCTCTGTTACCGTCAATGCCGCTGAAGTACTGGTGACGCCCAGTGTACAAACCATGCTGGCGGATCATAATGTGCGTCTCAATGCGGCCTATGTGATCAGCGTGCCGGACGGAGTCAAGGTGCAGGTAGAAAATTACAGCGGTGCTCACAGTATTAGTGGGGAAGCATTTCCAGAGGATGGAACACTCCATGTTCTCTTTATCAGCGGACTGCTGACCGTGGAACCTTCCGGTATAGAAAAGGCAAAAAGCTACTATGCCATTGTGGTCAGCGGGATGGTGGAATTGCCCAGAAGCTTAATCGGAAGTCTGACCAATCTGCAGGTGAGCGGCTCCGTAGAAGCTTATCCTGATGGAGCGCTTCGGCTGAAGAATACGGCTCAGATTGACAGACTCTTTGCACTCCGTGCCAAGGAAGAGCTATATTTTGCCGGAAAACGCCTTGTATTCCTGGATGATAAGCTGGATGCGGCGGCTTTGCAGGCAAAGGGGGCTCGGTTTGAAAGCCCCAAGGCACTGGTAGCGGAAAGTCTGACGGAAAGCGTCCTGCCTTTGCTGGATGAGCAATGTGATGTGGAGATCCTTCCGGACGGTACCCGGTTTATCAAAGACGATGCCGTATTGGACGGCCTGTTCCTGCGGCGCAACGGTAAAAAGGCTTATGTGCTGGGAGATGTATCTGTGGAAGATAAGGAAAGTCTGGAAGCGATGGAGTATCTTCATGTACATGGAGAACTGGAACTGCCGGAAAAGTGGGCAGATATTCTGGCAGATAAGCCGGAGATCACCTATGATTCCCTGCGGCTGCAAAAAGAACGAAGCGGAAAAATGCTGCGGGTGGAAGATAAGCTCAAAGCAATGCTCACCCGGCAGATGTTGGAAGAGTATCCCGGCGGTGTGATTCTGGAGGACTGTGCCAAAATAGAGGTAGCAGAGGATGTTCCTGCAGAGTGGATCACTGTGGAGCGGGTCGTCATTCGGGATTGCGCCAAAGTGTGTGGTTCGGCTGAACAGTTGCCCAATCTGTATCTGGTGTGCGAGGATGTAGCCAAGATCACTGACGGGCAGGCGGATCAGGAGGATGAAGACGGAAAAGATGTTTCCGTCATAAACGCCGCCAGCTATACGCTGTAAATCGGGGATCCAGCCAGATGGGGGAGGACATATTCTTCCAATCGACTGGTTTTCAAAAGGTAGGCAGATACACATTGGACTTCAGTCAGAAATACCTGTTGTATTAAAGATTTCCCCATAGAAAAAGGAACCCTGCCGGCATTGCTGAGACAAACCGGATAAAGGGTTCCTTTTTTGTGATAAGTTTATGTATCATTGGCTTCTTGTAAAGCCAGTGCCATTCGATACATTTCTTTTTTTGAAAAACCGGTCTGATGGGCCGCCTCAGCGGCTGCATCCTTTATGGACATGGTTTCCAACAGTTGCTTTAAAAGGACTTTCGGATCCGGTGCTTTCGGGCGGGAAAGGGCCTCGGGCACCAGTACACAGAGTACACACTCTCCACGCGGCTCCTCTTCCATTTCGGCCAGTAAGGAGGTCAGTGTTCCTCTCCGGATCTCCTCGTGGAGTTTGGTCAGTTCCCGGCATAAAGCTGCCGGGCAGTCTCCAAGTAAGGCTAACAGTTCCTGCAGCGTATTCTGCACCCGGTGAGGACTTTCATACAGGATAGCTACGTGTCCACAGCGGGCAATTTGTGCGAGCATCTGCTTGCGGGGCTTGCTGTCCCGGGGGAGAAACCCAAAAAACGTAAATGTCTGTATGGGCAGCCCGGAAAGCACCGCTGCCGTCAGTACTGCAGAGGCACCGGGAAGTACCGTTACGGGTAAATTTTCTTTTTGACAAGCAGAGAGAAGCAAGGCGCCTGGATCAGAGATGCCGGGCATCCCTGCATCAGAAACATATACAATGTTCATGCCGCTCCGCAGCTTCTCTATCAGCAGGGGACAGCGGCTTTTCTCTGTATGCTCATGGCAGCTGATCAGCGGCTTTTTCAGGCCCAGATACTGCAAAAGCTGTCCAGTTCGCCGGGTATCCTCACACCAGACTTCATCGCAGGTTTTCAGCGTTTCCACAGTGCGGTAAGTAATATCTCCCAGATTGCCGATAGGAGTTGCGGCCAGATACAGCATCAGTATTTCCTTTCCCGCAGGCTGTCACCCGTAAAGAGAATTGCTTTAGTCACAGCAGAGTCCGCAATGCGGGAAGAGACCCGTTCCCCGTACCGGTTTCGGAGTTCTTCCAGCGAAAGGTTGGTAATATACACCGTAGCCCGTCCGGCACTGCGCCGTTCATCGCACAGGGCAAAGATAGATTCCACCGTTATATTGGGTATCATAGGCTCGCTGCCCAGATCGTCCAGAACCAGAAAAGGTACATTCATATAGGTGTTCAGGGAGCTGATGCGCTCTTTCAGGCCATTCATAATATCCTGAATAAAGAAATACGCAGTGATCCGCAAGCTTTCTACGCCCTGTTCCAAGGCCTGATACGCTATGGCGTTGCCGAAAAAGCTTTTGCCAAGCCCCGGCAGCCCGGCCAGTATCAACTGGGGATAGGAAGGGTGAGGCAGGGCTTCAGCATACTGCCGGCAAAGCGTACAGATCTTTTCTCCACGGGCTTTCTGACGGGCATCGGAATAAAAATCGGCGGAGAAATTGGCAAAAATCTCCCGATCGTTGATGCGGCCGCTTTCCATACGCTTCTGCTGTTCCAAATTCAATCGGCAGGTGCATTTTTTCTGTACGGGGCTGCCAACATAGCCTGTATCCCGGCAAAGGGGGCAGTCGTAGATCGGATCCAGATAGGTATCCGGCAAGTCCATAGCTTTCAATAGAGATTTCTGCTGCTGCTTCAGCTTAGCTAAGGCAGTCAAGGCTTCTCCTGCAGGCAAAAGAAAGGCTTTGGCTTTCTGCTCCATAACCATTGCCAGTTCCGGACATTTTTGCAGGCATTCTTCCCGCCGTTTTTGAGTTAGACGGCGGTTTTTCTCCCGCAGGGCGGCATAATGCTGATTCAGATCCATCCTGCTTCCTCCTTACAGATCGCTGTCCAGATCCAAGGAAATATCGTCTACGCTGAAATTGCTACTCGCATGTTGAGCATATCCGGCGGCATAAGCATTTTTGGTGTTTCGATAAGGACGGGCAGGAGTGACGGGGGAAGAAAGTGCTTTTTGCGCCTCTTCTTTGGTGCGTATCCCTCGATTCATCCAGTCGGAAAGAATGGTTTTCAGCTTGCCAAATGGGCGGTCGGCTCCCTGACAATCCTCCGCTGCCAACAGAATCACTTCTCGAGGCAAGCCATTGCTGCCGCAATAGGCGGCCACCTGAGCAATTGCGGTTTTTGTGGGCGGTTCAACTTTGCCCATGGCGGCAAACACCTGCCGGGCAAATTCTCTTTCACCGCTTTGATACCCCTGCTGTTTTTCTATATCTGTTTTGGTGATCAGGTTCTTATCCCGCAATTCTTCCAGCCGTTCCCCCAATATTTCAAATGTGGGTGTAGAAACACCGGTAAGCTGCGGACAAACAGCTAAAATCGCTTCCTGATCAAAACCCCAGTCTTTCACCCATTTTTCATAAAGGTCCATTTCATCCTGAGTGGGGGAGCGTCTTTTGTTCCAACGGCGGAGGATCTCGCCTGCACCGTGCTTTTTAGCTGCGGCATCATGTATATATTCCTGTGCTTTCTGAGGGGTGGTAATACCCCTTTCTGCCCAGCTTTTGCCTACGGTAAGGATATACTGGATACTTACATTGCGACCCTTGTTTTCCATGCACCAGGCCACCAGCTCCAGAACCGTGCTTTCCTCCAAATGGAAGGTTTCGATGATATCGTAGATATGCTTCATCTCCCGGAGCGTAAACGTTCTGGGGGCGATCAGGCTGTTGAGGGATCGGACAAAAGCAGCGTATTTCATAGGGGCAGCTGTGGTAGCGGCCGGTTGTTCCACGGTAAGATACTCTACTTCAAGCGGTGCATCCGAAAGGATGCGCACCAATCCACGGCTCTGCCAGTAAACAAAAGCCGTAAGCACCTGACAATCGGTCATGAACAGGGATGCAGCCAGATCGGCCTCAGCCATGGAGGGAAAATGACATTGCATAAGGCCATATAGATATACCTTCAGGGCGTCTTCCGGGCAATCAGGCATATATTCAGCAATGAACAGGTTATCCAGCGGCGTCTGTTCCCGTTTGGCCGCTTCAGGTGAAAAGTGTATATTCATAACAAAAGTATAGCATGACCCGACTGGAGATTCAAGGCTTGTATTCGGTAAAAACGGGAAAGGCCATTCCTTCATTGGGAATAGAAACCAAGCACAGGACACAGAGGCGAAAGGATTATGATATGGGAATGAGACGCAGCTGCTAAACTTTACGCAGGGACAAAACAAAAGGGAAAACAGATATAAAAACGGCCCGTGCAAGGTGCACAGGCCGTGGATTGCAATACGTGGGCTTTTTATTTTTTGCTAAACTTCCGCTGGAAGAGCTTCACTAATTCTACCAGAGGAATAATGGAAGCCGCCAATCCCATAGCTACGGTATATTCACTCAGAGAGATGGAAGTAAAGCCGAAAGCTTCCACCAGAAAGGGGACATAAATCACCGCCGTGGTCAGCAGCAGTGCGCCCAAAGCGCCCAGCCAGAGCCAGGGATTCTGTTTTTTCAATGAGAAGATGCTGCCTCGCTGAGAACGCATATTGAAGGAATGGAAGATCTCGGCCATGGACATGGTCAAAAACGCCATGGAGACACCGTCTGGGCTGTTGGTGATAGTCCATTCTCCAAACTCCATATAGTGGCCAATAAAGAACGCAGCCAACGTTAGCAGAGAGACAAGTATGCCCTGATACGCTACATCCACCCCTACGCCGCCGGAGAAGATGCCGTCCCGGGAATCACGGGGCAGGCGGCGCATGGAATCTGGTTCCCCCGGTTCCATACCCAAAGCCAGAGCAGGGAGGCTGTCTGTGATTAGATTGATCCACAAAATGTGCACCGGCTCCAGAATCGTAAAGCCGAGCAGGGTCGCAGTGAAGATGGACACCACCTCACTTAGATTGGAAGAAAGCAGAAACTGAATGGCTTTGCGGATGTTGGCGTAAATTTTACGTCCTTCCTCTACGGCAGAAACAATGGTAGCAAAGTTATCGTCCGCGAGGATCATATCCGCCACATTTTTGGTCACATCCGTACCGGTAATGCCCATGCCAATGCCGATATCAGCCGCTTTGATGCTGGGGGCATCGTTAACGCCGTCTCCGGTCATGGCGGTGATCTTTCCACGCCGTTTCCAGGCTTCCACAATGCGGACTTTGTGCTCCGGCTGTACCCGGGCATACACACTGTAACGCTCGATCACTCTGTCCAGTTCCTCATCAGACATATCATTGAGCGCCTGCCCCATAATGGCCTGAGAGGGATCGCTGATGAGATCAAGTTCTCTGGCAATGGCTACGGCCGTATCGATATGATCGCCGGTAATCATGATCGCCCGGATACCGGCCTGCCGGCATTCTTCCACGGCAGCCTTTACTTCCGGACGTACCGGGTCGATCATGCCCGTGAGCCCTACAAAGGTCAGATCCTGCTCCAGTGCGGCATCGGAGGTATCCGCAGGCAGGGCAGCATATTCCCTGCAGGCGCAGGCCAATACCCGCAGCGCCTTATCCGCCATGGACTTGTTTTGGGTCATGATGCGTTGACGGTCTTCATTCGTCATGGGACGGATCCCCTGCTCCGTAAGCACACGGGTGCAGTGAGCCAGCACTTCATCAGGGGCACCTTTGGTAAATTGCATTACGCCCTGCGTGCAGGTATGCAGGGTAGACATCATTTTCCGCATGGAATCAAAAGGAGCCTCCGCCACGCGAGGAAAGTCTGCTTTGAGCGTATCTTTGGGGAACCCCTCTCCTGCGGCAAAGTTTACGAGGGCACATTCCGTAGGCTCGCCCTCTGCCTGGCCGGAAGCATTCAGCTCCGCATCGGAACAAAGAGCCATGCCTCGGGCCAGCAGGGCTTTGTCCGTTCCCCAAGCTTCTACTACAGTCATTTTGTTCTGAGTCAGTGTACCGGTCTTATCAGAGCAGATGACCTGAGCACAGCCCAAAGTTTCAACGGCGGTAAGGCGGCGAATGACGGCATTGCGTTTGGCCATGGAGGTAACGCCGATAGACAGCACAATGGTCACTACAGCGGGCAATCCTTCGGGGATAGCGGCTACTGCCAGCGCAATGGCTGCAATGAAGGTGTTCAAAGCCGTTTTGCCAAGGATACTCCAGGAGAAGGGTTCCCCGGAAAGCAGCATGGCCTCCACTACGCCTACCAGAAATACTATGGCACAGATGCCCAGCACCAGCTTCGTCAACAGATGAGAAAGCTCTGCCATTTTCTTTTGCAGGGGTGTTTCTTCGGCCTTGGCCTGATTCAAAGCATCGGCGATCTTGCCCATTTCCGTATCCATACCCGTAGCAGTGACTACCGCGCGGCCTCGACCGTAGACCACTGTGGAGCCTGAATACAGCATATTGGTGCGATCTCCCAGCGGTACATCGCTGCCCTGGCCGCAACGGAGAGTATCCACCAGTTTGTTGACTGGTACGCTCTCCCCGGTAAGTGCGGATTCTTCCGCTTTAAGGGAGTGACCTTCCAGAATACGGCAATCTGCAGGTACAGCATCGCCGGCTTCCAGCACGACCACGTCTCCGATTACCAGATCCTCACTTTTCAGGAGTATCTGACGGCCGTCCCGCAGAACTTTAGAGGTGGCAGCCGTCATTTCCTTCAGGGCATCCATGGCAGATTCCGCTTTGCCTTCCTGTACAAGGCTGAGCACCGTGTTAAGCAGGACTACCGAGAGAATGACGATCACATCTGCAAATTCCCGGAAAGAAGGCTGACCGCCGGATTCAATAACCGTGACGATCGCCTGGATAGCGGCGGCGCCCAGAAGCATGAGGATCATGGGATCCATCAGGGAGGAGAAGAACTTCTTTACAAGACTGTCCCGCTTGGCTTCCTGAAGCTTGTTTTTTCCGTTCCGGGTCAAGCGTTCTTCAGCTTCGACGGTGGTGAGGCCTTGGGCGCTGGAGTGCAGATCATTGAGTACCTGCTCGCTGTTTTCAAGATAGAATTTCATACCGATTTCCTTCATAAGTGATTTATTTACTATACGGGATTTTCCAAACGGATGCAACCTTCCGTTTTTATCGGTTTTTACACGCTGGAAACGACTATATATGCATAAAACGATAATACGATTTGCATAAATGGCGGAAAACTGCATAAAGCATGGGACAATATGGGATTTTTGCCCCACAAATGGGAAAATATGAAAAGTAGAAAAACAGAAACAATTTTTTGCGGAAAAATGGGTATTTTTTCCCGTGTAAGCAGGGAGATGAGCGGAAAAGTCAATCCTTTTTAGAAACAGATCTCAGAAAAGCAATTTGAATTGTTATAAATCGAAATGCCGAAGACAACTGGACGGCAGAAGCGGCAGCGCAGAGTATCTGTGAGAGTCAAATGATGCCAAAAAGGCGCCCGGCATAACCAGGCGCCTTAAATTGTTACTCTCTGGCAATATCCTCAAACTTGGTGAACTGCCCCAACCAGGCCAGTTCCACAGTGCCGGTGGGGCCGTGGCGATGCTTGGCAATGATCACCTGGGAGGTATTATCCAGTGTTTCATCATAGACCTGAGGACGGTAGAGAAGCAATACCATATCAGCATCCTGTTCGATGGATCCGCTTTCACGCAGGTCGGCAATGATGGGCTTGTGATCTGTACGCTGTTCCGGGCCTCGGTTCAACTGCGACAGCAGCAGAATGGGCACATCCAGCTCTCTGGCCAAAAGCTTCATGGCACGGGTCATGTCAGCTACTTCCTGCTGGCGGTTGTCACTCTTGCGGGCAGAAGCGCCTGTCCCGGACATGAGCTGCATATAATCGATAATGATCATATCCAGTCCGGATTGTGCTTTCAGCCGTCTGCATTTGGAGCGGATGGAAGCTACGGTAGCCCCGCCGGAATCATCGATATACAGCTTACCGGCCTGAAGCTTATCCGTAACGGAAAGAATGGCTTCCATCTCTTCATCAGAGAGAGTACCTTCTTTGATCTTCTGGGATTCCACTCGGGCTTCCGTACAGAGCATACGCATGACCAATTGCTCTTTGCTCATTTCCAGACTGAAATATACCACACTTCGTCCACCGTGGACGGCGGCATATTGGCCGATATTCATGGCAAAGGAGCTTTTGCCCATGGCCGGTCGGGCAGCGATAATGATCAGATCGGATTTTTGCAGACCATTGGTCACCCGATCCAGCTCCCGGAAACCTGTGGGCACTCCGGTAATCTGGCCGTGACGAGCCAGCAGATCTCCAATCTGTGCAATGGCGTCAGGGACGATTTGGCTCAGGGGCGCCAGAGAATCCTCCACCTTGCGCATGGAAATATCATAGATCCGTTTTTCTGCCTGGTTGAGAGAATCTTCTATATCCTTCCCTTCGTCCATACCGTCGTGGATCATCTCATTGCCTGCCCGGATAAGGCTTCGCTGCACACTGCGCTCTTCTACAATGCGGGCATAATACCCCACATTGGCAGCAGAGGGCACAAACTCCATGAGTTCCGTCAGGTATACGGCTCCGCCCACGGCTTCCAGCTGCCCATGACGCTGAAGGTCGTCCATAAGGGTTACAGCGTCTACTGCATCGCCTGCAAGGCGTACCCGCGCCATGCTTTCAAAGATACGCTGGTGGGCGCCGCTGTAAAAATCTTCGGCCCGCAGCTGTTCCAACATCTGTTCCAGGGCACTGCTCTCCAGGAGCATGGAGCCCAATACCGAGCGCTCGGCGTCCAGACTGTTGGGTTGAATAAGGTTCTGTCTCTCTTCCATGTGCTGTCCTTCCCCGGAGGAGGGGGCTTATGCTTCTTTGACCACTACCTTCAAATTGGCCTTGACGTCTTCAAAGAGGGAAATTCTGGCTACATATTCACCGGTAGAGCGGATCTGATCCATAGCAATCTTTTTCTTGTCGATTTCCATACCGTGCTGCTCCTTCAGAGCGGCGGCTACTTCCTTACCGGTAACGGAACCAAACATTTTTCCATTTTCACCCATTTTTACGGGGATGGTCACGGTAAGCTTTTCGATAGCTTTGGCGTCCTCCCGGGCCTTATTGCCGGCGGTAAAGCGGCGGTGCTGGGCGGCGCTTTTTTGAATGTTCATAGCGTTGAGCGCCGCTTTATCTGCCGGGGAAGCCAGCTTTCGGGGCAGCAGAAAGTTTCTGGCATAGCCGTCGGATACGTTGACGATTTCTCCTTTTTTTCCAGTTCCCTTTACATCTTGTTCCAATACTACCTGCATGTTAGGTACCTCCTTATGCTGTGAATATAAAATGTGTTTTTCAGGATAGCTTCTCTTCGTTGTCTCTGTAAAGCTGCTCGGTAATGCTTTCACGAAGTTTTTCTACCGCTTCTTCCATGGAAACCCCGGTGAGCTGGGCGCCCGCCATGGTCAGGTGGCCGCCGCCTCCCAACCGTTCCAGTATCAGCTGTACGTTGATACCGCCCAGACTTCTGCCGGAAATGCTGATCTCTTCATCTCCCCGGCCCAGAACAAAGGACGCTTTAACCCCTCGGATGGTCAGCAGTTCATCCGCTGCCTGCGCGGCGGTAAGCTTATTAAAGGAGCCATCCTCCGGGCAGCAGGAGACGGCTATACCGTTCTCATCAATATTGGCATGTTCCACCACCTTACTGACAGCTACAAAGCGGTCAAAATCATTCTGAAAGATGGAACTTACGGCGGAGAGATCCGCTCCATTGCGCCGCAGGAAGCCCGCAGCCTCAAAGGTACGGCTGCCCACATTAAAAGCGAACTGCTTGGTATCCAGACTGATGCCTGCCAGCAGGGTACTGCACACAAAAGCGTTGGGCCGCACACCCTCGGCAAAATATTGTAATACCTCCGTGACCATTTCACAAGTAGAGGAGGAGCGGCTCTCCAGGTAGTGGAGAGTAGGGTTTTCAATATAGTCGGCACTGCGTCGATGGTGGTCAATGAGAACCAGATGCTCAGCCAGATGGAGCAGATCCGGAGCTTCCACCGTGCTGGGGCGTTGGGTATCTACCACCACCAGAACGGAGTTGTCACGGAACAGATCCTTAGCCTGTTGGCGGGTAAGGATGAGTTTGTTATACAGTCCCGTGCGGCGCATTTCATTCAGATATTCCTCAATAGAAGGATTCCCTTCTTCCAGCACGATAAAAGCGCGGGAACCTGTATGCTCAGCACAGGTAGCCACACCCAAAGCAGCTCCCAGGCAATCCATATCCGGATTGCGGTGTCCCATGATGAACACATCCCCGTTGTTTTCAAAAAGCTGCCGCAGAGCTTTAGCAAACAAGCGCATTTTGACTCTGGACTGCCGAGCATCCTGCTGCTTTCGGCCGCCATAGAAGCGGTAATCGGCACCGTCCCGAACTACGGCCTGGTCGCCGCCCCGGCCCAAAGCCAACTCCATGGCCAACCGGGCGCTTTCTTCGCTTTGCGCCACTCGCTGAGCCATGCCCACGGCAATAGAAAGGGAAACGGTGGAACCTGTACCCGTTTCAATGCGGCGAGCCTGCTCGATAAGCCGGAACCCATCGCTTTCCAGCTTTTTAAGCGCCTGCGCCTCCAGAAAACATAAAAAGCGCCCGTTTTCGTACCGGCAATAGACACCCCCGGCGTTGCGGATAGTATCGGAGATAAGCCGTTCCACCTCGGCCAGTACAGCCGTACCGTGGAACTGACGGTCCCCGGCCATGTCTTCATAATTGTCTACATATACCAGCATCACGCAGGGAAGCTGCTCGGTATACAGGCGCTGGTAGTGGGCGGCTTCCGTTCTGTCCAGCCAGAATTGCAGCAGCAGTCTGCGCCGGGCATGGGGGCGATTCACCGCCATGGTCATGACCTGATAGCTGCTTCCCTGCCACACGATCTGCTGTACGGCAGGTTGAGCGGGATTGAAAGCAGGCAAAGCTTCTTTAAGCGTATCGGAGGGGTACAGATGGGCCATGGCTTCGTTTCGCCAGACAATGCGGCCGCTCATATCACTGAGCAGCAGGGGGATGGCAATATGGCTGATAAGCTGGGCGGCGGCAGTGCCGTTATCGGCAAAGACCTGATCCATCAGCTTCTGCTGCTTGTGGGCCACGCCGCTGAGCAGCAGAAGGAGTCCACCCATAAGCACCAGAGAGATGCCCAGTGCAATGCAACCCAGGATTCGGTCATGATACAAAGCCGCACCGGAGGCAAGCAACAGCACAATACCGGTAAACAGCAGGGCAGAACGGTAATTCTTCACGGCTTCTCCTTTCGTATGCGGCCAGGATCGAAGGATGAGAACATTCCCAGCAGAAAGAGCACAAAGCCCCCCAGCACCAACAGGGCCGCTGTCAGCAAAATGGTGATCCGGCGGGCGGATTTCGGGCCCCGCCTGAGCAGGAAAATACGATAGATAAACTGCGCTCCCAAAAGCATCATGGGCAGCATCAGCATTTCATATAAAAGGTTGGTGGCGGCAGAAAAGGAGGTAATGCCAGCATATTCCAACAGCAGCAATACAAGCACCGCGGAGAAGAGCACTGGTCCATACAGCCGCGGCAGGCTCCAGTTACCAAAGGGAGCCATGGGGCAAAGGGGCATATCTTTATGCCTACGGTTCATGTGATGAAGAAAACGCACATTCACTAGGGCATAAAGAGCACCCAGTGAATACAGGAAAGACAGAAAGATATCCGGCAGCATTTTCTGCGCCAGTTCCACATTTTCCTTAAGGGCAGCATTTTCGGCAAACGGAGCAGAAATCTGGGCAAAATAGCTGTTTATTTCGGCATACGCGTCTCCGTACCGTTGAAGAGAAGGGACGCAGAATACAAGAAACAGGCCGAATGTCAGTACCACGGAAAGATACAGTACAGAGCGGGTGTTGCCCATGGACTGTCGCTGGAGCACATACAGCAAAATCCCCGCCGGGGCGATAAAACCCAGATTCAGCAGGGAGGGAAGTGCACCGTTTCCTGTAATCAGACCGAACACATAGGTCCATACTGTCAGCAGCAGCAGGGTCATAAATCCCCGGCGGCTCTTAAAGGCGGCTGCTGCCCATAAAGCAGGCACGCTGAGCATAGTCAGGGCAAAAAAAGGATAGTAATAGGAGAGGGCAGCTCCCACTCCGCTCAGTATGATGAGAAACAGACTGCCGGAGTTTTTTTGCGAATTATTACAAACTTCCATGCTGTTATTTTACCGCCTTTTGGAACCGGAAGCAACAGAAATTTGATACCGGGTGCCGTAGACGTGAAACAATGTTGCTATGCTTTGTGATGCACAAGCCTTTTTTGGTACAGGGTATTCCTGTCATGGACATATAGAAAGATCTGGAGTATACTGTTTTATACGTCAAGCAAGGAGGAGAAAAGTATGGGATCCAAGGTATATTATACGGATATGCGGGCCAGACCCGGCAGGAGCCTGCTGGATAAACTACGCTCCCTTATGAAAGCAGCGGGGATGGAAGAGATAGACTTTCAGGATAAATTTGTGGCCATCAAGCTTCATTTCGGGGAGCCGGGGAATCTTTCCTTTTTGCGGCCGAATTTTGCACGGGCAGTGGCCGACGAGGTAAAACGGCTGGGAGGAAAGCCGTTTTTAACGGACTGCAACACACTATATGTGGGCCGGCGTAAAAATGCATTGGAACATATGGAAACAGCAGCAGAGAACGGCTTTAACCTGTATACCTGCGGCTGCCCGGTGATCATTGCAGATGGACTCAAAGGCACGGACGAAGCGGTGGTGCCTCTTACGGGGACAGACTATGTGAAAAACGCCCGTATCGGACGAGCCGTTATGGATGCGGACATTGTTATCTCTCTGAACCATTTTAAGGGACATGAGGCTACGGGCTTTGGTGGAGCGGTAAAGAATCTGGGCATGGGCTGCGGTTCCCGGGCAGGAAAGATGGAGCAGCATTGCGACGGCAAGCCGGTGGTAGATCCGGAGCTTTGCCGCAGTTGTCATACCTGCGCACGCTGGTGTGCCCAAAATGCCATTTCCTTCGAGACAGGAAAAGCCCACATTGATACTGACAAGTGCGTAGGATGCGGCCGCTGCATGGGCGAGTGTGCTTTTGATGCTATTCATAACCCCAACTGGTCCGGCAACACGCTGCTTTGCAGGCGTATGGCAGAGTATGCCCTGGCGGTAGTACAGGGCAGACCCTGTTTTCATATCAGCATAGCCGCTCAGATCTCTCCAAACTGTGATTGCCACGGGGAAAATGACCTGCCGATTATTCCCGATGTAGGCATGTTTGCCAGCTTTGATCCGGTGGCTCTGGATACGGCCTGTGCAGATATGTGCAATCGTATGCCGCCCATTCCCGGTAGTCAGCTTTCTCAACGGCTGGAGGAAAAGGAACATCATTTCTGCCACGATCATTTTGATGATTCCGGGGAAGGCACCCATTGGAGGGATACCATGGAGCACGGTGCAAAGATAGGTCTTGGATCCATGGAATATGAGCTTATACAGATTCATTGAATCAGGAGAGGACTTTGGTTAAATGAAAAAACGTATTGCTGCTTTGCTGCTGGCTCTGTTTTTTGCCTTGGGACTGGCGGCAGGATGCACAAGTGAGGAGGCCCGGCAGGCACTGGAACTGGCACAAAGCCTGGAGGAAGCCCTGCAGGAGCAGAGTGGACCGGTTACGCAGGCGGAAGCACAGCCTGCTTCACTTCAGAATGAACCGGGGAAAGCGGAGAAACCGGTTGATACGGAAGCCCCTGTACAGTATGGGGAGAGTTATGATACCAAAGAAGAGGTAGCTCTGTACCTGCATCTGTATGGGGAACTTCCGCCAAACTATATGACTAAAAAGGAAGCTCAGGAACTGGGCTGGGAGGGTGGAAGTCTGGAAAGGTTTGCAACGGGGAAGTGCATCGGCGGCAGCACTTTTGGTAATTATGAGGGGCGATTGCCCAAAGAGAACGGACGCACCTATAAGGAATGTGATATTGGAACTCTGGGAAAGAGCAGCCGGGGAGCCAAGCGTATTGTGTATTCAAACGATGGGCTGATCTATTATACAGACGATCATTACGAGACCTTTACGTTGCTATACGGGGAGGAATAAGTCTATGCTGTTGCTGATAGATCCAAACGCTTTTGTAAACAGCAGGGAGGCGTGTCGATACTTAGGGCAGGAACTTGGGTTTCCCGCTTATTATGGGGAGAATCTGGACGCCCTGTATGATTGCCTGACGGAGCTGCAGAACCCGGTAACACTGCTGCTGCCTCCTCATGCGGCCACGGAGACAGCGGAGAAGCTGGAGGCGGTATTGCATGATGCCGCCGAAGCCAACCCCCGGTTGACCATCCTTGCCTATTAAATGGAGAAAGCGGCCTGCCGCATGGTATCTGGTCAATGGACTGACCCTGAGCAGAGGGATACTGGGATTGATTTTGATGCTCCTGCATCCAGGTACTATTCCTTTCAATGTCGTTTATGTGTTGGCGGGAGTTACGGATATGCTGGATGGTCCCTTGGCTCGAAGATCAGGCGCCGCTACAGAGACCGGGGCCCAGTTGGACAGCCTGTGCGACATGATATTTCTTCTTTGCGCCGGTGGAAAGTTGCTGCCGCTCTTTCCCATGACGATGGGATTATGGGCGGTAACCGGGGTGACTGCCCTTTGGCAGGTGGGGAACTTGGTCTATGCTAAACGTCAATTGGGACAAGCAAAAAGCCTGCATACGACTTTGAACAGATTGACAGGACTGCTGCTGTTTATGCTTCCACTGATTTGGGAGTATGGCTGCTTTGAACCGGCCGCTGGGGTTGCAGCCGGCCTGGCTTTGCTCTCAGCCGGTGAGGAAAGCCTGCAATTGAAGAAAATGGCCCATAGTAAGGCTTGAAAGCTGATCCGGAGATGTTTGTCTCCGGATTTTTGTTTATACTTATTGGAAAAGTATAATTCGAACTGGAGTGTTTAGGTTTTACTCTAAGATGGGCAGCAAAGCAGTGAAACTGGTCTGTCAGAGCAGGGACGTACAGTATTTTCGCTGGAACTGTTAGGCGACTGATGTATGGATCAACTTATCTGCCAAATGAAAGACCGTTGGCGCATACCAACGGCCTTTTTCCACATATGAGATTTGCGGCTCCTTATGCTTCCAGAAGCTTTTCCAGAGAGGCGATCTTCACACACAGGCAGAATACGGAGATAGCCTGCTCCAACTCTTCCAGCGGCGGCAGAGACGGAGCGATACGGATGTGATTGTCATGGGGATCCTGGCCATAGGGGAAAGCGGCGCCTGCGCTGGTCATGACCACACCGGCCTCTTTCATCAGGTTGAAAATACGTTTGGCAGTGCCGTCCATGCCGTAAAAGCTGACGAAATACCCGCCCTTGGGTTCCGTCCAGCGGCAGATTTCCAGAGGACCAACTTCCCGGCGAAGCGTCTCCACGACCAGCCGGAACTTGGGCCCCAAAATGGCCGCATGTTTTTTCATAAGTTCCAGAGTATGGGCTTTGTTTTTGAGATACCGGGCATGACGCAGCTGATTGACCTTATTGTAGCTGATGATCTCCGCACCCAGCAGGTTTTTAAGGTAAGTCATGTTGGCTACGCTGCATACCATGCAGCTGACGCCGGAACCGGGGAAGGTGATCTTGCTGGTGGAAGCAAACTCGAAGAAACGATCCTCGCTGCCGGCTTCCCGGGCAATATCCAGAATATTGGGGAAGGGTACATATTCGCCTTCAAATTCATGGACACAGTAGGCGTTATCCCACATGACCACAAAATCAGGGGCGGCGGGCTGCATCTTTACCAGGCGATCGATCACTTTTTGAGAGTAGATGATCCCGTCTGGATTAGAGTATTTGGGTACGCACCACATACCCTTTACCATGGGATCAGCAATGGCTTTTTCTACAGCATCCATGTCCGGGCCTTCTTCCATCATGGGAATGTACTCCATGGTGATGCCCAGGCTTTCACAGACCTTGAAGTGCCGGTCATAGCCGGGAGCGGGGCAGAGGAACCTGACCTGATCCTCCTTGGCCCAGGCACGGGGAGAATGAAGCAGACCGTTGATACAGGCCTTGCTCAGCAGATCATACATCAGCTGCAGAGAAGCGCATCCGCCGTCAAAAACGTTTTCTTCTTTGACACCCAGCACATCGGCAAAATAGGCCCGGCAGGCGTGGGTGCCCATAAGTTCACCGTAATTGCGCACATCCAGCTTTCCATCCATGCAGTCTTCAGCCGTATTGAGAACGGTGAGAATATCACTGACCATGTCCAGCTGCGCTTTGCTGGGCTTTCCGCGGGACATATCCAGCTTAAGACCCATGGCCTTGACTTTTTCATACTCTTCCTTCAGCTGGGCAAGAAGGGTACTCTGTTCGCTTCTTGCCATCTGGGCGTAGGGTTTCATAAGAAGATCCTTTCTTTTATTCGCCAGTAGCGATATTTTATTCAAGGGTGGTGCCGGCGGCACCATTCAAGGCTTCCACGGCTTTTTCCAAAGAGGTAATGATGCATTTACGACCGGGTTTGCTTTCGGCAAATTTAACGGCTGCTTCCATTTTAGGCAGCATAGAGCCGGGAGCAAAGTGCCCCTGTGCCATGTATTCCCTGGCCTGAGCAGGGGAGAGGCGGCTGAGCAGCTGCTGATCTGGCTTGTTGAAATTTATGGCTACCTGCTCCACCGCGGTGAGGATCACCAGTGCATCCGCGTCCAGATCCTCTGCCAGCCGCTCGCTGGCCAGATCCTTATCGATGACGGCGGCTGTACCGGTCAGTTCTCCTTTTTCATTTTCGGTAACGGGGATACCGCCGCCTCCAACGGTGACCACAATAAAGCCTGCTTGCTGCAATGCCTTAACGGCATCCAGCTCCACAATGCGCACGGGCATAGGGGAGGCCACTACCCGTCGCCAGCCCCGGCCGGCGTCTTCTTTCATCACATAATTCTTTTCTGCGGAAAGTTTTTCAGCTTCCGCTTCCGTATAGAAAGGCCCGATAGGCTTGCTGGGATTTTTGAACTTGGGGTCGTTCTGATCCACCACCACCTGGGTGACCAGCGTGACCGCTTCTTTTTGAATGCCGCGCTCCCGCAGAACCTTGCTCAGCCCCTGCTGGATATGATAACCGATGTAGCCCTGGCTCATGGCGCCGCATACATCAAAGGGCAGAGAAGGGGTCACAGCGGCAGCGGCTTCGTTCTGAAGCACGATGCGCCCAACCTGAGGGCCGTTGCCGTGGGCAATAACCACCTGATAGCCCGCTGCAATAATATCGGCAATGTAGGCGGAGGTCTTTTCGACTACTTTGAGCTGTTCTTCAGCGGTAGCGGGACGGCCTGCTTCCTGCAGGGCGTTGCCGCCCAGAGCGATGACGATCTTTTTCATAGATCCAACCTTTCTGCTGCATGAAATATGCAAGATTTCCTTCATAGTATAGCCCTGCCCCATGGATAATGTCAATTCCCGTAAGTGGGAAAAAACATATATTTGCCAAAGAGCGGCGGAAAGTGCTCCGTAGTTACGAAGCATGGTGCAGTTTCGCTTTATATGCGTGTGAGGGATATTTCGAAGAAGCAATTTGGGACTTATCTTTGACTTGCTTTTTGCTTATCAGGGCTTTTACTTCGGATACATGTGAACAAAATACTCCCGGTACAGAATCGGAAGAGATCACCGAACTGGACCGGAAGCAGTTTGTGTTTTCAGATTACTGTTTTCTGTTCAATCCAATCTATCAAAGGGGTTACACCGTTGATAGCACAGCCGGAGCATTTCACCGGTTCTATTCCGAGATGGGCAGTGTCAGCACCGGCGGCACGTCTGCCGGGGCATCGGCTGCGTCAGAGGTGGAGCAGGTCACGCTGTCCTCAGAAATCGTTACATACAATTTTTCTTGTTTCACATCGTAAAGAAACGTGCCTTCTCCCAGCAGCGTATCGTCAGCGTCATGCGCGCTGACGGTAAAGAGGACAGAACTGTTTTCTTCTTTGGAAAGCTGTGCAATGTCATTCCCTGTGAAGATCCATTTCCCGGCTCTCAACAATGAGCCGTCTGCGTTTTGACATACTTTTGTAAAGCTGCCACCGTGCAGGGCGATAGAGCTGGCATCACCGCGTTCCAATTTGATATACACGCCGAATCCATTGAGTTCGGCGGTCGCATCCGCCACTGAGGGGAGGCTGTCCGAGGCAGCGCCGGTTTCCACCGTCCAGATGGTCCTTTCCGACAGTTCTGTTTTGAGGACGACTTCGCAAATTTCATTCTTTGTGGGGATGGAAACCTCAAAATCGCCGGTTTCAAAGAAGCCGAAAACTGCGCTGAAGTTAAAGCCCACATAGAGTGTCCCTTCCTGTTCTTCGGCGTAGTATCCGCAGAAGCCTTCCGGAAACGAGCCGGGATAGAATCCCTTGATCCTTACGGCGGTTTCACTGACTTCCACGGATTCAACGCCTGCGTCCTCACAGGCGCGGAAGCCCAGCAGCTTCCAACCATAGCGGCCCGCCGCAAAGATGGCGATCAACAATACTGCCACGGTCAACAGGATCATAACTGTTTTTTTGTAGTTTTTCATAGTTTCTCCTATAAGTTCACTGCCCGGAAAAAGACTGCTGATAGGCAGGCAGTACCCGTTTCCAGAACACCAGCCCATTTACAAGGAGCAGTACCCCGAAAAGGCACCTTGCCGCCCACTCCGGACAAAAAAGGGCAATTCCGTTCATATCCCCGCCGCCGAAAAAGCCGTACAGGACGCTCAGGTAAAGCGGATCGAGCAGCAGGAATGCAATCGTTATGTAGTAAAGCATTGCACGGAGCAGCTTGCTTTGAGCGCGGCAGATGTTCTTTGCAAGCGCTGTCAGCAGGTATCCGACGCAGAAAGTCGCCAGCGCACCCACAAGGCAGAAGATGCCGAGCTGCGTGTCTGTCATGCGTTCGGCGCAGACGTCGATTTGAACGCCAAGCCCCATGAAGTTGATTTGCTTAAATACGCCGGTGAGCAGGGCATACAGCAGATGTGCGCCCTCGTGAACGAGGTAGTAGGCGGCAAGCGCAGCCAGAATCCCGATGTATTGTCGTGTTCGTTTTGACATGATCTGTCCTTCTGAAAAGGTCTTTATTTTCTGCCAAAATACCGGGACACATGGCGGCAATACTCCTGATACGGCGCACCGAAGGTGTTCACAAGGTATCGTTCCTCCTGCAATATCTGCAAGTGGAGCATGACGATGGCAAAGACAGAAAAGCCGAGCGTCAGCAGGTTTCCGTACAGCAGCAGGACACTGACATACATGAGGTCAAAGCCGAGGAACGCCGGGTTACGGCTGAAACGGTAAATGCCGGTCGTAACCAGTTCCGTTTTATCCTTGTCGGGAATACCCGCCCGCCAGCTATCCTTCATGCACAAAACGGACAGCAGGAAGATGATGTCGCCCATCATCCCGATACAGAAGCCGGTGAACCGTGCGCCCGCAGGAAGATGGCTCCAGCCGAAAGCGATGGAGAGAAGTTGTGCAATGGGTGCACCCAGCGTCGCAAGGCTCATCAGCACTTCGACCGTGTGAATGGATTTTTCCTTTCTGCGCCCGATCTGCCGGGTCTGGATACCACGCTGTTTTTGCGTCAGTATTTTGATAAAATAAATGCCGTAGAACACTGCCAGTACAAGCAGCGCCAGCAAAGCATACAGAACACGGTTTTCTAAAGAGAAATTCATACTATATTGTCCTTTCCGGTGCCTGCGCCGTCCAATACTGGATACCCCAATGTTCAAAGTCCCATTGCTCCATATAGGCATTGCACTCATAGTCGATGTAGTAAAGCGTTCCACCACACGGGACAAAGTTGGTGGGATAGTAGTCGATGTTCAGCCCAGCCGGGTACAGAAGGCCGCACATGGTCTGCACCTGTTGGAGCCAGTCGGGTTCCATCCGTCCCTCTTTGAGAAGCTCCGCCACCGTCTGCCCGGCGATGTACTCCTTCAAAATGTGCTCCTGCAGGGTATCCACCGCCAGGAGCCGGGGCATGGAGATACCGAGCTTGCGCAGCGTTTCATAGTCGTGCAGCTCAGCTTGCAGCTTGTCACCGAAGGCGTAGTATTCACAAGGCTCGTGGTGGATCTGTTTCAGGACATATTGCGTCGTTCCATCTGTCACGAGATAGGAATAGCCGCCTTTTCCTTTCCCAAGGAGCTTGATCACGGTATATTCGGCGTCGTTTATCGTCAATGTGCCACACATCGTTCTGTTCACACCCCCTTTCCATTGACCTATATCATAGTACAGAGTGCAGAAACAAACGCCTTCGGCTTTTCTATGTGAATGGCGTGTCCACAGTCAAAACGGATAAGAGAACACGTTGGCACCAGATTCAAAACGTGCCGGAGATCCTCTTCATCCAGCGCGGCCATCAAAAGTCCGTCCTGTCCAATCTCGGTTCTCGCTTTTAGAAACAGGGTTTTGCAGCGGATGCCGCGCAGCAAGTCTTCATGGGCAATTCCGGCATGAAAGCTGTCAGTATAAAATGCTTCACCGAAGCGAGGATCATAATGGTTCATGCCCTGATAGGCCGCAAGACCGGCTTTTGGCCAGAATGGAACACGCAGGTTTTTGTCTGGATGTTTTTTTCGATATCTCGCCGCCGATGCTGTTAATTTCGAATGTAATTTCTCTTTCGATTTCCTGGGGAAAAGCTCCCAGATGCGTTGGTGAGAGAAGTAATACAGAACAAAATCGGTTTCCTCCTTCTGATTCAAAAAGTTATGGCAGACCGTGGATAGATCCACATAGTTGAAGGAGTGCTTCCGCCTTTCATTCTGACAGGAGAAGAACGGTGCATCTTCCAACACCAGTGTGCTGCATAAATCACTGTGTGAAGCGACATAGGCGGCAATCAGTCCGCCGGAGGAATGTCCCAACAGGCAGACCGGTTCTTTTACAACATTTTGGATAAAGTCAATGACTGCATTTCCTATATCCACCACATTGTATTTTGATGCGTCACGCAGGCTCCCGCCATGGCCGTAGCAGTCCACGGCATACACATGGAAGTATCGTGCCAACTTTGGCATGACACCGAAAAAGCTGGTGCTGTCTACGGCCTGTGCATGGAGCAGTACCAGCGGTTTCAGATCGTTTCGTATTTCGTAGTATTGAAGGCCTGCATGCAAACCTTCAAGGTAGTGCTCTTCGTATTTCATAGCTCCATATTATCTTTGAGAATCTTAGCTTTATTTACCATCGGTCAGAGTAAAATTACATTTCAACGATTTTGCATATGGTATTCGCCGTTCGAATTGTTAGTTTACTGCCGATAGGGACGCTGGCCGTCTTTGGCCACCAGTTGGTTTTCTGATACTCCTTTCGGCTGAATGACCAGAACACAACCGATTGATATTCCTGTATTTGCTCCAAGCCCTCCTTCGGCGCGCCGATCTCGTAATAGACGTCCGGGAAGGTCGCAGGCGGCAGGATGAAAATGAGATTATCGTAAATTTCCTGATTTTCAGTTCCCCACCAATCCGGGGCATGGCGCAGAATGTCTGCAAGCTCCTCCTGCGGAATGACGAAAACGGGGATATTCAAGCTAAATTGATGCTGTATCATGCGTTCGATGCGATTGACAAGTTCCGCTGCATCTGTATCCTTGCAGGAAAAGATCACGTTCCCACTGTTCAGGCAGGTTTTGACCTCCATAAAATAAAGCGTTTCAAAGCACTTTCTCAATTCTGCCATCGGCACTTTGTTTTTGCCGCTGATATTGATGCCCCGCAGCAGAGCGATATACCGTTTCATTTATTTTACCTCGCGGATCTGTTTCAGATTTTCCAAAACGAACGGGCTGTTTGCGACGATGCGCCCAAGCGTCGGGCATCCGTCCATCTGTGTACAGTCGGCACAGGTATCCAAACCTTTTTCACGGACGCAGTTGTGTACGGGGCAGAGCCTGTCGCAGAAAGGCGTTTTTGCACCCTCCATACGGCAGCCGGTGCAATAGATCATTTCCGGTGTGATCGTTACCTCATTGAGCTTTGTCCACAGGGCGGCGGTTTTTTCGCGCAGAGCGTTGTCGTTTGTAATCGTTGCGATTCTGGCATCGCAGGTTTCGCAGTTCAGTCCGCAGCATCCGATCAGCTGATTCATGAGTCATCCTCCTTGCATTTCATGCAGCTTTTTATTTTGACCCGTTCAGGCTTGATACCACAAAGTCAAGCGGGATAACCATTCTGTCTGCCGTCTCCTCCGGGGACATTCCCTGTGCAGTAAAATGTGCAATGACGGCATCCAGTTTTTCTGCGGCCTCGATGATATGTCCGTCAGGATCGTAAAAACGGACAACTTGCTGGCCCCAAGGGTGTTTGTGAACGTAGAGAATATCAAAGGACTCCAGATGCTCATAAAAAGCGTCCATATCCTCCGTTTCAAAATAGAGTTCCCCGGCGTTGCTTTTGAGTGTAACATCGCCCGTATGGATGAACGACTGCCATGTTTCCAAGGTCTGCAAAACGAGGCCACCGGTCAGCGTGACATTTGCGCCGAAGTCGGTTGCAACCTCCAGCCCTAGCACATCGTGATAGAACTGTCTGCTTTTCTCCATATCCTTTACTGCAATCAATGTACCTGTGTATTTCATCATTTTCACCTCAATAAGATTTGAAATTAAAGTAATTCATTCGTGTATTTATAGTTGATACCGGCCAGACGCGCCTGTCTGCACAGATCTTTGGTCTGGAGCTTATACTGCCTGCCATCTTTTATGAAATGCGTTTCGCATTGGCGGAACTCGAAATTGACCTGCTTCCGGATGCACTGCTCCCGGATGTCAAGCACCCAGTCATAGTCGAGAGGCCTTGCGTTCCTGTCTGATTCTCCGCCGACAACGACCAGCTCCACGCCGTCCAGGTACGGCTCTTAATCCACCCTTTCGATCAGCGGCTGTGCGGTGATACACCTGTGCTTGATGGAAAGTGCTTGGAATACAGACAGTTTTTTGTCTGCATTGCGCTGATTTTCAATGGTACAGCACACCGTAACATTCTTATATCCATCTGCCCAATCCTTCGGGATATATTGCGCGAATCGCTCAATGCGCTTGGTCAGAAAGAGGAAGTTGCAGTCTGCCCGCTCCTTGATCATTTTCCAGCAATCTTCGCGCCAAGCATCGGCTTCTTCAATGAGAAAGTCGGTAGAAAAGCCGAGATATACAAGTCCGGGTTTCATTTTATAGCCGCCCTTTTTGAGCTGCGCTACCGGCTTGTCAAAGTCCTTTGTCTTGATAATCATGCTCGTATCGACACCACGTTTGGCATCGCCCTTATGTATGTAGCAATGCAGGCAGCCTTCGCTGCATTTTTTACATCCGCGCCACGGATTCCACATTGGCATAGTTTTACACTCCTATCGTTTATTTCTCTAATCTGTATCTTTTTCCGGTTTTTGAAACTCATGGCTGTTGTCAAGTGGCCCGAACGCTTGCCTTCTGGAAGCGTCATGATAGAACAACCTTTGCCTTCATAATATGTAAGCATCTCCGGAAGCTTCTTTTTGTCGTAGCTGGTAATACAGTCCGACAGCACATGGACGGTATATCCGTTTTTTGCCATATTGAAGCAGGTGGATTTGATACAGGCCGCAGCATCTGCACCGGCAATATAAAACTCGGTAATGCCGTGCTCCTGAATGAAAGCAGTGAAAGCCTCGCTGGTCAGTGCATTGCTTTTGGACTTTGTGAAGATATGAGCGGATACGATTTTCATCTCCGGTACCAGTTCGGCGCCATGTGTGCCGGGCTTGAACGTCCTTGTTCCTGCGGATATACAGAATCTTCGCAAACCAGGGCGCCCTCTCTCATATCACGGCATTTTCTTCTGTTCCTGCGCTGCCAGTATTGCGCCTCTATACGCCTGTTCCAACTGAGAATTGATAAGTTCCTCGTTGTATTTCAGTGAATTGTTGGCGATGATGCTTGCATACCCATGGGCAAACAGAAAAACCGTCAGGAAAACCTTTTTCGTCTGTTCCATGCCGATTCCCAAAGCACTCTGCATAGCTGAAAGAACAGGCGCAAGCTCTTCGGCGTCAATCAGTTCAAGCAGGGTACTTCCGCTGAAATAATTCGACTGAAAAAGGAAACGGAACAAGTGCGGCTCTTCAATGGCAAAACGTATATAATTCAATCCGATCCCAAGTGTAAGGCCCTTTGAGGGGCTTTTCAGATTCATCAGATATTCTGAATGATAGCGATCCGCCTTTGCGTAGACTGTTCTTTTCAATTCCTCGATCGTTGCAAAATGATACATGACGGGCTGTGTGGAGCAATGCAGCCTTTCCGATACAGTCCTTGCGTTGATGCTTTCCACTCCTGCTTCACGGGCGATCGCAAAGGCAGCATCAATGATCATATCTTTTGTGACTTTGACCCTTGCCGGCATAGCATATTTTCATCTCCCAATAAATAACTTGAATTATACATAACTGCAATTATACATCGGAAAATAGGGACTGTCAATTCATAAAAAAGATCATCTGGAAAAACTTGAATAAAACACTATCAATAGCAGTGCTTTCCATAAGTCATACCGTGTATATCTTCTTTCAGAACTTCTATCATGAATTTTCGATTGTCCATTATGAGAAACAAAGAAGTTTCAAGTATTCCCGCACAGCTCATACCTGTATTGATATCTGCCGGACGCATCTGTCTGCACAGATTTTTTGTCTGGAGCGTGTATCGCTTTCCGTCTTTTATAAAGTAAGTTTCGCATTGGCGAAACTCGAAATTATGTGCTTTCGGATGAGATGCGGCGTCCAATCAAGATGGAACCAGCATGATGTTAACAAAGGGCTAAAAAATAAGCCCTTACTCCAGGTACAGGTCAAGCAATACTTTACCATCTTTTCTGTTGCCATAATCTTCAACATCATAGTCTATGCGCTCTATGCGCTGCTTCAGAAAATCGTTTTTGACTTTTGCCGAAATAGACGGGTTATTGAGACGGTCAATCATTTCGTGGACGCTTTTAATCATTTCAGAATAATCTATCGGCGCTGGGGCATTCTGCTTTTCCTCTTTAATGCGTTCCTTCAGTTTTTCGATTGTGGCATTGTACATTTGCTTCCGTTCAATAAATTCATCCCTTGTATATAGGCCATCTTCAGATTCCCAGAAATCCATCAATTTTCTTTTTTTTCGTTCCTGCTTCTTCAGTTCGGCTTCCATGGCCGCAATAATTTCCCCGTGCTTTGCTAATGTTTCTAAAGCGCCGTTGTCAAGAGCCAAGACAATCACACGCACCGAAGGACACCGAATACAAAACACGGCTTCACGGAATGCTGCACTTGAAGCAAAAGCACATGGTGCAGATTTGCTTAAAAAGTGGGATGCTTCCCTTGATGGACGCACAAGGGATTCCCACCGGCAGGTTGACGGGGAAATCAAAGAGCTTGATGAAAAGTTTTCCAACGGCCTTATGTTTCCAGGCGATCCAAACGGCGGTGCTGCTGAAGTTATCAATTGCCGATGCCAAGAAATTCATATCCCAAGATGGGACGCTGAAGGCGGATTTCTTAAACGTGATAATTTTACTGGCGAAGTGCTGTCCTTTGAAAATCCGAAAAGCTATGCAGATTTCAAGGAAAAATACTGGTCAAAAGAAAACATTGACTATATGCAGAAAACCGCAGAGCTTCAGGACAAATACGGCACAACGAGATATGAAAAGTTGCTTGATAAAATGTCTGACAAAGAATATGAGCAGTTCAAACGGCTTGAAGATGCAAGCCCGATGTGGAAGCCACAAAAGAGCAAGAAAAAATCCGTTGAAAATTCTGGAAAAAGTGGTACAATGAAATTACAATTATTTGCGGAGAAGGACTTGTCAAAGCAAAAAACGCTTTCCTTGAAAAAAGGATTGGCAAGTTTTCAGGAGCAAATTACCGAGCATCGGAGAAAAATTGAAAGACCGTGGGAATATGTACCCGGATGGAATGAAAAAGACAAAAGAGAGCAGGAAGGTTTGAAAAGGCACTGGGAAAAGGAAATCCGTACCTTCCAACAGTCCATTGAAAACCGTGTTGCGGAATTGAGAAGGCGAGGTGAGTATGATGAGTGAAGAAGAAATCAAATACATTGTGGCAAGGGTATTGGATAATGCGAACGATGCTTTTAAGGAAGCTGCCGAAAATAAGGATGATGACTTTTATAGGGGTAAAAAGCTCGCATACTATGAAATCCTTGATACAATCAAAAACGAACTGAAAGCCAGAGATCAGGATTTGAAAGAATTTGGTCTTGATATCAACCTGGAAAAGGAACTTCTGTAAAGCACCCTGCACACGCACGGTGCTTTTTCTGTGCCACAAATAACGCACGGCGTGTGTTTTTAATGCGTTTATCGTGCGTTGACAAGTTACAGACAAGTCAAAAAATGCAGTGTTTTCAACGTATTTGATTATTTTCGTGGCATCACGAAAATGGTAGTCAAATAGAATTTAGCAAACAACGCAAGAAAGCAGTTGCTTACAAAATGTAATCAGCTGCTTTTTCATATCCCAGAAAGGAGCAAAAGCAATGAAAAGATGTTGGACTGATTGGGCCAAGAAGGCCGGAATTCGTGCGCTGAAGACTGTGGCGCAGACTGCCGTTGCAACCATCGGAACCACCGCCGTTATGTCGGAAGTGAATTGGCTGATGGTGGGCAGCGCTTCCCTGCTTGCTGGTGTGCTTTCCCTGCTGACTTCTCTTGCCGGTATCCCGGAAGAGTGCAAGGAAGGTGAAAACCTGCTGGAAGCAGAGTAAAAAACGAATAAGCCTTGCAAAGGAGCGCTGAAGGGCGCTCCTTTTTGCGTGGCGTAAGGAGTGATGAAAAATGGCTGTTGGAATTGCACATGCAGTGATGTCCGAAAACAAAGATAAGTATGGCGAGGTTGGGGATCAGCTACAGACCAGCGCCACCAATGACAGAAAAGGCGAAATCCGGCTTGCCGATTGGTACAACCGAAGCGGCGGCTGGGATGAATACCTGGAATGCACGGATTGTGAGCTTGCGGCGAATGCGGCGGCATGGGCTGTAAAGATTGCCAACAGTAAGAACTATGGGTATTCCCAGGGCGGCGGTGTAAAGGATGGCCGTTGGAGCGGATACAAGTCCATTAAATCCGTTGGGTTTGACCAGGGCAAGGGGAACTTTGACTGTTCTTCTCTTGTCATTGCCAGCTATGGAAGCAGTCAGCGAGTTGACACAGGAGAAAACGGTCATTATGATCGCTCACCGGTTGAAAACTGTTCACCAAGCCAATCAGATCCTCGTGGTAGACAAAGGGCAGATCGTCCAGCGCGGCACACACGAGGAACTGATGGCACAGGATGGTATCTATCGCCACTTTATCAGCGGGCGTGAGCAGGCCGTGGGCTGGAAGCTGTAAAAGATCATTCGGATTTTCGCAAGAAAGCGGTAAGCAATGTAAAACGGTACTTGTTTTGTAAAACAGGCGGATTCCGTATAAACGGAATTCGCCTGTTTCGGACAGTATGATTTTGTGTGCTTTGCACTCAAGGAGGGTGCCACTTTGGAATATGACGTCAGAGATTACAGCTTCAGCGTTTGTCCCATAGCTATGACCCGAGAGATGCGGATATCTTCGTCAAACAAAAGAATATCGGCGTCCATGCCTGGGGCCAGAGTGCCTTTGTGTTTATCCGCTCCAATGATGCGGGCGGGTGTACGGGAAGCCATCACAACGGCTTCGTGGATAGGAGCACCGCCTAAGCGGATCATGTTCCGTACCAACCTGTCGGTAGTAGCTACACTTCCGGCAAAGGACTGCTTATCCGGTAATTTCATGACGCCGTCATCATACACCATATCCATACCGTTGGACTGGCGGATCAGGGTTCCTTCTTCCATGTCTAATCCGGCGGTTTCCAGCGCATCAGTGATCAAAGCAATCCTGTCTGCTCCCTTGCATTTGTAAATTAGGCGCAGCAGGGAGGCAGGCAAATGCTTTCCGTCACAGATGACCTGGGCGGTAAGATCATCGAAGTAAAGCCCTGCTTCTACTACGCCTGCGGTGCGGTAGGAATTTTTCCGCCACATCATGGAACAGCCGGAGTATAGGTGGGTCACATCCCGGAAGCCGTGAAGCATGGCCGCTTCTACCTGCTCAAAGCTGGCGTTGGAATGAGCAATGGAGGGGGTGATCCCTCGGGCAAGCAGTTCATCGCCTAAGGCCCAAGCTCCGTCTCTCTCTACGGCAGCACCCATCATGGTGATCCCACCGGGCCAGGCGTTCAAAAGAGGCTCCCAGTTTTCCTTTATGGGGGGCAGCAGATAAGCCGGGTTCTGGGCACCGCATTGTTCTTTGGAAAGAAACGGGCCTTCCAGGTGTGCGCCTAAAATGGTGGCGCAGGTGCACATGGATTGGGCTTTGCGGATGTTTTTGACAGATTCCACCATCAGCGGCAAAGCCGCCGTAGTCACTGTGGGGGTGATGGAAGTGGTACCGTGGCGGGCGTGGGCCAGACACATCTTTACTATATTTTCGGGGGAAGCGCCGGTACAGTCATACCCGCCGCCTCCATGAACGTGGATATCCACAAAGCCTGGGGAAACGTACTGCCCGCCGGCGTCCAGTTTTTCTGACGGGGCAAAGTCTTGGGGAAGATCGTTTTCCGGCCAGATACCGGCGATCTTATCCGCATCAAAACCCAAAACATAACCCTGAAGCACCTGCCGGGGGGTAAGGATCCTTCCGTTTACGATAAGCGTTTTCATAAGACGATTTTCAGCTTATTTGTCAAGGAGGTACTGCCCCGCATCCTTATCGGTGTAGAGACAGGCATGGAGCTGCTCCTTAAGAATGGTGGCCGGACAGGCGGTGGAAACCGCATCTTCTACTGTATGCTTGACTGCCAGTGCTTTAGTGGAGGCGGGCACCGAACAGAACATATACTTTGCGGCGCACAGACCGGGAATGGTAGCGCTCAGGGCGTGTGTGGGTACCTGATCAATGGAGGCAAAGCATCCGTCGTGAACCTGCTGCATCCGGCAGACCTGATCCAGTTCCACTACCTTGACAAATTTTTTGTCGTTAAAATCTGCTACCGGCGGGTCATTGAAAGCAATGTGGCCGTTTTCGCCGATGCCAAGAATGCATACATCCAGGGGATGTTCTGCCAGAAGCGTATGATAGCGATCCGCTTCAGCCCAGGGATCCTCTGCATTTCCGTTTAACAGATGAACACTTTTGAAGGGCTTGTGATCAAAAATGGCCCGGCGCAGGAAGTTGCGGAATCCGGCGGGATGGCTGGGATCCAACCCAACGTATTCATCCATATGAAAGGCGTTGACGCGGCTCCAGTCAATGTCAGGGTCGGCGCACAGAGTCTGGAGCGTTTCGTTTTGAGAAGGGGCAGCTGCGAACATGACGTTGACGACGTCCTTTTGCTCCAGCAGCGCTTTTATGCAGGCGGCGGCTTCATTTCCGGCACATTCTCCCATGGCCTGCCTGGTATCAAACACACGCACCCGGAGTTTATCTGCGTAAAAATCCTTTAAAACAGCCATTTTTTCATCTCCTGTTATAGTGATCCTCTGGAATCATATTCATTTTTAAAGATAGCTGTTTCAGGCACGGTTGTCAATAGAAAAGAGAAAAAATAAGGAAACGTTTTCTAATTTTTCTGTTTTGCGTGCGCGTTTAAGTGTATATGCAGAAAAAACTCTTGATATCAAGCAAAAAAGATTAAAAGAATAAAAACGCTTTTTAAAAGCGTACAAAAAGTTTTGAAAAAATCTTGACAATTTTCATACTGCGGCTATACTGGTTTATAGAAAACGTATTCTATCTGTTTTCTATGAGCTTTGCAGCAGGAGGCACTATGGAGACTGTGACCATAAAGGATGTAGCCCGTCAGTCCGGCTACTCCATTACCACCGTATCCAGGGTGCTCAGCGGCAGCGATTATCCTGTTTCAGCCGATGCAAGAGAAGCCATCGAAGCCTGCGCCGCTCGCATGGACTATGTGCCCAACCAGCTGGCGAGGGGACTGAAAACAAATTCCAGCAGGGAGATAGCTGTTATCACGCCTTCCCTGCGCAATCCCTTTTATACCACTATTATTACCAGTATTGAAAGCGCATTGAGCCAGAACGGCTACAACATGCTGGTTTTTTTACGCAAGCGTACCGACGGGGCCGGGGATGAATTCCTTGCCCGCCTGACCAGCAAAATGGTAGCCGGTGTGCTCATTGCTACCAACAGCGTCAGTCCGGATATGGGACGGGGGCTTCGGCAATTAAAAGAAAGAAAGATCCCCGTTATTGTCTTTGACGATGCTGTGGACGGCTTCAGCGACCTGCGGGGCATCTTTTTCGATTATCATCGGGGAGGAAGGCAGGCAGCGCAGACTCTGTATGCCCATGGCCACAGAAAAGTGGCGCTCATCACCTTGGACTTCATGGAACAGACCACCAGAAAGAGCTTTGTAGGGGGGTTCAGCGAGTATTTCCGGGAGATGGGGCATTTCTTGCGGGAAGACAGAGATATTTTCATTTCCACTGAACCGGATGACTTTACTGCCGGGGCGGCATTGGCTGAAAAGGTTTTTGCCTCCGGGCGTTCTTATACTGCGCTGGCGGCCAACAACGATTCCGTAGCGGCCGGAGCCATTGCCGCCATGCTTCGCCGCGGAGTGCGTGTGCCGGAGGATATCTCGGTTATCGGCATGGACGATAACATTTATGCCCGAATGACTACGCCTCCCCTGACCACCGTCCATGTTCCGGCCCGGGAGATGGGGGATATGGCCGTTCGCTATCTGCTGGAGGAAATGGAAGGGAAGCCATTGGCCTTCAGCCTGTATATGCAGTCCGACGTTATTGAACGGGACTCTTTGCGCAATATCAAGCAGACAGGAGAAAACAACATGCATCTGTATCTGAACGAAACAAAAGAAGACCTGGGCAAGGCGGCCGCAAAGCTCATTGCTCAGCGGATCAGGGAAGCCATTGCCCGGCAGGGTTTTGCCCGCATTGTCCTTTCTACCGGCGCCAGCCAGTTTGAAACACTGGAAGCCCTTGTGAAAGAGGACGTGGACTGGTCCAAAGTGACCATGTTCCATCTGGACGAATATGTAGATTTGCCGATGACTCATATTGCGTCCTTCCGCAAGTATCTTACGGAGCGGTTTGTGAATCTGGTACATCCCCGTGAGGCAGTATTTGTCAACGGTGAAGGCGATGTGGAAAAGAACATTGCCGAGCTTACCCGCCGCCTGACGGAAAAGCCCATTGACGTAGGCGTTATCGGTATTGGCGAAAATGCCCATATTGCTTTCAACGATCCTCCGGCAGATTTTGAGACCCGGGAGAGTTATATCGTAGTCAACCTCAATGAGCGCTGCAAGAAGCAGCAGGTGGGGGAGGGCTGGTTTGCCACGGAGGAAGATGTGCCTAAACAGGCCATTTCCATGACGCCTTACAGGATCATGCAGTGCAGGACCATTGTTTCTCCGGTGCCCAAGGCCGTTAAGGCAGAAGCAATTTCTGCTGTGCTTCGGGCCGAAACCGTTACCCCTATGATCCCCGCAACCTTAATGAAAACGCATCCGGACTTCCACCTGTTTATTGACAGGGATTCCGCCGCGCAATGCAGCCGGGAAGTTCTTGACCGGTATATGTAAGCCGGATCCAACCCAGCATGAAATGCATCCCTGAGGGGTGCGTCATGATAAAAAAAGACGGAGGAAAAACACATGCGTAAATTTCTGGCGCTGCTGCTGGCCACTCTGATGCTGTTGGCCGTGGTAGGATGCACCGCTCCCGCTGCAGATGGGCAGAAGGATGCTGCAGACGACAAGAAGACCGAAGCGCCCGCAGACGGCAAGACTGAGGACAACAAGACCGAAGACAACAAGCCCGCTTCCGGGGAACGCCGCAAGCTGCGGGTTGCCGCAGAAAGCTGGCAGGTCACCAAGATCTTCCTGGAGGATGCTGCGGCAGCTTTCATGAAGGATCATTCCGATGTAGACGTGGAAGTCATCACCTATGCAGATACCAGTGTGCTGTCTACCTACACCCTCAACTGGATGCAGGATACCACCGATGTGGATATCGTCTTCATCGACGGCGGTGTGAAATTTGCCAAGCAGTTTGATGCAAAAGGCCTTATCTGCGACTTTGATAAGGATCTGAACTTCTTCAACTATGTATCCCAGGATCAGTTCTGCAACGGCGTTCTGGAATACGGCAAGGTACAGGGCCGCCAAGTAGCGCTCCCCATCATTCAGGAAGTCTATGCCATCAGCTGCAATGTGGATATGTTCAAGGCAGCTGGTCTGGTGGATGAGCAGGGCAACTGCCTCCAGCCCAAGGACTGGGATGAATTCTATGAATTCGCCAAGAAGCTGACCATTCGCGATGCTAACGGTAATGTGACCCAGCAGGGCGCTTCCATTCAGTTTGGCAACAACCTGCTGACCATCATTGCCTCCTCTCTGGCTGGCGTCAAGGGCAACATCACGCTGGATGACGGTGTGACCTATGATATCGACAACGACGAGTTCCGGGCTATCGTAGCCAACTGGCAGAAGGGCGTCCAGGAGGGCGTCTACTCTATCGCTACCTTCGCAGACAACTCCGGCGGCCGCAACGCGCTCAAAGCCGGTACTCTGGCCATGTGTTATGAGGCTGCAGGCCGTTGGATGGAAGCGGAGAATATGCTGGGCGCCGGCACAATGACGCTGGCCAACACTCCCGGCGGCAAAGGAACCCTGGGCTTCGGCGGTGATATCGTGGTTCCCAAGTGCTCCCCCAACCAGGATCTTGTGTGCCAGTTTGTAGCGGAACAGCTCCTGGGTGAGCATGTCCAAACCAATACCTTCACGCAGTATGGCAAGATGTCTGTGATCAAGAGCTACTTTGATGCTGCCATCGAGGCTGTTCCCATCTGGGCCAACATCAAAGATTCCATGGACAAGGCTATCGGCGCTCCTTCCTATAACGAAGAGCAGAAGTTCCTGGACGGTGCCTGCGCTATCTTCCAGGCCGGTCTGGTGGATCCCAACACTACTGCCGATCAGATCGTAAATGAACTGGTCGAACTTATGAATTCCGTAGACAAGTAAGCCGTTACGTCTACCCCTTATCATGGATGCGGGGGCCGGTGCAGGGCCCCCGCTCCGGTATTTGTATTGTTTATCCCATCTGCTCCTTCTTATTTTTCAGCAAAGGAATGTCTGAAGTATGAACCATCGTTCCACCAGCGTCAGAGTGCGGCAGAAGCAGAAGTGGGGCCGCCTGTTTGTGCTCCCCGCCTGCCTGATCATCTTCCTGTTTGTGGTATATCCACTGGTATACACGTTTTATCTCAGCTTCTGCGATTACAATTTTGCCTTTGACTCCAAGCCCACATTTATTGGGCTGCAAAACTACATCAGCATGTTCAAGGATAAGCTGTTCGTGCAGGCGTTGACCAATACGCTTCTGTTGTCTGCTATTCAGTTCGTGCTGATGATGGTCATTGCACTGGCGCTGGCGCTGTTGCTGTATAAAAAGACGAAGCACAGCTGGTTCTATAGGACATCCATATTCATGCCCATTGTGGTGCCGGCTTCTCTGGTGTGCCTGCTGTTCAGCTGGATGCTGGCCAATAACTTTGGTATCGTCAACAAGTTCCTTATTGAGGTGCTGCATCTGCCCAAATTGGCTTCTGACTGGCTCACCCGGGCAGATACGGCTAAGGGGTGCGTAGTGGTGGTCAGCCTTTGGAACAAGGTTGGCTTCTGTACCATTCTTTTCCTTTCCGGCCTGCAGGGCATTTCCAAAGATGTGCTGGAGGCGGCGGATCTGGATGGAGCTACGGGCTTTAGAAAGCTGTTTTACATTATTCTGCCCAGCCTGTCTGAAACCTTCGTGGTGGTAGGTATCTGGGCGGTGCTTCAGACCTTGAAGCTTTTTGTTACCCCCATGGTACTGACCAGCGGCGGACCGGCCAATGCCACCCAGGTGCTGTATATGTACATTTACAAGACGGCATTTTTGAACTATGATATGGGCTATGCAGCTGCAATGTCCTTTGTGTTCAGCGTGATCGTTATGGTCTTTGCCGTACTGAACATGAAGCTCAGCACCAGAGAGGATTGAAACAATGAAAAAGCCTTTTAAACTGCGTAAAAAAGATATAAACAACCTGTTGGTGACGCTGGCGCTTCTGATCGTATCCCTGCTGTTCATTATCCCCGTGTTTTACTGTATTTTTACGTCGGTAAAGACATCACAGGAGATCATGCAGGACGTGACGTTTTTCCCTCATCGGCTGACGTGGGAGAATTATGAGTATGTATTTGCCCGGGGAGCCAAGTACCTGAAGTTTTACTGGAATACCATTGTGGTGACCGTATCTACGGTGCTTATTACAGTGGTCATGTCTTCGCTGGCAGGATATGCTTTTGCCAGACTTCCTTTCAAGGGCAGCAATACTCTGTTGGCGGCCATTTTGTTTGTGCTTACTTTCCCTCTGACGGCGTTGCTGATCCCCATTTATATGATGGAATTCAAGCTGGGAATGCTCAATACCTATATCGGGCTGATCCTGCCCAATATAATATGCGTGCTGCCTTTCTCCATCTTCATAACCCGAGGCACATTCAGAGGATTGCCGCAGGAATTGGAGGATTCTGCCGAGATCGATGGCTGCGGCGTAGTGCGCACCTGGTGGAACATCATGTTGCCAATGGCTAAAAATGCGCTGGTCATTGTCATAGTGTCTGCCTTTTACAATGTGTGGGGGGAATATACCATTGCCAAGACACTGGCTACACGGGAGAGTATCATGCCTATCTCTGTAGCATTGACCCTGCTCAAAGGAGAGGACTGGAACTATGGGGTACTGGGGGCAGCCATAACCATGTCTATCATTCCGCCGATTGCGGTGTTCACCGTGTTTCAGAATCAGCTGGTGGAGGGCATGGTGGCAGGTGCCGTAAAGGGTTAAGCACAAAAAAGAAAAGGAAGCTATATGAAGTTGTTCAAAAGCCCTTACAGAGCCATATCCGACGAAGAGGCCGCAGAAAATGCGGCCCCCCGCCATGGTTTTGTGGGTTTTTTCGTTACTCTCTGGGAGTATCTGAGCGAGTTATTTCGTGGGAATTTGCTGACGGTGCTGTGTCTGCTGCCGGCATGCCTGCTGTATATTTTGGGACGTGTTCTTTTTGAAGGAGTACTGCCCGTAGCTTTTGTGAGTCTGCTGGGGAGCATTCCCGCCGGGGCGGGGCTTTGCGGCCTGTCTGCCATAGCGGTAGAAAGCCTGCGGAATCGTGGGTATGCCTTTATGCGCACCTATAAAAAAGAATTCAAGGCAAATCTGAAAAAGGGGATTCTTCCTGGTTGCCTGTATATCCTGTCCGTCTGGCTGGTGGGGTATATGCTCTCCTTTGCCGGGGAGATGGCTGCCGTAGCCAATGCCAAAATGGTGTATGTGATGCTGGGCGTGTTGGCCGTATTGCTGCAAACACTTCTGGGATATATGCTGCCTATGATGACATTGGTGGAGCTGCCTGCCAGACATTATCTGAAAAACAGTCTGCTGTTCATGGCAGCCTGCCCCAAAAGCACTGTAGGGCTGATGCTGGTCAGCGCAGTAGTATGCTTTGGAATCCCACTTCTGCTGCTGCCCTATACGGGAATATACCTGCTATTGATCGGATTGGCTGTGCTGGAACTGAGCCGGGCAGCTTTTGCCTGGCCGGTGCTCAACAGCCGTCTGCGCATTGAGGAACGGGAAACAGAGAAGCATCGAGCAGAAGACAGGTGATAATTTACAGCATTTTATTTGTACGGGCGGGAAGAGCTTCCTGCCCGTTTTTCCGTTTGCAACTACAGTACCCGGTTACGAAGGAGAACGGAATATAATTCATGAAAACTCAAGAGGAGACTCTTTTGAGCTGGACATACGCTTTCGGGGCCTTATGTTCTTGTTGTGTTTCGGCGATAGAAGCAGCTCAAATGTGTGTTGCTGCTTTTATCTGAGATGCAGTTGTGAACGGGCGTATTTAGGCACAGCATAGGCAGCGCCCCTTGCCGATACTTAATACCCGTGCAGAATAAAAGCCCCGCCGGGGCTGGTCGGCAGGGCAGAGAAGACCTTTTATATTAATTCTGAGTTTCAGCGGGCCAGGGGTGACCATTGGCATACCCGGGGGTAGGAGTAAGATAGTAGACAAGGGAGCCTTCTTCCATGCCTGCAGAGGCTCCTTCCGGCACCTCCAGTATGCGCAATGCTTCGTACATATTGCTGCTCTGGCAGTACAGGGTCAGAGTTTCTCCCACACTTAAAGAGAAGCTGGCATGCAGCTCGTGCTCGCTGCTTTCTTTTCCGGAAAGGAATACGATAAGGTATGTTCCAGGTTCCATGGTCACGTCTGGCAAGGCCCATTTTGTCAGTTTTTCAGGATCATCGGAAAGATACCATCCTTTCAGGCTTACCGCCGTATTGCTGTGATTGTACAGTTCGCAGAAATCACTGCGGTCTCCGTCACGATCGGTGATGGAAATCGTATTTTTGGCACAGGCTTCATTTATAGACACAGCCAACGTACCCATTGTGGCGGTATCAGCCCGGGCGGCGCCATCTTGAGGAGAGGGAGGCGTATCTAAAATGTCTTCACTACGGTTTTCTTTTCCCAGTGTCGGGAATTGGCAATACCCCCAGGTATCGTCTGCACGACGGGCCCAGGTGACATTTTTTTCCATCTCCGGCACTTGTACCTGATCCAGCAGTGTTCCAAGAGGATCGTATAAGTAAAGCCCTTCACCGTAACGGGAGAGACCAAAATCCAAACAGACATGCCCGTCCGTCGGCTGGCACCCTTCGGAGCAGCCCCATAGTGTCATATATTTTTGTCCGTCCAGTTCTGCTGCGGGCAGATTGTGTTCCCGATTTTTTCCTTCGCGAGAGGTAAGGGTATAGCCTTCCAGATTTACGGTCACCAGCCCGGGATTATAAAGCTCGATGGCATCTACATATCTGCCGCAGCTTTCGCACCATACTAATTCTCCCCGGCTGAGGATCTCGGTGAGGCGGAGTGCCTCATAGGTTTTTCCGGCGTACTTTTCGTCGCCGTCCTTCACAAGCAGAGAGGAGGCAGGGCAAACATCCAGTATATCTCCGGTATTTTCTTTTCCGGGGGTGGGCAAGGGGCAGAACCCATAACTTCCGTCGAATCGGCGGGCATAGGAAACATCCTTGACCAGTGCGGGAATTTCCAGCGTGGTGACAGCTTCCCGGCGGGGATTCACCAGTGTCAGTGTTTCCCCCTTACGGCTGAGAGAAAAGTCAAGGCAGTTTTCTGCCGATTCTCCGTTGGCATAAAGTATCAGATATTCTCCGGGAGCCAGTTTGCGCTTGGGCAGAGGGGAAAGCTTGCCTTCGTTTTCCACGTTGTCTGTCAGATACCATCCGGAAAGATCCACCGGGATCTGGGAACCGTTATACAGCTCTATCCAGTCCGGAGACCCCCATGCTGCATCCGTTAATGAACGTTTGTTGCTGGCAACTACTTCGTTAATCAAAATGCCGTTTTCTGGAATCGCATTGTCCGGCTGGGTGCAGGCGGGCAGCAGTCCGGCTAGAAAAGTCAAAAACAGCATAAGTCCGGGCAGCCGGTGTTTTCTTGCCGCCATGGCAACCTCCTTACGGGAAAATATCATATGGTTTTCACCAGATACTGGCCGGCAATACCCACACAGATTCCGGTCAGGAAATTCACACCGCTCTCTGCTCCGGCAATGCGCATGGCGCAGCCGGAAAGAGTGGTGTAAGCCGTATCGGAAAACAGGGATCGCAAAAGCTGAAAACGGTCTTCATCTACCAGCCCTTCTCCGGCTTGCAGCAAGGCAGCGGCGCCATTTTCGTTTGTGTTTTGAGCGGCAGCGGCGGCCAGCTGCCGGGTGATCTCCCGTACCCGATGCAAAGAACGTCCCAGCGCAAAGCTTAAAGCGGTATAAGCGGCCATATAGCCGGAGAGAAGTATATCCGAAGCGGGAACGGAGCCGGAACCAAAGCCGGCGGCAGCGGCAGCGGCGGTGCAGGCAGCATACATATCTCCTTCTTCCAAGCCGTCACTCAGGGATTTTAGCCGCGCTCCCAGGGGAGCCAGGGGGCCTGCTTCCCGAGGACTCAGCGCCAGTAAAGAAAGATCTTCGCTGCCTGCCCCCTGCTCAATGGCGCGCCGCACATGGCGCAGGCGCATATTCAGATCCATGGGCAGGAACAGGTTGGTCATGGCGTCCATGGAAAGGTCCACATCTTCCGCCATGGTCACATCCACTACCAACTCCGTCTGCGGAATATCCAGGCCATTCTTATCCAGCAACACATCCATGCCCGGACGAATCCCCAGCGCCGTAAAAGGCTTCAAACTTCCCACCAAACAGGAAAAGGGCTTGAGGCATTCTCTTTGCACCACGGCAATGAGCCCGAAAGGTGTTTCCATATCCAACCGCTTGTCATATACTCCGGTAACTTTTCCATGAAACTGGCCGGCGTACAGATAGGAGTGAAGTCTTTTGCATATTTTTAAAGCCGTTTCCATAGTATACCCTCATGTAAACAGAAAATCAAAGAAAGGGATATTTCCGTGTGAAATTCTCCTTAACTTTATTTACAGTATGACGCCAAGGCATCCGGGCGTAAAGACATGCGCTGGGGAATTTACTTATTTTTTACGAAAAGGAAACACATTGACCCGATTTTAATGCGTCCGATTCTGTACTGCAAAGGAAAGAATTAAAGCTGTCTGCGCTTTGGGTACCGAGGCACATACAATCGCCATAAAATGTCTGCGGACAGATGTGCTGCGCTTCGGTAAAGCACAATTGTCATATACCGGGGGCTGGTATATGGAATTTAAGACTTTTTCCGGGAAATATAATAATGGAAGCCATTGACAATGGTACCGGAGCAAGGCTATTATACCCTTATAGTGCGCAGAAAGATCTTCGCAAAAACATAGCAAGGGGAAGGAGAACACCGTGGCTGAATTATTGTGGAAGCCTACCAAGGCATACAGAGAAAACACTAATATTTACGCTTTCATGCAGATGGTAAACAAGCAGGAGGGCACAGATTTTCAGGATTATAAGGCTTTGTATGCCTGGTCTGTAGAGGAGCCTGAGAAGTTCTGGGATCTGCTGTTTAAATATCTGGATATTCTCTGCTATACCCCTTATGAAAAGACAGTAGACGATATCCATAAATTCCCCGGAGCCAAATGGTTTCCCGGCTGTACCTTGAACTATGCAGAAAACATGCTTCGTCACGGAGACTCCGAAGAAGCCTGCCTTATTTTCCGCGGGGAGGATAAGATTCGTCGGGAGTGGAGCTGGAAGCAGGTGCGTCATGAAGTTTTTGCGTTGGCCACTGCCCTGCGGCAGTTAGGTCTGCAGCCGGGAGATGCTGTAGCTGCCTATATGCCTAATATGCCCGAAACCATCATCGCCATGCTGGCTACCGCTGCGGTAGGAGCCGTATGGTGTTCCTGTGCTACAGATATAGGCCCCGGCGCAGCCTTTGACCGGTTGGGACAGGTGGATCCCAAAGTACTCTTCACCACGGATGGGTATCTGTATAAGGGCAAGACCTTTGATACCACAGCCAATGCTGCCCTGGTGGCCTCCCGCATGGAGCGCCTGGAAAAGGTGGTCGTCTGCCATTATGCCGGCGACAGAGCGAGAATTAAAGATATACCCAAGAGCAGTGCCTGGGAAGATTTTACGGATGTTACCGTTCCCGAGCCTTTTGTTTATACCCCGCGGGAAGCTAACGATCCTACCGTGGTCATGTTCTCTTCCGGTACTACGGGCAAACCAAAGTGTATGGTGCAGTCCGTACTGGGGCTGATGATCAATCAGCTAAAGGAACTGGTGCTGCATCATGATATGAAGCCCTCGGATCGGATGCTGTACATCACTACCTGCAGCTGGATGATGTGGAACTGGCAGGCGGCGGCTTTGGGGGCGGGCAGCTCCATTGTTCTGTATGACGGTAACCCTTCTTATCCTGATCTTTCTGCCATCTGGAAGATTCTGGAAGAAGAGAAGGTCACGGTATTTGGTCTTTCCGCCAGCTATGTGCATGCCCTTATGGCAGCTGGGTTCGTGCCTAAGGAGCATGCGGATCTCAGCCGTCTGCGCATGATTTCTCAAACTGGATCCGCTCTCAGCGAAGAAGGTTGGCGCTGGGTATACAGGGAGATCAAGCAGGACTATTTCTTTAATTCCATTGCCGGCGGCACGGATATAAACGGCTGTTTCTGCATCGGCAACCCCATGGAGCCCTTGTATGCCGGACAGCTTCAGTTCCCGGGGCTGGGCATGAAAATTGAATGCTATGATGAAAACGCAAAACCCGTCAGGGATCAGCAGGGAGAGCTGGTCTGCGAGATCCCGGCGCCCAGTATGCCCATCTACTTCCAGAACGATCCGGATGGAGAGCGATACATGAATGCATACTTCCGGGTGTACCCTGGTGTATGGCACCATGGCGATTATGTGTGTTTCCATTCCGAAACCGGCGGCATCAGCTATTATGGACGTTCTGATTCCGTTCTGAAACCTTCCGGAGTCCGCATTGGCACGGCGGAGATCTATAATATTGTGGAAAAGTTCCCGGAGGTGCAGGATTCTCTGGCCATTGGTCAGCAGTATCATGACGATCAGCGGATACTGCTCTTTGTCCAGCTGAAGGATGGATGCGAGCTTACCGATGAACTGAAAAAACGCATCAAAACCGAACTGCGAGTTCGCCAGTCTCCCCGCCATGTACCGGCGCTGATCTTTTCCGTTCCCGATATTCCCAAGACATTCAACGGGAAAAAGGTAGAATCTGCCGTGACAAATCTGGTCAACGGAAGAAAGATCACCAACCGTGACGCTCTGGGCAATCCGGAGGCCCTCAACTACTTTGAAGCTCTGCTTCCGGAGCTGAAGTAATCATGGAATGATCCAAAAGGCACGGGCAACATCCGTGCCTTTTCCGTTTAAACTCGTCAAGGAGAAGTATATGTTAAAAGCAGGCTGTCATCTTTCCCCATCCAAAGGGTATCTGGCCATGGCAGAGACTGCGCGGGAATTGGGCGGGAACACCTTTCAGTTCTTTTTGCGTAATCCCCGTGGGAGTCGGGCAAAAGAAATGAATATACAGGATGCTGAGGCCATGAATGTGTTTTTAAAGGAAAATGGCATGGGTCCGATCCTTATGCATGCCCCCTATACGCTGAATCCCTGCGCAAAGGAGGAACGGGTTGAGGAATTTGCGCGGCAGGTACTGGAAGATGATTTAAAGCGAGCAGCATGTTTCCCCGGAAATCTATATAATCTGCATCCGGGCAGTCATGTGGGGCAGGGAGTACAGGCGGGTATAGATAAAACTGCACGTCTGCTCAGCATCCTGCTGGAAGAAGCTGAAGGTATCAGCGTAACGGTGGAAACCATGGCGGGACAAGGCAGCGAAATAGGCAGTGATTTTACACAGATAGGCGAGATCCTTCGCTTGACGGGAGCTGGGGACAGGCTGGGAGTCTGTCTGGATATCTGTCACGTGTTCGGGGCAGGATATGACATCGTGCATGATTTGGAAGGGGTGCTGGAGGATTTTGACCGGCATATAGGCCTGAAGCATCTGTTGGCTCTGCATTTGAATGATTCCATGATGCCTCTGGGCAGCAGGAAGGATCGCCATGCACCCATCGGTGCGGGATATATAGGTCGGGAGGCTTTTGCGAGTGTGGTGAATCACCCGGTTCTTAAAAACTTGCCAATGGTACTGGAAACACCTCATGCAGAACTTTCCGGGTATGCCCAGGAGATTGCACTGCTGCGCCGCCTGGCGGGAGAATAGCGTAATAGGGGGAATGAGACTTGGATGCGGCGGCCCAGCCCGCATATCTTTATCCGAACTTCGGATGTGTACAAATAAAAAGATCCGTCTTGCATGTTTAAAATACATTGCGTCTGTTTTGTAACGAATCTTCGGGTTTCCTTGCAATATTTTATCGCTTTTGCTAAGATAAGATGATTGTAAAAGTATAAAGGAGACGTGACATGGGGGAAGAGAATCTGCGGCCTTACCTTACGGCAGCCGGAAACTCGGAGATGGAGATCCTCATCCAACGTTCCCGATTTATCGGGCGCTGCTTCCCTGTGAAGACGGAAAAAGAGGCGCTCGGCATTCTGGCGGATATTCGCCGCCGCCATTGGGATGCTTCCCATAACTGCTATGCATATTCCATAGGGCCGGGGGGCGGATGCGCCCGGTATTCAGATGATGGGGAACCCGGTGGTACCGCAGGTTTGCCCATGATGGAAGTGCTTCGCCGCCGGGAGGTAACCGATGTACTTTGCGTAGTTACCCGGTATTTCGGCGGTATCTTGCTGGGAGCGGGCGGGCTGGTGCGTGCGTATTCCCGCAGCTGTGCAGAAGCACTGGATGCGGCAGGGCTGGTGCGCATGGCTCCCGGGCAGATTTATGCTTTTACCGTGCCATATGGGCAATGGACGCTGTTTCAACAGATAATTACCCGCTTTGGCAGCCTGAAAGATGTGGAGTATGCAGACGTGATCCGCTGTCGGGCGGAGATACCCCGAGAACAGGGAGAGAACATGCTGCTGGCGGTGCGGGATAAAACCAACGATACATTGAGAGGAACATTGGAAGGGGAGCAATATCTGCCCTTTCCTGTGGAAGTATAAAACATGAAAAAGATCCGGGCCATAGTGTGCATATTGCTGGCGCTGATCCCCGTGTTCATGGGGGTTCGTCTTTCCCATGGGGAAACGGAGCCGCCGGTAACCATGACCATCGAACCGGATCCGGAATGCCAGCTGACCGGCCCCGGGGAACTGACATATCTGCGCTTCACCTTAAAAAATACAAGCAATGATTCCTACACGCTGCATAATGCGGTGCTTTCCGGGGAGCTGCTGCCTCAATCCATGGCTTTTGAGGAAGACCTGACGTTGGAAGGGAAGGGCGTGCTGGAATTCAGAGCACAAAAGCTGTCTGTTCTTTTGGATGCCTTTGATAGAGATCTGACTTTCAGACTTTCCTGGCTGGAACAGTCTTACGGGGAATTAGTGCCCGATGAGGAAGCAGCCCTGACCTATGTAAAAAAATATGTGACAGCTACGGTACGTATAGAACGTTTTGACGAGCCCAAGCTGAGTCTGTCCTATAAGCTGACACAAACGATGGCAGCTTCTGGAACGCAGGTGCAGGTGACATATCTGCTGAAAAACGATACAAAGTTTGATATGACCGGCTTGAGCCTTTATGATTCCGGAGTATCCAGCAGTTATATTCCTTTACCGCAAGAGCAGCTGCTGGCCGGTACATCTATGGAAGTGCCGTATACTTTTACCATGGGGGAAGTGGATGCGGTGATCAATCCGGTTGTGGAGTATACCGTCAAAGGAGAAAAACAGCTGGCTTCCTGCGAAAGCTCCGCTACCATAACCTATGTAAAGGTGGAGCTCACCCTGTCCGTGCAGCAGTATCCGGCTACAGAAAGCGGAACGCTTTTTGCTTTGACTGTGACAAATACCGGCACCCATGCCATGACGGATATTTGTCTGTACGATGAAATCGGCACGGAGCTGGAGGAGCCCTTTGACCTTTCTGCCGGGCAGAGCCGATCCATTACCTATACCGTAGCCGCTGCTGTAGCCGCCAGCACACCCCGCAGGGTCTCCTTCCGGATCCAGGCGAAAGATTTCCAGGGTCAGCCTTATATTGCAGAAAGCAAAGACAGCTATGAGATCAAACCCTATGTGGAGGCCGATCAGGTCAATTTGCAGCTTATCGTAACATTGAGCAATTCCAAGTTCAATGATGACGGGTCCTTGACGGCAACGATTCTGTTTGAAATGCGCAACTACTCCGCAGTCCCCATTACCAAGGGAGTGCTTACGGAAAACAATGCATTTAATGGCGTTGTGATTCAGTATGATCAACTGAATACGGGTGTTACGACTTTTTCCAAGGAATTCAATATTACAGAAGGGAACAGTATTCTTTCCTTCGTGCTCACGGCGGAGGATCCGGCGGGGACTGCCTATGCTACAGATGCCATGCGGCTGGATCTTACCGGATTGCTGCAACGGCGGCAGGAAGGAGGGGGCGGCGTAAATAAAGGAACCACCATTGATACCACCGGCACTATCTATGATACGGCGAAGTTTACCCGTATCTTTCGCCGGAGTCTGCTGGTGCTTTTTTTGCTTATCGTTGCGTTGCTGGCAGCTTCCGCTATTTTGTATGTATATGAACAGAGCATACGCCGGAGTCTGCCTTTTGAAGAATTTGCTGTTCCTACACCGGGAAAAACTTCCTCTGAGGAGAAGACGGCAGATACCGCACGGCTGCAATTTGGCTATGTGCGCCCGGCAAAACTCCGGTATATGGAGCAGGAACGCTCTCAGGAAGCGCAGGAAGAACCGGCACCCGTATCCGGAAGGATTCCGCTCGATGGAGATAAAGCTTTCCGGAGGCCTTCCGCATCCACTGCAAACGATTCGGACACCAGTGCCTTTAAGCGGCCTGAACGTCCAAATCATATGCTGACAGAAGAAAAAACAACGGTTTTTCCTGCGATCACTCCCGCACAGGCTGCAAATGCAGGGAAAAAGGCCGATCCACCTACTGCGGATACAGGTGTGCCAGAAGGTTCCCTCGCCGGAAACACCCTTACAGGCGCCGCAAAGTCAACTTTTGTCCCTGTTGAGCCGGAACCCATTCGTGTGTTTAACTCGCAGCTTTCCAAAATAAAATCAGACGAACGGGAGAATGCTTTTGACGAAACTGACTTCGCAGGAGATGTACAGCCCGTGGCTGCTCACGTTGAACCGGAACCTGTTCGTACGCTCAACTCCATGCATTCCGCTGTAGAATCAAGCGCAAAGAAAAGTGCTTTCGAGGAAGAGAGCCATTCGGGTGCTTTATCGGAAGCAATGGCAGATACAGTGTCTCAAGCAGAGAAACAGGTCACTTCGTCCGCCCCAACAGGCACTAGAATTTTTTCTCCCAGGAGGTTGGAACTGCGCCCCCAGCCAAAACATCGTCCTCGGAAAGAAGAAAAGCCGTTGCGCATAGGCAACAACATAAAAGAAGATTGAAGCTTTTTGAAAACAAAACAGGTGAGAGATGGCAAATCGATATGAAGATAAAGTCGCTTCCGTAAGTAAGGCGCTGACTATTATGGAGTTGTTGAGCAAAGATCCTCAGGGCATGGGACTGATAGAAATCAGCAATCAGGCGGGGATGAACAAAACCACCGTTTATCGGCTGCTTACTTCCCTGATGGAAAAGGAGTATGTAGAGCAGGATGAAAAATCCGGCAAATATTCTCTCGGATTGAAAATATTGAGTGTAGCTTCCGCACTGTATGAGAAGATGGATATCCGAGCAGTAGTTCGTAAACATGCTCAGGAATTACTGAATGATTTCCCTGGTACCTTGCTGGTGACCAAAGAGATCAACGGAGAGTTTCTTCTGGCGGACGTGCTGCCGTTGGACGAAAGGAACGTATTATCGCTGCGTGTAGGCGGAGTATTGAAAGAGGGAGCCCTTATTCAGCGTACTTTTCAGGCAAATAAGGCTCTGTGGCAGCCTGGCAGGTCTATTCTCTCGGTGCCTGAAGATCCGGAAGTGCGGCGGGAAAATAAACAGATATTGATACAGGGGTACGCAGAAAGTCAGGCAGATATCGGTGAAGTAGCTGCTGTGGCGGCGCCGGTGTTTGATTTTTCAAGAAATGTGGCCTATGTGGTCAGCATACATGCTTCCGTACTTAGAGAAAAACGGGTGCAGTCTGAATGGATACTTACTTTGCTCAAATTTGCCAATGCACTTTCCAATGATCTTGGATATGCTGGCTATGTTTGATATACAGGTCGTATAAAAGAAGCTCCGATAGGGGCTTCTTTTTTGTACTTCGGGCAAAATTACTGTAAAAAAATGTTGACAATTCACCAGATGTACAGTATCTTTGTTTTAGATAGTTTCGCATTACGAAACGAACAAAAAGAAAAACGAAACAAATTTTTAAAGAAGCACAGGATGGATACATACACTGGCAGGATAGAAACAACCAGGCGGGGAGAAGTCATCGTATGCGGCGGAGGATGTGCGGGTGTTGCCGCGGCCATTGCCAGTGCCCGCAGCGGCGCGAAAACCATTCTGCTTGAAAAAACATCTGTGGTTGGTGGCACTGCCACCAACGGTTTGGTAGGACCCTTTATGACCTGCTTTGATCCAAAGGGAGAAAGGCAGTTAGTAAAGGGCATTTTTGATGAAATGATCCGTCGAATGGAAGAAAAGGGCGGCGCTATCCATCCTTCCAAAACGGGACAAGTCAGCGCATATGGCTGTTATATTCGGCTCAGGCACAATAATCTGACGCCTTTTCAACCGGAAACATTAAAAATGGTCATGATGGATATGCTGCTTGAAGCAGGCGTTGAAATATGCCTGAACATCAGCATTCTGGATACAGAAAAAGAAGGGGGGAGGATCCGCTCTGTTGTTGCTTTTGATGGGAACCGTTTGATACGGATTGAAGGCGAGGTGTTTATTGACTGCACAGGGGATGGACTGGTGAGTCTGAAAGCTGGAGTACCTATGGAAATGGAGGATCCTAAAGGATCCTTGCAGCCAATGACACTGTTCTTCTGGATCTATAATGCAGATGATGCAAAGATAGAGGCGTATCTTAGCCAGGACGAGGAAAACAGATATTTGCCCTATCACAAGCTGATCGAGGAGGCAAGAACCAGAGGCGAGTTTCCGATAAACCGCAATAAGATCGGTCTTTATCACATGGTGCATCCTGGGGAATGGAGACTCAATACGACCAGAATTCAGGAGCTCAGTCCTGTAGAGGAACAGGATATGAGCCGCGCATATGCAGAAGGACTCAGGCAGGTTGAATTCCTGATGGATTTCTTTAAAACACTGCCGGGCCTGGAAAATGCTCGAATTGCTCAGAGCGGGGCAGTCGTAGGTGTGCGGGAGTCCCGCAGAATTCGTGGATTGTATACGCTGACGGAAGAGGACCTTATTCAGCCGGTGCACTTTGAAGATGCCATTGCCCTTTGCAGCTATCCGGTAGACCTGCATCCCGCAAAAGGGGCAGCAACAGGAACCAGTTACAAAAAAGAGAAAACGGATGTGGCGGAGGTTTATCAGATTCCTTATCGCATCTTGGTGCCGGAAAATGCAGATAATCTGCTGGTCGCAGGACGCTGCGTTTCCGCTACGCATGAAGCCCTGGGGGCTATCCGGATTATGCCGGCAGTGTTTGCCATGGGACAGGCGGCAGGAACCGCTGGTGCCATGTGCGTAAAAAACAGCTGCCGCCCGGCGGAATTGGATACAAAAGCTCTTCAGCTTGTCCTGAAGGAGCAGGGGCAGGAATTTCTGCTTTAAAACAAAAGCGACCCAAAAATAAATAAGGATTAAAGAGTATGAGTATTACAACGATTTTGATCATAGCGGTTTTTGTAGCAGTGGTAGCACTGATGGTCACGGATAAATTGAACGCCGTAGCAGCTCTGCCGCTGATGGCCATCGTTATGTGCGCCGTAGCTGGCGTTCCCTTTAAGACTATTGTGAACGATGTGGTAGGCGGAGGCATCTCGGGCCTTTCCGGTGCGATTTTCTCCACGCTTATAGCTGCTATTCTGGGTGAAGTAATTCGCAAGACCGGTATTGCAGAAAAGCTCATTCGCAGTGCGGCAGAATTGGGCGGCGATAACCCCTATGTGCTGGCCGTGCTGTGCTTCCTGGCTTGCGGCTTCTGCTTCATTGGCCTTAACGGGGTAGGCTCCAAAATCATGCTGGGCTTGATCGTTTTCCCCATTATGCTTTCTGTAGGAGTACCCAAAGTTATTGCAGCTTTTGTTATGCTTGCCGGTACTTCTGTTGGCTACTTCATGAATGTTTCCCGTTGGACGTTTATCGGCAATCTGGTTGGTCTGGAGGCAACCGATCCTCTGATCAAGAATACTGCAGTCATGATCCTTATTCCGGCTGTCATCATCTGTGTTGCATTGATACTCATTGGTATCAAGGTGAAAGGACCGGTGTTTTCCTGGGCCGTTAAAAAGAACGATGGTGAAAAGAGCGACAAGAGCAAGGACGTGCCGTTGTATTCCATTCTGGCGCCCATTATTCCTCTTGTGCTTGTACTTGCATTTAAGTGCAATGTAAATGCTGCTTTGATTGTAGGTATTTTGTATGCCATTTTGACGACTCAGTGGAAGAACAAATTCCGGGGCATTCAGGATCTGATCAACAAATCGGCCTTTGATGGTTTTGCCAATGTATCCGTCACTGTAGTGCTCATGATGGGGATTGGCATGGTACTGGCTGCCTCCAAGCAGGAAGCTTTGCTTACCCCATCCAGAATCTGCTCACAGCCATTGTGCCCACAGCACCTGTTCTGGTGATTCTGGTATTTGATTTGGTAGGTCCATTCCTGACCATGTATCGCGGGCCGCTGAATCCCTGGGGATTGGGCGCTGCGCTTATCGGTATTCTGCTGACCACCAGCCTGCCTATTGGCCTGATCGTAACTCTGGCTTGGGTTGTATGATTACTATGTAGCTGTGAATGATCCTACTGCATCTCAGGTGACTTGGGCTTGTGGATATTTGCAGGTTTCCGTGGGCAAGTATACCCGTGGCACATTTCTTATCAATGCGCTGGTAGCTTTGGCTGGAGTCATTTTGGCTGTGATCGTATATATGTAAGCAAGCATGCGGGAGGTACAGAGAAACATGGCGCGTAAAATCAGGATCGGCATAGACGTTGGCGGTACATTTACAGACGCCATAGCTCTCGATAATGATACCTATGAGATCATAGGCAAAAAGAAAGTCCATACCACACATACTGCAAAAGAGGGCGTTACTCGTGGCGTTATCGATATTTTGCATGCGCTTCTGGAGGAAATCCACTGTGAAGCAGAGGATGTGGTATTCATTGCCCACGGCACTACACAAGCCACCAATGCCCTTTTGGAAGGGGATGTGGCGGATATTGGAATTGTGGGTATGGGTAATGGCATCGGTGTCGGCAAAATCAAAGCCGACACCGATGTAGGAAATATCCCCTTGGAAGACGGAAAGGCCATTCATACCGTATATGGCTTTTTAAACACGGCTCAGGGCGTTAACGCACAGGAGGCATTAAAGCTGCTGGAGAGTTTGAAAAACCAGGGGGCGCAGGTGGCTGTAGCCAGTGAAGCATTTTCTGTAGATCAACCGGAAAATGAGCAGGCTGTTGCAAAAATTGCTGAAGAATCAGGAATGATTGTTACTGCTACCCATGAACTTACCAAACTGTATGGGTTAAAGGCAAGAACCAAAACGGCAGTGATTAATGCTTCCATTCTGCCCAAAATGATGCAGACAGCTGCTATGACGGAACAAGCCGTTCGAGATGCAAAAATACAGGCGCCATTGATGATCATGCGCAGCGATGGCGGGGTTATGCAGGTGGATGAAGTCAAACGCCGTCCTATCCTGACGGTGCTTTCCGGTCCGGCCGCAGGTGTGGCGGGTGCGTTGATGTATGAGAAGATTTCTGACGGTATCTTTCTGGAAGTGGGCGGTACCAGCACGGATATTTCCGCAATCCAGAATGGGCGAGTGATCACCAAGTATGCATGCATCGGCGGACACAATACATATGTGACCAGTTTGGACATTCACACGGTTGGTATTGGCGGCGGCAGCATGGTGCGTTTTCGGAACAATACCATCATCGATGTAGGACCGAGAAGCTCACATATTGCCGGTTTGCCTTATGCCTGCTTTACAGATTCGGAGAAACTGCAGAATTGTCATGTAGTCAGTGTGGGGACGCCAAAGGATAAAACTACAGATTTTCTCGCATTGGAAAATGAAAACGGAGAACGCTTTGCCATTACTTTGACCTGTGCGGCAAATTACCTGGGCTATATGCCGGAGGGTGATTATGCCAAAGGAAACGAAGAAAGCGTTCAGCTGGCTTTTATGGCTTTGGAAAAGGCATTTAAGCGGCCGGCACAGCGTATTGCACGGGATATAATGGATATTGCAGTAGGAAAGGTTTCTGCTGCAGTAACAGGCTTTATACGGGAATACAGCTTGTCTCAAAACTATCTGGTTCTTACCGGCGGTGGTGGCGGTGCCAGTGCTGTGGTGCCTGCCGTAGCGGAGAAGATGGGGCTGCGCTTTAAAATAGCACAGAATGCGCCGGTTATTGCCACTATCGGAGCGGCGTTGGCTATGGTACGGGATTCTGTGGAGCGTACCATTATCAATCCTACGCAGGAGGATATCCTGCAGATCCGTAATGAAGCGGAACAGGCGGCCATACGGGCGGGTGCTTCTCCTTCAACCATTGAGGTAACGGTGCAGATCGATACGGCAAAAAATACGGTTACGGCTGTAGCGGTGGGAAGTACGGATTTGAGCGCCAAGGCAGCGGTGGGAACGATCTTGACTCAGGAACAGCTTCAAAAGAAGGTGCAGGAAGCGTTTACCGGGAAAGAAGAAAGTCGCGTAGATGTACATGCGGAATTTGCTACGGATACTCTCTCGGCTTTTCGTGTCAATGTGGAAAAAAAGAGCCGTATTCCATTTTTTAAAAAGCGCACGGATCTGTTGTGCGTAATAGATAGCAGCGGTGTGATCAAGCTCAGTGTGGAAGGTGCAGACTGCTATCATTTCAAAGCACAAGATAGAGGAGCATTAGAACAACAGTTGGAAGCCCACATGAAGTTCGACGAGTCCGGCCGTACAGCGCCCCTGTTTTATGTGGTAATTAACGGCAAGATTACGGATCTTTCCGGATTGGACAGCACAGAGCAGATTCTGTCGCTGGTGGATCTGGAACTGAAAAGGCTGGGCTCTGGAGAAGAATATCTGGCCATACTGAAAAAGAGATAGGAGAAGAGTATGCCTTGTGATATGTCCGAACGGGAAAATGCCCTATCCATATTCAACCAGTTTGTTTTTGCAGATTCTATTGAACGGGATGAAAAACTTCTTATGGCGGAGGAAGCCATGAGAATTGGTAGAGAAAGGGGTAGAGAGATACGGAGAGAGTTTCCGGACATTTCCGTTCAGGAGATCCTTAGATGCCAAGGCGTTTCCATTCATGAAGAGGGGCAGGATAGAGGCTGGGGACAGGACTATGTGAAGTTTGCAGAATTTCATGTCAAACAGAACCGTATTCTTCTTAATCAAGAAGCATTGCATCGCATAGGGCGCCATATGGATATAAATACTGCTCGAGAAATTATTCTCGGCCATGAACTGTACCATTTGTTTGAGTGCAGGAGGTGGGGCGATACATCGGCCGGCTTTGTTCGAACGGTGAAGTTGTTTGGAGTAATTCCTGTAAAGCGTCGGATGCTCCCCGTTTCAGAGATCGCTGCCGGAAGTTTTACTAAGGAACTGCTAGGGCTCAGCTTTGAACCAAGGCAAATTGAAGAACTCTATTTTGTCTGACAAACCCAATCTTTGCTTCTCACGGAAATCGGGATTTTGCAACACTCGGACAGAATGTATTTTACGTGCATAAAATGAAAAAACAGGCTTGACAAAGGAAGAGCACGGTGCTACACTTACCACTAAATCAGAAAGGAGACGGGCCGGAACTATGCAGCGTATTCGTATGGCATTCGCAATTCGATTTTATTACGACTATTCCTTTTACCCCTCAAAGCGAATAGAGATTTGTGATGCCATTTGCGGATACACCTTAACTGCGTAGCTTTTACTCCTTCTTTCCCCATAGTAAAAGCCCGAAGAAATGCCCGTGGGTCACAAGCTCACGGGGCATTTTTATTTGCTCTTTTTGCATAGGCTATTCTCCCTGGATTCAAATGAATCGTTTCTACCGGAGAAAAAAACAGGGAGTATACTTATTCGCTTTCGCGAGGCGAATACGCATTTTGCCTACATACATACAAGAGAAAATATATAATATACGGAGGAAAAGACAATGAAACGTAATCGTAAAATCCTGCATATTGGAGCCGCTGTGCTGCTCATGTGCTGCATATTACTGTCTTTGTTCGGATGTCAACAGAAAAAACAGGTGTATACCGTGGGTATTTGCCAGCTGGCACAGCATGATGCTTTGGATGCAGCCACTCAGGGTTTTGAAGATGCCTTGAAGGAAATGCTGGGAGAGGAAAACGTGGTCTTCGATGTACAGAATGCTTCCGGTGATTCCGCAACTTGCAGCACCATTGCCAACGCATTTGTCTCCAAGAAAGTGGATCTCATCCTGGCTAATGCTACGCCGGCTCTTCAGGCAGCCTATAACGCTACGGACAGCATCCCTATTCTGGGCACAGCCGTAACGGAATATGGAGTGGCCTTGGGGATTCAGGATTTTTCCGGCACTGTAGGGGGGAATGTTTCCGGTACTTCTGATCTGGCGCCTTTGACGGAGCAGGCGGATATGCTGCTGGAACTTTTCCCGGAAGCTAAAAAAGTGGGGCTGTTGTATTGCTCTGCGGAAAGCAATTCTGAATACCAGGTGAAGGTAGTGGAAGAATACCTTTCCGATAATGGCGTTGTCTGCACCCGTTATGCGTTTACGGATTCCAATGACGTATCTGCCGTGACTACCAAAGCTGCTGCAGACAGCGATGTAATCTACATTCCTACAGATAATACTGCTGCCACCTGCGGCGAAACCATCGGCAATATTGTTCGTTCCGCAAAAGTTCCCGTCATTGCCGGGGAGCAGGGCATCTGCAAAGGCTGTGGCGTAGCGACTCTGTCCATCAGTTACTATGAATTGGGCAAAAAAACTGGAGAAATGGCGGCAGCTATTCTGACTGGGGAGAAGAATATTTCCGATATGGCGATTGAATACGCTCCTGCTTCCAAGCTCTATAACGCAGAAATGGCGGAGCTGCTGGGCGTGACTATCCCTGAAGGATTCCAGCCCCTGGAATAAAGAAACCGTAAACCGGAAGAAAGAGGAACTTCTATGCTTGCATTGCTGCAGTCTCTGCCCGGGGCAGTGGCCCAGGGGCTTATCTGGGGCGTCATGGCGCTGGGGGTGTATATCACCTATCGTATTTTGGACGTAGCGGATCTTACCGTGGATGGGAGCATCTGCACCGGCGCAGCCGTGTGCACCATGCTGCTGCTTTCCGGTGTCAGCCTTCCTCTGGCCATGCTGGCAGCCCTCTTCAGCGGCGCATTAGCCGGGGCTGTCACCGGATGGCTTCACATTGGGCTGGGGATCCCGCCCATCCTTTCAGGTATTCTGACCCAGATGGTTCTCTGGTCCGTGAATCTGAAGATATTAGGCAAAGCCAATCAGGCTTTATCTGCCCGGAGTGCGCATGTGCTTTTGAGTCAGATGGATATCCCTGGGGCGCTGCTGATACTGCTGATCGGTGCTGCAATATTGATTGCGCTATTGTATCTGTTCTTTGGCACGGAATTGGGCTGCGCGATACGTTCTACCGGATGCAGCGGCCCCATGAGCCGTGCGCAGGGCATTCATACCCAGCGAATGCAGGTGTTGGGTCTGTCGATCAGTAATGGACTGGTGGCACTGTCCGGAGCGCTGCTTTGCCAGTATCAGGGATATGCGGATGTAAACATGGGCCGGGGTGCTGTGGTCATCGGCTTGGCCGCCGTGGTCATAGGGGAAGCATTGGTCAGCCATCTGTCGCAGAATTTTGCCGTGAAACTGGGAGGCGTTATGGCCGGTGCAGTGCTCTACTATGGAGTATATCAGGTGATTATCTTTCTGGGCTTTGATACAGATCTGCTGAAGATGTTTTCTGCATTGGTGGTTGCCGGATTTCTGGGCTTGCCATATCTGAAGAAGCAATTGGGCGAGAAAGGGGGAGAGAGACATGTTTGAACTTAAGCATATCACCAAGATCTTTTCCCGAGGTACGCCGGATGAAAAACGGGCGCTGAATGACCTGTCCCTGATACTGAATGACGGTGATTTTGTTACCGTCATCGGGGGAAATGGGGCTGGAAAGAGCACCATGCAGAATGTGATCTCCGGGGCGCAGACCCCGGAGGAAGGGCAAGTGCTGCTGGATGGCGTGGACGTAACGGAATTGCCGGAATACAAACGCGCCAGATATTTGGGACGGGTCTATCAGGATCCTATGATAGGTACTGCCGCCAATATGCAGATAGAAGAAAATCTGGCACTGGCGAATCGACGGGGCAAGAAGCATACCCTGCGGCCAATGATCACCAAGACGGAGCGGGTGCAGTTCAAAGCTGCTTTGCAGGAATTGGGGCTGGGACTGGAAGAGCGTCTCACGGCCAAGGTTGGCACTCTTTCCGGTGGACAGCGGCAGGCCTTGACCCTGCTTATGGCCACCTTGCAGAAGCCCAGATTGCTATTGCTGGATGAGCATACGGCGGCATTGGATCCCAAAACGGCGGCCAAAGTCATGGAACTGACAGACAGGATCGTGCGGGAAAATCAGCTTACCACGCTAATGATCACACATAATATGCGGGACGCCATTGAGTATGGTGACCGGCTCATTATGCTTCATGAAGGCAGGATCATACTGGACATAGCCGGAGAGCGGAAGCAAAAGCTGACGGTAGAAGATCTGCTGAGACAGTTCACTCTGGCCAGTGGGGAAGAGTTTACCAGCGACAGAGCCATTCTGGGATGAAGTAAGCAGGCATAGAAAAGGACCGGTAGAAAGAATTCTGCCGGTCTTCTGCATATACGGATTATGAGACGTGCACTTCGCACGCTTCATGTTTTATTGTGGGTTTTTGTAAAGCACGCCGCTTTTATAAACATAAGGGATCCCCAGAGGCAGCAGATCCGGCTGGGCGTATGTGCCCCGCTCCTGTAGTTTTTCAGGGTCAAAAAGCACAATATCCGCCAGATATCCGGGGCGCAGAAGCCCTCTGTCCCGTAATCCCATGCGCTTGGCAGGTGAAGAAGTCAAGCGGCGTATCGCTTCTTCCAAAGAAAAGAGCTTCCGATCCCTGGCATAATGCGCCAGAACACGTATGGTCATTCCTGTGGCGCGGGGATGTGTGCAGCCTTTGCCGGGATAGATGGCATCGGAGATGCATACCGTCTCCGGATCCTGCAAAACCAACTCCAAATCCTCTTCACAGGCAATGTAGTCGATCATGGAAGTACGTCCCTGATCTGCTTCCAACAGCCAGAGGAGAAAATCCAAAGGCTCCATATTCGCTTTTTCCGCTCCCTGGAGAAGGCTCATGCCTTTGTACAATGTCAATTCCGGTTCGACTGTGGCCCCGATATACACGTTCTCATAGCCGCACAGGCGAAGGATGTTTTCAAAGTCCTTTCCGGTCTCGATGCGTCGGGCGATGGCTGCTCTTACAGACGGTTGGGAAAACTGCCGCCAGTCGGCAAGCTCAGGGGGAAGCACATGGAGAAGTTGAGTGCTCCCGGCCGTATAGGGATAAGCGTCCTGATAGATGGGCAGGCCTTCTTCCCGGGCTTTCCGCAGCAGAGTTAAGGCCTGAGGCATGGCTTTGCGCCAGTTGGCTTGGCCGATAGCCTTCAGGTGGCTGATCTCTACCGGGGTATGCAGCGCACGGCAAAGAGCAATGGCTTCTTTCACACCATCCACCATGCCGTCGGCTTCCTGACGCATATGGATGGTTACGGGCAAACCTGTGCCCGCTATGGGAGCCAGATACGTCAGCAGTGCCTCGGTACTGTAGTAAAACTCCGGTACATAGCCTATACCCATGGAAATACCCAGAGCGCCTGCCTCGAGTGACTCTTCCATCAGCCGGTGCACAAAGGATATATTTGCCTGAGCGCCCGGCGTATAGCCGCCTCCAAGGGCAAGAAGCGTTCCAAGCCCACAGAGCATTTTTACTTCTACGGCTCCATTGTGCTTTTCCACTGCTTTCAGATAGGCCGCCATGGAATGCCGGGGCACATTGGGAGCAATGGGACCCAGCACCGGCTGCTGGTAGGCTTCCACTTCTTTTTTGTGATTCGGACAGAAGTCAGGGGCGAAGACCGGAGCGGCGCTCATGCCGCAGTTGCCGCCTATTACGGTGGTCAGTCCCTGTGCCTGTTCTGCCTTTCCAAAATCGGGGCGGAATACAGCCCCATCCGGATGCCGGTGAATATCGATGAATCCCGGGGCTGCCCACAGCCCTTTTGCGTCCAGAATATGGGTGGCGGCAGTTTGTTCGGGCACCCTGCCTGCAAAGCAAATGCGGCCGTCCTTTATACCGATATTCCCAGGAAAAGCAGGGGTGCCGGTACCGTCTGCAATGACGGCATTTTTTATAAGAACATCCATGCGTGCCTCCAATCTGTCTTCAGTATAGGCTTCGATCAGGAGGAAAGCAATACAAATTAGCATTCATTTCCCGGTGGTTTCATGAGCGTAGGATACCGAGACTTGGGTTTACGACGGGGCAGGTAAGTGTTCGCAGAAGATACAGGACATGGAGAACAAATCGCAGGGAATATAAAGAAAAATCCGGGAGAGCCTTGCGGGAAGATATACAAATCGTTATACTGAAAGAAAAACAACCCTTTGGGAGGATATTGATCGTGATATTGATCCGGGGTGCGGGAGATATTGCCAGCGGTATTGCCTTACGGCTGTATCGGGCAGGACTTATCCCTGTTATGACCGATCTGCAGGCTCCTACGTCCATACGTCGTGGCGTGTGTTTCAGCGAGGCACTGCGATTGGGGGAGACTCGGGTGGAGGGAATTTCTGCCCAACGATGCGGGAATCAGGAGCAGGTTCTGAACTGCCTGCATACGGGAAGTATCCCCGTACTGGCGGATGATGCGGGGCTGGTTTTGGAGCAGATTCATCCCCGGGCGGTGGTGGATGCCCGGTTGGCCAAGGTAAATTTGGGTACCAGGCGGTCAGATGCCTTTATTGTAGTCGGTATCGGACCTGGGTTTACTGCGGGAGAGGACTGTCATGCGGTGGTGGAAACCAAGCGGGGCCACAGACTGGGACGGGTTTTGTATACGGACAGTGCGCAGCCCAATACTGGTATACCGGGAAATATTGGAGGATACACCAGCGAGCGGCTTTTGCGGGCACCAGCAGCAGGAATATTCACACCCGTGAAAAACATTGGGGATATTGTTACGGCAGGAGAGACTGTGGCCTTTGTGGAGGGCATGCCCCTGCGAACGCAGATAGCGGGTGTACTGCGGGGGATACTTCCGGAAGGGACAGTGGTTTTTGCCGGAATGAAAAGCGGAGATGTGGATCCGCGAGGAGAATACGATAGTTGTTTTACCGTATCGGATAAGGCGCTGGCCGTGGGTGGCGGTGTATTGGAAGCGCTGCTGCATCTGGGACTGTTACAAAGAGGCATTCTTGTCCCTTGACAGCAAACCAGCCCTGGGATACAGTATGTATAGATACAAGTACGGTTTTAGGAGGATGTATGGATAACCTTATCCTGGAAAAACTGGGCTACAGAGAAGAAAAAGATGTATATGGGATAAAGGTCACTGCTTTTAACGGCAGTACCTGTATGAGTGTGCGGGTATTTATGACCGGCTCCGAATTGAAAGCGTTTGGAGAGGAGTGCCGGGATCTTCTGCAAAATTCTCTGCTGCATCAATGGGGAGAAGAGGAAGGAAACGGAGATTGCCTGAAACTTATGGCGCGCGGCAGCGCTGATGGCAGTGCGGAAGGCCGCCTGTTCATGAAAGCAGCCCTCCGACCGGATTGGGCCGATACCGCCTGCCTGTCCATTACTGCTTCTTTGGGGGACTTTGACGCTTTCGGAGCCGCCATGTCTGCCTTTATGGAAGGGGAGGAAGGGGCCGTACTGGCTCTGTGCAAGGACATTCGGTATTAAAACAGGAGATTTATATATCTTCCTGTTCTGCATTTTGCTCCCGATTGTGACCATCCGTATTTGTGAGTCCATAATGGGAGTGCTCTTCGTTACTCACACCTTCTGTATTGTTAAGGGTGTACTTACGGCGAATCTGCTTTTCGGGTATCTTCATGACATTCACCTCCTTTTAAAAAAGTTTGACCGGAAAGCATCGGTTTTATGCACCCTTGACGGGTAGGCTGTGCTCTGGTACAATACCTCCTGCAACCTGTTTTCAAATTGATGAATAAAGGAGGCAAAAATGCCCAAACCTGTAAAAATCACCGCCGACACTCCTTGCGATATAGGAGCGGCGCTTGTCCAGCGTTATAACGTGGAGCTTATCCCGCTTCATGTAACTCTGGGAGACACGGAATACAAGGATCTGATAGACATTGATCTGGATACCATTTATAAGTACTGGGACGAAACTGGCACACTGCCAAAGACAAGTGCCGTCAGCGTAGGAGAATACCTGGATGTATTCCGCAAGTATTTGCAGGAAGGGTATGAGATCGTGCATATCGGTCTGGGCAGCGGGCTTTCCGCCAGCTGTCAGAATGCACGTCTGGCTGCACAGGAACTGGAGGGCGTGTATGTAGTGGATTCCTGCTCTTTGTCTACTGGATTTGGCCTGCTGGTGTGCAAGGCCGGAGAGTGGGTACAGGAAGGGCTTTCCGCAGCCGAGATCGCACAGCGGCTGGAATCCCTGAACCAGAAGACTTCTGCCAGTTTTGTAATAGATACGCTGGCATTTCTCCGTGCAGGCGGCAGATGTTCCAGTCTTATGCAGCTGGGAGCCAACCTGATGAGCATTAAACCCAGCATACAGGTGGTCAACAGCAAGGGCGGCAGCATGGTAGTGGGCAAGAAGTATATGGGAAAGCTTCATCGCTGCGTCAGTAAATACATGGAAGATCAGCTCAAAGACAGGGAGGATATTTGCAGGGAGCGGGTATTTATCACGCATTCCGGAGGTTTCTCTGAAGAGGAGTTGGAAAAGATGCGGCAGGAGGTGGAGTCCTTCGGACCCTGGGGGGAGATATGCATCACCAGGGCGGGCTGCACCATCGGCTCTCATTGCGGCCCCGGCACTGTGGGCGTATTGTTTCTGACCAGATAAATTATATATTCACCAAACGGCCCTGGGGATTTCCGGGGCTGTTTTTTGTGCTGTATACAGATCGGCATTCCAAGTTTTTCAAACAGTTTACAGGCGAGGCCCTGTCCCGGCATGCAGAGCTGTTTTCTTTTTACTGCCCTTATTGTATAATGGAGCCATATTCTTTGGGAGGCCATTATGGTTTTTGCACTGTTGTTCACCCTGTATTTTGCGTTTTGCGGGTTGCTGCTTCGAGCCCTTGTATTTCCAAAGGAGCGTGGTTTGCGTGCCTTATGGCTGGGGCTTGTGCTGGGGCTTTTTGGATTGAGCTGGCTGCCGGCTCTGTTTGCTTTTGCAACAGGGCGGTTTTCCCTGCTGGAAAACCTGCTGGGTGCGCTGCTGATGGGCCTGCTGGCCGGTGCAGGGGTATATTATGCCCGAAAGCAGGGCCGCTGTCTGCTCAAGGGACTTAGTTTACACCGGGAGGAGTGCTGGCCGTTGCTGGCACTGCTGCCTTTACTTTTTATAGGCGGATATCTGTTTTCCACACATATTCTGCAGCCTAAGGATGGTTCCCTATATGTGGGGCAAACCACTTATGGGGATCTGGCTATGCATTTGGGCTTTATCTCTTCCATGGCTCGGCAGGGAACATTTCCACCGGAATACAGCATTTTCCCCGGCCACGGGGTCAACTATCCATTTCTTTGTGAAGCCTCCAGCGCCTCTATGGCCGTGTTGGGGGCGGATCTGCGCAGCGCCTACCTGATCCCCGCTTTATATGCCTATATGCTGGTGCTGCTGGGAGTATACTGCCTGATGCGGCAATGGCTCAAACGTCCCTGGCGGGCGGTGCTGGGGTGTTGGCTGTTTTTCCTGGGGGGCGGTTTTGGCTTTGCTTATTTTCTGGATCGGCTCAATGGCAGTTCCACTTTATCCGCACTTCTGGGAGATACTGGCTTTGCCACTAACCTTAGCTGGCTGTTGGACGGTTACTATAAAACCCCTACCAATCTGCCGGAGATAGGCCTGCGCTGGGTGAACCCCATTGTGGACATGCTGGTACCGCAGCGGGCGACATTGTTTGGCTGGGTATTCCTGTTCCCCTGCTTGTATCTGCTTCATGACTGGGCTTTCTGCCGGCGGAAGGAGAGTCTCCCAGGGCTAATTCTGCTGGCCGCTGGTCTGCCTCTGCTTCATACCCATTCTTTTCTGGCTCTGGGTATTCTCAGCGGGGTTTACTGTTTGATGGAGCTTTGCTCCTGCTTTGATAAAAAACGGTTTCTGGGATGGGCCCTGTATGGAGGCATAGTTATTTTGCTGGCAGCTCCCCAGCTGTTCGGTTTTGCTTTCCGTCAGGCAGGAGAAAGCGGCATGGTGCGCCTGCATCTGAACTGGGCCAATGAGGTGGATGGCTATCTCTGGTTTTATATCAAGAACATGGGATGGATGTTTCTGCTTTTGCTGCCCGGACTCCTGCTTCTTTCTCGGCAGGACAGGCGGATCATGGCAGGGCCTCTGGTTCTTTGGGGTATCGGAGAACTGGTCGTATTTCAGCCAAATGTGTACGATAACAACAAGCTCCTGTTTGTCTGGTTCTTTTACCTGTGCGGGTTGACGGCTAAGCTGCTGGGATATCTGTTTCATCGGTGGAACCGGTATATCGCCAGCCACAGTACTAAAGAAGAACGGCAAAGCCTTCTTGCTTTGCTTCATGGCTTGTGCCTGCTGTTGACCTGTTTGTATGCCCTGACAGGATTTTTGGGAGATACGCCTTTGAACTTCCGGCAAAGCGGGCTGTTGACGGTGTGTCTGGGGCTGCTGCTGAGTGCATATCTCTCCGGGAGTCTGCTGGTACAGAGAACTCGTTTCCCCGGCCTGTGGACTGTTTTGTGCGTGGGGGAGAGCGGAGTCTTTTTGTACCTGCTTTACAGAGTTGTGGAAGGCAGGAGCCAAAGCACCTTGACTTTGGAGAGCAGGACCTGTATCCTGCTTCTGCTGCTGGGAGCGATGATGCTTGCAGGCGGCTTTCTGGGTGGGATACGGCTGCATACGGAGCAGGCTCATAACAGCGCTGCCGGTGCCTATAGCGTAAAAAAACTTGCGGCCTTTCTTCTGGCAATAACTCTGTTTCTTTCCGGCATCATGACCGTGGCTCGGGAGTGGGGCGCCAGTTATGAAGCCTTTGGCCCTGCAGAACTGACAGCGGCAGACTATATAGAAAAAAACACAGATCCAAAAGCCGTATTTCTGACGGATTACAGTTGGCATCTGAATCCGGTTTGCGTGCTGGCCGGCAGAAACATTGTTTGCGGATCGGATCTGTATCTGTATTACCATGGCATAGATACTTCTCAGCGTCATGCAGATATTGCCGCCATGCTGGAAAATCCCGGGGAAAGTGAAAAACTGTTCCGGTCCTATGGGGTAAGCTATGTGTATATAGGGTCATCAGAGCGGTATCATTTTGCGGTGGATACGGACTGGTTTGAGGTCAATGGTACTCTGCTTTTTGATCAGGGCGGCATCTGCATTTATAAGCTGACGGGAGTGCGTCCATAAATTTTGTTGTAAGAGTTCTTATTCAGTTGTAAAAACAGTGCCCACGGATGCTTCCGTGGGCGCTTATTGTATCCGAAAACCCCGCCATAGTGGCGGGGTTCCGAAGAGGTTAACCGATGAG